>Ga0209107_10000922_pt1 | contig 16659 bp, 26 predicted proteins | sample LakErihyJuly2011_2_FD_187460 | JGI IMG/M metagenome (GOLD analysis project Ga0209107, IMG submission 187460) | Freshwater microbial communities from dead zone in Lake Erie, Canada - CCB hypolimnion July 2011 (SPAdes) (version 2) | ecosystem: Environmental > Aquatic > Freshwater > Lentic >... | reverse complement strand
TTGACCTGATGATGCCGATCCAGTGGCTTCCTTCGTTTCAATCTTTTTTGGTCTATTACAAACACATTTAGATTTAACTCTATCACAAGAATCACAATACTCTTCTTCTTTCATCTCTTTGGATGTAAATAATTGACCTGAATACCCACCCGCAGACACCGCTCCAGTTTCTTTAGGTTCTTCTTTTTTACCTTTAGTGACTTTTAATAATGAATTAAGGAAATCATTAAGATCTGTCGGATCCTCCAACATTTTTTTTAATTCAATTCTTGTTTTATTTGCCGATAATCTTTTGTTTTTAACTAAATCCAATATGTCTTTTAAATCACTCTTTTCTTTAAGGTAATCTTGTGGTTTTGTTTTTTTATTTTTGTCTTTTTCTTCTGACATAGGTTGAAAATTTTTTCTTTGTTTAGCCTGTTCAATGCCCTTCACCCCCAATTGGTTGGTGCTATCATTATATTCTTTATTAAACAAATCAATTAAATCCATCACACACTTTTAAATTTAGATTCCCAAAAACTTCTTTGTTGGTACATTATTGTATAAAATTCCCTAAACGATTTAATAATTAAATCCTTAACATCTTTCTCTAACTTACCTCTTTTCATTTCCTTAGAGATTCTTTCCAATAGTTTATCCTCAAACTGTTTAGCAGTTGAGGATCCTAAAAAATCTTTTATTTCTTTTTTAATTAATGATTCAATCTCTCTTTTGTCCGCTTGTGATAATGCCATCTTAATTTGTTACTACTTCATAGGTTAATGCACCAATAATTAAACCAGATACTATTTGAATAATTGTGTTCTTTCTTTTTAATTTTTTATTGTCAGATGTTAGGTCTTTGTTAATGTTATCAACAATTTCAAATTTTTCATTTGTTTTTTGTACTATTGTCTCACTTGTTTTAACTTTTTCCTCCATTGTACTTATAACCTCTTGTTGTAAATCAATTTTTTTATTTAACTGAATTACTTCCTCCTCAGTTAACTTTAATACCGCAGTTGTTGAATCTAATCTATTCAAGTCTAACATAATTTGTTTCCCAACCTTATATGGTAAACAAATTTCTGTGGTGTCATTTTTTTGTATTGTTTGACCAAAAGAGGTAAACGTTACCGAAAAAAACAATATTAGTAATATATTCTTCATTTTTTAAAATTTATATCTTGATCGTAATAAACTATCAACTTGTTTAACATTTGCGTTTTTAATTTCTTCACCTTTCTGTTGGTAATAATTGTTAACAACTTCTTTTTTCACTTTAATATTTGATATTGTTGAATCGATTTTTTGTATCTCCTCATTATACTTTGTTATTTTTTCGTCTAACTTTTTTTGATACTGTATCATTTCATTAATGTCTTTATCAAGTTGTTCAATTCTTTTTTTATCTTGTTTAGACATACCATTACTTGTGTTAAACATGTCATATACAATAAGACATATCAACATACCAATAATAGCCGGCATAAAATATTTAAAGTTTTGTGATAAAAATTCTCTCATATTTCAGTTGTTTTTTTTCTTGCCGATACAATTTTAGACCATTTAGATTTAAACTTCTCATAATAATTTATTAATTTTGTTGACATTTCAGTAAATTCCTCATCAAGTTTTATCATAGTACCATTTATATAAACACCCTTAGATTCGGCAATAGAGAAAAAGAATTCAATGTCTAACTCTGTAATTTTACCTGACCATTCAACATTTGTTGGATATAAATTTAATTTATTGAAGTCAACAATTTCCGTTACATCTTGTTTAAACTCAGTTACACTTTCTTGAAACGCTGTTTTATCATCTGTGGTTAGTTGTAAGTCACTATTGTTTTTACTATGAATCACTAAGATCCCACCAGATATTCTATACGCCTTCTTCTTATCTGATTTTACTTCTTCATAGTCTTCATCATCATCCTCAGGTTGTTCCGCCGTTTCATATTCTTGTTTACCCCCAATTTTATCCTCAATATCTTTCATAACATTGATCTGAGTTTCAGGATCTTCAATAGGTTGTTCAACCAATAACTTATAATTTTTTCTAATGTTATTATAATCTTCATTTAATTGTTCACCACTAACCAATTTTCTTGATGCAGATAACAATTTTTTTATTTCTTCGTAGTTACTCATCGTTTAAATGTTTAATAAATAATTCAAAATTAAAAGCCGGACTAACATCAGTAAATTCACTATCAAAATTACTTCTAGTTACGATGCCTTCAAATTTTTCTATACCGTTTATTTTTGTATTATGTTCCACACTTTTTAATGGAATATTAGTTTCTTTTGATATTTTAACACATAATTTTGAGGTACTTATAACTTGTTCCTCAGAATATGGTTGCCAAAAGAAGTAATCTCTCCATTTCCTGCCAAAAACCTTTTGTTTATAAATATCCCCAATCCAATTAATGTGTGAATTTTTTAAAGGTTCTTTTTCTAACCACCCCAAATTTTCTAAACATACCACAATAGAATTCTTATCTATTGAGGAATCTCCATTATAATTAGTATATTCATCATTCTCTAATAATTGTAAGATTTTACCATCTCTTGTTACAATGTAGTTGGGTATTTTATCGTACTTACCGTTATATCTATATTTTAGTGATTGTAAATAATCCTTTACGTTTCGGCACGTGTTTGTTAATATAATTTGTATTTTGTCTTGGTTCCTCCCTATTGACTTGAGGTTCCCGTATTTCATCAGTTCATTGATCATTATTTTTTGTATATCTTAAAACTTTAGGTCCCTCTTGAGTTGTTGTTGTTGTTGTTGACTCTCCAACAGTACCATTACTTTCAATACCAATTATTAAAGGTTCTATTTGTTTGATAGGTGTTTCAACATTATCGATATATGTAAAATAATTCTCAGGAACTTCAACCTCATCATGTATGGTAACTTTCGTAGTAACATGCGTAGTAACATGCGTAGTAACATGGGGGGTGACTTGGGGGGTGTCATGTATGGTATCATGTATGGTATCTTGTATGGTATCTTGTATGGTGTCATCTTCTGTGACATCTTCTGTGACATCTTCTGTGACATTATCTTCTTTTCTGTGTTTTTTAAATGCTTGATTGGTTGCAATAATCAAAGTAATTGCCAATGGATCAAACACAAAGATTAAAAGTAAAATAAAAAGGTTTGCAACCTTCTTAACGTCCCAACCTGAAATCTCACTAATATATTTAATAGAACCTAATTCACTTCCTTCAAGTTCTGCAGATTCCATATTTAGTATATCAATATCCAATTTGGTGATACTATCATTCATAGCATCAATACGAGTGGATACCTTATCTCTATTTTCTGTGGTAAGTTTTAATTGATCCTCAAATGATTTACGGTTAGCGTTATTTGCCTTTGTAATAAGTTGTCCTGTTTTTCTATCTACAGATTGTGTTGTAGTATTATTAGATAAACCATCACGTAACTTTGAAATGTCCTTATCTAATACATCTTTCTCTTTCTGTTGTTCGTTTTTTATTTCAATAAATCTTGTTTTCTTTACTTCAACATTTGCAATCTTTTTTTGATTAATCTCAAGTTTTGCAATATTCCCTTGAAATCCGGTACTTAATAAACCATAGATACCAAGTGAAGTAATAAGAGATAAAGTTATTAGAGCGATTGTAAGGTATATTTTTAAGACTCCGTATGTTTCTTTCCACTTGTCGTGTAAGTATGTTGCAATTGCAATCTTAGATATCTCAAGAAATGACCCCATAATAATAACAGGTAACGCCACACCAACAAACACCACAGATAACCCTACAACACTGTAATAAGCTGCAGTTCCTGATAGCCCAAGAGCACAAAATAATAAAAACCAAGGTAAAAATTTTTCTTTCATATTAATTGTTTTGTATATATAAATACTAATATAAGGTATTTATATAATTATGTCATTACTTAGGGAATCAATACGTAGAGTTTTAATACAAGAAAAAACAATTGGTCAAATCGCATCTTCTATTAAAGTTTCTTTTAATTTAGAAATAGACCGTAAAAAACACGCTTATGATAGAACAACAAGACCTGATTTAGAAGGTACTGAATACAATCAAAGACCTATTGAAAATAAAGAAATAAGAGAGGTCATATCGATGGCAAAAACTGAGATTGCCGAAAAAATAGTTAGTTTTGAAATAAAAGACGGGGATCCTTTTGTTATTAAGTCAGAAAAATGGGAATTGACCGTCCCTATAAAACCTATTCACATATCAGGAACAAATTGGGTTTTAGAAGTTTGGACCGTATTTCGAGAATCTAAGGGTAATCCTTTTAGAACAGGTAAAGATCAAATTGTAATTTGGGTATAAAAATAAAACCCCCACTGGTACCAATGGGGGAGTGTAGTTTCATCTTATCGCCAGGACAAGATTGAGGATTTTCACCTAGAGAACATCGTGTCTCATTCCGCCGAGTTGTAAGGGTAATCTCGGTTCAACCCTTTTTGTAATTAACGATCCTCTATTGTAAATCCTTGAGAATCAACCTCAGGTCCATTATCAATTAACATTTCAACTTTGATTTCTCCATCAACAAATCTTGACACAGAACAGAATTCAATTTCAACATCCTCATTAAGATTCAATTTAAACTCGTTATACTGTTCCTCAGTTTCAAATGACCCAACTTGACTTGCCGGTGATTGGTAAACTTTTAGACGATACGAACCAAATGGATTTTTAAGTTCAGAAACTTCCATAATAAGATTATCAAACTTATAATTATCAGTACCATCTTCGGTTACAAATTTTCCATCCTTATCCCTTTTTAATGTTTGAGAATAATGGTACCCACAATTACCACAATTTATATAATCTTCACCTGTTTTGTAATAGAAATCGCTAAACGCTTCTTGTTTACAATTTGGACATTCAATATAATCAATTACACTTCCCATAATTTTTATTTATTTATTTATTTTACAAAGATATATAATTTATTTTAATTCGCCAAATTTTTATTATAAATAATCAAATAATTCTGAACTTTCATTTCTTAATCGACGAAGAGCCTTTTCTTTAATTTGACGAACTCTTTCTTTTGTTAATCCAAAATCACTTCCAATATCTTCTAAAGTTCTTGGAGTTCCTGTGATCCCAAAATAATCACCAATAATAGATTTTTCACGTTCGTCTAAAACATCCAATATTTTTATCATTTTTTCTTTTAGAATGTCGTTGGTGTTAAATGCCGCATCCGGAGCTTCGGCATCTTGGTTTACAATCATATCAATAAGTGTGTCACCATCTTCGTTAATTTTCATATCTAAATCAATTATAGATGGAAGAGACGTAAATTTTTCTTCTAATTTTTTACCAGATTGTTGTAATTCTTTCTTTGCCCGATGTAAATCCTGAACAACATTAACCGGAAGTCGTATTGTTCTTGAATTATCATTAAGTGATTGGAGTATTGATTGTTTGACCCACCATACCGCATATGAAATAAATCGTAAGTCTTTGTTCCAATCAAAATTTTTGATTGCCTTCATTAAACCATGATTCCCTTCAGCGATTAAATCCTGAAAATCCAAACCTTGATTTTGGTATTGTTTTGCAACCGTAATGACAAATCTTAAATTACCCTTAAGCAGTTCCTCCTCAATTTGTTTTTTCTCTTTATCTGAAATATCATCAGACTTCATTTTAACCGATAATTCCCTTTCTCTATCAGGTGTCATTACCTTAATTTTTCTAATATCTTTAAGATAGTATTGTACTTCGTCTTGATTGATAGGTATTCCTAAGTTTTTGTCTTTCATTATTTATTTTTAAATTGATTGTGAATATTTGTCTAATTTTTCTTTTTCTTGTGTGGAAAGTGATCCAACACCAGTTTTTTTAATTTTTTCTAAAATTTCATCTACCGATAAGAAACAAACATTTAGGTTTGTTGATGAAAAACTTTCTTTTAGAAGTTCAATAAAGTTAGGTGACACTTCACTGTCTTCCTCATTTTCCCCATAAACATCCATAAGGTGTACTAAATGTTCGGTCTCCATGTTCGACACAATATGATTTGGTGTTGGGATTAGAACATATTTAAATGGTCCGGTCTCTTCAATGATGATGTCAACGTAGTCTGATAACTCCTCTAAAGACATTTCTGTTGCAAAGTTAAAAATGACGTGTGATGGTCCAAAAACATATTTTATTTCATCAGAATTAACAATTGGTGATAATTCACTAGCAATTGTTTCAATCTCATCCTCAGATTTATCATCTTCTGAGTAATAAACAAAAAGTAAGTACTTCATATATTTGTATTTTAAATTATTTCAACAAAGATAGTAATAAATTATTATAAACAACAATATTTTATTATAATTTAATTTATTATTTTTGAAACATTATTTTCTTTACTAATTTTAACTATTGTATCTCCCCACTGACTGATCATTGGGTTATGACTAATAAGGAACACTTTACCAAAATATTCTTTTATTTTTTGAAAAAATTCAGATACCATTTCAAGATTATCATTAGATATTTTACCAAAAACCTCATCAAAAACCACAATATTAGGTTTAGGTAATGTACATATCTTACTTAAAACAGATCTTAACGCTAACGACGCAATTGTTCTTTCATATCCTGACCCAGAAACCATTAATTTTTCAATTCCGGTACTATTATCAATCATTAAGAATTCAACCTCATTCTTATCGTTAATTCTAATTTCCAATTTGAAGTAACAACTATCTTCCATTAATCTTTGTAATTCTGAATTTATTAATGGCATCATTGTTTTCATGATAATTTTAGATAAACCATTTTTACCAAACACCTCCATGTAGATTTTATATATTTTTTCTCTACCTTCTTCCTCTTTAATCTTAACAATTAAATTTTGATTATTTTCTATTTTATCATTTGACGATTTAATTTGATATTCGTTGTTTGATATTTTTAAATTTTTTTCTTTTTTAAGTTGTTCAAGTTGTTCTAATCTTAAATCAGTCTTTATTAACATACCATCAATTTGAGTGTTCTCCCTGATCTTGTCTTGAACTTTATCCCAACTATCCAATTTACCTTTTAACACACCAATCTTTAAATCACAACTTTCAATACTTAACTCATACTTTTCTTTAATGAGTTTATTTTTTTCATACTCATCAAAGTCTTTTTTAAGTTGAACAAAAGATTGTTCTTTGCTTGTTAAAACCATCATTAACGCCTCTTTTTGGTCTTTATGCCTAATATAGTCGGCAAGTTGACTAATTTTTTGTTGGGTGATAGAAGCGTTCATTAATTCAATTCCACAGTGTTCACATTTGATACCGTCACTCACAGAACTCTTCAATTTCTCAATTTCATTGATTTGTGTATCTAGTTCAATTTTTAACTTAAATGTATCGTTATACTCCTCTTTAATTTTATCATGTTGGTCTTCGTGATAAAATTCTTTTGGTTCGATTACTTTAAGTTCTTCTGCCTTTTTTTGAAACTCTGTTTTATTCTGTTCCAAAGAATCGATTTCCTCTTGAGTTTTGTTAGGGTTCATCAAACTGATTTCTCGATCAATATCTCCATGTTTTTTCTTTAACATATCATCACGATACTCTTTTCCTTTAACGATTTTTTCGTCAAAATCTTGTATTTCGACTTTAATCACATCAATTTGATCATTTAATTCACCGATTTGAATTGAATAAAGATGGTTATCCGTCTTTAACTGTTCAGAACTATAAATGTTAGATAGTTTTGATTTGTTAAATTCAGAATAAACTTCTTTTGCAACTTCCTCTTTCCTCTTCAAAAACTCAAGACCCATAAAACGTGACAACACCTGACCTCTTGCCGTTGGTTTTGATTCCAACAATTCCTCAAGGTTTGTTGCCGTTGTTAAAATGGTCATTAAGAAATCTTCCTTTGTCCCAATGGAATTCTTTATGAACGCCTCAGTCTCCCTCCTTTGTTCTCCTGTAAAATTTTGTAAACTACCGTCAGCTAATTTTTTAAAGAAGTCTAACTCTGTCTTAACATTCCATTCACTCTTTTTAGAAAGTTTTCTCTCAATGTTTCTAACAATAATATACTCCTCACCATCAATTGTAATTTCACCCTTAACCGTTACTTTATCTTTATCTGTAAATCGGTTAAAGATTTCTTCTGCCTTTGTAGTTTTTGTTGTCTCATTAAAAAATAAGAACATCAATAAATCCACTGTAAGAACTGTTTTTCCCCCAAAATTTGGTGGATTTGATTCGACAACAATTACGCCGTCACATTTATCAAAATCCAACCTTTGATTCTCACCATAAGATAAAAAATTAGAAAATTCAATATTTCTAATGTACCATTTTTTAAATTGTGTGGTTTCAACCTCTTCTTCACTCATTTTATTCTCAACCATTCCGTTGATCGCTAAAATGGGATCTAAATAATCGGTATAACCTTTAGACTCTAAAAATTTCTTTAACAAATCAAGTTGGTAATTAACATCGGAAACATTAACAGAAACATCAACACTTTGCATTGTGTCTTTGTCAACATTTTTCGCCTTTGTTAACACATTAATATTAGTTGTGTTGTACTTTTTTTGAAAGTAATGTTTAACACTTTTAATCTTGTCTTGTGTAAAGTTTTCCGATAAATCTTCCCAAACAACCTGAATAGTCGGATTTTCAAATTTGGAAAAGTCTATATCTTTTATCATTATATTGTAATTAAATAATTTTGGAGGATTAAACAAATCCATTTTTTTTATTTTTCTAACTCAGATATTTGGTCATCAACTTGTGGTTCATTAACCTTAACTTCTTCAATAACTTCAAACCCGATATTTTGCCCATTTAATTCAACTCCCAAATTTTCAGTTTCTGACATCATTTTTTGAGCCTCAAACATTCTTTCAATTGCCTTTTTCATTGCATTTTTTTCTAGTGCGATTTTTTGGTTTCTTTTTACCACTTTTGATCTGTGTTCTTTTTCTTTCTTTCCCATTTTTATTTATTTTATTTTAGTTATTACTTGGTCTATTTTCTTCAAACCATTCAATTATTGCGTTAATCCCCCAAACTGAACCAGCGGATAACATTCCATCAAAAAATACGGAATAATATTGGTTAAGTCCAATAAAATGTGAAATTGGTGAAAAAAAACATAAGGATAATAAAAACCCAACCCATGTACTTGTACATAACATACATTTTATTAAGTCCGACACAAAAGAAAACACAGGAGTTAATAACCCCAAACCAATATTTGGTTGTGCGTTTTTGTGTATCCAATTTCTCAACCCATTAAAGATTGATCCGTAAACAAGTATTGTTGTCATACCATATGCAACAATCATAAAAATTAAAACTTCCATTATATTCTACTATTTAAATTTGATCCCCTAAGATATACCGCACTTTTTGGTTGGGTATTAATATTCTCAAGATCTCGGTTTATTTTTTCTAACTCTTTTATTCTTTCATTTTTTATTTGAAGTTCTTTCCTTATGGTTTGGAGTGTCTCTTGTAACATCCCCATTTTATCATTAGGTTTTTCAACTTCTTTTATAACCTCAACCGGTGGTTTGTCTAAATTACGTCTAAGTTCGTCTAATTCTTCATCCTTTTTAGACATTTTATTTTGGAAAATATTTTCCATTTCTGAGGTTTTAGTGGAAAATTCTTCTTCCAACTGTTCTATTTTTAACAAGAGTTCGTTTATTTGAGTGTCGTCAGTGGTATAGATTTTTTTCTCAACTACTATTTCCACCGGTACTTCCTTAATAACCTCAACTATCTTTTCAACCTCTTTAATTATTTCCACAGTAACCTCTCCACCAGTTTCCCCCAAAAAACCATATTTCTTTATATCAAACCCTTGTTTGAAACATAGGTACATAAAATTATCTAAGTCTTTTATTTCTTGGGATTCACAAAATTCAGTTACTGACTGAATTGTTTCCTTACTAAATATTTTGGAGTCTTTCTGTTCCATTCTCAATATCTTCAAATGATTTTATGGTGAACTTTAAAAATGGTTTTGGATTTGGTAGATCAACATAACCATAATCCTTCGTCACAACATCGTATATACCATATCCGTGTTTACCAATACTTTCACCAATATTTTGTTGTATTGGACTTCCGATCATATAACCCTTACCTGTCTTAAACTTAAAATCTTGTCTTTTATGAATATCCCCACATAATACAACATCAAGACCATTAAACTTTTCGGTATCATAAGCCTCCTCACCAAAGTCAAACCCAAGATCTGTTTTCATACCCTGAATTGGTCCATGAAATAACCCAACTTTTATTCCAGTTGCAACATTTAAATCGGGGGGGATATTTCCCTGATATTGTGAATAAACACACCAACTAACATTATCATCCTCATAAACTCCTCTATCTTTATAATACGCAATATTCGGATTATTCAAAGAATTTATAATCGGTGTAAGTGCATCCAATCTTTCAGTATTGTTTACCAAAAAGTCGTGATTTCCCGGTATAATAATTGTTTTAGCAATGTTAGAACATTCAGTTAAAATCCAAGCAACGAACTCAATAAGTTCAGGTGTCATTTGGTTTTTAGAATGAACTAAATCACCCGTAAATATAATACGGTCAGGGGACAATTCTTTCCATTGCTCAATTGCCGTTTCTAATATAGAACGATATAAATCGTGGTCTTTGAAAAGTCGGATGTGTAAATCAGAAAAGTGAACTAAATTTTTAATCATTTTTTATTTCTATTTTATTGTTTTAACTGCTCTAGCATTAATATGCCCTTCTTTTAAAGTTATCGCAATTGACCTGTGTATAAACACTTGCATCCAAGCATAATTAGAATTATACTCTGTAGAACTCCAATAATTAGTATTAACAAAATTTCCTATAAAATCCTTATTATTATACATTTTGTCTAATTCGTCTTTAGTTGGTAATCTCCAACCTTTACCTAATTCTTTACACTCCCTTTTAGCATTATACCATGTTACCTCTGTTGGTAAATCATATTGCGCAATTTCTATACTATCAAGCTTATATGTCGTTCCTATTATCTGAGATACAGATGTGAATGTAATAAAAAACAAAAGGATGGTTAATATTAGACTTGATTTCATTATTTAATCGTTTGGTTTAACCGTTATTGTATATTTTTTAGTATAACTTGAATCTTCGTTTTTTACTAACACACCTAACACAGGTGTAAATTCTTTAGGATCAAACATAATTGGTGTAATAACAACATTTAAGCTGGAGTTTTCTAATGCGATTTTAATTTGTTGAGTTATTGACATCTCATTAATTTCTGTATTTGTTAATGGTGCCTTATACCCATATTCTTTCTCTTGTCTTAATTCGTTAAGTGTTCTTTTTTTCATTTTTAATTATTTGTTTGTTTAATTTATTACTTTTTCAACATAGGTTGATGTTTCACCCTCAGTGAATCCTTTTTCAATTAATAATGGTAGTGATGAGGGTTTACACCAAGCATATACAGTAAACCCACTATAACGGGTTTTAACATATTCCCATCTAGTATCCCATAACTTTCTAAAAACACCTTTTAGTCTATGTTCTTCGTGTACCCACGCATCTAAGAATTTTATTTTATTACTCTCTTCTCGTTCCATATATATATGTCCAACAATCTCTCCATTTAACATGGCGATCCATGTTTCAAGTTGTTGTGCGTTACTCTTAAGATGAATAATTTTGATATCTTCAATCATATTTACATTACTATTTTTGGTGAATATTTTTTAATCATTTAATTGTTATTCGATACCATCTTCAAATTCTTTCTCCGCAAGAACACTACCTAAAAACTGTGTTTCATTTTCTAAGAAAATAATATAATTGTTTAATAGATTAATAGAATCTTTTTTACTTTTAATTTGGGTTTCAAGAGAATCCGTTTGCCTTTTTAATAATTGTGAGTAATCATCGCAATTAGAATTTGTTTTACATGAAATTATAATAAATAACAAACATATAATAGATAATAAGTTTTTCATAATTTAATCGTTTAATTGTTGTTTAGTTTCACAAGTTATTTCCCAAGGAGGACTTAATGGATCAGTTGTTTTAAGTGGCAATGGGTTTACCGGAACAGGAATTGGCAACCAATCAGGTCGTTTTTTTAAACCATCCAATGAAGATGAATCATCCTTAACCTCTTTCATTTTCTCCAAAATAAGATCAACTTCTTCTGCCCTATATTGTGTCCAATGTCTTTGACTAACAAACCCATCTAACCAAAAATAAAATTCTTTGTACGTCATACTAATTCTCTATTATAAAGGTTTGCCAATATAAGTCTAGCGAATCTAAATTCTTTAACTCTATTTAAATTTAACCCATAAGCCAAAGCCACACATTTAAGGTGAGGATAAGCTTCATTTATAGTCATTTTTCCTATTTCCATTATTCAAAAATTAAGAATTCTTCATTTACAAATCCACAACTATTACACATATAAGTTGGGAATGGTACAATTGTATCTTCCGGACTTCCCGTTAATAATTTAGGAACTTTCTTCAACATAGTAACTTCTTTGAAGAACTTTGATCCACACTCCTCACAAATAATAGTTGGTTGTTCTCTAAGATTAATCTTAGGTCTTATGATATTATCATCACTCATTTTATAATATAATTTACGTTTATTTTAATTGTTTCGTTGTCCCAACTAGTGTTGGTGTACCAAATTGGTATAATTGTCATTTCCATACTGTAGTATAGTTTATTTTTTTTATTTTGTCAAATACTTTTTCATATCCATTTCAAGTACAGTATTAATTGTTTTCTTTGCAACTCTGTGTTCAACAAATTCTCTTTCTTCCGTTAATAACACAACAATACAACCCATCAGTTTGATATTCCCATATTTTGTACCTTCTAACATCTTTAATAATAACTTACCATAAAAAGGTAATTGAGTGTTATAGTGACCAAGAGCGTTATCAGGTAAATCCTCAAATGGTTTTTTCATTGGTTTTGTAAACTTATTCTTTTCAAAGTTTTTAGGTTTGTTTGTCTTCCAATCAGTTATCAAAATACCAAGATCACCATTTGTACCAATAATTAACCATACCTTATCGGGTTGTCCTGTATAACCCAATTCAGGGTGACCCAAAACCATTTCCGTATCAAGTAATATACAATTACGTTCTTTAAGTAAATCAATATATTGTTTTCCAGCAACAACCATAGTATCGCCTTTTACAATCTGTTCGGCATCACATTCATAAATTGGTTGTCTTACTTCTTTATCAATACCAAATTCTTCTAATGTATGTTTCTCCAATAAGAAGTGAACACGAGAACCCATGTTTGTAGAATATGCACCAGCATTTGCCCATTCTTCCAACAATCGTTGTTGTTCATATGGATCACCATTTGCCTTTCTAAATGAAATTCCTTCAGAATCAAATTCAGTGTAGAAAATTTTCATTAATTTAGAGACAGAAGGAAAATCATCTCTTAATTTACCATCTATGTCTAACATGGTGTATTTATGAGCATCCTCTTCAAACGTTAAATTAAATTCTTTTTGTCTATTTGAAATAATCTCTCTTATCTCTTTAGCAATCTGTTTTAAGTCCATATTTTATATTTAATACCACAAAGATAATATAATTTTTTATTAATCCCTAATTTTTACAAAAAAATCTTCAATGTTTCCTCTTAAATCACAAACATCTTGATCCATAGGCAAATGAACAATCTTAATTCGATCATATAATTCACCACCATTTAACTCACGATATAATTTAACCGCATTATTCCAAGCATCTCCATCAAGAGCAATTACAATATCTCCCTTTGATTTCGTGTATATTTTTTCAAATAGTATTTCAGACATATGTTTCCCCAACATTGGGATTGCATTATCTAAGAAAAACGCATCAAACACTCCTTCAACCAAATAAATGTTTTTATCCCAATCTATTAATCTCTCATTGAAGATAATTTTATCTTTCTCCGCTTCAGGGTTTTTATATTTAAATTTACTTTTTGTATCCCAACTACGAGCAACATAATAGTTTAACTCCCCTTTACTATTATATGATGGAACAATAATACGTCCCATATGACTACCTCGGTCACAAAACCCTATATTATACTTATCTATAATTTCATCTGTTATACCTCTACTTTTTAAGTAATTATATGCTTGTCTTCTAACAGGATAAACCGGACTTGAGTCTTTAAACAAAGTAAATTCTTGAGGTAACTGTAATTTTTTTATTATTTTTTGTCTTGGTTGTACCGTTTCAGGTTTTAAAACATTATATAATTTTTTTAATTTTCTATTACCATATTTATCAAACAACTTCCCCAAAGATCCATGTGTTCCATCAACATCACCACACGACCAACACTTATAAACATTATTTATGTAGTTAATCTCCAAATTATGTTTTTTTCTTCCTTCATCACAAACAGGACAATTAAAGGATATTTGACCTCTATTTGGGTAATGCAAACCATGATCTCCTAAAAGATCTTCTAATAATTCAACAATTGCGTCGTTTTCTTCCATATTTTCTATTAATATAAACAAAATAAAAGAACATATCAACTTCACAAGTTTTTAATAAGTTCTATATTTATAGATATGCCAACAAATATAACAATTAATAACGTTACGGGAGCACAACCATTTGATGTTTATGTGTGTGATTCACCAATTACTACTTGTATTTATGTAGCAACCATTAATACGGTTGACATTCCATATAGTTTTGATATCCCCCCAGTTTATTCGAGTTTAACTGAATTTGTTGTTAAAGTGGTTGATAATAATGATTGTATCGTTACAGATACCTTAAATATATAATATGAGTTGTAGTACAGATATTTGCATCGTTAATTCCGGTTTATATAATGACAATTATACCATCAGTGGTCAATACTATAGTATAGATTTTTATGAAAATTCCAGTTCATCATATTTTATATTTTATTCTCAAACAGAATTAAGATGGTGTTTAGCCGCAAACTTGGGTGATCCATGTATATTATTTGGACCAACAAGTCCTTTCGACCCATGTCCCGATTTTTATTCGGGAATACTTGTTAATGGGTTATGTCCAACACCAACACCAACCCCCACATTACCTTGTGTTATTGATTTTGATGCAATATTTAATTGTCAAGTTGATCCAACACCCACACCAACACCAACTAACACAGTAACCCCAACTAATACAATAACACCATCATCAACAAATGTTTGTGGAGGGGTATCATTAGATGTTTCATCAAATACTTATTCCCCAACACCTACACCAACACCAACTCAAACACCTACACCATCGTCACAAATTTCAAGACCTTGTAATTTTGATGGGATTGCAAAATTTAATAGTGTTGATGGGTATATTGTTTGCGCAACAAGTAAAAAATTTGAGGACTGTTTCACAGGTATTGAATATTACACAACCCAAACATTATTTGATTCATCGGGTAATTTATTAGTTATTGGGGATGTCTATGGTGGTACTATTAATAGTATAGGATCTTGTTTTATTTTCATATCGATTGTTGATAATATCAGTGGTAGCGATTATGTTGATATTAATGTTGAGTATGGACCTTCAAGTAATGGGGCTTGTTTAAATTGTATACCTCCTCAACCAAGTAAAACCCCAACACCGACACCAACAATGACACCAACACCACAGTGTTCATGTGGTCATTATGAAATAACTGAATTTACTGACGATAGTACTATGGACATTACCTACATTGATTGTAAAACAAATGATGTCGTAACATTAATACCAGGATATATGGGTTGGTTAAGTTATCTTAATCATTCTGTCATAATTTGTAGTACTTCCACACCAACATTAGATGTAGGAACCGCAACTATCACTAATATTGGTAATTGTTGTTCTCCGAGTTGTTTAAAATATTATGTAACAAATAATTCTCCTTTCCCAGCAAATTACACATATACAAACATAAGTGGGGGTACATCATTTGCCGGTATTTTTCCAAATATAACAGCCATAGTAAGTGCCACAACAACACCATATTCAACAAGTGGTCAATTAACCATAATTGAGACCGGTCTTTCTTGTTATTCTATACCTTCACCCACACCAACAAGAACACCAACAAGAACACCATCCCCAACATATCCACCAACACCAACAGGTTTTGATTGGACTAGTGGTTCGAATTGGTGGGAAACAGATACATTAGCCTGTCAAAATTATGTGTCATTCGCAAGTAATGGATGGACAACTTCAACATCTGTACCAATAGTCTCATCATCGTTAATTGATAACGGAACTAATTTACCTGTTACCGGACATTCAAACCAATGGATTGCAATATCATCAACATCCGCACCTGGAGTTGTTGTTTACGCCGTTCAAGTAAATTCCTTTGGTATAATTATAAATATAATTGTATGTTAAAAAAAAATATCGTCTGAAAAGACGATATTCTAAATTATCGGTACATTAAACGATATTAAGGCCAAATTTTCTTACTTTTCATATACCCTAAGACACAAGCATATGCATCAGTCTGATCAAAATTTTCTTTTTTAAGTGTGTTATTTCTAGTATATTGCCATTGGATTTGTGGTTCTTTTTTTGCAACCAATTCCCAAATAACCATTTTCTTGTCAATGTCTTTTGGAAGACCCCCAAACAGTAC
>Ga0209107_10000921_pt1 | contig 16661 bp, 13 predicted proteins | sample LakErihyJuly2011_2_FD_187460 | JGI IMG/M metagenome (GOLD analysis project Ga0209107, IMG submission 187460) | Freshwater microbial communities from dead zone in Lake Erie, Canada - CCB hypolimnion July 2011 (SPAdes) (version 2) | ecosystem: Environmental > Aquatic > Freshwater > Lentic >... | reverse complement strand
CCAACAACATTTAATGTTACAGTGCCAGCACCATGAGAAATTGAAATATTAGAACCAGCAGTTAATGTTTTATATTCTAACCCTGATGTAGTACTACTCATGCCCAGAATCTGGTTAGTAGTACCAGATGTACCAATGCCAGTACCACCACTTGTAATTGGAAGAGCAGTTGCAAGGGTTAATGAAGAGGCAGATAAAGCTCCGGTAAACGTACCACCACCTTGTGAACTAATACCTGAACCAGCCCAAATTCTTCCACTTACTCCGATGCCACCAGATATAATTAATGCACCAGAAGTCGAAGATGTAGAATTTGTGTTTGAAGCTGCGTGTACTGTACCCAGAACTGTCAAACCAGTTCCTACATTAACGTTACCAGATACCCCAAAGCCACCTAATACAATAAGAGCACCTGTGGAAGACGAGGTAGACTGCGTGTTAAAACTAATCCCAACTCCAGAAGATCCAACTGTAAGATTTGACGTGCCAGAAACAGAGGTGCCACCAACAGCATAATAAGCAACTTGTGTTATTAAGCCTGAATTTACTGTTCCTGAACCACTACCACCACCAGTCGCTGCCGAAATTGTTATAGAATTTGTTGAATTTAAAATAGTTACATTGCTGCCAGCTATAAGAGTTTTATATTCTAAGCTAGTAGAATCATTTGACATACCTAAGAACTGATTTGCAGTCCCTGATGAGCCTAGACCTGTTCCGCCATATGCAATGCCTATAGTTGAGCCATTCCAAGTGCCTTGGTTTATTGTGGCAAAAGAAGCTGTACCTAATACAGATAACGTAGAACGTAATACAGTGGCTCCTGTTACACCTAAGCCACCTTGCGTAACAACAATTCCTCCTGTTACACCTAAACCACCAGATTGGACTATTACTGAAGATCTGAATAAAGATGATCCTGTAACACCCAGGCCGCTTACTACGCCTAGATTTCCTTGGACAATAAGCGTAGATGAAAGATTAGTATGACCTGTTACACCAAGGCCACCAGATATATTTGCAAGCCCAGAAACTCCAAAGCCACCTGTTACATTTGCATCTCCAATAACATGGAATTTGAATTGAGGTGTGCTGGTTCCAACACCAACATTTCCAACAAATTCACCCATTGATATATTGCCGTTTGCATTAGCTCTTAGCAGTGGTAATCCTGAAATATTATTGATGCTGTAAATAAAACCTGTTGATAAATTATTGCTTATAGATAATAATTGCCCAGAACTTCCTTCAAAGGACAATGAATTATCACTCAACACATTTAATGATATTGGTGAATTGCCTGAGCTCAAGAAATTCAAAGTAAATGTTGAAGCACCTACATTGCCAAAGGTTCCACTTACAAAGTTTAAAGACCCTGACACTCCTAGTCCAGATCCTACTCTTACATTCCCACTTACACCAATGCCACCAGCTACAACTAATGAGCCAGATGTTGAAGAAGTTGACTGTGTATTAAAACTTATTCCAACGCCTGAAGAGCCAACTGTGAGATTAGAAGTTCCAGATACTGAAGTGCCACCAACAGCATAATAAGCAACTTGAGTCGCCAAACCTGTATTAACGACTCCTGAACCACCACCGCCTCCAGATGTTGCTGATATAGTAATGGAATTTGTGGAATTCAAAATTGTCACATTACTTCCAGCTATTAGTGTTTTATATTCTAAACTGGTAGAATCATTAGACATTCCCAGCATTTGGTTGGCAGTGCCAGTAACTCCCAGCCCTGTACCACCATAAGAAAGACCTATAGTGGATCCATTCCAAGTTCCTTGATTAATTGTTGCAAAAGAAGCTGTACCCAGAACAGAAAGAGTAGAGCGAAGTATAGTTGCTCCTGTGACTCCTAATCCGCCTTGGCTAATTATAATTCCTCCAGTTACTCCTAACCCACCAGATTGAATTATTACACTATCTCTGAATATCGTCTTACCACTGATTCCGACTCCACCAGTTATATCTAAATTACCACTTACGCCAAGGCCTGACAAACTTGATGGACCACCTACATTTAAAGCAGAAGCAAAATTTGCATTTCCAACTACATTTAAAGTTGAATTTAAAATTGTACTTGTAGAGACTGTTAAAGAACTATTTAAAACTGTTGCTCCGGTTACACCCAATCCACCTTGAGTAATAATTACTCCACCAGTAACTCCCAAACCGCCAGATTGAATAATAACTGAAGATCTAAATAAAGATGCGCCAGTGACTCCTAAACCACCAGTTATATTTGTGTTACCACTTATTCCAATACCAGCATCAATGTTAGCTGCATTAAGTACATTTAAATTTGATCCAACAAAAATATTTCCACTTACTCCTAAGCCACCTGTGATAGTTAATGCGCCTTGAGTACTAGAGGTTGTATTTGTGTTATTTGATATTACATATTGGCCTTGAAGAGTATTACTAAATAATGGAGAACCGCCTGATGTTGCGGTTGTTAAAAGAGCACCTACTGCAGAAGAGGCATTGGTAGACTGTACAGAAGAAGTATTATTGCCATACAAAACTCCATTTGAAGTAAATGTAGAAGCTCCTGTACCTCCATATTGAACATTTATTACTGATGCATTCCAAGACCCTGTTGATATTGTGCCCAATGTAGTAATAGATGTTTGTCCAACATACCCTGGGGCTATAGAAATAATACTACCAGTTATAGAAATTGTAGATCCATCACCATTATATGAACCTGCGCCAGATGTTTGGATATAGCTTATTGGATCAGTACCTATCAAAATACCGCCAGAACTATTACCCGTACCAAATGTGGCTTGTGTCCAAGTAGTATATTGCAAAGTGTCACCAAAAGCAACCCAGACAGTGTCTCCTGGCGCTACAGAACCAGATATACTATTGTCATAATCAGAAGATCGAGTCAATATCCAAGGAGAAGACATCTGGCTTACAGTATATATGCCATTTTGAACTGTCAATCCAGTTCCAGACTGATTTTTGACTAATATCCTGTCTCCAACAGTTAGAATTACACCATCAGAATAAGATGTGCTCCAACCTGCTGCTGGCGATGCTTGTAATGTAGAGCCTACACCTAACACACCATTTTGATATGTTGCTCCAAGACCGGCAGTTGTAGCTGCCTCTACATGGTCGTGGTAATTGATACCTTGTGCAATTTGATCTACATAGGCCTTAGTCGTCGCATCGTAAGCGTTTATTGGAGTCGCTACACTTGTAATTCTTTTACTTGAAACATCTACAGTGCCATTACCATTAGGAACAAGATTAATATTATTGTTTGTGCCGCCAGCAGTAAATGTAAGGGCGCCAGAACCTGTGACAGAACCATTAGTTGTTCCAGTACCACCATTTGAAACAGAAAGCGCATTTACTAAAGTGGTTGAACCAAGTACATATAAATTATTAGTGTATACTGTACCACCAATGCCAATACCACCACTAACAATTACAGAACCATTAGTTGTAGAAGATGAATTTGTATTATTTGTGAAATTAGCTATACCACTTACTGATAAAGTATTTCTTAAAGTTGTTGAACCCGTGACGCCCAAACCACTATATATATCTACTGTAGACCTGAATGTCGCAGTGTTGCTAATGCCTAAGCCTGATGCAACAATTACATCAGTGAATGATTTGTCTCCAGAAATAGTTTGAGCTGCGGTTGTAATTATTCCAGATGATCCAGAACCTGCAGATGGCATATTAAATGTGTGAGTTGAACCTATGGATACAATATTAAAATTAGTTCCGCTCGAAGATGTTGCAAATGTTTGTTCTGGTGTAGTCAATCCATTTATTGAAGATATACCATTACCAGAATTGGTTACAGCCAAAGTAACAGAGTTTGCAGAATGTGAAATAGTAATTCCAAATCCAACATTTAATGTTTTATATTCTAATGAAGACGAAGTACTGTTCATCCCCAAGATTTGATTTGGCAAGCCACTGGTTCCAAGGCCAGTACCACCATAATTTAAAGATAAATTATTTAATAATTTTAATGAATTTATTTCTACATTTGAGGCAAAATTAGCATCCCCGGCAACGCTTATGCCTGATCCTGTTGAGATTCTTCCTTGTACGCCCAATCCACCAGTGACAGTCAATGCTCCTGTTGACGAAGATGTTGAACTTGTGTTTGATGAAATTGTTAAATTATTTGTAAAGCTTCCTATGCCATCTTTATCTATTGTGAAAATATTACTAGAACTTGTTGCGACTTGTAATAAATCAGCAGTCTGAGACACTGCACCAACCAATTTTAGAGGAACTACAGAAGCCGCTGTTGAGCTTATGGTTAAATTTGCACCTGATGTCGAATATGTTAAAGCTTGTGCATCATCTAAAATAGAAGAACCATTTGGATTGGCGTAAAATGCTAATTTATATTGATCGCCTGCATTTATTGTTCCGCCAATGCCTCCAGAACTCAAACTAGACCATGATAATGTTACTTGAGTAGTACCAGTTCCAACCAAAGTCATATTTGATGAAGCTGGATATGAATTTGGAAAAATTAATTCATAAGTATTAGTCATTGTGACTGGTGCTTTTAACGCTACATAACGTACGGACCCAAAGCCTCCAGACTGCAGTAGCCTAAGTTCTGCTGCAACACCTGAATATCCGCCTAGTGCCAAGAATGGGCTGCCATTACCAGTAGGACTTAGTGTTAAACCATTGCCTTCTGAGTTAATAAAAAAATTAATATATTTAGATGTGCTTAAACCCAGCCTTAAAGGAATATTGTTATAGTCACCATTCGCAAAAGCTCCAAGGCCAATATTCGTTGCAGTATTTGTAGAAATATTATTTGTAAATATTCCATATGTAAGTACAGTAGTATTTACGTTTGTGCCCTGGACAGTAACATTTAATGCGATTCTATTTCCAATTGCAGTATTTCCAGATACAGAAATATCTACAAGTTTACCAGTTGTAAGAGAATTACTATTTATATATGCACCGGTACCAGTAGTTAATGAATTGGCACTGAAAACGAATCCAGAAGACGTTGTTGCACTGGATATATTATTAGAATTTATATTCGCGCCATTACCAACATACAATGAGCCAGATGCACCAATGCCACCAGTAACAATCAATGCTCCTGTTGTGCTAGAACTTGCATTTGTATTATTTAATACTCTGGTTATGCCAGAAACCTGCAAGGTTGATCTTAAAATTGTTGCAGCTGTCACGCCCAGCCCGCCAGAAATGTTAACACTGCTACTTACACCCACAGCAGAAGTTAAATTAGTTGAACCACTGACATTCAAATCTGATTGTGCAATTATATTATTATCAAATGTTTTCTCACCAGCGAAAGATTGAGACGTAGTAGTTACAATTCCAGATGATCCAGAACCAGCCTCTGGTAAATTAAAGGTATGAGTGGAACCAGATGATTCAATATTAAAATCTGTACCAGAAGAACCTACTGCAAATATTTGCTCTGGATAATTTATATAAGATATACCATTTAATGATGATATACCACCACCTGAAATTACTCCTGTGACACCAGTTCCACCAGTAGATTCTAATATTATTTCAGATCCACTAAAATTAAATGTGATACCAGTTCCAGCAATTAATTTTTTATATTCTAAAGCATTTCCAGCATTATTTACAGATAAAAATGTATTTGATTCTCCAATATTTGAAAGTCCTGTGCCTCCAAATGTAGTACCAAGTGCATTATTTAATATTAAATTATTACCAACAACGACATTTCCACCGATATAAATTGATTCACCTACCCCAACACCACCATTTATAATTAAAGCTCCAGTAGTAGTCGACGTAGTAACAGAAGTGTTGTTAAAAGTTTTGACACCAGCAAAAGTTTGATTTGTTAAAGTTACTAATCCCCTATTACTTGCAGATGCATTTGGAATGTTGAAAGTATGAGTATCAATTACAGATGTAATATTAAAATCTGTACCGCCAGAACCAACAACCATGGTTTGCAATTGAGCAGCCAATGAATTTATAGAAGTAATTCCAGCATTTGTACCATTGTACGGGTTGCCAGCTGTGCCTTCAATTTGAACAGTCCATTGCTGAGCTCCTGTGCCAATTGAATTTATATTTAATCTAAGTCTTTCTCCACTGTAAATCTTAAAAAAGGGTCCATTTGATGAAACTTGATACGACCCCGATGACAATGTTAAAGTTTCAATTGTATTACCCAATGTCATTGGGTCATCGAACTCTTGACCATTAAGAGCTCTCTCAATAGTAACTTGAGATGAAGTACTGCCTGCTATTTCAGCTTGTAAAACAATTCTAGTAATTGTGTACTCTAAAATCGTAGTTCCATCCGATGGCTCATATGGAACAGTAGCAACTTCTATATCAATTCCTGTTTGCGAGGGAGTATAGCCATTTAAAAATCTTATAATTATATTATGGTCAGATAATGGTATTGGTGAATTTACCCAGTTTGTTCCATTGTATTTTAAAAAGTTGCCACTTGCTGGTAAATTTAATAAAACATTGGACAAATCTCCAATTCCTGAATTACCACTTACAACTCCAGATGATGCTTTTAATACACCACTTAATGAACCTATTTTTAAATTTCCAGTGATAACGTTAGTTAAATTAACACCACCAGTCCATCCAATACCACCACCGAATGATTGCAATACTTGATTATTTGATCCAACTGCTAATCTTGACCAAGAAGTGCCACTGTAATAAAATAAATCACCGGCAGTTTGCCCAGGTGTTGATATTAATGTGCTATTAATTACTTGACTGCCGGAAAATACTATAGGCTGAGTAAATGTATGTATGCCTGTCCAAGTTGGAGAATAAGTGGTATCTAGCCTTAAAGCACCTACGCCTGTAATCGCAGCCCCACCAGGGTTTGTTGTAATAACACCCAGTGTGCCGCTAATACTTATCCCATTATCGCCTAATTGTGTTTTTCTAGGTGGTACAATATAAAATGATGTCATAATTCAATTTTTATTTTTCAGGAGCAGTAAATATTAATAATTTACATCTAACTTCGATATTAAAATATATTTAATTCTTATTACATAGTAGCCTGTTTCCCTGTGCTTGTAAGAAAGGTTTTGATATTACACTGGGAAAATAATAAAGTATAGAATTGTAAAAAAAAGGAAAAAATTATGCCAATTACATTAAAAGAAGCTTTGAAATTTACTCTAAAATGGGAGGGTGGCTTTTCTAATGACCCTGTAGATCCAGGCGGAGCCACCAACAGAGGTATCATACAATCAGTTTATAATAGATACCGTCGCAGAAAAGGCTTGGATGTAAGAACAGTAAGAAACCTCACCGAAGAAGAAATGCTTGAAATCTACGAAAAAGATTATTGGGATCTTGTAAGGGCAAAATATTTAAAATCACCACTTGGTTTAGTCATGTTTGACACATGTGTAAACATGGGTCCAAGCGGTAGTATAAGCAGACTACAAATGGCATTAGGATTAAATGTCACAGGATCTTGGACTAAAGAAATTAGCGATGTAATACATTCTTGCGATGCTGGAGCTATAGCATTACAAATATGCAGATTAAGAGTTGCTAAAAGATATGCCAGAATAAAAGAAGACGAAAGACAAAAGAGATTTCTAAAAGGCTGGCTAAATAGAGATAATGATTTAGCTAAAGAAGTAAAGAAAATGATTGGTGCAAATATCATGGAAATAGAAGAAGATGATGAAGATATTTCGCCCGACCTAATAGATAATTCTTTAGACGCTGATACAATAAAAATGCTAGAATCTTTTGATATTAAATGACAGGGAAAATGATACTATAAATTTAATTTATAATATGGTAATAACATGAAAAATTTAAATTATTTTAAAAAATTGATTAAAGTTGCATCAAAATTAGAGGCTGCAAAGCAATATAGTTTTGCTGATAAAATTTTAATTAAAATCGCACAAGAAACTCCTGAAGTTTTTAAACAAGGCACAGAAATGAAGCCCGGAACATCTTATGAGGTTCAGGGACAAAAAAGTCAATTGGATATTATTTCACAAGTAGCGACAAGTGGAATTCCTGCAAGAGCTAGTATCGACGGTGTTGACACATTGGTAACACATGGCTCATCTGATGGAAATTTTTGGTTATTACCAGATTCTCAAGCTCAATTATTTTATTCTAATAACCCAGACTTTAAAACAAGTAATTTGATAGCAGATATGGACAAAAATGCAGGCATTCAAGCTGTTATTGACAATGGAAAACTTTGGATAAGCGCACAAGGCATGAGTAAATATGCTGGGGCTAAGTGGATTGCTTGTAACAATTTAAATAATGGTGCAAACTTTGGACAAATTGGCGGAGCTAAAGGCGTTATAAATGTTGGCACACAAGAAACACCTGAAGGCGAAAAATTATATCTTAGCACAGATAAGTAAGAGAAATAACATGAATAGAATATCAGAATTACAAACAATAGTAAAAGTCTCAAAAATTTGCAATAATAATGGGTTAACTAAAGAAGCAGATCAATTATTAAATATTTTTACAAAATTGGCGCAAGAAAGTCCTGATTTGATAGATCCTAATCAAACTCAAGATTTAAATAGCACCAAAGCTGTTGAAACAAAACCTGAAGCTGTCCAACCTAAAGAACAGCAAATTCCAGAATTTGATCAAGAATTAGCAGATCAATTAAATGATTTTATTCCGTCATCAGATCAACTTTTAAAAGACATTTCGAAAGATTCAACTTTTGAAGAAACCAAACAGCTCTTACCTGAATTAACAAGACTTGTTGACTTAGCTCGAGTAATATTTAATAATCCAAATATAGACTCAGAAAATAAGAAGATATTATCTGATAGTCTTCCAATACTTGTCGAATTACAAGAGGTTCTTAAAAAATAGTTTATTCGCTTAATTAAATCAAAATTTTAAAAAAATAAAAATGGTTTTGATTTTTTCTCACACTGGAGGAAAAATTCATGATCAACCATTTGAAGCCTTTCATAAAATATTGCCCTGCACTATTATTAATATTTATTATATTAATTTCTCCTTATAAGATAATAATGGTGCGGGGCATATCTATGTCTCCAACTTTTCATAATAATCAATTATTAGTTGCAAAATCAATTAATAATTATAAAGATATTCATGTAAATGATATAGTTATATGCGAAATAGAAGAAAATACTATAGTCAAAAGAGTTAAATATATTGAAAATCAATATGTTTGTTATTATTTTGATAGTAATTCTTCTGAAATAAAAATAATTGATGAAAGTACTTATCATTATTTATCAACTCATCCTATTGCAAGAAATAAATCTTTAATTCAAAAAATAATTGTGCCAAAAAATGCTATTTATTTGATAGGAGATAATTTAAAAAATTCAGATGACTCAAGGAGATTTGGTCCTATCCCATTTAATAATATTAAATATAAGGTAATTCACCTGTGAATAAGGGACTTTAAATTATGGAAAAAAATGAAAAAAATATAAATTCAAATCAAAAAATTAAAAATAAAATTATCAAAGCTTGATTTATAAATAAAAATATTATTACTGACATATTAAATACACTTATAGGTTTTATAAAATATATTATATAAAAATTAAATAATTGTTCCCATAGAGTTGATAATTATGATAAATAAACTTATTAAAATTGCTAATAACCTTGACGCCAGAGGCTACTTTGTAGAAGCTGATAAATTAACTTCAATTATTATTAAAGTTGCTAGCATTGCAAATGAGGGTGGATTAAATGACCCTGAAACTCCTCAGCCAACTGCTATTATAGAACAAATTAATCAAACAGATAATAATCTGCCAATTTATAATAAAGTTGCAAATGATTTAGCACAATTTTTCAATTCATTTCACGAGCATGATGAATTTCAAAACATAAATTTAAATAATTTCAAAAATTATAGAAGAATGCCAGAAGCTGAACTAGATGAGCAGAATACTCAAGTTGTTAAAGTTTTACAAGGCACTAATGATATTCTTGATGACATTTTAATCCACTCTTTAGAGCAAGAACAAATTATATCTAATATAGCCAAAAACAATGGCATTGATGAAGAAATTATAGTTGACGCAATCTATCACATGATTGGCTCACATAATCCTCTCAATGCTAATCAAATTCAAGCCGCACTCTATGAAGTGGCAAAATAATGAAACACACTGAAGCTCAACTTTCAACAATTATGAAGTTGACAGATTCACCTACTGGAAGCCCTGACACTGATTTAATAAAAGCACTTGATGATGTTAAGAAAAATGCAAAAGATATTTATAATTTTGCATATAAAAAAATTCAAAATTACCAAAAAGAATTAGATAAAATTGCCACTGAATTAGAACAGGGTGTTAAAAATAAAGGAATTTTGGGACAAGGCATAAATGCAGTCGTTGTTAGACCAATAGTAAAATTAATAAGATCACTTGTAAGTTTAGACCCGCTTATAGTAGTAGATCAATTGAATGACAATTCAATTTTTAATATTTATGATATTCTTGACAATGCAAATGTAATACCTGAAGGCAATACATATTTGCAAACTATATCAAATTTTTATGATTGGATTCAAGTGGCAGCCGATTTAAAGCCTTTTGTATTTGGAGGAGAAGTTGACCCTTATACTTATATTGAAGCGGCTACAGATTTAGCATATGCTTTAAAAGAATCGACAATAGCAGGGCAAATACCTTCTCTAGATGTATTTCAGGCTTCATTGATGTCGGCCTATTTAATGTCTAAAGCAGGAGCGCCTATAGCAAGATATTTGGGAAACCCCAAAGGCGGTCTGAAAATATTTGGTTTTGAACCTGAATCAGATAAAACAAAAATTACAGAATTTATAGACAAGCATTATGCTGATTTGAATCAAGAAATTAATAAAGCAATTATAGAAGGCAATACAAAAGTTATTGAAATTCTAAATACTATTGGTAATAAATTTCCTTGGGTAAAAAGCTTTTCTAGCAAAACAGAACCAACAGCAAATGAAATGTATTTGATGGAACATACAAAAGATGTTATTTTTAATAAATTAAAAATTTATAATATTGTATTTAGGGCATTCAAAACATTTAAAAATGGGCAAAAATGGGGAGTAATAAGAGCTCAAGTAAATTGGGATATATTACCAAAACAAGATAAAGAATTTGTAAATAGCTTAGTAGAAAACTTCAAGAGAACTAATTTAAGATAAGTTTTAATTTATTTAATTCAGCCTTAGCCTTAGCATCATTTGGAAACTTCTTCAAGCAAGATTCAATAATTGATAGAGCCTTTGCAGGTTTATTATTAATTTCGTAACATTTTGCTAAAATATGAAAAGGAATATTTGTGGTATCTTTTTTAGTAATAGCTTGTTCAAAATAAGGAATTGCTGAATTATAATCTTTGGCACTATTTAAATAAAATTTACCAATTTCATCGTATATATAATAAGAATCCTTATTATAAGTTAAACCATCTAATAATACAGACAAAGCCTTTTTAGCAAAATATTCTTTTTTTGCTTTTTCATTTACAGACATAGACCAGTAATAATAAGAAATATCAGCCCAGGTTTGAAGATCCTGCTTGTCATATTTTACTTTTTCTGTAAGATGATAAATCATTTCTGGATAATTACCCTTGTGGAAATAAATATCAGCCATCTTATTGTGATAAATTATTGAACTTTTCTGGTCTTTTATTGAACAATTCAATGATAAAACTAAAAACATGCAGGTGAAAAAATACATACTAAAATTCCTGAAAATTATTTTTCAAAATACCAATAAACTAAATTTATATTTTAATAATATTATACTAAATTGTTACTGATGATATTCCTGAATTTAGGGCGCCGATCCATTTTTGTTTTTGTCTCGCCCAAATTTCAGGAATTATACATCGTGTTCTGCGCCGTTAGAAACATCAAAAGTATAAATACCCCTATTAATAAACATATTTACACAGTCTTTCCGGTCTTCGACAGATAAAAATATTTTATTGCCTTCGGCCTCGATTGTATCACAAACGCTACTTTTATAATCGGGCGACTTTCTGAAATCACGATCGCCGCGCATGATTAATTTATCAAAATAAATATTATTATTATTTAGCCAGAGCTCAGTGAGCTCAAGATTACGCTCAGGCCTTCCAGTAACAATATAAATTAAATGATTTTTTCTAAATAATTCTAATATTTCGGCAACAGGCCAAATAACATGATCATCCATGCACTCGCTATAAAAAGCATCCCAATTCTTGGGCTTATTCTTGACATAGTGCAATCTATGATCACAATTGGCCAAGGTGCCGTCAATGTCGAAAATGCATACACTTGATTTCATATAACAATTATCGTATATATAGGTAAAAATATTTATTTATAATAAAAATATAATTATGAATATGATCAGATTAGCACTTGAAGAAGAAAAGGCAGCTCTTGAATTAACACCCGATATGATTCAAGCAGTTAGAGCAGACTCTGCAGTTTCGCATAGTGATGTAGAAAATGCCAAACTATCATTTATCGAACAAGCTAAAGCGCTTAAACCATCTACAGATAAAGATCTATTAGATGAATTGTGGGATAAATATACCCAAACAATTAAAAATCTTCCTAGAACAATTCATGAAACATTTCCAGATTTTGAAACATGGTTTCAAGAAAATAAATATAACCTAGTTAATTGGTTTAATGAACATTTACAAACACCTAGAGTACAAGACCCTTTCCAAAAGACTGTATCAGAATCTGGTGTTGATCCAGAAACCTATATAAGAGAAAATATCGCTCCAGGTATGTATCAAAAGAGTTTAGCCCTTGATAGATTTCAACAAATTGGAATAACACCTGCTAAACAAACAAATAATCCATTGGCTGCATTCAATTCACTCATGGATAGCTACTCAAGAGGTTTAGCCAATCATTTTACAAATCAGCTTGATGATATTCCCACTAGTGAAAATAAAACAATCACATTTATAACAGGTAATCCAGGTGCTGGTAAATCAACTTTGATTGATTTAGATGGTAGTGATGATAATCCTATTAGACAAACAAAATTTGGAACCCTTATAGATCCTGATGAATTTCAACCGTTATTGCCTGGATATGCTGCTGGTGCTAGATCACAAGATGTATTAATCTATGCAAAACAATTAGTAGCTAAAAAATTACAAACAGAAGCCATGAATAGAGGATTAGATGTTGCAATCCCCCTAGTAGGTGGACAAGCTAATATCCTTGCTAAAGAAATAGCAGAAGCCTTATTAAAAGGTTATGATGTAAGTGTAATACATAAATCATTAGATAAAGATGAAAGCCAAGTAAGATCAATTGGTAGAGCAGAAAGAGGAGGTAGATTAATCTCTCCTAATACAGGTGCTACAGATCCTAAAGTTGCTTTCCAAGATTTACAAGACAATCCTGAACAAATAAAAAATAAAATTATATCTATATTAAAAGATAAAATTAAAGAAGAAAAGAAACAAGGTAGTATAGTAACAACATTACCTGATGATAATGAAATCAATCGACTCTTGTCAAAGGTAACATTTACAAATGTCGATGGAATTGTTACCTCGTCGGTAACCATCGCGCGAAAAATGATCAGAATGGCACAATTCCTTGAATCTAATAAGATGTTCGTAGCAGCTGATAAAATATTACAAGTCATTAATAAATTATTTAAATCAGGATCCCATTAATGAATAAAGTAGTGACAGCACAAACATTTGATAATGCAATAATTATTAATTATATCAGAAGAGCCAATGAAGCATCGCTTCTAGGTGATGCTAGAACAATTGATCAAATGAAATCGTTAATTGATTCAATATTTAAACAGTTTGATTTAACAGGCAATAAAAACATTTCATTGCAATCGCGAAAAAATAGAATTGATGCACATTTTGTTAATATAAGAAATAAAGCAATTCAAAGATCAAAATCTAATTTAGAAATCAAAGAAGATTACAGATTGCCATTTGGTGGCAATATCGAAGAATTTGCCAATGCCCTTATAGAAAAAGCAAAAGGCGTCAATCCTAATAATTTAAAAGAAGCCATAAGTTTTCTGTTAAATACAGAACATTCTGATTTTTTACGCTTATTTAAACAACAAACAAATCAATTATTTAATATTTTAAAAGATAAATATCAAGTTGATATGTTTGAGCCTTTGCTAAAAAATAAACCAATGGCGTCAAATGCTGACAAACCAAGATTATCTAATAGAGATAAAGTTTTACAAGCAATCAAAGATGCACATGAAGCCGCAAATGCTGGCGAACTTCAAAAAGTACAAATATTGCAAGGTGAAGTAGATAAAATTTTTGGAATGCAATTTGATATGCTTACCGGGAGAAATCCAAAACTTAAAGAAATGTACGACAGAATTTTAAAAGAATTCAAAAGTATGAAAGACCTTGCAGCAAAAATTCAGAAAAATCCTAATTACAAAAAACCAGGTTATAAATTACCGTATGAAGATGATTTTGAAAAATTTGCAAATGAAATAGTAAATAAAGCAAAAGCAAGCATACAAAATCCTAACAATTTATTAGATCTTAGAAATAGAATTGAAATTATAATTCAAACAGGACACGCTGATCTTTTAAATAATCCATTGCTTAAAAATGATCTTTACAGAAATATAGAAAAAATTACAACTATAAATTTAGACAAACCACCAGCTGAAAAACCATCAGTAAAAGCACTCAATAAATTAAATAAAATTATTATATCTTTTGAAGATAACAATTTGATAAATGAATCTATAGAATTAGAAAAAATATTCATAAAATTAGCAAATTCTATCATTGGCAGGAATAATTAAATTTTATTTATAATTGAAACTGTAATGTTGTGTGCTATGCACACATTAGATAAATAAATATGTGCATAGCACATTGGAGAATTTAAAATAATGAAAACTGTATTAGCAGAATTACATGAATTGATCAATGATCTTGAAGATCAAGGCCTTACAGCAGAAGCATCTTCCCTTCAAGAAGTATTCGTAAGAGTAGCACAAGAAGCAGACATGGACGAAATGGCTGAGCCAACAGAAACAGATGATCTTGCAAATGATGTAGCAGGACTCCTTAAGAGCCATTCAGCAGCAGAAGTATTAACTGAAATCGCAAAGCAAATGGGCGGAGCTGAAGAAGCACCAATGTCTGATACAGAAACAATGTCCTTCGCATTTGGTGATGAGCCAGAAATGTCAAGAGATGACATTGTAAGAAAATATTCGAGTATGTACCTCAGAAGCAATGGCAGAATGGATCCAAGTGAATTGGCAGCAAAAGCTTCAGAAGAAACTGGAACAAATGTGAGAGCTGAAGAAATCACTAGAGGACCAGGCTCTAATGCTCAAGCAGACATGGCAGATGCACTTGGCAAGGATTTTAGCAAAATGCCATATGGCAGAATGTCCCCAACCGAATAATTTAATTTTATTAAATTTAAATCCCCTCTATGAGGGGATTTATTTTTTATAGGTTATATAAAAATTTATTTATAAATATAAAAATATAAACCAATTTGAGGATTCAAATGAAAAAAGTATTAGCAGAATTACACCAATTAATTAATAGCCTCGAAGACCATGGCCTCACAGCAGAAGCATCTTCTCTTCAAGAAGTATTTGTAAGAGTTGCGCAAGAAGCAGATCTAAATGATCTCTCTGAAAAAGTGACAGATCTTCTTGGAAAATATTCAGCACCAGAATTAATCGCCGCACTCGCAGAGCAAATGGAAGGCAAAGATACCAAAACTATGTCTTTTGCTTTTGGTGAAGAACCTAGAGATGTTATTGTAAATGAATTTGTTGATCAAGCAAAAAATAAAGACATGAGACAAGATGATGCTTATTTTATGATGAATCAAAGACTTCAATTTAACGGACATCCTACTCTTACTAAAAAAGAATTTGATGCTAAAGTAAATTCATCAGGCACAAACATATCTGAATTTGCATTTGGCGATGAGCCTGATAGTGGCGCTGGTGAAGCGTCCGGTCTCGATGAAGAAACAGAAAGACAAAACATTATTTCATCTTGGAAAAAACATGTTGATGCCGGAAATATGTCCAAAGGCTCTGCCGCAAGAATGGCCACACAACAATTACGAATGAAATTTCCAAATGCAAAATTAATTACTGAAATAGAAATAGTACCCCTTAGATTTAATGAGAAGCCATTTCGTGATGAGTCAGGTTTAGCTGAGCAAGATGGACTTAACCCAACAAATTCGAATCATCCAATTGTAAAAGAATATGTTGATAAAGCTTCAAGGTATAAAATGGGTAAAGAAGAAGCCTATGCTGAGATGAATGAAAAACTTAAGGCAATTGGGCAAAGACCTTATGTGCGGAGTTCTTTTGATATTGATGTATATAATCACACACACATGATAAAAACTATAGGTTATCAAGGGCCAGGGGGACCATTTGACCTTCGTCCTGTACTCGATAGATATCTTGACGAAAAGGGTAAAGAAATGTCTGAAAGGCATAAAAAAGATCCTACTGGTGGTGCTCAAACACTTCAGTCCTCACGATAAATTAAAGGTATAATTAAATGAGAGAAGTATTAGCCCAGATTCATAACATAGCAACTTCATTAGAAAATAAAAAAGCATTCAAGCAAGC
>Ga0209107_10000920_pt1 | contig 16662 bp, 13 predicted proteins | sample LakErihyJuly2011_2_FD_187460 | JGI IMG/M metagenome (GOLD analysis project Ga0209107, IMG submission 187460) | Freshwater microbial communities from dead zone in Lake Erie, Canada - CCB hypolimnion July 2011 (SPAdes) (version 2) | ecosystem: Environmental > Aquatic > Freshwater > Lentic >... | reverse complement strand
GCACTAAACTACGTTGCCCATTATTATTATTAATTTGATAAATATCTCTTAAACTATATCCCTGCCATTGTGAAGCAATTTGATAGGTAGAATCTTGAATCGCAAAACTAAAAGCCCCATCTCCTTCTAGTGTACTAATAATATTTCGGTCTCTAATTTTACCCAAATAAACCATTTTACCATCATTCAAATTGTACAATACTGGTTCAGTCGCTTTTAAATCGGTTTCTAAACTTTTAACTTGTACCGTTTGTAACGCTGCATCATTGTAATGCCAAATATCTAAAACTGCTCTTTCAAATTCTGGAAGGCTTGTATCTTTCGCCGGAAGAATAGGTTGAATCCCAAATTCTAAAATATTACCCGATTTACTAAATTTTAATTTCTTATCCCCACCAATGGTATAATTAGAAGGAAGGGAAGCACTCATTCTGTTCACTACTCTTTTAGCAGAATCGTCACCTGCTTTATAAATAGCTAATTCGTAATTCTTTTGTATGGATTTATCAGTACTATCTTTTTCAATTAAATAGGCAAGGGATTTGCCATTTTCATCCCAACTTAAACCAGTAGCCGTATAAAAATGAGTGCTTATAGGCATAGCTAAGGTGTCCGCTATATTTGCTAATAGTATTTTATTATTGGAGGTTTTTGTTTTTACTTGATTCATTGCCAACCCTAAACCCAAAGGATGAATTTGATATTGAGTGATATTTGAAAACGTCTTTGAAATTTTTGAATTCAGATCCATCCAAACCAATTCGCTACCCTCTTTGACAATATCCCCTTTTTTGTCTTTTAAGTAAACCAACTGATCGTTTCCTTTAACAGGCAGTTGAAATGATTTAACAGAAGATATTTTCTCCATAGAACCATTCAAAAGGTTTACAATTACCATACTATCTTTGGGCATTTCATCAGGTTTCTTTTTGTCTATTTTTGCTTTTCTAGTTTCTTGAAAAAGCGGTTTGATTTTAGCAATCAAGAAACTTCCATTTTCCGTAAACTGAGCTTGCGTACCTCTTTGTATTTTAATATCTGTGTTATTCATGCGATTGTTAATCACCAATATGGCATCTCCCTCCTGAGGTGTAATTACATAGGTTACAAACCTGCCTTGGGGTTGATAAACAACTTCTCGAATACTTTGCCATGCATCATACACAGTATGATCTAATACTTTCTTCTGTCCAAAAGACACTAAGGAAATAAAAATTCCTAGTAAACTAAATATTCTTTTCATATTATAAAAATTATTAATAAAACTCAACATTTTGTTTGTATTTTTGTTATGTAATATATAAAATTTGTCGTTTGTATGAGGATATTTTACTTTATAGGTTTGGCACTTCTTTTGCCTTTTATGGTACAGGCCCAATCCAAAGGAAATTTAGCGGGTGAGGTACTTGATAAAAACACCCAAAAGCCATTATTTGGCGCGAACATCCAAATAGTAAATACCAATTATGTCACGATGAGTGATAGCTTAGGAAAATTTGCCTTTAAAGGGATCCCTACTGGCCAGTACCAAATTGTTATTAACTATGTGGGAAGCATTCCTTATAACTTATACAACGTAATTGTAGGTTCTGGAAACATTAGCTATATCACCGCCGAATTACTCCCTCTTGAAATAACATTAAAAGAAGTAGTGGTCGGCAATATAAAAAAATCGGTACGTGCTGCAACCTTGGAAACACCTTTGAGTATCCAAAAACTAACTTCAGAAGAAATAAAATCAAGCCCTGGTAGCAATTTTGATATTTCCAAAGTAGTTCAAACCTTACCCGGTGTTACAGGTTCTGCCACCACAGGTGCGGGTTTTAGAAATGATATTATTGTTCGTGGTGGTGCACCCAATGAAAATGTATTCTATTTAGATGGAATTGAAATTCCCGTGATCAATCATTTTAGTACACAAGGTAGCGCAGGTGGCCCCCAAGGAATATTAAACGTATCCTTTATTGATGAGGTTAAACTTTCCTCCTCTGCATTTGACGCAAAATATGACAACGCATTATCCTCGGTATTTGAATTCAAACAAAAAAAAGGGAATAGCGAAAAAGTACAGGGCAATTTTCGATTAGGTGCAACCGAAGTGGCTAGTACCTTAGAAGGCCCTCTTTCCAAAAATGGAAAAACAACTTTTTTATTATCGGCCAGAAGAAGCTATTTACAATTCCTATTTCGTTTATTAGACTTGCCTATCCGACCTAACTATTGGGATTTTCAATATAAAATATCACACCAAATAAATAATAAAACAACACTTACCTTATTAGGGGTAGGCGCCATTGATAAATTTTATTATGTAGCACCACAAAATTCTACTCCCGAAAAAAGATATGCTTTAAATATTTCACCGACAATCAATCAGTGGAGTTATACTGTTGGTGCATCTTTAAAAAAATTAATAAACAAGGGATATTGGAATGTAAGCATTAGTCGATCTCACTTAAACAATATCAGTGAAAAATACGAGGATAATCTTAACCCCATTAAAGGTGAAAAAACATTTGATTATACTTCCAATGATATATCAAACACCATAAGATTTGATATCACAAAAAGTTTTCTAGGTCTTAAATGGACAACTGGTGCTAATTTACAGTCCATAGAATATGATAACTCAACTTTTCAAATCTTACCTAGACCCTATGTGGATAGCGCTATTTTACCTACTTATTTACCTGCCCCTAATTATTTCAAATATGCAACCAATTTAAATTATAGAAAATATGGTGCATTTTTTCAAATTGGTAAAAGGGCTTTTAATAACCGTTTAGGCATTAGTGCAGGTATAAGAACAGATGGCAATGGTTTTAATACAGCCGGCAGGGAGTTTTACAACCGCCTATCGCCAAGAATTGGATTTAGTTATGTTTTAACAGATAAGATAAATTTGAACGCCTCAGTAGGGAGATACTTTAAAGTGGCCCCTAATACTTCTTTAGGATTTAAAGACTTAAATGGCAATTATGTAAATAAAGAAGCCGATTATATTGGCGCCAATCATTATGTAGCAGGGATTGAATACTTACCAAGCGAATCAACAAGATTTACTGCTGAAGTGTTTTATAAAAAATATTTTAATGTGCCTATTAGTATTCAAAAAGGATTAAGCTTATCTAACTTAGGCGCCGATTTTAATATACTAGGGAATGAGCCTATTATTAGTAATGGAAAAGGACGTAGTTATGGCTATGAACTTTTCGCACAACAAAAATTAACAGATCGCTTTTTTGGAGTTGCAAGCTATAGTTTTTTTAGAAGTGCTTACACAGATATTAATGGCACTTATATAAAAAGCTCCTGGGAAAACATCCATGTTTTAAGTTTAACCGGTGGTTATAAATTTAATAAGAACTGGGAATTTGGCATTAAATATAGATTCCAAGGAGGGACACCTTATACACCCTATAATATGGACGCGAGTAGAATTAATTTCCTAACACAGGGTTTGGGCGTTTTAGATTATAATAAAATAAATACCCTCCGACTTCCAAACTATCATTCTAGTGACATAAGAATTGATAAGAAATATAATTATAAAAAAACAACATTTGACTTTTTCATAGATATTACCAATTGGTATGGGAGCAATAGTGTTTCTCCGAATGTTTACACATTTGAAGCCAACACAGATGGAAGTTTCAAAACCACCGATGGAAAACCAATTCAAAAAAATGGCGCCAATGGAATACCAAATTTAACAAATAGCAATAGAGTATTTGTCACCCCTACTTTTGGATTTATTTGGGAGTTTTAAGGACTCTATACATTTGGATAACCACAGACATAGCAATTAAGAAAAAGCCTGTATAAAAACTAATCCCTAACTGTTTGTGCTCTTGAAACACCACAAATGAAATAAGTATCCCATAAACGGGTTCTAAATTCAGTGTAACATTCATCGTAAAAGGGCTAATATACTTTAGCGCTGACAGCATTAAATAATTAGACCAGACCGTACAAACCAATGCTAAAACCATTAGCCAATACCAATCTATTTTTGTGGGCATTGGTATCTCGGTTTTTGTAAACCAACTTACAGCGATTACAATAATTGCTAAAAATACAAAACCCCCTAACATTTGAAATGTTTGTATGGTCTGAGGTGGATTTTTTACTGTCAACTTCTTATTAAACTGTGTAAATAATGCAGCAATAAATGAGGAACCCAGTCCTACTGCAATTCCTTTTCTGTATTGTATATCAAATTGAAAAATAAATAGTATCCCTAATAAACTTATTAGCGCAATCATTAAATCCTGCCATTGTATTTTCTTTTTAGTAAACAATGGGTCTAATAATACTGTGAATAGGGCTACACTAGAAAGACAAATTAAACCTATAGAGACATTGGAAAGTTTGATACTTGTGTAAAATAATACCCAGTGCATTGAAATCAAAATACCTACCCCAATAATATGCCACTTTGTTTTTGCGGAGATGGAGATTTTATTTTTGATGAAAGTATACATTAACATAGTAACAATGGAGGTAATACCCATTCGATACATGACAAGATTTAATCCATTTAACTGAATTAAATTTCCCAAAGGGCCAGTTAAACCTGCTAAAAAAACAAATAGATGAAGTTGTGAAAATGATTTCCTAAAACTACCCACGCTTTATATATTTAACATAGCGTCCTGTTATAAACAACCATTGCATGTTTAAAACACCCTTGATCGCTTCCTTAATAATTCCTTTTGACATTTTACTAACGCCAATTTTTCTATCTACAAATTTAATGGGCACTTCTTTAATTTTGAAGCCTAATTTCCAACTAGCGAATTTCATTTCAATTTGAAATGCGTAACCGATAAACTTTATATTGTCAAAATTAATACTATCTAATACTTTTCGCTTATAACAAACGAAACCTGCAGTTGGATCCTTTACCGACATCCCTGTAATAATTCTTGTATAAGCGGATCCACCTTGTGAGTATATTTTTCTATCTAAGGGCCAATTGTCTGTAGACCCCCCTTTTACATATCTACTTCCTACTGCTACATCTGCTCCCTCATCACAAGCAGCACACAAACGGTCTAAATCTTTTGGATTGTGAGAAAAATCGGCATCCATTTCAATGATATAATCATAGCCTTTGGAAAGCGCCCATTTAAACCCATGAATATAGGCAGTTCCCAAACCCAATTTACCAGGCCTACATTCAATAAAAACCCTACCTGCATTATTTTGCATAATATCTCTTACGATATTAGCCGTTCCATCTGGCGAACCATCATCAATAACTAATATATGATACCCTGCTTCAAAAGACAAAACAGCATCAATAATAGATGCGATGTTCTCTTTTTCATTGTAAGTAGGTATTAAGACAATTTTTTTCACTTCTATAATTTGGGGATAGACTATATATTAAAAGTACAAAATTGTGCTTGTAGTTTATTATATATATTATTTATTTAATATGGACTTATTCAATATTTCAGTTAGTTTTTGCTTTGTATGTAGTGGGAAATCGCCTTTCATCATCCAATCATAGTATTGAGGCTCATTTTTAAGTACCTCAATTATCGATTTTCCCTTGTGCTTCCCAAAATTAAAAACAGCTACCCCATTATCGTAAACGAGTCTGCGCGCAAAATCTATAATTTCATCCTCACCAGTAAATTTCACAATGGATTCTACCGTGTTGCCAATTTGCGGATACCTTACAATTTGTGCTTCTAAAATTTCCCAAGTAGCGGTTGCATCCGCTTCGGCAGTATGTGCACCTTCCAAAGTTTTATGACAATAAAATTGATAGGCTGCACTTAATGTTCTTTGTTCCATCATATGAAACACTTTTTGCACGTCTAATAATTTTCGGTGCTCTATGTCTACACTAATTCCTGCTCTCAAAAATTCCTCATTCAACATAGGCACATCAAAGCGATTACTATTGTACCCGCCAATATCTGAACCTTCAATAAATTGCTTAATCTCGTTGGCTATGATTTTAAAACTTGCTGCATCTTTTACCATCTCATCCGTAATACCATGAACATCGGAACTCGCCTTGGGAATGGGCATTTCAGGATTTACCAATCTTCGTTTCACTTGCTTGGTACCATCCAATCCTATTTTCACAATGGCAATTTCTACAATTCTGTCTGTACTTACATTGATTCCTGTCGTCTCTAAATCAATAAAGCAAATGGGTCTTTCTAATGATAATGGCATAAAATATATTATTTTTCGAAGTTAATCATAATTGTCAATTATTAATGTCCAATTTTTCAATTCTTGGTTCATGATAATTGACTAAATTTACATCTCATTTTTACCTTAATTCAATGCATATGAACTGGATACCGCTTAATTCCGTGGAACAATTAGATTTAATTCACGAAGCCTCATTTGTAAAACCTCAAGTCATTTTCAAACATAGTACCACCTGTAGTATTTCAAATATGGCATTTGCTAGATTTGAACGTTCAGCAGCCCCAGATACAATTGATTTTTATTATTTAGATCTTTTAAGTTTTAGAGCCATTTCAAATTCTATTGCTGAAAAATTTAAAGTTCACCATGAATCACCACAGGTTATATTGTTAAAAAATGGGGCATGTACCTATGACGAAAGCCATTACGGTATTATGATGGACGAACTCATTGAACAAGCTGGCGTATAAAGTAAATTCGCCTGTTTTAGCATTTTTCTATAATCAACGCACTCGCTCCACCTCCACCATTACAAATAGCTGCTGCACCAAATTTGCCATTATTTTGTTGTAAAACATTGATAAGCGTAACTACAATTCTTGCGCCACTACAACCCAAAGGATGTCCTAAAGAAACAGCGCCTCCATTTACATTCACTTTATTTGGATCTAATTTTAATAGTTGCGTATTTACAATACCTACTACCGAAAATGCTTCATTGAATTCAAAGAAATCAATTGCTGATGATTGTAAATTTGCCTTTGCCAAAGCTTTTGGAATAGCCAGAGCTGGCGTAGTAGTAAACCATTTAGGATCCTGTTCTGCGTCTGCATAATTTACTATTTTAGCAAGTGGAGTTAACCCTAGCTCTTTTAATTTCTCCCCACTCATTAAAATTAAAGCTGCTGCACCATCATTCATCGTACTTGCATTAGCAGCGGTTACCGTTCCCTCTTTACCAAAAGCAGGATTTAATTGTGCTACTTTATCAAACTTTACATTAAATGGTTCTTCGTCTTTTGAAATAACAATGGGATCTCCTTTGCGTTGTGGAATAACAACAGGTACAATTTCGGTTTCAAACAATCCTTTTTCAATTGCAGCTTGTGATTTTTGATAGCTACTTATGGCAAATGCATCCTGATCGGCTCTTGATATATTATTTTCCTTTGCACATATATCTGCAAAATTACCCATCGCTACTTGATCATACACATCCACTAATCCATCCTTTGATAAACCATCCTGCATACTGATATCTCCATATTTATTACCCCATCTTTGAGTGGTATTATAAAATGGCACATTACTCATACTTTCCATACCACCCGCAATAACTATATGTGCATCTCCCAATAATATACTTTGCGTAGCCATTGCAATCGCTTTCATGCCACTCGCACATACTTTATTCACCGTTGTTGCAATTACTTTATCCGGAAGGCCCGCTCCTTTGCTTGCTTGTCTTGCAGGAGCTTGTCCTAATCCTGCTTGTATGACCGAACCCATAATGACTTCATCTATAAGAGCAGGATTTAAATTAATTTTATCTAATGCACCTTTTATAGCTATAGCACCTAATGTGGTTGCCGTAACCGATTTTAAACAACCTCCAAAAGATCCGATAGGTGTTCTCACTGCAGCTACAATAAATACTTCCTTTGACATAATATAAAATTTACAATTGTAAAAATATGAACAGTATACTTAGTTAAGCATGATCAACATTAATTACATTTTCGTTTGACGATGCATTTGGATCCACTTCCGCTAAACGAATTCCTCCCTCTTCAATGGTGATTAATTTAGATTTATATAAAATGCCCACATTCATCTTAAATGACTTTTTACTCATTGCAAAAAAGGCGTAAATATCATCTGGACTTGATTTGTCGTGATAAGGCAAAAACCCCTTGTGTAATTTTAATAACTTAACAATGGTTTGTTGATCACCATCTAATTTCTCTACTCCTTGCTTCCCAATGCCGATATCTAATTTATTGTCTTCTCTTATTTTTTTAACAAAGGCTTCCTCAATAAATTGTCCAATATGCAAATGCGTAAAAACTTCGTTTTTGTATACCAAACCCTGGTGCACTCCATTGACAATTACAACATACCCAATTTCTGATTCACGGTATACCTGCACTTTCACTTTCTCCCCTTCTTTTACTGTTAAAAAATCATTGCCAATTTGATTGTCAATTTTTTCCGTAGCGGCAACCCTGCCTGTTTGCTTATCAATATATAATTTCACTAAATATTTACCACCCAAACGCATAGTAGAAAGTTGTTGTGATGCAGGAACAAATACATCTTTCATTAATCCCCAATCCAAGAATGCACCTTGACGCGTTACTTCCACCACTTTTAAAGCAGCAATATCTCCAACTACAGCAAAGGGTTCCTGCGTAGTCGCAATTAATCGATTGTCAGAATCGTGGTAAACAAATACACTAATCGTATCGTCTATTTGTAAACCAGCTGGCACAAAACGCTTTGGTAATAATATACCTTCTGCCCCATCATCCATATAAAAACCAAAGTCTACCTTGCGGTCTACGCGCATCAGATTAAATTGACCTACATTAATGGTTGACATGTTGTTTGGTTTATTGTTACTTTCTCTTTTATAAATTTAGAACAATTCTGGTTGTTCGTCGTTAGGATCTTTAATCACAACCTTTGTATCCCAGGCCATTTCGATAGACTTGTTAAAATCGGTCAATTTAGTACCTACTGCCTTCCAGCCCATAATATCCACAATCTTGCTTACTTTAAATTTAGCCTTTCTAATTTGAGCGCCCTTACCCGTATTTACAACAAGAATAGGTTCAATACTAGTAGATACCGCTACTAAATAGTTGCCATCCCCTTCTTTAATACATAAAAAGGGTGATCTTAAAGTAGTCGTTTCAATCTTAAAGCGCTTAATGTTAAACTGTAACTTGTCTTTGTCTAAATAAACAGCTGTAACCACTTTATCAGGATTAAACTTGTCAATGAATAATACCTTCTCTGGATCAAAACGTTGAGATTGTTCCGTATCTGTAACTTCATAATATCCATCCTTGGTGAATACCAGTAATTTCTCATCTTCAAAAGTTCCTAAGTAAACTCCTTTCTCTTCACTATTTAAACGACCAAACTTATCATCAAACCAAAGCTTACGGCCAACCAATGTGCTTTTACCCGATTCTTTTAATTTTACTGCTTTAATAGGATATTTAGTCACCTGATTGCCTACGCTGCTTCTACCTTTTACTTCTAATGTTTCAAAATAAAAATCAAACTCTTTAATACGTGCACTACAGTTTGGACTCAAAATTATTTTCACGGACTCAGCTTCCCCATTTGCATTAATCGACATATAATGCACTTTCGATTTTTCTACACTCTTTGCCAATGGATATTCTTTGTCTCGTGTTATACCAGTTACATTAAAACGCTTTGCATAACTAATTCCATTCGCACCGTCCACATACACCATATTATAGGTTGTGCGTTCATCGTTCTTTTGGAATACAGCTGCATGAATAATGTCCTTACCAATAAATACTTTATCGGACACTTTCACTACTTTCATAATTCCAGATTTAGTGAAAGCAATAATATCATCATAGTCCGTACAATCGCATAGGAACTCATCCTTTTTTAAACCAGTACCAATAAACCCTTCGGCTTTATTTATATAAAGTTTTGTGTTGGCAATGGCCACTTGTTTCACCTGAATGGTATCAAACTCTTTAATCTCTGTTTTACGTTCCTTACCTTTACCGTATTTCTTTTGTAAGCCTTCATAATAGCTAACCGCATAATCCACTAAATTATCTAAATGATGTTTGGTTTCCTTAATGCTCGCCTCAATATCTTTAATTTGCTGAATTAGGTCTTCGATGTCTAATTTATAAATACGTCTAACCGGCTTATCTGTTAATTTTAATAAATCCTCCCGTTCAATAGACTTTTTAAACTTCTTTTTAAAAGGATCAAAAGCTTTATCAATAGCGTCAATTACCTTATCCCAGTTTAAATGCTTCTTTTCTAATTCTTGATAGATTTTTTCTTCAAAGAATATTTTTTCTAGACTCGTAAAATGCCATTTATTTTCTAATTCCTTTAACTGAATGTCCAACTCCGCCTTTAGCAATCCTTTGGTATGTTCAACTGAATGTTTTAATAAATCACTCGCGCCTAAAAACTGAGGACGATTGTTTACAATAACACAGGCATTCGGTGACAAGCTAATTTCACAATCTGTAAATGCATATAAAGCATCAATGGTGATATCTGGTGAAATGCCTGCGGCTAAATCTATTTGAATCTCCACCTCCGCAGCCGTCACATCCGTTACTTTTTTTATTTTAATTTTACCTTGGTCATTGGCCTTGGTAATACTTTCCATTAATTGAGTGGTGGTTACACTATATGGAACGTCTTTAATTATTAAAGTCTTTTTATCAAATTCTTCAATGTGCGCGCGCACCCTTACTTTACCTCCACGTTTACCATCACTGTAATTGGAGGCATCTACCATCCCCCCTGTTTGAAAATCAGGTAATAATTCAAATCTGCGACCCCTTAAATGTTTAATACAGGCATCTAGTAATTCATTGAAATTATGCGGCAAAATTTTGGTAGATAATCCTACTGCAATTCCATCCGCTCCCTGTGCTAATAACAAAGGGAACTTCATTGGCAAAGTCACTGGTTCGTTTTTGCGACCATCATAACTTAAAGCCCATTCGGTTGTCTTCGCATTAAAAGCCACTTCTAGCGCAAACTTACTTAAACGCGCCTCAATATATCTGGACGCTGCTGCTGAATCACCTGTTCTTACATCCCCCCAATTCCCTTGGGTTTCTACTAGTAAATTTTTTTGTCCAATATTTACTAAAGCATCACCAATACTTGCATCACCATGAGGATGATACTGCATACTTTGTCCAATAATATTGGCTACTTTATTGAATCTGCCATCGTCCATTTCTTTCATGGCGTGTAAGATTCTTCTTTGCACTGGTTTTAATCCGTCTTCAATAGCAGGAACTGCTCTTTCTAAAATTACATAGGATGCATAATCCAAGAACCAGTTTTTATACTGACCCTGCACACCCGATTCGTTCTCCGTGACCCTGCTTAAATTTTTCTCTTTTGCCATAACTATGCTTAATTAAAACCTTTTATTTTATAAGGTTCAATTAGAGTCGGTAAGTGTCTTCACTACCGTCTACTAAACTATTTAATTCAACAAAAACAATATCCGTAATTGCAGTTAACTCATGCCAAACATTGGCTTGAATTAAAACCCGTGTAGGGGCAATCAATTCTATTGTTTCTTCTCTATTTGTTTTTAAATCCTTCCAATGTAGGTTTGCCGAGCCTTGCACTAAAAGCATGTCTTCCGGATTTTTACCAGCCGAATTGCCTTTGTGATAATGACTGCCACTCACCGATCCAGCATTCCGATAAACCAATAAAAATTCACCCGATCTGTCTGTACTAAAATAATGTAGTGCTCCGCGCTCATCCACTGCTTTCAGAGATATAGGGCTAATTGTTACACTCATTTTTTTATTTTTCTAAATTATATACGTCTTACTAGTTTAGTTATACATGCTATGTATAACCCCTATACCGTTTCCGTTTCTACCACAGTACTATTGCCTCCTGGCATTTGTACCACCATATCCTTCCAACCTTTGACCCAATCCCCTACAAATATGATTTTACCCGCTTCTTCCAAAGCTTTCAAACGATAAACAATAAAAGCGTCCCCTAACTTTACTTTCAACTTGGCCATAATATTAGATAAAGCACTAGGTAATTTTTGTGCGTTCTTCGTTAATAAGGATAATATTTCTTTATCATAACAACCTATGTTCATACTTACTAACTTTTTCCCGCCTTCTAAAAAACGAATGCCTTCATTTTCCATACACAACTTTTTCCATTCATCAGGATCCAATTCAAATTCACTCAATGTAATCGGCCTAGCTAATTTCTTGGCTTTCAAAAATTCCTTAGGTTGTATTTGACTTAAATAAGTGGGGTAAAACAACTGTCCTTTTTCATTTAAAAAAGGTAAATTATTTAAATATAAAACCTGTATACGACCTTGGTAATCTTTAAATTGACTCATCAACCAATAATAACCTGAAACATCATGTGCATTTTGACCCATCCAAATCCACAATACTTCATTTTCATCGTGATTTAATGTATTTACTAATTGGTTTACTGTTAATTTATCATCTACAATATCCAACTGTTCCGAATAGGGTGAAAAGGCCAACACATTTTGCCACCAATCGCGACGCGTTTGATAACCCTCCGTTTCATAAATTTCTAATAAGGGGCCTACTGCATAATCGTCTTTGATTTCAATTACTTTACCAGCTAAGGTCTCGTCCAATTCAATGGCAGCTTCAATGGCAGCAATATCTGCTGTGTTAAATACTAAGTGTATCATGCGCTTTATCTAATTCAACTTTTAAATTATTGATAATGAAGTCTTGTCTTTCTGGTGAATTTTTACCCATATAATACTCCAACAAATGTTGAATATGGTCACCCTGTTCCAAAATTACTGGAGCCAATTTAATATCGGCATTAATAAACTTACCAAATTCTTCGGGACTAATCTCACCTAACCCTTTAAATCGGGTAATCTCAGGTTTGCTTCCTAATTCAATGATTGCTTTTTGCTTTTCATTTTCGTCATAGCAATAAATGGTTTTTTGTTTATTACGTACTCGAAACAAAGGGGTTTCTAAAACAAAAACGTGACCACGTTTAACAAGATCAGGAAAGAATTGCAAAAAGAAGGTGAGCATTAATAAACGTATGTGCATCCCATCCACGTCGGCATCCGTTGCAATGACTACATTATTATAACGAAGCCCATCTAATCCTTCCTCAATATTTAATGCGTGTTGTAGTAAATTAAACTCCTCATTTTCATAAACTACCTTCTTTGTTAAGCCAAATGCATTTAAGGGCTTACCTCTTAAACTAAATACCGCTTGTGTATCTACGTTTCTAGATTTAGTAATACTACCACTTGCTGAGTCTCCCTCGGTAATAAACAAAGTACTTGCTTGTTGTGTTGCAATAAACATTTCCTTATTCTTAGTAGGCAGATCGTCATTTAAATGTACACGGCAATCTCTCAATTTCTTATTGTGTAAATTAGCTTTTTTAGCGCGCTCATTGGCTAGCTTTTTAATCCCCGCTAATTCTTTTCTTTCTCTTTCGTTTTGCTCAATGCGTCTTTTAAGTGCATCTGCAACCCCCGCATTTCGATGTAAGAAATTGTCTAACTCCTTTGCAAGGAATTCAGTAATAAAGTTCTTCATGCTTGGGCCGCCTTCTGCCACATTTTGAGAACCTAATTTTGTTTTGGTTTGACTTTCAAAAACAGGCTCTTGTACACGAACCGAAACAGCTGCTACAACGCTGGTTCTAATATCGGAAGCCTCATAATCTTTTTTGTAAAAATCGCGAATCACTTTAACATATGCTTCTCTAAATGCTTGTTGGTGCGTCCCCCCTTGTGTGGTAAACTGTCCATTCACGAAAGAAAAAATATCTTCTCCGTAATCATTGTTATGAGATATGGCTACTTCTATATCCTCACCACTTAAATGTATAATCGGATACCTTAATTCGTCCGGGTTGGTTTTTCGTTCTAGTAAATCTAATAAACCATTCTTACTCACAAATTTTTTGTCATTAAAATGAATAACTAAACCTGCATTTAAATAACAATAATTCCAAAGTTGGCTATCAATATATTCATAAATAAAATGATAATTTTTAAACACCGTTGAATCGGGCGTGAAAACCACCAAAGTTCCGTTCTGCTCTGTAGTTTTAGCTTCCCTGGTTTCGTTTATTAATTGTCCTTTTTGAAATGTTGCGGATCGAAACTTTCCTTCTCTAAAAGCAGTGACCATGAAATCCTCACTCAATGCATTCACCGCTTTCGTACCTACACCATTCAATCCCACCGATTTTTGAAAGGCTTTACTATCGTATTTTGCACCCGTATTAATTTTACTAACTACATCTACAATTTTTCCCAAAGGAATGCCACGACCGTAGTCACGAATGGTAACTGTTTTATCTTGAATAGAAATTTCAACCTGCTTACCATACCCCATGGTATGTTCGTCGATACAGTTATCTATTACTTCTTTAATTAATACATAAATACCATCATCAGGTGCTGTTCCATCACCCAATTTACCAATGTACATTCCTGGACGTAAACGAATATGCTCCTTCCAATCTAACGACCTAATGGAGTCTTCGTTATATTCTGCCCCAATCTTTGCTTCTGCCATAATTATCAATACTTTATGGGCTCATTAAGCCCTCGTCTTGCTGCAAATCTAATGCGCGAACTAAGTTTTGCAATCTAAAAATTTACAAAAATGGGCAAATGTGAATAAAAAGATTAAAGCATTATCTTTATCCCATCAAAAACGAAGCAACATATCCCATTGTAGATCTTGAATTTATCAAGAACAAGGCCATTGAATTAGAAGCAGAAAACCTCAAATTTCAGGATTTTTTAAGGAATTTGGATAGTTTAGGCCTAGATAAAGCCGTTTTTGAGCTTTCTGAAGCCATTTCCCCTAAAATTGAATGTACCGATTGTGGCAATTGCTGTAAAAGCCTAATGGTGAATATAGACGAAGAAGAAGCCAACAACTTATCCGCACATTTAGGGCAAACCAGGGCACAATTTGATGAAAACTACCTAGACAAAGGTGAATCGGGTCGCATGGTGGTAAATGCCATCCCCTGCCATTTTTTAGTAGGTAATAGTTGTAGTGTTTATGAACACCGTTTTGCAGGTTGTAAGGAATTCCCTGCTTTTCATATACCGGATTTTAATAAAAGATTGTTTACCACCTATATGCATTACGATCGTTGCCCCATTATATTTAATGTATTAGAAACTTTGAAAATAGATTCAGGATTTAAACAACCCAATATTTAAATTAATAAATTAGTTACGTTTTATAAGAAATTAATAAAACCGTAATCAAATTCAATTGCATATGCCTTTACAATTTGGGATAGATATTCTTTTAAAAAATGAACCCAATTGGAAGAAGGATCGGATTGGTATGTTAACCAATGATGCTGCAAAAACAAATAAAGGAATCATAAGTAGATTGGCTTTAAAAGAAGCTGGCTATAATTTGATAAAAATATTTTCTCCAGAACATGGTATCAAAACGATTGGTGCCGATGGTACTTTTATGAAAGATGAAATGGATGAAATAACCGGACTTCCCATTATTAGTTTATATGGCGAAAAATTTATGCCCTCCGAAAATGACTTAGCAGATATTGACATAATGTTATTTGATATTCCTGATGCAGGCACTCGATTTTACACTTATTTATGGTCCATGACTTATTGGATAGAAGCTGCTGCTAAATTCCAAAAGCAAGTAATTATATTAGATAGACCCAATCCTTTAGGAGGTAGTATTCCCATGAGTGAAGGCCCCATGTTAGATGATACTTTAACTAGCTTTATTGGTAGGTTTAATATTCCTATTAAACATCAATGTACCTTGGGAGAATTAGCAAAGTACTTTAATACTAATCAAGGTTGGAATGCAAATATCAAAATTATTAATTGCGAGGGTTGGAATAGAGAACAGCTATTTTACGATTGGAATTTACAATGGGTAAACCCTTCTCCAGCTTTACAAAATATAGAAGCCAATATTTTATATCCAGGACTTTGTTTTTTTGAAGCCACTAATTTATCAGTGGGGCGTGGCACAAAATATTCCTTTGAATGGATTGGTGCGGAATGGATAAATATCTCAGCTATGGCAATGGCTTGTCAAACTATTTTAAGAAAAGATATTATAATTGAACCCATGTCATTGCATTTAACAGTTAATGGCGTTAGCACCGAAACAAAAGGCCTTCGATTGAAAGTTATAGAACCTCTATACTATGATGCAGTTTTGAATGGTTTACTATTAATAAAATTTGTTAAAGATATACATCCTCGGGATTTTAAATGGATGCCTTATCCAACCACAGCGAACCCAACTGGAGAAAATCATTTATCATTACTATTAGGCATCCCAAACGCTGAAAATATTTTTGATTTGCCATTACAACAATGGTTACAAAAAATGGGGGCGGTATTAAGAGTAGATGAATGGCGAACCCTCATTGAACCTTATTTAATTTACAAATAGAATTTAGCTTCCACTATTAATTAGGACACAGATGCATCAACTGTTTTGTCCGTTCTTTTCGTACCTGCGTATAATTCGTACTCTAATAATCTACAATCGATTGTTGCATTAAAAAATTCTATGCGTCTACTTGGCTTTAAGCGAATTTTTTTAGCCAATTCCAAATTGCCTGTAAAAATATATCCCGTCATACCCTTACACTTATTTTTCATATAATCACCTATACGTGCATAAGTGGCCT
>Ga0209107_10000919_pt1 | contig 16667 bp, 16 predicted proteins | sample LakErihyJuly2011_2_FD_187460 | JGI IMG/M metagenome (GOLD analysis project Ga0209107, IMG submission 187460) | Freshwater microbial communities from dead zone in Lake Erie, Canada - CCB hypolimnion July 2011 (SPAdes) (version 2) | ecosystem: Environmental > Aquatic > Freshwater > Lentic >... | reverse complement strand
TGTTCCTCCAGACGCGCCCCGGCATCATCGAACAAGGACTCGAACACTGCGCGCAGCGTGAACACGGTGGGCCCTGCATCGATGTCGGTGCCTTGCACCGTGACCTCGCGCAGCTTGCCGCCTGGTCCGGCGGCGCGCTCGAGCACCGTGACCTCGCAGCCCGTGCGGGCAAGGTCGATGGCTGCGGCGAGGCCGCCCATCCCGCTGCCGATGACGATCACGCGATGCATGGGGACGGGGCCGTTCGGTCAGGGGCGCGCAGCAGGCCGCCGCGCGACGCCCTGTAACCGCGAGACCGCGAGGCGTTGGTGGATGATGATCGCGAGACCGACCACCAGCGGCATCGCCCAGAGACCGGGATGCAGCGCGAGTTCGGGGAGGGTGCGGACCGCCCCGAAGGCGAGGAAAGCGGTGTAGACGGAGATGCCCGCACCCACCAGGGCCTTCAGGTGTTCTTTGAGCCAATCGAGCGGCGCCGGATCTTTCTTCAGCAGGAACCAGAGATTGGTCGCGACGGTGGCGAGGCCGATCGCCGGCATGCCGAGCATCAGCGGCAGGTCCGCCTGCCACGACTGCCAAGCGCAGTTGAGGGAGGCGCCGAGCAGCAACCATTGCAGCGCCATGTTCTTCCAATCGCGGTTGGCGGCGTGGTCGTCGCGGTTGCGCACGCACAACCAGCCGTACCAAGCGAGGTTGATGGTGAGGAGCGCGAGTCCTTGCATCATCCAGCCGAAGATCCCGCGGATCCAGGTCTCGCCAGCGGCGACGAGGTGAGGGTGGGTGCCCAAGGGGTCGATGAGCGTACAGGCGCTGATGCCGATGGCGGCCGCGCCGGTGACCAGCATCATGAGCGTGAAGACCTTGCCCCAACGCTTGTGGGCGTCGCCGCCCTTGCGCCCGATGATGGGGACCCAGAAGGCGACGAGTCCCACGCTGCCGAAGCAGATGTGCAGGACAATGAAGGTCCAGAATGCGGTCGGTACCAGCGATTCCATCCGTGCAATGCTGCGCCGGTGCTGTGCGCGTTGCAAGGTGGCGCAGGCAAAGGCTAGGGTAGCGGCATGTACTGTCCGCCGCGGCCTACACCGCTTGCTGCCGTCGTCTCCTTGCTGCGCGTCATGGCCCGCGGCGGTGGCGACCTCATGAGTCTGCTGCCCGCCAAGGCGTATCGGGTCGAGACCGGTTGGCTCGGCTATTCGCGCCGCTCCATCCTCATCGTCAACGCCCCGGAGCTGCTGCGCGAGGTCTTGACCGACCCGATCGGCATCTACCCCAAGAACGACTTGATGACCGGCGCCCTCGAGCCTTTGGTCGGCGACTCCATCTTCGTGTCGCATGGCGAGGTGTGGCGTCGCCAGCGACGGATGATCGACCCCGCGTTCTCCCATATGCGCCTCGGTAAGGCATTCGTGTCGATGTCGGCGGCGATCGACGACTACGAGGATCGGCTCGATGCGTTGTGCGAGTCCGGTGAGCCGTTCTCGCTCGATCTCGCGATGAGCCATCTCACGGCGGACATCATCTGCCGCACCGTGTTCTCCACCTCGTTACGCTCGCAGACGGCGATCGATGTGTTCGAGTCGTTCACCGTCTTTGAGCGCACCTGCGCCCAGGTGGAGCTCAAGCGTTTGATCCTGGACCGGCCTTTCACCGCCATCCCCCAGCATCCCGAGGTGCTCGCGGCCTGCGAGCGGATCCGCCATCACCTGGGAGAATTGGTCGACAGCCACCTGCCACCGGCTGAGCCCGGTGGCCCGGACACCGCGCAGAGTGCGTACGACGATATCGCGGCCGAGGTCATCGCTGCGCGCGATGTGGAGACCGGTGCCGGCTTCTCGCGCAAGGAGCTGCTCGATCAGCTCGGGGTGATGTTCCTCGCCGGGCACGAGACCACGGCGAGCGCGCTCATCTGGTCGTTCATGATCCTCGGCCTGCAACCGCAGTCGATGGCCCGGCTGCGTGCCGAGGTCGATGAGTGCGGCGCGGGACCCTTGCAGCTCGAGCAGGTGCGCCGTCTGGCGTTCGTGCGCAACGTCTTCAAAGAGACGCTGCGCCTTTATCCGCCGATCCCCTTCATCCCGCGGGTCGCCGCGCAAGATGCGCAGGTCGGTCGGCATCGGGTCAAGCGTGGCGCGATGCTCATGATCGCGCCTTGGACCATTCACCGGCATCGCGACTATTGGCGGAACCCGCATGCCTTCGACCCCGACCGTTTCTCTCTGGAGCGCGAGCACGAACTGGTGCCGGGGGCGTATCTGCCCTTCGGTCTCGGTCCGCGGGTCTGCATCGGTGCGGGGTTCGCACAACTCGAAGCGAGCCTGATCCTCGCGCGGCTCTGCCGCCGTTACGACTTCGAGGTGCTGGATGCCGGTCGTATCCGACCCGTGGCGCGGCTCACGACGCGCCCCGAACATCAGATCATGTGCCGGGTGCGGCGACGGGCTGGGACACCGTCGTGAGGGCGCCGTCATGACCGGTCCCGTGGTCGATCGCACCGTTCTGCTCACGCTCGGGCGCTTGCCGAAAGCCTTGGAGTTGGCCCGCGCGCTACATGCGGCAGGTTGCCGGGTGGTGGTCGCAGAACCGTTCCGGCGCCACCTCACCGGCGCATCGCGCCAAGTCGCACGCAGCGTGCAGGTCACCTCGCCGGTGCTCGATCGTGAGGCCTATCTCGGCGAGTTGACCGCGCTGGCGGTCGCCGAGGGCGTCAGCCTGATCCTGCCGGTGTCCGAGGAGATCCTGCATGTCTCGCTGCTGCACGGCCGTATGCCTGCAGGCGTGCGTCTTGCAGCGATGCCGCATCCGACTTTGCTCGCGTTGCACGACAAGCTGTCCTTCACCGAGGTCTGTCGCGCCGCCGGCGTGACGGCGCCCGAGACTTTCGATCTCGACGATCCACAGGCGCGCCAGTTGGCTGCCGCAGTGCCCACGGTGGTCAAACCGGTCTTCTCCTGCTCCGGGCGCGGTGTGCGGTTCCTGGCACCGGGTGATGCGCTGCCGCGCTATGACGAGCGCGCCGTGGTCCAACGGCGCTGCGATGGACGCTTGCTCAGCACCTTCACGCTCGCGCGTGCCGGCGAGTCGCGCATCACTGTGACCTATCGCGGTGCGGTGATGCAGGGCACGGTGGCGGTGTGCTTCGAGCGTATCGACACGCCGCCGGCGGTGCAGGCCTGGGTGTCGACGATGGTGCGGCACACCGGGTTCGACGGATTCATCTCGTTCGATCTCATCGAGGATGCGGCGGGCGACATCTCGGGCATCGAATGCAACCCGCGCGCCACGAGCGGCCTGCATTTCGTTGAACCTGCGGGCTTGGCGCAGGCCTTGCTCGACCCGTCGTCGGATCTGCCGCTGGCCTACAAGTCCGAGCGGTTCATGCAGCAGTTCTACCCCTGCCTCACGGAGACGCAGCGCACCATGTTCGGTCACGGACCGTTCCGACAGAACCTGCGGTATCTCATCGCCGCGCGCGATGTCACCTGGTCGTCACGCGATCCGTGGCCGCTCGTTAGCCAGCCCTGGACCTCGTGGCCGATCATCGAGCAGGCGCTGCGCCGTCGCTGCAGCTTCGGTGAAGTGGCGATGCTCGACCTGGCCTGGGGCGCGGGTCTCTAGCGTGGCCATCGGGTCCATCTCGCCAGAGGCGCCCGAGCCGCTCGCCACACGCGCGGACCTAGAGGCCTGCCACGCGGCGATCCGCGTCGGCTCGCGTACCTTCCATGCCGCTTCACGGCTGCTGCCCGAGCGGGTGCGCGGTCCTGCACTATCTTTGTACGCGTTCTGCCGTGAGGCGGATGACGCCATCGACCAGAGCGGTGACCCGCGGGCAGCGCTTGGCAGCCTCGAGGACCGGCTGGACCGCGCCTACCGTCGTGAGCCGATCGACAACGCTGCCGACCGGGCGCTCGCCGATGTCGTGGCGCGCTTCCACATCCCGCAGGCGGTGCCGGCGGCGCTGCTCGAGGGTTTCGCTTGGGACGCGGAAGGGCGGGTCTATGAAGACCTCCCGGCGCTGCGCGCCTACGGTATGCGCGTCGCCGGCACCGTTGGGGTGATGATGTCCTTGCTGATGGGCGTGCGCTCGCCCGCTGCGCTCGCCCGTGCAGCCGACCTCGGCGTCGGCATGCAACTCTCGAACATCGCGCGCGATGTCGGCGAGGATGCACGCCTCGGACGCATTTACCTGCCGCGCGAGTGGCTGCGTGACGCAGGCATCGATGCGGCGGAATGGTTGCTCGACCCGCAGTTTGAGCCCGACCTCGGGCGCGTCGTCAGCCGCCTCGTGGTGGAGGCGCAACTGCTCTACGAGCGCGCCGCGGTGGGCGTGTCCGAATTGCCGCCTGAGTGTCGTCCCGCGATCCATGCCGCGCGGCTGATGTACGCTGAGATCGGCCGTAAAGTGGTCCGCGCCGGCGGCGATTCGGTGTCCTCCCGCGCAGTGGTCTCGGCGCGTCGCAAACTCTTGCTGTTGGCGCAGGCGATCACCGCGTCGGTCACCGCGCCGCGTACCACGGAGTCGTTCGAGGTGCTGCCCGAGGCGCGCTTCCTGATCGATGCGGTGACCGCCCACGATGCAACCTATGGCGTGCGCGGCGATGCGCTCGTCGGTGAGAGCCTCCTCGTGAGGGAATTCTCGCTCGCGTTGTCCGCCTTCGAGCGGCTCGAGCGCGCCGATCGCGCGCCGTAGACTTTAGCGGGCGAGCGGGCGTCGCGGCAGCCTGACCGGCAACAAGCATTGCACCCAGCGTGCGGCGAAGCGTTGCAGAGAGACGCTTTCGTGGAAGCCCTCCACTCGCTCGCCCGCGATGTCTGCGGCGATGCGCGAGCGCGCATAGAACGGCCCGTCCTCGAGCGTCGAAAGCACCCGCGGTCGCGTGTGTGCATCGGCTCGCGTGGCGCGGCGGATCCCCCAAGGCGTGCGCGCCAGGTCCTGCGACGGTGGCGCCTCGATCGGGCGTGCGAAGCCGTCCGCATCGATGGCGAGCGCGAGTTGTCGACCCGAGGCCTCTGCGCAGGACGCCGCTGACCAGACGGTGTCGTAGAAGATCAGCGTCTCCGCGCCGTGGTGGGCGCGCGACCAGTTCCAGGACAGGAAGTCTTCTTCGAGCGGCGCCTGCCCCTCGTTGCAATCGAGGTACCCGGTGCCTTGCCACCGGAGCGACGGACGTTCCAGTTCGACGCTGATCCGGCAGCGCGGCGCGATCGGTCGCCAGTGATGGCGACCCTTTGCATCGAGCGTATAGGTGACCTCCGCAAACGCGGCCGGACGCAGCCGCACGATGCCGCGTAAGCGGCGGGGCAGGGGCGAGGTGGTCTCGTCGATGCGCACGACGAGTTCATCGCCCTCCCAGCCCATCGAACTCGGCCCGATGCGCAGCGCGTCCCGGCTGCGATGCAGGTCGGCGGCGCCGCGTTCGGTCAGCGCCCAGCGATGACCGCCGGCGCCGTAGAGCGCCACATTGAAACCGGAGTGCTGCAACGGGTCGACCGCCCCGCGCCGCCGCGCGGCGGCATACCACGGGGAGAAGACGCAGCCGAGCATGGCGATGATCGTCAGCCCATGCTGCCCACAGTCGCTCCAGGCGTCGATGTACCACCAGGCGTAGCCCCGGTCGGCGACCGCGATGGAGAAATCGACGCCGGCAGCCGTTTGACTCGATTTGCCCGGGTGTCTATATTCCATGACAGCCTAGTGTGACAACCAGACTGGACATCCGCCAGTCGCAGCATCGAAGGGTCGGCGTCGTCACGCCGCTGACAGGCAGGTGGCCATCATGGAAAGCGGTTCGGCGATCGAACAGGCCTTGGAGAGCGCGGTCGCGTCCTGCGATACGCTCGGTTGCCCGCCGCGTCTCGCGGCAGCCATCCGTTATGCGGTCTTCCCGGGCGGCGCACGGATCCGGCCGCGGCTGTGCCTCGCGATTGCGGCGGGTTGCGGCGAACCGAACTCGCCGCTCGCCGAGGCGACGGCCGCCTCCATCGAGCTGCTGCATTGCGCGTCGTTGGTGCATGACGATCTGCCTTGCTTCGATGATGCCGACACGCGGCGCAACCGCCTCTCGGTGCACAAAGCCTTCGACGAGCGCATCGCGCTGTTGGTGGGCGATGCGCTGATCGTGCTCGCGTTCCAGAACATCGCCCGTGCTTTTGCCGACACTCCGCAACGATTGCCGGGGCTTGTGCTCGCATTGGCGCGCGCCGCAGGTGCGCCGGGCGGCATTGTCGCCGGCCAGGCGTGGGAGTGCGAGACGACCGCGCCGCTCGAAGAATACCGTCGCCTCAAGACCGGCGCGTTGTTCGTCGCCGCCACGGTCGGTGGCGCGCTGTCCGCCGGCGCTGATCCTGCGCCATGGCTCGTGCTCGGTGAGCGACTCGGCGAGGCCTACCAGATCGCGGATGACATCCGCGATGCGCTCGGCACCGACGATGAACTTGGCAAGCCCGCGGGCCGCGATGCCGACCTCGGTCGGCCGACGGCAGTCGGCGAGCTCGGTGTGGCCGGTGCCGTCAAACATTTCGAGCGGCTCATCGCTGAGGCCAATGCGTCGATCCCGCCCTGTCCGGGTGCCGAGTTCCTGCGGGAGCTGGTCGACCTCGAAGCGCAGCGCCTGCTGCCCGCGCAATTGCTGCAACGCGCGGCGTGATGCCGGACCGTCTGCACCGCCGCGGGATCTGATCCCTGCCATGTGGCGCGATTGGCGCAACCGGCTGCTGATGAGCCCGCGCTTCCAACGCGCGGCGGCGGCTTTCCCCCTGACCCGTCCGTTGGCACGCCGCGAGGCGCGTGCGTTGTTCGATGTGGTGGCGGGTTTCGTCTATTCCCAGGTGCTGCTCAGTTGCGTGCGACTCGGGGTGCTCGAGCGACTGCGCGATGGCCCTTTGACCGCAGCGCAGTTGCTGCCCGCTGAGACCTTGGCACCCGCGCCCGCTGCGACCTTGCTGCGGGCCGCCGCTGCGCTCGAGTTGCTCGAGCTGCGCAGTACCGACCGCTGGGCCTTGGGCGCGCGCGGCGCAGCCCTGCTCGGCAACCCCGGCGTGCTCGCCATGATCGAGCATCACGCGCTGCTCTACGCCGACTTGGTGGATCCGTTGGCGATGCTGCGCGCACCGCGTGGCGCCACCGCGCTCGCCCGCTATTGGCCTTATGCGGCCACAGCGGAACCCGGCCAGGTCGATACGGCGGCGACCCGGGCCTACACGCAGCTGATGTCCGCCTCGCAAGGGTTGGTGGCCGAGGAGATCCTCGATGCCTACGACGTTCGACGCCATCGCCGGGTCTTGGATGTCGGGGGCGGCGATGGCACTTTCTTGCGCGCCCTCGCGCAGCGCGCGCCGCGGTTGCAGCTCGGCTTGTTCGATCTACCCGGGGTCGCCGCTCAGGCCGAGGAGCGGTTCGCCACGGCCGGCCTCGGTGGTCGGGTGACGATCGTGGCGGGGGACTTCGATCGCGATCCGCTGCCGCCCGGTGCCGACCTGATCACCCTGGTGCGGGTGCTGCATGACCACGATGACGAGCGGGTGGACCGGTTGCTCGCCGCCGCCTACGCCGCGCTGCCTCCGGGCGGGGTGTTGCTCGTGGCGGAGCCGATGGCCGGGACGCAGGGCGCTGAGCGGATGGGGGACGCCTATTTTGGTCTCTACCTCTGGGCCATGGGCAGCGGTCGCCCACGGACCGCCCCGGACCTTGCCGAGCGCCTCCAGCGTGCGGGCTTCCGCCCCCCCCGGGAGCGCCGGACCCGGGTGCCGCTGCAGACCCGGGTGCTGGTCGCGCGCCGGCCTTGACCGCCTCGGCCAGAGAGTTGTCATGGCAAGTTGACACTATAGTTCGTAAGCGTAAACTGACATTTAGAGAGGGAGCAGGTCTAGGAGGCCTGTATGGGTCAGCTGATGGACACACTCGCGGTTGTGCTCGAGGGGCCTGAGCGCTTAGCGCTCGCGCGTCTGTCGCTCTGCGAAGTGGCGCCCGAGGATGTCGTGGTCGACATCGAGTGGAGCGGCATCAGCACCGGGACCGAGCGTCTTCTTTGGTCCGGCCGCATGCCGCCGTTCCCCGGCATGGGCTACCCCCTCGTCCCCGGTTACGAATCAGTCGGTCGCATCAGTGCGGTGGGCGCTGCGGTGGCGGGCACACGCCGCCTCGGCGAGCGCGTGTTCGTGCCGGGTGCGCGCTGTTACGGCGAAGTGCGCGGCTTGTTCGGTGGCGCGGCGTCACGCGTCGTAGTGCCCGCTGCACGTGTGACAGCGATCGATGAATCTTTGGGCGAATCGGCGGTGCTCTTGGCGCTTGCGGCGACCGCCCGGCATGCCTTGGCGGCGCCGGGTGCACGGCCGCCCGAACTCATCGTCGGCCACGGCGTGCTCGGCCGCCTGCTCGCCCGAGTCGCGCTCGCCGAAGGCGCTGTTGCGCCGACCGTCTGGGAGCGCGATGCCGCACGGGCTCGAAGCGACGGGCTCTACACCGTGATCGCTCCGGATGACGACCCGCGCCGCGACTACCGCGCCGTGTACGACGTCAGCGGCGATGCCGCGATCCTCGACGGCCTGATCGATCGCCTGGCACCGGGCGGCGAGATCACGCTCGCCGGTTTCTATCCCGGCGCGCTCAACTTCGATTTCCCGAAGGCCTTCATGCGCGAGGCACGCATCCGCATCGCCGCCGAATGGAAGGATTCCGACATGCAGGCTGTGCTCGCGCATATCGATGCGGGCCGCCTGTCGCTCGATGGCTTGGTGACCCACCGTCACGACGCCGCCGAGGCTGCGCAGGCGTATCGCCGCGCTTTCGAGGACACCGATTGCCTGAAGATGATCCTAGATTGGAGACACGCCGCATGACCTCCCCCGCAGAAACAGTGTTGATTCCGGTGGAGCGCCTGAAGCTCAGCACGCGTGCCGAGGCCGCCATCGAGCCGCCGCCGATCGTGCCGTCAGCCGTCACCAAGGAAACGCAGATCATCGCGATCTACGGCAAGGGCGGCATCGGCAAGAGTTTCACCCTCGCGAACCTCAGCTACATGATGGCCTGCCAAGGCAAGAAGGTCCTGCTCATCGGCTGCGATCCGAAGAGCGACACGACCTCCCTGCTGTTCGGCGGACGGGCCTGCCCGACGATCCTCGAGACCTCTTCGCGCAAGAAGCTCGCCGGCGAGCAGGTCGAGATCGGCGATGTCTGCTTCAAGCGCGATGGCGTGTTCGCCATGGAGCTCGGCGGTCCGGAGGTCGGTCGTGGCTGCGGCGGACGCGGCATCATCCATGGCTTCGAGACCCTCGAGAAGCTCGGCTTTCACGATTGGGGCTTCGACTATGTGCTGCTCGATTTCCTCGGCGATGTGGTCTGCGGCGGCTTCGGCCTGCCGATCGCCCGCGACATGTGCCAGAAGGTCATCGTCGTCGGCAGCAACGATCTGCAGTCGCTCTATGTCGCGAACAACGTTTGCTCGGCGGTGGAGTACTTCCGCAAGCTTGGTGGCAATGTCGGTGTTGCTGGTCTCGTGATCAACAAGGACGACGGCACGGGCGAGGCGCAGGCGTTCGCCGATGCCGCTGGCATCCCGGTGCTCGCCGCGATCCCGGCGCACGATGACATCCGTCGCAAGAGCGCCAATTACGAGATCATCGGCCGTCCTGAGAGCGAGTGGGGCAGCCTGTTCTCGCTGCTGGCAGCGAACGTCGCCGAAGCGCCGCCGGTGCGGCCGAAGCCGCTGTCGCAGGACGGACTGCTCGGGCTCTTCAAAGGCGAAGCGGTCGGTCGCGGCGTGGTGCTGCAACCGGCGACCTTCGCGGACATGTGCGGCAGCGCGCAGATCTATAAGCCCTCGCTGGAGGTCGTGTACGACACGGTCTGATATGAGCACGCTCGATACCGAAATCGCTGGGTTTCAAGAGATCGCCCCTGACGGCGCAGCGCCCGTGGCTGCGGCGCTCTCGGTCGCGGGCGCAGACGGCGGCTGCCACGGCGGTCGCGAGACGATGCGCGCTGCCGCTGCCGCAGCCGGCAAGAGCGAGATCCTGGCGCAGTATGCGAAGGACTACCCCGCCGGTCCGCACGACCAGCCGCAGAGCATGTGCCCGGCCTTCGGGTCGCTGCGCGTCGGGCTGCGGATGCGACGCACCGCGACCATCCTCTCCGGTTCCGCTTGCTGCGTGTACGGTCTCACCTTCACCTCGCATTTCTATGGCGCGCGCCGCACGGTCGGCTATGTACCGTTCAACTCCGAGACCTTGGTCACCGGCAAGCTGTTCGAGGACATCCGCGAAGCGGTGCACTCGATCGCCGACCCCGACCAGTACGATGCCATAGTGGTCACCAATCTTTGTGTGCCGAGCGCCTCCGGCGTGCCGTTGCAGCTGCTGCCGAAAGCGATCAACGGCGTGCGCATCATCGGTATCGATGTGCCGGGCTTCGGCATCCCGACCCATGCCGAGGCGAAAGATGTGCTTGCTGGCGCGATGTTGCGTTACGCACGCCACGAAGTGGAAGCCGGGCCGGTGCCTGCGCCGCGCACGGGGCGCGCCGCCCAGCGCACGGTGACGCTGCTCGGTGAGATGTTCCCCGCCGATCCGGTCGGTATCGGCATGCTGCTCGAGCCGATGGGGCTCGCCGCAGGGCAGGTGGTCCCGACCCGCGAGTGGCGCGAACTCTACGCCGCGCTCGACGGTTCCGTGGTCGCCGCGATCCATCCTTTCTACACCGCGTGCTGCCGCGAGTTCGAATCTGCCGGCCGGCCCATCGTCGGCTCGGCGCCGGTCGGCGAGCACGGCACCGCCGCGTGGCTTGAGGCGATCGGCGCAATCTGTGATGTGCCGCGCGCCCAGATCGACGCGGCGAAAGCCCGTGCGTTGCCGGCCATCCGCGCAGCGCTCGCTGCCGCGCCGATCCGCGGCCGCATCACGCTCTCGGGCTATGAGGGCTCCGAGTTGCTGGTCGGGCGCCTGCTCGTCGAGAGTGGTGCGGACCTGCGCTATGTCGGCACCGCCTGTCCGCGCACCCGTTGGTCTGATGCCGACCGTGAGTGGCTCGAGGCGCACGGCGTGCATGTGCAGTTCCGTGCTTCGCTGGAGCAAGACCTCGCGGCGTTCGCCGAGTTCCGACCGGACCTCGCCATCGGCACCACGCCAGTGGTGCAGAAGGCCAAGGAAGCGGCGACGCCCGCGCTCTACTTCACCAATCTCATCTCTTCCCGGCCGCTGATGGGCGCTGCCGGCGCCGGTTCGCTCGCGCACCTCATCAACACGGCCATGGAGGGCAAGCCGCGCTTCGAGGAGATGCGCAGTTTCTTCGCCGGCGTGGGAGAGGGCGAAACCTCCGGTATCTGGTCGGAACAGCCGCAGCCGCGCCCGGAGTTCCGTGAAGCCTACCGTCGCAAGCTCGACAAGCAGGCCAAGGCGCGCAAGGCGGAGGAGCTGCCCTGATGTTGGTGCTCGATCACGATCGCGCCGGCGGCTATTGGGGAGCGGTGTACGCATTCGCCGCCATCAAGGGCTTGCAAGTGATCATCGACGGCCCGGTCGGCTGCGAGAACCTGCCCGTGACCTCGGTGCTGCATTACACCGACGCATTGCCACCACACGAATTGCCGGTGGTGGTCACCGGTCTCGCCGAAGAGGAGCTCGGTCAGCACGGTACCGAGGGCGCGATGAAACGCGCCCACAAGGTGCTCGATCCGGACCTGCCTGCGGTCGTGGTGACCGGTTCCATCGCCGAGATGATCGGTGGCGGCGTGACCCCCGAGGGCACCGCGATCAAGCGTTTCCTGCCGCGCACCATCGACGAAGACCAGTGGCAATGCGCGAACCGTGCGTTGTGGTGGTTGTGGACCGAGTTCGGTCCGAAGAAAGTGCCGGCGCCCAAGCCGCGCGCGGAAGGGGGGAAGCCTCGCGTCAACATCATCGGTCCCGCCTACGGCATGTTCAACATGCCCTCCGACCTCGCCGAGATCCGTCGCCTCGTGGAAGGCATCGGCGCAGAGGTCAATATGGAGTTCCCGCTGGGCTCGCACCTCGCGGACATCACCAAGCTCGCTGATGCGGAAGCGAACGTCTGCCTGTACCGCGAGTACGGCAAGCTGCTCTGCGAAGGTCTCGAGCGACCCTGGTTGCAGGCGCCGATCGGTCTGCACAGCACCACCAAGTTCCTGCGATCGTTGGGCGAGCTGCTCGGGCTCGATCCCGAGCCGTTCATCGAGCGCGAGAAGCACACCACGATCAAGCCGTTGTGGGACCTGTGGCGTTCAGTCACCCAGGACTTCTTCGGCACCGCAAGTTTCGCCGTCGTGGCGGGTGAGACCTATGCGCGTGGCTTGCGCAACTTCCTCGAATCCGAGCTCGGTCTACCGTGTAAGTTCTCGTTTGCGCGACGGCCCGGAGTCAAGCCCGACAATGCCGCTGTTCGTCAAGCGGTGCGCGAGAAAACCCCCCTCGTGCTATTCGGTAGCTACAACGAGCGCATGTACCTAGCCGAACTCGGACCTCGCGCCATCTATGTCCCGGCGTCGTTCCCTGGGGCGGTCATTCGGCGCCACACCGGTACCCCCTTCATGGGCTACGCCGGCGCCACCTACCTCGTTCAAGAAGTGTGCAACGCGCTGTTCGACGCGCTGTTCCACATCCTGCCGCTCGGTACCGAGCTCGACCGGGTGGATCCGACGCCCGCTCGCGCGATGCGTGAGCCCTGCGTCTGGGACGAGGACGCCCTGCGGCTGCTCGATGAGCATGTCGCCGATGAACCCTATTTGGTGCGCATCTCCGCCGCCAAAGCCCTGCGTGACGCCGCTGAGCGTGCCACCCGGCAGGCCGGGGAGACGCGCGTGACGGCAGCCCGTGTGTCACGCGCGCGGGTGGAAGTCGCCGGAGGGCGTGCGGCATGAGCAGGAGAGCCATGCCAGCGGCGCTGAGCCGCGATGAAGAGCAAAAGAATTGTCGGGCGACGGTGGCCGCAGGGTCACCGGCGCAGGTTGCGACCCGGCTCGCAGCCGACAGTCCCTGCCGTGCGGGAGTGCGCGGAAAAGCAACGTTGTTTAGTAGGAGATATCCGTAATGGCTGAAGCAAAAAGCATATCTGGTGCCACGCCTGATGAGGCACGCGCCATCAATCGTTTCTTCTGGCTCGCGACCGGGGCGTGGTTTTTCACGTCGGTGCTCGCGCATTACCTGATCTGGAACTGGGTCCCCTGGTTCTCATCAGCACCCTGAAGTCAAAGGAGAACTGTTATGTGGCGTATTTGGATGCTCATGGATCCCCGCAAGGTGATCATCATCGGTGGTGCGCTCGTGGCGACGATCGTCGCGACGAACCACTTCGTTCAACTGAGCACGAAATATTCGTGCTGGCTCGACGGGACGGCTAGTGGAACCTGCCACGCTCCGGCGCCGCCTGCTGTACGCAATGTGCAGCACAACGCGCCGTTGCCGGGCGGCTGACCCGGATCGCTACGGGTGGCGGGCCGGCCCATGCGGACCGTCCCGCCGCCCGCGGCGTTCCATCTACAAGCAACCCTCATGGCAGCTGTTGACGGGGAAATGTCATGGCAATGCTGAACTTTGAAAGAAAATACCGCGTCCGTGGCGGCACGCTGGTCGGCGGGGACCTGTTCGACTTCTGGGTCGGACCGTTCTATGTCGGCTTCTTCGGCGTCGTCTCGGCGCTGGCGGCCGTGCTCGGTACGCTGCTGCTGGTCTACGGCGCGGCGATCGGGCCGACCTGGAACCTCTGGCAGATAAGCATCGCGCCGCCCGACCTCAAGTACGGGCTCGGTCTCGCGCCGATCGCCGACGGCGGGCTCTGGCAGTTGGTGACGATCTGCGCCTTGGTTGCGTTCATATCTTGGGCGCTGCGAGAGGTCGAGATCTGCCGCAAGCTCGGCATGGGATTCCATGTGCCGATCGCCTTCAGTAGCGCGATCCTCGCCTACGCCACCCTGCAGGTGGTGCGGCCGATGCTGCTCGGTGCCTGGGGGCATGCCTTCCCCTACGGCATCTACAGCCATCTCGACTGGGTGTCGAACGTGGCGTACCAATACCTGCACTTCCACTACAACCCGGCGCACATGATCGCGGTGACCTTCTTTTTCACGACGGTGCTCGCGCTCGCGCTGCACGGATCGTTGGTGCTCTCGGCGCTCAACCCCCCCGAGGGTGAGGTCGTCAAGGGTTCCGAGCACGAGAACACTTTCTTCCGCGACAACATCGGCTACTCCATCGGCACCCTCGGTATCCATCGCTTCGGCTTGCTGCTGGCGGTGAACGCGGGCGTCTGGAGCGCCATCTGCATCGTGGTGAGCGGGCCGTTCTGGACGCGCAGCTGGACGGACTGGTGGGCTTGGTGGCTCAACATGCCGATCTGGAACTGAGGAGCAAGACCATGGCTGAATACCAAAATCTTTTCACCCGTGTGCAGGTCGACGCGCCGCATTATCCCGGCGTGCCGCACGAGCCGCGGGGTATCTGGCAGCGCGGCATCAAGGCGAGCGCCAATTACTGGCTCGGCAAGGTCGGCGATGCGCAAGTCGGCCCGTTCTATCTCGGGACGACAGGTGTGCTGTCCATCCTGTTCTTCATCCTCGCCTTCGAGATCATCGGGCTGAACATGCTCGCCTCGGTGAACTGGAATCCCCTCCAGTTCGTGCGGCAGCTATTCTGGCTCGCCCTCGAGCCGCCAGCGCCGGAATACGGCCTGCGCCTGCCGCCGCTTGCCAACGGCGGTTGGTGGCTGATGGCCGGCTTCTTCCTGACGCTGTCGGTCATGCTCTGGTGGATCCGTACCTACGCCTTGGCGCGCAAGCTCAAGATGGGGACGCATACCGCCTGGGCGTTCGCCTCGGCGATCTGGCTGTTCCTCGTGCTCGGCTTCATCCGGCCGGTGATGATGGGTAGCTGGTCCGAGGCCGTGCCCTTCGGCATCTTCGCCCACCTCGACTGGACGGCTGCGTTCTCGCTACGTTATGGCAACCTGCTCTACAACCCGTTCCACGCGCTTTCGATCGTGTTCCTCTACGGTTCGGTGTTGCTGTTCGCGATGCACGCCGGAACGATCATGGCGGTCAGCCGCTTCGGCGGCGAGCGTGAAGTCGAGCAGTCGCTCGATCGCGGCACCGCCTCGGAGCGTGCGGCGCTCTTCTGGCGCTGGACGATGGGGTTCAACGCCACGATGGAGTCGGTCCATCGTTGGGCGTGGTGGTTCGCGGTGTTGTGCACGCTCACCGGCGGCATCGGCATCTTGCTCACCGGCACCGTCGTCGACAACTGGTACCTGTGGGCGGTGAAGCACGGCGTGGCGCCGTCCTACCCGACCACTTTCGAGGCGTTGCCCGATCCGGCGACGCTGCAGGGAGGTCCGTGATGAAACACCTGATCAGGAACAGCGTTGCGACGTGGGTCGCGCTCGGCTTGCTGAGCGCTTGCGGCGAGCGGCCGCCGATCGACACGCAGCAGCTCGGCTACCGCGGCACGGGGATGCAACAGAACATCAACCCGCGCATCATGAAGACGGTGATGGCTGCCAACCAACCCGGGCCGATACAGCCTGCAGCCGACGGCAGCGGTCCGCTCGCCTCGGAGGTGTACCAGAACGTGCAGGTGCTCAAGGACCTCTCGGTCGGTGAGTTCACGCGCGTGATGCTGTCGATGGTCGAGTGGGTCGCCCCAGACGACCAAAAGAACTGCACCTACTGCCACAACGCCGAGAACTACGCCGACGAGAGCAGGTACCAATACAAGGTCGCGCGGCGCATGCTGACCATGACCCGCGATATCAACAGCAATTGGCAGGCGCATGTCGGACAGACCGGTGTCACCTGCCACACCTGTCATCGTGGGCAACCGGTGCCGCCGTATGTCTGGTTCGTCGACCCCGGTTCCGGTCGCGAGAACGCGTTCGTCGGTACCCGCGCCGGGCAGAACTCGGCCGTCACAGGGCTCGGTATCACGACCATCGGTCATTCGAGCCTGCCCTATGATCCGTACAGCCCGTATCTGCTCGGCAACCTGCCGATCCGGGTCAACGGACCGACGGCGTTGCCGACTGGCAACCGCAGCTCGATCAAGCAGGCCGAGTGGACTTATGCGCTGATGGTGCACATGTCCGAATCGCTCGGCGTGAACTGCACCTACTGCCACAATTCGCGGGCGTTCGCGGAGTGGGGCGGCGAGAGCCGGCCGCAGCGCACCACGGCGTGGCACGGCATCCGGATGGCGCGTGGCCTCAACAACACATACATGGTGCCGTTGACCGGCGTGTTCCCCGACACTCGCCTCGGGCCGACCGGTGACGTGGCGAAGGTCAATTGTCAGACCTGCCACCAGGGCGTGAACAAGCCCTACGGCGGGGTCAGCATGGCGAAGGACTACCCGGAGTTGCAGCGTGAGAAGGTACTGCCCGTGATGCCGGTCGAGGGATCTGCGGATGCGATGGCGCCGATGGCGGACGCTGCGGCAGAGGTCTCAGAGGCGGCCTCGCCCATGGCCTCGTCGACCGCCGCTGCCGGCGCGGCGACAGGCTGAGGAGCGCCAGCGCGGATGGAGGCGCTGCTCGCCCAGCCGCGCGGGTTCTGCGCCGGCGTGGCACGAGCGATCGAGATCGCCGAGCGGGCGCTCGCCACCTACGGCGCGCCGGTCTATGTGTTCCACGAGATCGTCCATAACAAGCATGTCGTGGACGATCTCGCGGG
>Ga0209107_10000918_pt1 | contig 16677 bp, 9 predicted proteins | sample LakErihyJuly2011_2_FD_187460 | JGI IMG/M metagenome (GOLD analysis project Ga0209107, IMG submission 187460) | Freshwater microbial communities from dead zone in Lake Erie, Canada - CCB hypolimnion July 2011 (SPAdes) (version 2) | ecosystem: Environmental > Aquatic > Freshwater > Lentic >... | reverse complement strand
CTCTATAAGTAACTCCAGATTGTGAAAGTCGTGGTCTTGGTTGTTCACGAAGATCAAACCTAGCTTCACCAGTACTTTTTATAACTTTAATATTATTTGTTGCTGCATTTGGTACTAGTTCCCAGAAATCTTCTATACCAGTGTCTTTATACAGCCTGTACTCATATGTGTCAAAGTCAGGTGTTTGTAAGGTAACATCTGGTTTTACAACAACAAAAGTACGGTCTAAGTCTAGGGTTAGTAATGGTGCTGCAGATCCGTTAATGGTTTTTCCAGCATTTGTAAACGCATAGTCTTCCGACCAAGGACCACAAATTGTGCGATCAGCATTTGTATATCTAGCTCGTACTTTATACTTATTATTAGTAAATAGATTAACAAACTCAAAAGTACTGTTACTTTTATCTGTAGAATAAAGCGTACCAGGATTAGAATCCCAACCAGCTACATCACCTTCAATAATATCAAACTGTACACGAACAGCAATAGCTTGCAAATTGCTTGGATTTGTAAAAGCTACAATAGCTTTATTCTGATATGTACCAGCTGAAATCTGATTACTTTGAACACTGTCACTAGTAATACTAGTAATAATAGGCGCACTAGTAATACTATTTTTTACTAAAGCAACGTTAACAGCAGATATTTTTGGATTATAAGTTAATAATCCGCTTAAATCTGCTGTATAAATTTCAGGAGAATAATCTACTAATGTTAGCCTGGCACTGTAGTTACTACTTGGTTCTACTGAAGTAACTATACAATCTTGCACAGTATTAGTAGTTAAACCTATCATAAATAGATTATCAGTTTTTACACCTTCTGCTTCTGTTATATTAGGTACTGTAATTGAGTTAGTATATCCTGTAACACCAGTGTTAGTAAAGGTCCTACTTACGCTTCCACTGCCGGTTGTAGCAGTAAGATTGTTAGTTCTAATTAAGATAGTATACTGAGTATTTGCGATTAAAAGTACTGGCTCTGTTAATCTTAAAACTGTACCGCTTACAACATCATCAACCCCAGGACCTAAACGACCACTACCAATTCCCCATTGTGGAACACTGTGAGTAATTTTTACTCGGTCACCGCGAGTACAAACTAAATGTTCAAAGTCAACGTTAATTGTATAAGTTTCTGGTCGCAGCTTTAACTGAGCAAAATGCCAACGAGCTAAACGTGTGGCTTGATCAGGGTTTGTTACTCCGGGCAAGTTTATCTGTTCAAATAGTGTAGCACCAATTTTACCATTTGCTGTTGTTGGGCCGTAGCCATAGTTATAAACAATAATTTCATTAGCTTGATAAGCTAAAGTTTCATCATTTAAATTAATACGAAAAGCGTGTGGTAATACTGGTAACACTTTAGTTGATTCAAAACCCCAGCTATTATGCTCAGTAAAATGTTGCACAGTATGTGAGCGTTCAGTATCTATTACTACACCCCACTTACCATCAATATATGTAGGACTAGCTTTGCCAGCTGCACATATGTCTCGTAAAGTGTCCATTACACTTTGTGTACTAGACAATACTCCATTATATGCAAATTTAGGACAATATGTAGCTATTCCGCCTCCGGTCCAAGTACCTGTAGGATAAAAACCTTCTCCTACGTTATTAGATGGCGAACCAATAGCCATCCAATTAGTGGTGCCCGCAACTTTAATAGTATAGTATCTTCCAATAACTAAATTTTCAGAACTTACGTCTTGTGGGATAGGATTACAAAAATTGTGCCATGCAGTTAAACTAACAAGATCTAGGTTACTTGGAGTAACTCGGAAAGCATTAGCAGGATGCATTAATACATAAGCAAACAAACTAGCAGGATTATTAGTTTCTCGCAGATTTTCCCAGCTACCTGTAGTTCTATTATAGTCCCAGGTAATAGTTTGAACCATAGCATTAACGCCATCTATTTGTCCATTTACTTTACTGCTGCTTTGTACTCGTACACCTGTTTTTGCTAAAAAACATCCTGGTGGGTTTTCCATAGGCAATTTTGAACTATCATATGCAGTAACATTTGATAGAATTGCTTTATGAAATTTTTTCTGATCTGTTTCATCTTCAGTTTCGTCTAAGTTTGTACGACGAACACGTACCTGATATCTAGCTTTTGTAAGATTTTCAACTGAATGTACCCAGTTAAAAGCATCTTTGCGTTTTGTAAACCAAGCACCTTCACCAAAAGTAAGTACGGTATTTGCTGAAGCTTGTATGTTAACTCCATTATTAGCAATATAAGTAATCCTAGCAGCTATACCTTTTGTACTTGCCTGATTATCTACGCCGCTTAATACAATAGTATGGTAACCTGCTTTTAGTTTTATTAAGCCTTTAATGCTTTCAGCTCTAAACTTAGTATCTTTAGGAATTTGTACTGCACGGACTCCGGCTATTAAAATTTCGCCTTGATCGTCTGCAGCAGCTTCTACTGTATAGTAGCCACTATATGGAAAATAAACAGGAGCTACTGTATAGTTCCAAGTACCTCCATAACCAGGAGCATCAGTATTAGTAGTATTAGTAGTACCCCAAACAGCATAGTTTGTTAAAAAAGTACCCCAACTACTAGGCCCATTAGCATCAACAACTCCTGTGGCTACTGTAGGAGTTAAGAGATTATTAGTACTCCATATTTCTACTTCACTAGCAGTAAGATCAGTTCCGCTAGCATCGCCGTAAACTCGGCCCGAAGTTATTTTAATAGTTTTAATTCTAGCAGTGCCCCAAGTAACACTATCGCCGCTACCCGAGTATTCTGATGTTTCTATTAATTCATAAGTTAAACGATCTTTGCCACTATAGGTTGATATAGGATGTGGAGTTAATTCTGTAATTGCTCCTGTGCCTTTATCTTGATAAACTGTATATATTGGCAAGTATCCTGGAGGTATCTGTGGCTGATAACTTTTAGTAGCAGAGCTGCCTAGCAAGGAACTATATGCGCTTTCTGCAAACATTGCTTGTATATAAGCACTTGCATTATCGCCTAATATATCAGTTACAGCTCCGTCAAATCGTTGCACTCCTCCACTAGGGGACAAACAAAAAGTTGTATAACGGTATAAGTTTGCTTCGATTTCTGCATCTCCAGGAGGAACCATTGTAAAGAGTTGGTGGGCGTTAACATCGCCTGCTTTAAAACTATATACATTTAGTGCAGAGCTGGAATCTTCTTCGGGCCAAGCTGAAGTACTGTATTGACGCATTTGTATTTCAATGCCACACGTAGTTGCAGCTACATCACCATTTTTTGTATTAATTTTGCGCATGCCTTCTGGAAAGGATAATACAATATCTATTGCATCCGCTTGTTGATCTAAATCTACTTGTTGCCACTTTTTTGTACCGGGGTGACTAGCAGTTATATTACTAGCATTATTTGTTAATTCTAAATTTACTTGCTTTTGTTGAACGTCACGTCCATACTGATTATTAAAACTTCCGCCAATACCACCCGCTGCATTAAGTACATAGTCTCGTGCAAAACCTTGTATAGTAATAGGTCTTGGTACAGACACAGGTTCTCCAAAATAAAAGTCATCTATTGGTTTACTGCCAATTGACAAGTCTGTTATTGAAAGTGGGCCAAAGCCCCAAACAACAGCAAGATTTAAAATATTTGTTTCAGTTAATGACTCAACATAAGGAATAGCGCCAAGCATACCAGTAAATCTAACCTTACCTAAAACAACAGGAATTGCTCCATATTGACTAGCTTGATTAGCGCTACCATTTAATAAATTTAAGCTATTAGTACTACCAGGATCGTTTGTTTTTGGTGGACGGATTGGTGCAATAACATTCTGAAGAACTGCGCTACCCATTTGAATAGCTACTGCTCCAACAAATTTAGCATTAGCAGCAGAAGCACCTAATTCTGCACCTATTAACTCAGGCATTCCAGTTTGAAGAGTTATATATAGTGCTACCAGTGTTATTAACAAACGTTTTGTTGACGTTCCTTCAACCGTGCTTTTATAGCTTATCTGTTGCCCTCTTTTTACAGTAGTAGTTTCCCACTCTGATTTAGGCACAACTATGCCGTCAATAATAATGACTATTTTATTAACTAGTTCCGTGCTTACTGTATATTTAGAACGTATAAATTCTACAAAATCTTTAACAGTAGTACCTTCTACTGTCCAATCTCTATATACACTAAGTTTTAGTGGGTGCGGTGCTCCTACTGCTTGTATTTGAGATTGCGGAGCATATTTGTAAAAGCCTACAAAACGATTTTTCCATTTAATATTGTTTAGTGATTCAACTACTGAATCACTACCACGACGCGAGTGTAAAAATTTATTATCGCCAAAATACACACCAACGTGCATTGGCTCACCAAAAATGTTAAAAAGACACAAATCTCCAATACTTGGTGTAGTTGTGTCTTCCCAATTATCTTTATAAAGATTAACTGCTTCAACAATGTGCGGATCACTTCCACCAATGTACTCTTCAGTATAACTGGGCAAATCTATCCCATACTCGTCTTGGTACACTAGACGAGCTAAACCCCAACAATCTACGCCGAGTTCAGTTCTGCCATTGTCTAGATAGGGTAGTCCAATATACTTATCATAATTCATTAGAATAATCCTGGAAAGTAACTAGGGGTGAAACTAAAACTAGGGAATGGTTCGGTGTTGTAACTTATCATACCTAGATTTAAAGTAACGCTTTCAGCATTGTATGTTGCCGATGTAATGTAATAATCTTGTAATGTTGCTTCTATATAGTTAAGATTGCTTGAAATAACTAGCTGTATTAAAACTTTAGTTCGCACTCTTAAATGATCTCGGATAATTGTTATAATTTCCGGAGTAACAAAGTTTAGGGTAATAGTACAATCACCAGGCCCCGAATCTTGCTCATTAGGTAAATTTAGCGTCATAGGAACAAATAAATATTCTAATGAATTACTTACAACACCGTAAACAACTTCTTCGTCAGTAGTAGAAGACAACCTTTGAGTATAATTATCACTTAGTCTAATTGGCGTAGTAGCGGCTGCTGGATCTGTTGATCCATTAGGATCATATACTGTTAAAAGCATTATAAGCTGTTCATCTGTTTCAGATGAAAACATTGCTTTAATAGCTGCGGGCGATAATCTACTTAGTCTGCTCATTATGGTAATATCTCAAATTTTAACGAAGTGTTCCAATATCCTGGCGCTAAATATTGCAATTTAAAAAACTCGCCTTCACCGCTAGGCACTATACGTACTTCTACAGCAGTATTTGTGCGCGGGTGAGGGAAGCTAAAGCGTCTAGTGCCAAGTAGTGTGTTTTTAATAAAATTTTCTAGTGTTGTGCATTGGGCAGTTGTTAGTATAAAAGATAAATCCATTGTGCTAGCTACTGTTCCTCTGCGACGCATTTTAGCAGGGCCAGAGTCCGTGCCTGAACGTATAACGTTTACGCCAATAGACTCTGTAAACCCTTTTTGTGGTACTTGTGGTAGCAATTGTGTTGACCATGATGGAATTGGCATACTTATCTCCTTGCTAATGCAGGTCTGTTATTAAAACTACTTGTTAGTGATTGTTGTACTGGACTTCCTGGTCTAGCTACTTCGCTTGCAACCATATCACCAACGATTACTTCAATTCTACGATTGCCTCGTGAATCAGTTGTTTCTTTAGTAGTTGCTTTTTCGTTTCCATAGTTATTAACAACTACGTCTACATTACCACCTCCACCTCCGCGAACTCCCAAGTTTCCTTGACCATCGCGCTTTAGGGGCATAATAGCTTCGGGACCTGCTTCGCCCATTAATCCAGTGCCTCTAGCAAATTTAAACAAAGTTGGTGAATTTACAATAGAGTTAGTGAACATTCCGCCTTTGGCAAAAGTTTGAAGACCTGCGTCATACACCCCACCTTTAGCTTGTACTGTAAATCCTAATCCTGACATCGCTGCATCAGGACTTACTCCCATTCCACTAGGCTTAGCAAAAAGACTGCCTACAAGATTATTTAGCCAAGGTCTAGCTGCAGCATACATTGCTAACGATTGCTGTTGTATTTCATAACGAATTAGTCCCTCTATCATACTATCGATTAAACCTTTAAAGTTTAACTTACCAGTTCTGGCAAAGTCAACAACAGCGTTGCCCATTTGGTCAAAACTTTGTTTAAATACCTCACCATAGGCTAATTGACGGTCTGTTAAAGACTGTGTTAAATCTAAGGCAGTTTTACGACCTTGGTTAGTTATATCTAGTATACCTTTTTGTGAACTAAAATTATTTTCTTCTGCTTTTCTTTGATCTTCTAGTTGCTGTTTTCTTATCTGATACTGTGGATCTTCTTTGTTAAGTTTTGCTAATCTTGAGTCAATTTCTGCAAGAACATCAGCCCTTGATTTAGATAGTGTTAATTCAGATTGAGCTATTTCTACAGATAATCTACTTGATTCAAGTGAGTCTCTTTGAGCCTTGGCTGCTTCACCATATATCATGCCTAAAGATAGCTGTACGTTGTACAATTCTTGGCTAGCACCTAATTGTGCGGCGTTCATTTTTAAAGCATTATCATCCGCTTGGGTTTTAGTATCTCTAGCTAATTTTTCTTTTGATACACGAAGATCAATCAACTTAATTCGGTCAGCTTCATCTTTAGCAGTTTTTTCAAGAGTTTGACGTTCTGCAAGCAGCCCTTTAAGTCTAAGCTGATGCATAAACTCTTCAGCGTTTCTTGATATCATTGCATTAGTTATCGCATTTTCAATGGTAAGCCGCTCAGATTCTTGTCTGTTAAGTAGTGCACGATTCTCTAGTTCTTTGATAAGCATTAAACTAGACTCTGTGCCGGCACCTGTAATACTTTGTTGATTATTTAAACTAGCTAACTGTAATTGATTAATAGCTTCTTGTGCAGCATCTATCTGCTTCAAGTACTCTAATCTACCGCCGCGTACACCTCGTTCAGTTTCAATATCTGTTGCAGCGCTTCTGCCTCTAAGCTCTGTCCTAGTTGCTTGCTGTGACTGTACTGAAGCATTAAAGTTAGATATTCTTAGTTTTAGTCTTGCGTCTGCGTCTGAGTTACCTGTAGAGCTAAAAGCTACAGTACCGCTTTTAGCCTGTTCTAGTAGTTCTCTGAATTTTGTAGCGGCACTTTTATCAGCTTCCAAAGCAGTTCTGTCTGCTTCAGGTGCAGCATTAGCTAACGCAGCAATGGCGTTAGATTCTTCAATAGTTGCACGTAGTTCAGTATTAGCTTTAATCAGGTCAATATTAGTATTAACAGCTTTCATTTGAATACTAATTTCGCGCTGTTTTATTCTTCCTTGTTCTGCTGCAGCAGCTGCACCAGTAAGACCCCCAGCTTTTGCTTGGTCAATTGCTAATGCAGCTTTTTCAGCTGCTTGTCCAAGTGCTACATTAATAAGTTCTTTGCTTTTTTCGTAAGCTTTCTCGGCTCCTTTGTTAAACAAATCTGAAGCTTGCTTAAATATATCAGTTCCTAGTCCAGTTTGTTGACGGCTTGCTAAGCTACGAGATTCTCTATTTACTTCTAACTTACCTTGTATAGCGTTTACTTTCTTTATATCCTCAGAATTTATAGGATTTACCATTAAAGCTTTTTGGTAAAACTCTAGTTCCTTTTTAAGTTTTAGATCTTCACGATCTAACTGATTAATGGAGTTTTTATATGTATTGTATGCTTCAAAGCTAAGTTTAAACTCATCTCGCATACCTACAAACTGATCTACAAACTCTTTTCCAAATAGCTGAAACTTTTCAGGATTTTTAGTTAAGTCATCAAATGCAGCATTAATTTCATTAATTCCGCCAGTAGTAACTTTTAGCATTGCGTTACTTACGTCGTTAAGCGATTGACCTAATTTAAATAAAGGATTGTTATTTGCAGTGGACTGAATAAATTCTTGATATGCTTTATTGCTAATTTCTGTAGTAGATTTAAATGCTTGTAAATTAGAGCTAGTACTTCCAATTATTGCACTTAATTTTTTCTGGGCATCGTTATACTTCTTAATAACTGGTTCGCCTTTTTCAAATGCTTTTGTTACACTTGTAATGTCAAGGCTTTCTACACCTAAGGCTTGTTTAAGAATAGCCTCAGCTTCATCTTTTTTGCCCATTTCGGCAAATACTTGTAAAGAGTCCTGTACTGTGGTATTTAAACTTTTTGCTAAATTCTTACTTAAGCCGCCACCAAAAAAGGTAGCTATATTGTCTTTTACTTTGTCATAAGGACTAGTCTGCATTGCTCTGTCAAGCTTTTTAGCAGCGTCAATAGCAGTCTCTACAGAATTTGAAACCTCTAGCTGAGCATTTGATAAAGCTAAGATGCCTTGTACAGTACCTGAGGCAAATGGAGTTTTATTTAATACATCAAAAGTTCTAATAAGATTTTTACTAGCGTCAGTTATTCCGTCCATCGACTTTGAAAATGCTTCAGCTTGTTCTCCTGTGTTTGATAAAGCTGAATCAAGTAAGCTAATAGCTTGTAATACAACACCAGCTACAATTCCATAGATACCAAAAGCGTTTATCAAAGAACCTAACTTTTGTCCAACAATACCAATTACACCTGCAACACGAGTATAACCAGCTTGAAGCCTGTTCATTTTGCCAGTGCTCTCTACTACTGCTTTACCTTCTTCGTCATAACGAGTAATTACTTTTAACTTTCCCTCACGAGCAAGAGCAATCTCTTGATTTAATTTAGCATATGCAGCCCTAGAGCCATATATAGCTTGAGTTTCCGCAGTTGTAGACCTAATACTTTCTGAAGCTAATTTATTTAGTGTGCGTTTATTTATAATGTCATTAGAACCTGGTGTAGTAAACCCTGGTTCTGTGCCACTAATAACATTTTGAGAGGTTGCGTCAAATGCTGCTGCAGCTCCTGCACGTATTGCTTTCAGCTTTCCAAGGTGTAACGTAAGCGCTTGTGCTTCAGCATCGTTTCTACCTTTTAAATATCTTGCACGGTTTTCTAAAGATTTAATTTCTTCGGGCGTAATAGCAAACGGATCTTTACCTGCTAATGCTGCAAAATCTTTTCGACCTTTGGAAAAACCTTTAGCAGACTTTTCTAATTCAGCAATTTTAGTTATTGTAGGCGCTGCTTTTTTATACGATTCAGCTGCTGCTGCACCTGCGCTATCGGCTAGTGCACCTAATTTTTCTTGTTGATCACTATATATTTGGGTAAAAACCATTCGGCTATCATTTGCCGCATTTTTTAAATTTTGGCGATATTGACCTAGTGCAGGTATAGCGCTTTTAAGTATGGATGCTCCAATTGCTGCAATAACCGCCAACAAAGCGGTAGGATTTTGTGTTAGTACATTAACTAATGGTGCTAATACTTTGTTTACTATTTCTAAAGCACCTTGACCTAAGTTTTGTAGACTAGCTAGCAACCTGTCATAAGGATTTGCGCTTACATCAATAGCACTAAACTTATCTAAGCCTTCTTTTAGCACTGCTGTAGCAAAAGCCTGACGTCTTTCAAAGTCACTTAAACTACCTGCTGTTTTTCCTATGCTTCGTGCATAGTCTTGTGTAGCTTTTTCAATTTTTGTAAATAAGCCTAATTCGTCTAACAGCTCAGGCTCTAGCTTACTTATACCACGTGTTAAACGGCTGATAGCGTCTGGCATAGCAACACCCAGTGCTTTAGATGCTTTATTAGCTACTTGGCCTAGTTGTTCCATTTGCTTTGATGATAGTCCTGCAGCAGTACCTTTAGTAGTAGCTTCAATAGATTCGCGCATACTAATGGCGCCGTCGGTAACTTGTACTAATCTTTTAGCAATTGTACCAAGAGATTGTCCGCTTGAAGCACCTAACTGATCCATACCTTTGATCATGTTAGTAGTATCTGCTGCGTTACTTAATGCACGAAATGCGGCACCAGCCGCAAATACGTTAGCAGCATAAGTAGCGTATAAACGTACTAAACCATCCAGACCACGGGCTTGGTTTGCAAAGTCTCGACCAGAGGCCCCAGTAGCCCCAGCACTACCCCTAGCAATATCGTATTCGTTGCTACCCATCATGGCGTTCTTCCAACCGCCTTTGCCTTTACCAGTAGGCTTGTCCATATCCTTTTGAAGCGTATCAAAAGTTCCTTTAAAAGCTTTTAGCTTTTTGTGACTGCTATCAATTGTAGCACCAAGGTCTGATAATTTAAAATATAATACAACTGTATCATTAGTAGCCATGCATACTCCTTGTCGGATATTATCAAAATTTTTCGATAATTTAACTAGAGACCATTATAACATGTGAGCACTCTTTTGTCAAACCAAAAAATTTTTAACGCAAAAAAGCCCGCTAATTTTTAGCTAGCGGGCTCTTGCATCTTTTTCTTATTATTGATTTCTTCTGATCTTACATTATCAATTATGCGTATAAGCATAACTATAAGTTTATGTTCAGAAATATCAATTTCTGTTGCTTCTAAAATGTCTTTAATACCTATTAAGGATTTACCTAAATAGCTACCACTCATGGTATCCCATTCGTCACGAAGCATTTTATAGGCATTAAAAGCCTGTTGTACTTCCAGCGGAAATTCATCGAAATCCACAGGAATCTCAGACTCTAGTGGTTCGTTGCCTAACTGTTCGCACATTTCAAAATACATGTCTTTGGTCATGCCAACACTCATATTTTGAAAGTAACTGACCAACTGCTGGTTTACTTGCTGGAGTTGGTCGTCGAAAAGTTTCCCAAGTCAGATACCTGTTCACTAATAAAAGCATCAAAGTTACTTGAGTTTTTCATTAAGTACAGCGCATTTTCGGCTGTATACCCTAACTCTGAGTCAAGGTCTTTATCAGTTAAATCTACTGGAGCTAGTTGCTCAAGATAAGATAATTTAAATCCATTCCAACCTTTTACAGCTGCGTCAACATAAAGTTGTAGAAATAAATCTTCATTGAATTCTTCAGTTGCTTGACGATTTTTAAAGCTCGTTTTTGTAGATTTCTTACGAATCGACAAAAGCGTTTCGCGAGATAAAAATGCTAAATCAACTACAAAACCAGGCATGCCAGGATATTCAACCTGAACTGATTTGGAAGGAACTAACAGTGTTTTTAAAGAGAGTGTAGTCATTTTATAATAATGTTTTTGAAAAAGAGAGACTGGAGATCAGCCCAGTCTCTATAAAAATACAGCTGCTAGTTAAGCTGCTGCGAAATACTTAAGTGTAACTTCGTTCTTGGCTTCAAGATCGTAGGCACCACCAGCAGCACCGGTATCAGAACCTTGCGCTGTCATAGTAATTGAAGTAGCAATAATTTGTTCAGAACTAATTGCTGGAATAGTTAACTGAGTAGTTGGCATTTCAATAACAAACTTAGTATCGTTATTACCACCTACGTTAATTACGGCTGCAAACTTGTTAGCTGTACTACTTTGACTAGCATTTAACATATCCTTAAGCAGTTCAGCACTTGTACCAGAACCTGTTTTCAAGTATGCTGTAACGTTAGCAGTAACAGAACGAGTACCTGTAAAATAAGTAATTGGAGTATTAACAACACCTAAATTTGCAGGTGTTAAATATGTTAAGTTATTACTAATTGTAACATTTCCGCCAGTAATAGCAATATTACCATAACTTGTTGCTGCAATTCCGCCAAAAGCACTTGCAGCAAGTGTCATTGTAGACAACTTGTTAGCTATGTAACGTGCTGATGTATCTTTCTGTAAGAAATCATTGCTTCCGCTAAAACCACCACCAGTAACAGCACCACCACTGCTGATTGTTAAAGTTGTTGCTAATTGACGCATTAAGGTACCTTTTCCGGCCCAGGCAACAGCAGCAATAGCGTCTAAACCAAAGTCAATTGTTGCTGAATCAATTGCACAATTATCAATTACATAAGTAACTGCTTCAAATACAATAATCAAGCCAAAAGGTTGTAATTGGTGTGCATTTGAATTTGCAAAGCTTACTGTTGAAAAAGGCACTGTACTAGGTGCAGAACCAGCAGTCTGCGTCCAACCATTACCGGTAACGCTAGACATAGAGTTCCATAAAACATATTCTTCAGCATCAATTACGTCATTTGAATCTGGACCTGAAGTAGTAGTTCCGCCTTCGTTATACTTAGGGCGAATATATGTAGAAAAACTAAAGTCTACGGGTTCTAATGAAGTATTGAAACTGCGTTGGCCGCGAATAGGAGATATACCTGCTTCGTTACTAGTAATTGTTTCTTGTCCTGTGTTTTGTGAAAATGAGAAACCGTCCAAAACTTGGAGTTCTCGTGTTGTTGATATAGTATGACCAGTCAAGGCCACCTGTCCTGAGCTATTCAAATTAGTCGTGTAGAAGACTCGACTATTGCGTAGTAAATTTAATGCCATACTCTTTCCTTTATGATTTTTGGAAATATTTAAGCATCAGAACTAGATATTTATCTGTTGTTATGCTTGTATAAGTCCGAGAGTTATACTAATGCGTAGCGCACTTGTAAGTTGATTTCACCGACACCATAAGGAGCTAGTAGTCCTTCATCGGTAGTTATTGACTGAAGTAAAATTTCAGTTGTTGAAAGATTATTAGTAGTATCGTATACTAATACTCGGTTGTTATTGATTGCGTGTTCTATGTCATCCAAAAGCTTTTCTAGTTCTTCTTGAGGATAAGACTCATCTTTAACATATACTTTAACACTAATATTTAAAAATGCCCACGTAAAATCTGAGGGATTATACTGCCGCATTTCAGATCCTGCTACCAAGTAGATAGAAGGAAAATCTTGTACTTCGTCCCAAAACTTTAGTTTAGGATAGCTGTTACCGTATAAGTTGCTTTTAAAAATACCTGTTCCGTTTATAATTTTTAATTTTTCAGCTAAAGCTGTTACTATGCTTGTTCTTCTTGTCATACGGGTACGGCCCTTAATTTATCTATAGCCATTTGCTGTGCTATTTCTCGTATTGATCGCGAAATTAATAATTTAGGATCTCTACTTTTTGGAGAGGACTGTTTTCCACCAGCACTAAAAGTTGCATAAGGATTTTGCATATAACTATAAAAGGCAGTAATCATGCCCTGCCTGCTAATCGATAAACTCTCTACTTTGACACTACTAGCAAACCTACCGGTGCGATAGTTTAAAATATTACTACTTCTACCATCTCCCATATTTGCACTAATAACATCCTGTAATTGAGAGTTTATTAGTGCCCTTAAGCTAGTTAGATTAGGTTCTGGAGCTTTTGGTACATATGTAGGTATTCCTGAAGTTCCGCCAGTTTTACTTAAATTTGCCTTAGCAGGTTTAACATTTTTACCTATGCTTTGAGTAGTTGTTCTAGTTTTCTTTCTAGGTTTTCCTACTACTGGTGCAAGATCTTTGCTTGGTATAGTTTTAATATTATCTCTAAGAATGTCTGCAAAACTATACAAGATTCTTTCGTTTAATGTAGGGGAGCCTTCCATGCCAGAAGTGATTGTAGGCATAAAAGTTTTAATATATTTTTTAAAGTCTTCAGCTAACTGTTTTCGTTCAATGTTCCATGCTTTGCGAACAATATTAGTCATTGCAGTTTGTTCTCTACTGCCTAAACTACTATTCCAGCTTGCTTCTTGTGATACTACAAACGAAAAATTTAAATCTAATAAATCTTTTACAACACCTATTGCACCTTCTTTAATATCGTATGATAGACCTAAATGATCTGTTTCTAATATAAAAGGATCTAGTGAAGGAGTGGGCTTATCTGCCTGTGTGTTTGCCCAATATAAGGTTTGCTGTATAATAGGAGAGTTTATACCAACAACTTGTTGCATTGAGGTACCACGTCCAGAAATAACACCAGTATGTCCTGCTGCCGTAAAATCGCCTAATTTTAGTCCTGGCTTAACATTTATTCCATAACTAGCAAGTATAGGGGCTAGTACTTCTCTAACAGAATTATTTACTGTTTCTTCGCGAGCTTTTTTAAATGTACTACTAACAAATACTAGGTCTTTACTACTATCGAAACCATTTAAGAAACTTTCAGCATCTGCGAGTTTTGCTGGTGTATTTTCACGTAACCAAGTACGCATTTGATTACCAACTTTTTGAATCTCATTATGAACCAAAGTTTGTGATTCTTTGATTTGCTGCGGAGTACCTATGGAACAAATAACGTTAATGTCTGGCATTGCTCTATTGGATATATTTACCATTTCTTTTGCTTTATCGCCTAGCTGTTTAAAGGTAATATCTTTACCTTGTAACATTTTAGCTTCTACAGCTAGCTTAATTTCATTAGAGATCTCGTTTAAGAAAACTTCGTCAGAAAAGAGAGTAAGTATAATAGATTCTAATGCAGTTGCAAACTCAGGACTATTTGGAGTAACTAGTGATCCCTCGTATGTAACTACAGAGTCTACATATGCGGAGATTTCTCCATTATCCGTAGTTTCTTTTAGTAATCCGTTTAATAAGTTAAATATAATTTCGCGAGGCTTTACCCAGTAAATTATAGGTAGAGTAACTTCAATTTGCCCACGAATATCTTTTTCAATTAATTTTAAAAAAGCGTTCCTAAAAGCAACAGGATCTGCTGCTGCTTTCTCGCTAGTAAGTTTAGCACCATACATTAACTCTAAAAGATATTTATAATTAAATCTACTAGGTATTGCCATTAGGTATAGTCCGATTTATACAAGTCTAGTATACGCTTAATATGTGAGGGTAGGTTAGTGCTACTTATATAAGTAACTTGTGCAGTATTTGGATTCATATCGCGAGTACTGTGCACTGCGCTATTAGCTTTACGATAGTAACTTATTAAATCTAGTATTGCTAGCTCTAAGTCATTAGGTACGTCGTTATATCCTGCAGTATACGTTACTTTATAACCTTTAATTAATTTAGGAAAGTAGCCTGTAGCATCTAAACTTAGTATTGTACTATTTTCTAGTACCCACTCTGTATATTGTGTTAAAGCAGTATATGTTTGACCATAGTCAGTGCTTCCTTGAACGCTGCTGATCGCAACTACAGGTGTTTCAGCTAAAATAAAGCTTTTGACTCCACCGTTAAAGATTTCTACTTTGGGTGTTTCCCAATGATCTACGAATGTTCTATTACAGTAACTTTTTACTAAGTCCGAAACTTTTGGAATGATAAAATCAATAGCAGCGTCGTCATTAGTACTTTTAATTCCAGCATAGGTTTTATAGTCTGCTTTTGTTGTAAGATTTAATCCCATGTTTACCTCGCTTGTTTTATAAAGGCACCGAATACCTTTATAAAACAAGACCCCGAAGGGTCTTGTTAACAATTACATCATCAAATTAAGATGCTGTGTACTTGTGAGCTGTAACAGCGTTACCTAAGTTAGTAGTAACACGTGTCATACCGGTACGGAGGCTAGCCACCATAACGCGACGTTGTGTTTCAACTAATTCTTGAGTATCAATGCGGAGACCGCGCTGATTACCAACGATAAAGTTGCCTGGGTTAACAGCAATAGCTCCTGCAACACCAGTACCTGGAGAAGCATACTCTGCTGAAACCAACACTGGGCTTCCACCGATTTGACCGATTTGACCGGTTAACAGTGTAGCTTGTGTACCAACTTGGTTCATTGTTTGGAAGGTTGTGTCTTCCAGCAATTGGTAATATGTATCGGTATTAACGATATAGATCACTTCAGCTGGATCGAGACCCCAAGCACCCAAACCTTGACGCAATGTGCGCAATTTAGCAACTGTCAAGCCAGCAGCAACAGTGTTACCAGTGGCAGTAGTGTTAGTAGCCCAGATGCTCAATCCTTTAACAGGATCGCTACCAGAACCAGCACCTAACAAGAAAGCCTTGTCAACGGCGCGAGCAACACGACGAACCATACCATCACGAATGATTGGCATCAAAGCCAACAAAGAATCTTCTTCTTCTTCGTATGCGGTATACTCGTTTGTAGCTAATTTATATGCATTCAAAGTAATTTCTTTGAGAGCGTGTGTAGCATTTCCACCAGCACCAGGACCAGCTGCACCAAGGGTAGCAGGAACGGCGCCAAACTCAGCGTTAGTAACCCAAGTAGCAGTACCTGCTTCTGGATTCACTGGAATGGTCATCACGTTGGTTTGCATAGCAATGTTGCGGAAAATAGGAGCAACAACTAAGCGACGACGGACTTCAGATTCTAAGTTCAAAGAAACTTCGAGTTCCCATGTAGCTGAAGGCACGTGAGCACCGTATTTTTGCACTAAGTCGCGACCAAGGCGTGTACTGTCAATTGACTTGCCAGCCATTTTAGCTAACATAACAGCCTTTTCTTTGTCAGCATAAGACATACCGTCTTTGGCTTCTTGGAAAGACATTTTTGATTTTGTGATTGCTTCGATTTCGGAAGCTTTTTCACGCAAAGAGGCTTCTAAACCAGCGATAACTGATTTGCTTGACTCTTCAGCATTAGCTAAACGCTTCTCAACTTCAGCCATCAAGCGCTCAGCACCTGTGTCACCAGTAGAGATAGAAGCAACAGCGGCTTTAACGCGTGCATCTAATTCGGCTTCTGATTTATCAGCAGCAATTTTGTCTGCTAATTGTTTTGCCTGTGTATCGGCGATGGCTTTAGCAGTGAGCTCAGCCGCTTTGTTAGCTGCATCAGCCAACATTTGTTCTAATTGTTTAGGATCCATTTCCCATTCCTTTTTAAT
>Ga0209107_10000917_pt1 | contig 16679 bp, 15 predicted proteins | sample LakErihyJuly2011_2_FD_187460 | JGI IMG/M metagenome (GOLD analysis project Ga0209107, IMG submission 187460) | Freshwater microbial communities from dead zone in Lake Erie, Canada - CCB hypolimnion July 2011 (SPAdes) (version 2) | ecosystem: Environmental > Aquatic > Freshwater > Lentic >... | reverse complement strand
TGGAAAGGTTAAGTTCTGGGGTTCTTACGTTGCTATAGGCCAAATTCACCAACGTACAGCCAGGCGCCAGTAGTTCAGCCACTGCACCCTTGTCTGCCAAGTCGCCGGTAACGACTTCTAGGTTTGACGTAGGAAAATTAAAATCCGGTCTCTTACGGCTTAATAACCTGACGCAGACGTCCGGGCGCTGCACCAACGCCCGCATCAAATGGCGCCCGACAAAACCGGTTCCACCTGTCACAGCAATGGTCGTGCGAGCAGCTGGCGCAGCGGGTTGGCCTTGCGTCATCTCCATGCCGCCGCCGACCGCCGGGCCATCTGGATCACAACCGTGACCACGTAGTAAGTTGTCAGTCGCAAGGCGCTGCGCCCGGTCAAGCGGGCATAGTAATAGCGCGCCCGCGCATCGCCCCGGAGTTCCCGAAAGTAGTTACGAATATCCTTAGAGGCTGCATACACAACTTCGATATCACAGCGGGCTGCGGTATCCACATACATGGCCGTGCCTCGCACCGAACGATGGTGCGAATGGATGATGTCTTCGCAATAGGCCTTGCCCGGAAAGGGAAAGAAGGCCTCGAACACCAGATCCTCCCTAGCTTGAAGCACACAGCCCCCAGGAAGCCAGCTTACTTTTTTTACCCGCTGACCGGCTAGTTCACGTTGCGGATCCACCCCCATGGCACCGCACGCCCGATCAACTTGACCGCCCTGATAACCTGCGGCATCGTTCATCAGCCAGTAATAGGCTTTTGCCATCCATGCTGGCTCCTCTGGAACGTGGTACACCGACCTGTTGGTGCTCGCGAGATAGAAAGCAGGTGCCACTGCGCAACTGGGCCCGTGTTTGAGCCAGGTTTCAATCAGCCGCTCCAGGCAATCTTCTGCCAGATGAATATCGTCGTCCATCTGCATTACCAGCGTGCCGACCGCCTGCCGAAACCCTTCAGCGCGCTGCGCCACTTGACCCCGCACCTCAGTCACAACCACTTTCACGTTGGGCGCGCTAATGTGCCGAACCCGGTCAGACTCAGCCTGCGGAATACAAATCAAAATTTCTGCTGGCAACACAGTTCCGCTATTGAGTATGTCGATAGCTGGGCCCAGCGTGGGTCCGCCCAGAGTGGCAATTACAACACTCAACCGGGTATCACGCAGGGCACCCTGGTCAACATTCGCCATGAATGCAGCATCAGTCATGCACTGCTCCGCGCCTGACCACGGCATTCATCAATTCACTCCGACGCCCCTGCGTTTCCTGCAAGTGCAACTGCTTAAACCATTGATGCAAATCAGCCGGGGTACGGCCCAATGCCTTAACAAGTCGTTCGTTGCTCAACGACATATCTTTGGGGCGCTGGGCCCGTAAATGCGCACTGGAGACTTTGCCCGGTTGAATGAGTCCTATCGGCAGCCCGAGTGACAGTGCTAGTTCGACGCCAAAGACATATTTTGAAATGCGCCGGGTGCCGACCACATTGAACACGCCACTCGCCCCGTTCTCATTCAGCCCATGGGCAAACCTAATAAGTTCATCCGCAAGAATTGGGGTAAAGAAGACATCATCAAACATCTGAAGCTCTGTACCCGCGCGCAAACCATTAATGATCCAGTCGCTGAAGGACTGGCGATAGGCACTTCCCCAGCAGAAAAAATTGGTGCGAAGGATTAAAGCAGATGGACACATTTCCATTACCCGTTTTTCTGCCACCAGCTTGCTCGTGGCATACGCATTGAGAGGTTTTGGTTCAGTCTGCTCCGTACAAAACGGAAAAGACCCATCAAACAGATGGTCTGTAGATATATGGATGAGACGGACAGATTTCTGTTGCGCAACATGTGCCACAAGTTCTGCTGCTGAGACATTGGCGCTAAATGCTCCGCAACGATCAGCTTCACAGGTATCAACGTGCGTCATTCCTGCGGTGTGCACGATCAGATCCGGGCAAATATGGTCGAGCGTGCGCTCAAAATCAGCTGCTGAGCTCAGGTTCAGTTGGACAGACCCGACACCTTCGAGCCGGACATCGTGCTTATGAACGCCCAGAACCACCTGCCAGGTGTCACGCATGGCACACGCCCAGTTGAGCGCCAGCAGCCCGGTACCACCTGTAATGAGTATCTTTCTATTCACTTTCGGTAACTGTGGTTTCGTTAGGTTGAGGGATATGATGACACCAGCGTGTCAACTGCGGAACTAGCCAGAAGTAATTGTTGACCGAGCCTGGGCTGTGAACCGGACTGTAGTTAAGCAAGCGCGCCAGTGGGTAGTGATCATTCACAAAATACCCCAGTCATCAACCCGCAGCGGGCTGAAATTGAAACTTTCGTAGTCGAGAAAACGGCTACGCGCAAACCACTAAGGAGGATATCCAGTCCTGCTGAAGATGGGTTACTGGAAAATGCCCAGTCATACTGTTGCAAAATTTCGAGCAATGACCTCCTAGATAAGGAACCAGCAACACCACCCAGTTCATCTACGTCCACGTCACAGGCCGAGTGCGCCCTGTAGGTGATTTCGAATCGCTCATGAATAAAGTGCAACATATTTAAGAGACATCTCGCCACGGCCAGAGTCTGTTCGCGGGTGAAACCAACTACCAGAAGCAGCCAGTTGGTTGTCTCATGGCGAGAGGGATAGGGAGATTTTTTAGCTCCCAACCCGGTCAGGTATTGAAACCGCAAAGCATCAACATCAGCCAGCATGCCCTGTAGATAGCCGCTTTGCGCCAGCGTTGCGCGGGAAACGTGCCCATTCATCGCCAGAAAATTCGACAACGAATGACCTTGGACCTGATCTGCGTCAAAATTCTTCGGATCACAAAGCGTGGACTGGGGTATGGCTCACAAACAATAGAGCGAAAGAAAATAATGGGTCAAACATTGTCTGTCGCCCCAATTGTTAAATATGAAAATATGCTTTTTGGCTCAAAGCCATCATTACCCACACATTTGTGGATCACATTAATACCCCGCCCACGGATTGGCAATACCGCGACATGCGGAAAATGAACATCATGGCGGTGATATGCCCACATTTTTACTATTGCAGACTGGTACTCTGCCATCTGCAAAACCTTAAACAAGAAAATTGCTGAATCAACAACTTTGGTGTCTATCAGCCAGTCGCATAACACTAAGGTGCGGATACCCTGATTTGTACTCTCGCGAATCACAATCCATCCGCACATTTTACCCCGTTCAAAACAGGTGTAGACATCGTAAGCATACTCCGAATGATTTAGATAGCGCCATTCCATCCATGCACGGTCTTTTACCAACCCTTGCCTGCAGCTTCTTTCCCACAGAGAGTCAAATTGCTCGCGCACTTCATCGCGGTTTCGAAACACTTGCAGGGCAGAACGCCCCCTGAGCGCAATCATCATGCGAGTGATCCCCGCAATTGTCGCCGCCCCCAAAAATTCGGCCCATTGAGGCAGCACACGTTTGGCGACAAGCAGTCGCGCGGTGAGAAGTGTTGTAGATCGTAGACCACATTCTGGACTAAGAACTGAATAGCGCAATCGTTTGGTCCAACCGGGAAGTGCACTAGCATTCGGTGTCCCGTAAATGGAATGCACGCCATTCATCCGTGCCCAAGCAAAAACTTCAGCGGCGAGTCTGCCAAAGATACTGCGGGCTATATATTTCTGATCTCCATCGGACCCGGTATACGGTGTGGCGCAGACTGTGTTTGTCTGTATAGATCCTTTCAGCTGACTTGCGCTGGTATAAGCATCGCCTACCTCCCCATAAACCTGAATTTGACCTTCGACCATAAAACGTTTCAAGGTAAGAGATACTGAAGCAATTACCAAACCATCAATTTCCCCATAAAACACAATACCTTTCCCTGCAGGATTGTTCGGCCCAAGCTTCCATGCCATGAGCTCCTTGGTCCAGGACAGTCCCAGTTTTTTGTCTCCGAACTCGGTATTCAAAAACCCTGCTACCCGGGCTAGTTCGTCCGTCGTGGAGGTACTTGCAATACGCCACAGCTTCATGTCTTTGTGATTTGATGCCTGCATGAAGTGATTCAATCTTCTAGTTTAAGGCCACGTAGTCAAAGACCATTGCGTTACTCACTTGGCTTGAAATATTGATGCGATCCAGAATATGCGTATTCACATGTCGGTTCAGAGAACCCATATTGGAAAAAATTTTTGAGTAACCAAGGTCGTTCAACAGCTCAGCATGTGACTGACTGAAACAAATATCCATACGCCCATGTGGAATTGAGAAATAGGGAAGTACACTTTTCAAAAAGAACATTGCCTCCGTATTTCTGGCTACCTCGAATGAAAATTCTGATGGTGTAAGTATTGCTGCATTCCAATGCTGATATAGATGGTTACCCCAGTGCACATATTCGCTCGTATCGAGCTGCATCAGAGAAGCCTGGGTTGCTGCCCGCCCCTGGTACTGAGCGAACCTCGGATCTTCAACCACCCTGCGCGCGTATCCGCTTTCTTCAAATACACCCGGCGTTATTGAAAGATAACCATCCGCAGCAGTTGCATTAATCATGCCGAGACGGCACTCTTGGTGATAGTTCATAAGCGGTGGCAACAAATACTGATCCAACACGAAGCCCATGTTGAGAAACATCAGAGAATGGAGCTCCCGTTCGTTTAGATATGGCAGAGCAAATTCACACGCACCTGCCCATCCATCATCGAAAGTAATTAGCGCGGCATTACTCGGCAAATCTTCTCGGTCAAGATGCGTTGGATCCACGACGTTATATCTGCTAGCTATCCAGTCTATTTGCTTCTGGAACAAATGACGAGGCGTAGACAATCCATTCATGAGCAAGAAAGGACTTGGCTGGTCACAAACCTCATGAAACGTGAAAACCGTGAGACCCTCACGGGCAGCAGCTATACGTTTCGCACTTCTCCTTCGCATGACACCCAAGGCACATTTAACCAAATGTTTTATGCTTTTCACATCAACCATTTCTTTCCATCAGCAATTCATTGAAAGCCTCTTGGCTCCATGCTGCATAGAGCCCATTTGCCAGAATCAACTGTTTTTGCGCAAGGGCGATGTAATCTTCGACGGATAATGAAAAAACTTCTTGGATCGCAACATCCAAATCTCTTCCACTTCTGCAAACACTGACGGCTTGCTCCGTGTCGCGTCCATTCAACGGGTCCGTATCCACTAAGGCATCCGTTATCCTGATACAAACCTTGTTTTTCTGCATAGCTTCAATGGAAGCAGATGTGCTTATGTAAAGAATCACATCCGCACTTTCAATATCTTGCTTCAACGTTAGTTCACTTTCGTGCAAGTTCACGCCGAGTTCCCTCAGGTGCCTTATGTCGTTCTGTTGATCCCTGATCCAATCAAAAGGATATTTCCTAACAGTCAGGTTATACCCACGAAAAAGGTCTGGTACCGTTGAAACAAATTCGCAAAGCCTCGAAATTTCGTGCCCCACGCCAGTCAGAAACAACACGTTGCGGCGTACCGACGGTTTTGAATCCGTGCTAATTCCAGTTGGCTGGTCCAAGTGCCGTGACGAACCTACAAATAGAACTTTTTCCCTAGGCCAACCCCAGTGAGAGCAAAGCCACTCCAACGTCAATTGCCCAGCAACCAGAACAAGATCAGGCTGTGCTAAGTGGCACATTGACCGGAACTTTAGGTACATATGCCCGTCGCAAAAAACAGCATGTGCATATGCACACACCCTCAGGTCAGATTTGGTGGCTTTTGCGGCATCGATGATTGCGCGCTCCACCCCCTTTTGTTCAAACGGATAAAGAAGGACTTTCGGAGATACCGCCGAAATTATTCGACCCATTAGGCGCCGTACGACTCGCTGTATCAGCGCACCACCATTTGACAGGGTTGTTTCGTATATGCGCTGATTGACACATGCAGTGACAACACCCCCCAAACTCAGGGCTGGTACGCTGCCAAAAATCTTCGCCATTTGGAATGATTCACCAATTGCTTTCATGTATGCATCAATGATGTCTACCAGCCTCAAATCATCAAATAAAAAAAAATATGACCCAACCTGATCTCTGAAGCTTTTGCGGATTGCAGGTTGTGTTACCGATCCGCTGTCATCATAAATCCATGTAACCTTTCCCTGATACTCATTTCCATCAAATAAGGTCCCAAAAAAATGGTCCCCGTGTTCGCTCTTGGGCTTCAACGGAAGGCTGGAAATCAGTATGGAAGTAGAGGTTGGCTTGTCACTGCGCAATTCAAATGGTTTCCACCTCGACAACAGGTATACGCATTTTCGGGCATCTCTATACAAGGCAAGAGCAGCGAGTGCCCAAAAGTTCGTAGATTTCTTTCGAGCAGATGTACTAATACCGGTCAAGATGTATGGACATTCACTTTGTCTTGTCCACTCCTCCAGATAAATACCGATCTCGTCAGTAACCCCGTAAAGAGTTAATTGTGTGAACTTGCGACTGGCACACACTTCATAAATGGCCCGCGAAAAAAAGAGAGGACGGAAATCATATGGTGCCCAGATGGTCAAGCGGGAGCCATCGTTGTAAGGCCAGTTTCGGCATTTCTTATGCAATAACCGGGACATCAGGGTGTGCCACCGATCTACATCGACCATCCAGCCCTGCGTATGCTCCGCTATTACTGCGGAAATATCAACCCGATCTGCAAGTTCGCCACGGGCAGCTTCTGGCAAAAATTCTGCGTAAGCACCACTTACGTGAGTGGCGCGATCCATAGACAGTTTAAGTTTCACCTTATTCATTGATATCTACCATTCGCAATCCGTATCACTCCAAACGAGAGTGAATTAAGGAATTGTTGACAGCAATCGTGAAAATTTTCAAACATCATTGCTCTTTAGTATGGATCAAGACTTAACATACTATTCAATCAACTCTTCGGCAGACGGTATGGTTAACAAGACTTAAGGGCACTTGTATGCGTGTATGTGAAAAATAAGCTCTGATGTCTGTCATAGTATCTTGTAGGCGCGCATTCCTTTGCCAATTTCCTTTCGCATCGGCTCCTGGATTTCAGGCGGAACCTCTAGCGCACATCCAATCTCAGGCCCATCACTGTCGCGGCGCTTGTGTACTGAACAAGCGACAAAACAGAGCCGGTCATAGGGGGTCACAGCCGTCGAGGAAGGCCTGCCGAAATATCCGTATACATGTACACGTGCTGGTTCAAGACCAATGAACAATGACATTAGTTCGGCGGCATTGAGGACGACGTAGGCTGCCAGTTCACCTTCTTTGCGCCCCTCGTAGTTAATGTACTGATAGCTTCGATCCATATCCCTGCAACCAGCTCCATCCGTGAGACGGAAAGTGGCCACCAAACTGCCACCCGGAACAACTTTGTTCCAGGCAGTTCTGAACATAGGTTCAAATTCAACATTCCAATCCACACAACTCAGAGAGAACACCAGATCAAATAGCTGATCTGCAAGCTCGGACTCACCGACATGCAAAATGTCGCCCTCAAGAATCCTAGCGTGCGGGTTCATCTGCCTGGCTGCGAGTGCAGCCTCTTTATTGATTTCTACTCCCGTATAGTCATGGACTCCAAAGGCCTCAGACAATGCCAGTCCAAGTCCACCACAGCCGCAGCCAACGTCGAGTACCCGAGTTTGCGGAGTAGGCGCTAAAGCGGCAATGACCTTGCGTTCGGACAGGTAGAACTGCTCCCATAGGACTCGATTGCTGGCGAAGTAAGTCGCAATATCCTTGTTCTGATAGGAAATATTTGTCACGATTTAGCGATATTCGGCCCAGAGGGTGTCCCCCGTCATATGACGTTCGACCAGTTCAATATCCAAGGGGCTATCGACAGAGAAAGACGGCAGATTAGGATACGGCGCAATGTACTGTCTAAATGACATATCAAGAATGCGGTTGCTGTCGCAGGCTTCAAGCTGCTCTAGGCGCGTCTCTTTGTGCTCAGTGAACGCGCGCAGGTATTTCCAGCGAAATGCGAAGATGCCATAAATACGACGGGCTTCGAATTCCGATGTGAACGCTCCCTTGCAGTAAGGCACTGGAGCACGGGAAGTATAGAGAACCTCGCCCGAGGCGTTGTAGACAAGCTTAACCGTATCCGGATTGAGCCACAGGTCCTTATCAACTATATGCATCGCGAGGATGGTGGCTGGGATTCGCTCATTCTCTAGTATCGGGGCAATAACTGAACTGATCATGTCGGGGCGCATCATGGGTTCATCACCTTGAACGCAAACGACGATGTCATCTTCACCAGCAGGGTTATGCAGTTTAGTAACAGCTTCCGCCACCCGATCAAGGGCTCGGGTGTGGTGGGAGCCGGTCATGATGACAGGAAATCCTTTTGACTTTGCAAAATCCTCAATTTCTTTGTCACAGGTCGCAATGGCAAGCTCATCCCAGCCTTCATACATGGCAGCGCGCAGTTGCACGTGCTCGATCATGGGGCGCCCCAAAATAGAGTGCAGTGGCTTTCCAGGAAAGCGCGATGCTGCCATACGGGCAGGAATGATTCCTATAATTCTTGGCTTATTATTCATGGCATTAATTCAAAATTACTGGCTGAGATTAAAGTACTTATAAGCGCGGTTCAATTCGGTACAGATTAGCTAGTGCCTCATTGGTGCTTCCGAGCCGACTGCTGTCGCCCGCTTCGCTAACAACTACCCATCCGCCAAGCTCCTCCGCAACATAAAAAGAGTTGAGCAATTGGATGGAAGCCAGTGCGTCTTCATACCTGACTGAAAATTCATTTCCGTTTTGGAAACTGTTGGCCAGTTCACTATAAATTTTTGCATGCCCGTTGCCGTACACATTGCCGGAAAAATCCTCCGAATTCGCAGCACAGGCACCGGGTTCAGGGGTATAGACCTGCAGCTCGTTGACCGCGATACCACCGATCTGAGCCAGACCGTTCTCACAGACTAATGATAGGCTGGCCTCATAGTCGGTAGGCCGTGCGGCAGTCGTAACTTCCAGACAACCGATCGCGCCACTACCGAACTCCATAACAGCAGTTGCTGTGTCCTCCACCTCAATATCGGCACCCAGTGTCCGAAAGCTTGAGCAGACACGCTGGACTTCACCGCCAAGTTGCCTTAACAGATCGATATGGTGAATACCCTGATTGGTCAGACAGCCACCATCCATGGCAAAGGTTCCGCGCCAAGGAGCTAGATCGTAGTACCTTTGAGGCCGGCACCAACGAACGCGCACTGCGGCGGTACGTATCCGGCCAAGCTCGCCATCTCGCATCCCGCGGAGAACCCGTTGAACGGCTTTGTTGTGCCGGTTCTGAAACACCGGAAAGATACGCACACCATGTTCAGCCGCCGTTCGATACGCCTCAACAAGCTGACTGGGTTTCATGAAAGTGGGTTTCTCGACAATGATGTGTTTGCGATAGCGTTTTATGATATCGAGCACATGCTCAAAGTGCATGCCCGATGGAGTTATAACTGCCACTGTGTTGATCTGCGGATTTTTCAGCAACATTTCATGGTAATTGTTGAAAGCCTGCACGCCAAAGGCATCGCGGTATGCATTGGCTCTTTCAATTTCCAAATCACAAACAGCTACCAATTCCGCGTTGGGCGTCTCAACGATAGACCGGCAGTGGTGTCCGGAAATACGACCGCACCCGATGATACCGACCCTAATACTTTCTTGATTCATTCAATTTTCCTTTTGCCTGTTCAATTATCGCAACGACTGGCTCAAGTATCTGCCGAGGCGCCATGCTGAAGCGGCTGAATCCGGTCAAACATGGCATTTCGAAACCAACCCTGTATAGCACCTTCCCCTTTAGTGCTGCATGTACCGCTGGGCCCATTTCACCAAAACCCACATGTAAAAAATTACCTTCATTTTTCGACACATTGAATCCGAGATCGCTCATGGAATTGGCAAAGTAGTCCTTCCCGGTCCGAGTTCGCGCAACGGAGGCCTTCATGGCATCTGCATGGTCAAGCATACGCACCATGAATTCCGTAGCCAGTGTGCTGACCTCATACATAGGTCTCATTTTGTGCAGCAAGGCAATGGTCTGCGGGTGGGCAATGGCATACCCGATGCGCAGCCCAGCAACACCCCAGGCTTTGGCAAACGTACGGGCTACTATCAGGTTGCGCGACTCTACAGTCAACGGCGCAACGGTTTCGGCAAAAAACGGGTGGTAAGCCTCATCGATGAGCAGCACCGATCCCGCAGACTCACAGCAGGTCAGCAACAACCGTAAATTGGCCTGGCTCTGAACCGTTCCCGTTGGGCTGTCCGGGTTGGGCAGGCAAACTAGTTTTGGTTTTTCCTGCCGGATGCGTTGCATCAGTTGGGGTAAATCGAGAACAGGACCATCAGTGCCTTTCTCATATCTTTGCGGCTGCGCCCGTGCACCAAACATCTGTGAGTAAACCGGGTACATAGCAAATGTGGGCTCGGTAAATATTACGCTATCACCCGGTTCTACAAAGGCCTCGTACACCAGGCGAATGGTTCCATCACTTCCAGGTGTAAGGAGCAGTGATTCTGGAGTAACACCTGCCCATGCCCCGAGCTTGCGGTACAGGTCCCCGGCTTCAGGGTACGTGGCTAGAGCATCGGGAGGAATCGTGAGAAGCACCTGGTGACACAAAGCCATCAACACCGGATCAAGATTTTCATTTTTGTCGAGCCAGATCATCGACGAATCCCTGGGTTGCGACAGCAAAGCACTGGGGCGCTGAAGTTCGGGATTCAACAGAGACAGGCGAGGGCGAATGGTCATTGCAGCGATTTAATTCGTGTTGCTTCAGAAGCCGGCACCTGGGTCTCCAGGCGCATAGTGGCGGTCAAGACCATCAATGGCAGACCTGCCCATAGCAAGAATAGCCTCGAACGAGCTGCCACCGATGTGGGGAGTTGCAAGAAAGTTAGGCAAAGCCAGCAGTTCCTGGTCAGCCGGCGGCTCTACAGCAAAGACATCAAAAGCCGCGGCAGCCAACCGGCCATCACGCAGCGCCAGCTTGAGCGCATGTTCATCAACCAGCCCGCCGCGCGCCGCATTTATCAGCACCGCGGAAGACCTGAACATGGCAAGCTGATCAGCACCGAGCATGCCCCTGGTGCTGTCATCCAGCGGCACATGCAGGGAAACAATGTCCGAACTGCGCAGCAATTCTTCCAGAGTCACGGCCCTGATCTTGTGCTGACGGTAGAACTCCGGGAAATCAAGTACGTCATGCGCCAGCACGTCGCATCCAAACGCCCGTAACAACACGGCCAAATCCTTGCCGACATGGCCGCAGCCGATGATGCCGACGGTTTTCCCGGACAGATTGCCACCCACATGCTGGCGCCAGGTACCGGCAAGCACCTCCCGGTTGGCCCGGGGCACGTGGCGCAACATTGCGATGGCAAAGGATATGACCAGTTCTGCCACTGCACGCCGGTTGACACCGCCTGTCCAGCCAAGGCGTTTGCCGAAATGGCGCATAGCAGCCATGTCGATCATGTCCAGACCCACGCCGTACTTGCCGATAACTTTGAGTTGTGGCAGCGCTGCCAGAACCGCCTCATCCACCGTTTCCAGGGCTGTGATGGCCTTGTCATGCCCATGCAGAAAACTGACCAGCGAATCGCCTTTTAAAGATAGCCCCTGATCATTAAACGTCACATACCGATAGCGGCCCAATAACTCTTCCCTTAATACCCGGTTGGCAGAAAACGAACGCGAGCAGACCGCAACCTTGTCAATTTCATTCATAGCGTGTGTGATCGAGAAATGCCTTACAGTCTTCGGTAAACATTGCATCCGCCACCAGGTTAATCCGCTTGATTTGTGCCGCTTCCCCTATCGGGAACACCAGTCCGAGCTCTGTACTGGTGTTCTTTTTGTCTTTTTGTAAGGCAGCCAGCAGTTCATCCAAAGGGATGTTCGTCTTTGCAAATGGCAGGTAATTTCTTAGTAAAACCGGGTGCATCCGAGCGAACTCACTCAGAGGAAGTAGCCCTCTACGTACCGCAATACTGTTGGCCATATCCATCCCCATAGTCACTGCTATACCGTGCGGAATATCAAAATGGGTTGCGGCCTCAATGGCATGGCCAAAACTGTGACCGTAGTTGAAAATATTGCGGACACCGCGATCAAACTCATCGACTTCAATGAAACGCTGTTTGATGATTAATGCACTGCGGATATAAGTCAGAAGAACTGCCTGGTCTTCCAGCATATGTGGGTAAACCTGCGCAACCCGGTCAAAAGAAGCGGGAGAATCAATGGCGTGAACCTTGAGGATTTCGCCAATTCCAGAGCGAATCTCCCTCTCGTCCAGCGTACCTAAAAAGCGTGGCGTTATGTAGATTTCATCCGGCGGGTTGAAAGTGCCCAGAATGTTCTTGGTGTCACCCAGATTTATGGAGCTCTTCGAACCAATACATGAATCAGCCTGTGACAACAGCGTAGTAGGAACAAACCGCCAGCGCACCCCGCGCAACAAGGTACTGGCAATAAAGCAGGTAATGTCCTGGATGATTCCACCGCCGATGGCCACCAGGATATGGTCGCGACGGGCCCGGGCGGCAACCAACCGCTCAAATACCGGAATGATATTGTGCAAGCTCTTACTGGGTTCTACCGCATCAATCAGGATCGTGCGCCCTGACTGCAGTATCGGCTCCAGCTCCCTCTGGTATAGCCTAGCCACATTGGAGTCCACCAAAAAGTGGCAGTCGCCAGAGGCAATGGGGGCCATATTGTCCAGCAGGTTCGAGTCAAAAAATACGCGGTACACACCTTTATGTGACTGAATTTCCATGGACTCAAACACGACTAAAGCCTCCATCGACAGCGATGTTCTGTCCGTTCAAATAAGTATTTTCCTCACTCGCCAGCCACACGACCATGCTTGCGATTTCACTGGCCTGCCCGAGTCGCTTGGAAGGCACTCCTTGCACCATCTGCTGGATCCCGGTCTCGCCCAATACCGATCGCGTCAGCTCTGTATCAATAAAACCAGGAGACACGCAATTAGCCAGAATCCCGTTTGCGCCATGCTCCGAAGCCAGCGCCAACGTCATTCCATCCAACGCAAACTTGCTGGCCGAATAGGACGCACGAAACTCCTTGCTGATCTTGCCCCAGACCGAAGAAATATTCACAATGCGACCCCACTGGCGATGCAGCATGCCGGGAAGCACCGCCTGACACAGACGCATTGGCGCAAACACATTGACTTGCTGAATCCTCAGAAAGTCAGCGGGATCTATATCTACAAAGGGTGCAATCTTGTTGATGCCAGCACAGTTGATCAGTATGTCCACTTCGAGTGATTTAAGCTTTTTTGCGCAAGTTTCGATCTGAGATGCATCTGCGAAATCCGCAACTACCCATTCGTCACACGCTTCATCTCCGTCCGAAGAAAGGGTACGTGTTCCAATTACCTTCGCACCCCGAGATCGAAATGCGAGGGCAATAGAGCGTCCGATGCCGCGTGAGGCACCAGTGACACAAACAGTTCTATCAGACCAGGCCACGGGTGTTAAGTTGGTTTCTTATCCGCACTGTGAACCAGTCGCATGAGGTAAGCACCCACCAAGTGGTCCAAAACCATGTGCGCGTCTTCCGCCGGGCCATATTCTTTAGGCTCGGTAGGAATATGGATACCCTCATCCGCCAGCGGTTTCATTTTGCCACCGTCAAAAGCCGTCAGCGCCACTGTCTTGATACCTGTACTTTTTGCGTGCTCCATGGCACGCAAAAGGTTGGGCGAATTGCCGGAAGCCGAGATGGCAACCAGCACATCTCCCGGCTGTCCCAGCACTTTGAGCTGGCGCACGAATATTTCTTCATAGCCAAAATCATTTCCCAGCGCAGTTAGCACCGGCACGTTATCTGTAAGGCTCAAAACCCGGAATGGACGGACGTACTCGTTCGTACCATACGCGAGGTCATTTGCGAAATGGCTGGCCGTTGCAGCACTGCCGCCGTTGCCAATAAAGAAAACAGTGGCGCCACGTTCCCGAGCTTCCAGCAGGGTCTGAATAAATCTCCCAATATCCGCACGGCTGATACTCGAAAGCACGCGTTGAACATAGTTGAGATATTCATCAGCAAAGGCAACTGGGTCAGCCGTGTAGAAGCGATCAATAGTGTTCATATTCAATAAATATTAAGTAACAATTCATATGATGCTGACAGAAAATATCTCAGACTTCAGGATTTGAAATTTGAAAAGTCTCGCGCCACTGTGGGTCAGCAAAGTAGATTCTGAAAACGAGTTGCATGGTTCGCAGAGCATCATCTGATGTGCCACTGAGCACAGGAGAGTTGCCTAAAACTGCTTCCCCAAATGCTGTTATTTCATCGTCCCAAGATGGGTCTTTATTGTATCGTGTGGTTTGCTCTTTCGGGTCGCCCGCGTCGTTGTCCGGATCGGCCCGGACCACTGTCAGTGTTTCGGCACCGTAACTCTTAGTTCCAGACAAAATCCCGCCCAGAATCAAACTTCCGCGCTCAAAGTTGATGTCCAGGTGGAAGCGGTGTCGCCACTGCGTTGCTGAGGAATTGAGCATCGCCACCACACCGTCGCGGGAACGCATCAAAGCGTAGGCATTGTCCTCAACGTCATATCCCCAATGCGCATTTGACACAAAACTGTGAACATCCAGAAACTCGCCCCCGAACAAGCGCATGAGGTCGACCATGTGAATACCCTGGTCCAGCAGCACGCCACCCCCGGCGATGGCCCGTTTGGTGCGCCAGTCGGGCTGATTGAAAGTGATCATCTTGGCCTTGCCATAGACGCCCCGCATATTGATGACTTTGCCCAGCTCACCGTCTCGCATGATACGCAGCGCGTCTTGCACTGACTCATGGTAGCGGTGGTTGAAACCGTACATCAGCTTACGCCCCGGATGCCTGCGTTCGACCTCAATCACCCGAACGATGTCTTCCACGCTACGACCAGGCGGCTTCTCACAAAAGACGTGGAGCCCCGCTTCCAGGGCTGCAATGGTTACCTCGGCTGCAATGTCATTGGTCAGACAGACAAGCAAGGCATCTAGGTCTTCGGTCAGCAAACGTTGGTAATTCTTGTAATAGCGCGTGCCGTCTGCGAGCTTGCCCTCGCCGTCATAGGATTGATCGCACACGGCCACCACTTGCATGTCGGACCTGCGGGCGATGCAGTCCTTGCGGCGCTTGCCGACAACGCCGAAGCCGGCAATACCTATTTTCAGGGCGCTCATTTGATTGACTTTCAGGGCCTGGAACGGCCAGGCAGTAACTTATTGTGAACGGACCCTAGATCTCGGGTCACTATCGGAAAATTAACACTCAAAACAGAAATAACATCCCTTACAAGATCTTCGCGGCAATTCGCGAAACCTATCGATGAATCCGAATCACAAAAGTCCTGACGAAGAACGGATCTTGTAGGGTCATAAAAAATTGCCGGTGTGCCAATGGCTTCCGCAATATACCCCGCACTGGAGAATGGGTAAGCGATAGCCAAGTGACTCCGAGAAACACATTCATATATATTAACTGACAAGGGCTCCAACACAAATACCTCGAGTGTACTCTGCATTTTTATATAGTCATAATAACGCTTGTCGTACACCGAGCGATAATCTCGCTTGGTTTTTAACCTTAGAAAAACAGGTAGGCAAAAGGTCTTTTCTATAACCAATTTCAATGAAGTTACATCTTGAATAAACGCGCGCAAATTATCATAATAATAATAATTTGAAACCTCCCCACCATCGCGTAACATAGCCTCGTCGGTTAATGCAGGCGTATCAAAAATAATTATCTCTATGGCATCCCTTACAGGATTAAGTAGTTGAGGCAAGTACCAAACAATTGGACCTACCACCTCTATCGCCTTGTCATGACCAAGCATTTTTAGATATCTAGCAAATGCATGCGTCCATACCCAATGTATATCAGTTTTGATCCAGCGTAGCTGGGGTAAGTCCGCCACCACGTTGTCAAATGAATACGCCAGAGGCAGCCAATTCTGCGCGTACCAGACCATGTGCACTTGTGATTTGGTTAGTCCTCTTAACCAAAGCGGTTGGCTTTTATAGGCCGAGCAGGTTATAACAATCGCATCTATAAACTCCCGTCTATCTAGCTCCGAAGCGATATTTCCATATGGAAACTCTTTGCCGATCAGAGATAACTGCGGTACGCGAATAGTAGCAAATGTATACGCAAAAAACAAAATGATATGGTTTATTATTAGCCGACATCGCCCCACATACCCCATGTTCGCCTCACGAAGAAGCGTAATTAATGGGTTTCTTGAATAGATACAAGTTGGCTGCGAAGAAAATATTTTCTTCCCGTAGTATTGGATAATTAGTCGCTTTCCATTACGAAGCGGCGCTATAGGGCCTAAACGGCAGAAACTAATAAACCGCTCATCATTTCCATCATAGAAAAGATTTTCCTTTCCTACTCCAAATACGAGCGTTGCGGAAAGTTTTTTAGAGTCCGTATTTTTTACCGCTAGTATTGCTATGAAGCAGTATCCCCAATGTAGAACGAACTGCAACTGATTTACTATCCATTGCTTTAGCGTTACCGTTACGCGCCCTGACCCTATCTCCATGAACAATCGGCTGCAGTCAATCTTCGTACCCTGAAGTGGGAAACAATTGCTGCCCGAATTGTTGAGCTTAGTGACCGCTAACGCATATGGATAATGCCCC
>Ga0209107_10000915_pt1 | contig 16696 bp, 18 predicted proteins | sample LakErihyJuly2011_2_FD_187460 | JGI IMG/M metagenome (GOLD analysis project Ga0209107, IMG submission 187460) | Freshwater microbial communities from dead zone in Lake Erie, Canada - CCB hypolimnion July 2011 (SPAdes) (version 2) | ecosystem: Environmental > Aquatic > Freshwater > Lentic >... | reverse complement strand
TCTTACAATGAATAATAATTAGATAATAAATCACCAAATAAAATGCAGCCAAAAAGAAAATGTAAACAATTAGATAAAAACATTTCCAATCTTTCTAAAATGAAAAATGAAATTGAATCACTGACTTAACTATATCATATAATAGAATAATCTCACATTAAATAAGAATAAATGAATTAAATTATCACAGATTTAAATGTAATAATTACAGATTTGAATTAAAAAAATTAAAATAATCTAACATACATTGATCATTTGTAAGAAACTATTGAATAATAACATATATAAATTTAGAATTAATAAAATTTAGAAATTTAAAACGAAAAAATACAAAAATAAAATTAATAAATTTAGTTACTTTTGCATTAAAAAGAGTAACATTAATTATTTGTGGATAAAGAATAACAATAAAATGATAAATTATTAAAATAAGTTTAAATAGAAAATTAAAAATTAAAATCTGATATTGAAATATTATAAACTAATTAAAAAAATAATGAAAATAAATATTAATAAAATTAAAAATAATATTTAGAAATGTAAGAAAAATACTAATTAGAAATTAAAGAATTAAAAGATAAATTATAAAAAAATAGATTATCTCAAGGTCAAAAAAAGTCTCAATTAAACCAAGAATTAGATAAATAAAGATTATTAAATGACTAAAAAATGATTGAATAATAAAAAATAAATTTATAAATAACTTAATTATATTAAAATTAATAACAAGAAATCCAAAATTTATAAAATTAAATAAATAAATAAATTGAATAAAAAATAAGCAAAACAAGTGAAATGGAAACCTAAATTTTAGAAAAAAATAATGTATTAGAAACAAACATCAAAGAATTGGCAAATTAATAGTATAAATATCAATCAGAAATAAACAATATTTCTCAACAATTTATATTATTGTAAAAAGAAAAAAATGAGCTTGAAAATGCTAATAATCAGAAAAATTATTACATTTTATAATTATAATATGATGTTAAAGAAATATAAAAAAAAAATGATGAAATTTAAAAAGAAAATGAAAAAAAAATTTAAAATTTGAATGAATAATTTTTAAAAGAAAAAGATAAGAGGAAAAAATTTTAATAGATAATTAAAGTCTAAGATTAAGAATAATAAGAATAAGAGAGTGAAAATCTGATTAAATTAAAAAGAATATTAAAAAAAAAAGATTATATTTTAGATTCTGACATTGATGCACCCCCTAACCCCAATTCTAACTCCAACCCTAACCCCAACTTAGACTCATAAAATAATGTAGTTTTACAAAAAAAATTAAATGCAATATAGTTATATAACTAATATTTATCAGCACCTTATATTTAAAAAAAAATATCAAATAAATCAATAAAAGAAAAAACATAAAATGACATATCATAATTATGTGATATAATTTAACAAAAAGAAAAAAGTTTAACAAATAGTTATAGATCATTTACTAATATTTAAAATTTATAAACTGATAAAAAACATAATTAATCTTAAGATCATTTATTAAATTATAACTATTTAGTGAAAAAAATGTCAATTATAGATTTATGAACATATAATTTGCATATTATATTTTTTTGTAAATATTAAAAAATTTTATTTATATATTTTTTTTTGCTAAAAAGAAATAAAAAAATGTTTAATTAATTTTGAGTATGACAATTATTTTTTATCTTTATTTTTTTTAGTATTTTTTTATTTATGAAAAATATATTACTAATTTGTAAATAATTTTCCAAATCACAATTAATATAATTTTACTAATTATTAATTTTATAATAAAATAAATATTATAATACAATATATAAATTTTATAGTTAAATTAAAAATATTAAAATTTTAACTATGGAACTAGAATAACAAAATTAACCACAAACCAAGTAAAAAAAGTAAGTGGAAAACCCATTTGTCAACGACGATATGTCAGTTAATCAAAGAAAGTAAATAAAAGAGAACACAGTATTTGTAATCAACATTTCCAAGGATACTCTAGAAAGACAGGTAAAATAGTACTTTAAAGAATGCGGAGAAGTAAGATTTTTTTATGTATTTTTTTAAAAGGTTTAAAAAATAAAAATTACATCACATTTAAATTAAGTTGATTCTACATGGACTAAAAATGCTTATGTATTATTTGATTCTAAAGAGGTATATCTACAACTAATTTATTTATCCAGGATGCCCTAAAAGCATTAAAATGCACACATTTGCTGCAAGGACAGACTATCACTATATCTTAAACATCTGAAATCGATTTCACAAAAACTTTATATGTTTCTAATCTAATTAATGTAGATTCTAATGTGCTTTAAGCTCACTTTGTAACATGTGGTGAAATAAAATCAGTTCGAGTAATAAAGGATAAAGATAGTAATGAATGCAAAGGTTTTGGATTTGTTTATTTTAGTACTGTTGAAGGGTATGAAAATGGGTTAGATTTAGATAAGTCTACTTTAAATGGAGTATAGATATCAGTGAAAAAAGCGCAGGAAAGAAAGAAATTGGAGAACAATCAACATATGATAAAAAGATTGGAAAAAAAAATCACCAAAAGTCGACCACCAAAAGAAAGATTTAACGTTGAACACGTTAATTTATTTACTAAAACTGTGATGGACGCTAACTTTGTAATTATTTTATTTAAGTCTTTAGGATGTGACATATAAAAATACTATATAGGGTCCCCCTCGAGTGATAAGAAGAAAGATTAAAAAAGATCGAAAAAGGGGTGTTGAGACTAGCAAGATACTTAGTAATACTTTAGAAATGACCAAACAATTTGGTACAAAAATGGATAAAGAAATATTTAATATCTAAGGAGCCATGCAAAAAAGGCGAGATGATAGGAAGGCGAAAATAGAGAAGAATCGTGGAAAGGGTAAAAACGAGGTAATAAAATCGACGAAAAAAAATTGATTTTTTGTATACTTTTTAAATTAAAATTTTTGGATTATTTTAGAATCAAAATAAAAAAAATAAAATAAATACATACATACCAATTAAATGATATTGCTATTCAAAATGGCTTTGAAATGTATCATGTAAAAAACGATGTATTGGTTCTCAAATTATGGTTTGATGAGACTAAGCATGATAAATTTCCAGCTTTTAGCACTCATAATGAAGGCTGCGGCAGAGTAGTGGTTAACAATTAGAACGAGATATTATTGGTACTTGAATCAAGTGGGATTTTATAAAATAAGTGGAATATCACGTAAGGTAGGCTGTTTCTAGGTGAGAATATTAATACGGCGGCTATCAGAGAGGTAAACGAAGAAAAGAGCTTAGACTGTCAGAACTTGGACTTGGTGGCATTTAGAGAGGCTTAAAAATCGACCTTTGGAAGACTGGACTTATATTTTGCATAATTATTAAAATTATAAAAATAGATGAGAATGAACTCAAAGATTATAAATGGATCAAAATTACGAAATTAGACAAATTTATTGTAAACAATAAATTCGGCTCGCCCTTTTAATATAATTTCTCTCGCGACTCTTAAAATAATGTTAAGCGGATCCCTACTATAAGCAAAGGACCTTTTTCGATGATTCTTATAAGAAATAGCCAATATGATATTTTTTTCCCAAGGCATCCAATAATTAAATTATTTAATTATTTAATTTGTATTTTTTTAAAAATAAGTTTTTTTATTTTTTATCATTGAAGACGAAAGCAAGTAATAAGATAATATAATTTTATTAGATGAACCCAAAGTCACCTTCTTAAAATGTAATTAACCCTCTAGCAAAAAGATTGCGAGGAATTTACTCTGAAATTGTGGATCCAAATAATGCATAAGAGTTACAAGTTTTACTTTTTTTAATTATTTTAAAAAGCCTAAAGATTATATTGCAGGTCCTGATGAAAATGTGTTTAAATCACCAGTACACTACTAATTGCCCAAAGCAATCTCCCTTTCTAAACTAGGAGCAGTGCCTAGCAGTGTAAAAGGTACAGGAAAATTTTAGGATGAAAGAGATATTCTGAGCTAACGAATAAAATCCAGGAATAATTAAAGAAAAAAATAATATCTTGATGCTAATAAGATAGTAACAAGCGTCGAACCAAAGGTCATGGACCCCTTCGATCCAATTCCCGGATAAGTCCCAAGAAAGGTTGCAATAGACAGGAGAAAGAAAGAATTCGCCTCATATCAGCTCGAATAATTGCTTGAATTTGTGGTATTAATTAATAAGTATAATTTTAAGGGAGTCGATTTCAATAAAAAGGATGAATAAGTATAATGGTTGGACCTAAGTCTATTCGATGACACATCATTCGATGACAACACCGACTAAGACTGGATATAAAGACAAATCGATGAAGATGGAGTCTTCCATCCTATCCATGGTAGAGGTCTCATAAAAAACAGTGATGAAGTTTATAGTTATTAAACACTCAAGGTCGAAAAATACAACGAAGAAACTGGACTCTACGAATGTCGTTTGAAGAATAACACTATTGTATTCCTACATCGTCTACTTATCTGCATAGACGCTGAAGATCCTCGTAAATACGCGCTAAGGGTAGCCAACGCTTTCCAAAAAAGAGTCTAAGCTGATTCAATTATCCGCTATAACTGTTATATCGACTACATGCCTCTGACCGATCTGTCGGAGCTTGACTCTGAACAAAAAAAGAGGATCGAAAACCTATCAAATTAACCTAAATATTGGATCCCTGCTGAAAAAAAATCAAAGCAACTTTCAGATGCTAATGATGGCGCTCTGATATCCCAGCTTATTACAGAGGTTAACGCGGACTTCAATAAAACTATGAATAAAATCATATTTGATAAGTATTTGGAAGAACAAATTAACGATGAATTCTATCCAAAACACTTAAGATTGCCTAAGAAGCAGCCTCCTAAAAAAGCACCTTATCTTGGATAAATGGAATTAGAAAGAAATAAGGGTGCCAAACTCATCGTGATTGAAAGGATGTAGTGGAAGGAGCCTTAAAAGTTAGACCCTGATGATTTCGCAGAAACTTTTAAGAATTTTTGTTTCTCCTCACTGTACATAAAGGAGGAAGTAATCAAAGCGTTGTAAGAGATACGAGTTTAATGCAACAAAGTATTGACGGAGTGGGATATTTTTAACACAGAGGACACTTGTATGCACTTAGATGAATTCAAACATCTACAAGAATCTAAGACCTCATAGCTTATCTATTAACTTAAAGGCAGTTGGATAGAGAACATGGTTAAAACCATAAAAAATTAGTTCTAGGATGTTGGAAAAGGATGGTTCAATATGAAAGAGACTTCAAAAATAACATACGACTTTGGTAAGCTTAAAAGGTTCCTCACGCTAATTCGTCTGATTATGTAGGATACTATACAAACACTTGAATGGGAGAATTACAACAAATTAAAAGATTTCATTCTTGGATTTATCCCTGTAAAAGTTGATATATAGAGCACAAACATAGTCGTAAATTAATTTAACAAACAGGATAAACTCCCAAAGGCCTTGTTCAAAATAGACCTTTTGAAGACTAACTAAGATGATGCTTTTATTTATTCAAATAAGAATCCTTATGTATTCGTCGACGTGGTATTGTAGGCATTCGACAAAGCCCAGAAAGAAATGCAAATGATTCCTGATTTAGAAAGAAAAATACTTTCAGATCTTCATAAGTCTAAAGCCGCTGACAACTACATCAAAGCTCCTATGAAACCTGAGAGAAAGCCAATCGATCCAGATCCAAATGCATTGCCAAGAAAATATCCAGATGAGAATAAATGGCTTTGGGATATGTACGAACTTTTAGAGAACAATCTAAAAGAAGCAGTGAAGCCACTTGAGTAGTATTTGAAGGCTTTCGAAGAATTTTTACCAATTTTAAAACTAAATGCTGATGAATACACAAGAGGTATCGAAAATGAAGAAAAATAAAGAGATATTCATTTAATTTAAGAAGAAATAGCATAAGTGGACACAAAAAAACAGTATCTTAAAGAAAAAATCCCAGAGATTGTATATGTATCGTGCTTCGAAATAAATTGCAAAGAAATACTGGGCTACCTACTCGAAAAACAGGAAGAATTATCTAAGCAACTGAAAACATTAATCGCTAAACGCGCTAGGGACGCAACCACGACAATTTTCAACGAATTTAACGTAATAAAAGATAAAATCAACCATCCGTGCGAAAACATAGAATAACTCACAGAACTCAAAGACTATATGAATAACATGGAAATAGAATTAACAAAACTAAAGGTGGAAATGGACAAATGTTTTGATATCTATAAGATCTTAGAAGATTGTAACTGGCGATTTAACTCCTTAGAGATGAACAGAAGGTGGGAGATTTTTGGAGGACCCAAATAAATAAGAAGCTTGATCGATGAGAGAAGGAAAAAATTGGAAAAAGACAGCAAAAAGTTCTAAGATCTTATGTTATTAGAACAAGAAGAATTCAAAGAAGAATATGAGGTACTTGCACAGACAGTAGCTATTTTCCACGAAATGAACAACATCAATGAACATGAAAAAATAGCAAACGATGTCTCTAATATCAATAATTAACTAATTAATTTTATTGAAAAAGCAAAAAAGTTTAATCAAAGAGAAGCGCTATTTGAGCAAGAAATGAGCAACTATGATAAAATTAAATTTATTCAGTAGGAATTTGTCCCTTATAAGAATTTATGGAACACAGTTCATGGCTGGATTGTCGGTAGCGAAAGCTGGATTAACGATGCGTTTGAAACCATAGATGCAATTTCAGCACAAAAATTCGTAGAAGATGGATAAAAACATCTTCATTAGGTTTGTAAATTTTTTAAGGATAGAAATACAACTGGATAGCTCGACAAGATCCTAGAAATCGGAAATAAGGTAAAGAATGAAGTGGAGGAATTTAAGCCTAAGGTTCCGCTCCTTGTTGCACTTAGAACCAAAGGGATGAACGATCGCCACTGGAAGGACATTAGAGACAAATCTTAGATTGATATTAAACCAAATGAATCTGATTTTACTTTTAAAAAGATTCTAGGAATGAATTTAATGGATCATTGTGAATTTATCGTGGAGGTTGGAGACCGAGCTGGAAAAGAATACTCAATAGAACAAAAACTCAACGAGATGAATATCAGGTGGGAGGAAATAAGCTTTTAGTTCAAACCATATAAGACTAGTTATATTATTCGTGGATATGATGAAATTACTATTTTCCTCGACGAAGACATAGTTAGTACTCAGGGAATGCTATTTTCACCTTTTAAAAAACCTTTTGAAGAAAGACTTGAGAAATGGAATAATATAATGCAGAATATTTCTAATGTTATTGAAGAGTGGTCTAAGTTATAAGGGTAGTGGATGTATCTGCAGCCAATCTTCGATTCACAAGATATAGCAAAATAACTACCTGCAGAAACCAAAAAATTTAATTAGGTAAATACAGGATGGAAAAATACAATTAACAATGCGTTTACCCAAAAAAAGGTTGTTAAAGTATGTGAAGAAGAAGGACTATGCGATAGATTGCGAGAGTTCAATAAAAATCTGGATCATATTTAAAAAGAACTTAATAAGTATCTTGAGAGTAAAAGAGAGAAATTTGCACGATTTTACTTCCTAAGTAACGATGAACTGTTAGAAATTTTAAGCGAGACAAAGGAACCTGCAAAAGTTCAACCTCATCTCAAGAAAGTTTTTGAGAATATGCATCAGATAGAATTTGATGTAAATAAGAAGATAGTAGCTATGTTTTCAGCAGAAAAAGAAAAAATAGGATTTGTCAAGGCAGTTGATCCTAATAAGAAGAATGTTGAAGACTGGATGGGAGAATTAGAAAGAATGATGAAAATTAGTGTGCGCTAGGTCTTAAAATCAGGAATTTAGGAATACAAGGAGATACCAAGAGTCAATTGGGTGCGAGCAAACCCAGGACAGTGCGTTCTTAATGCCTCTTAGGTTCACTGGACGAAAGAGGTGGAAGACGCAGTGTTGTCTTCGAAAGAAGGGTCTGCTTTAACTTAATATTTCTCTAAGTTGAATGATCAGTTAAACGGTCTCGTTGAACTCGTACAAGAACCTCTTACTGATTTACAACGAATCTCAGTAGGCGCTCTGATAGTTATCGATGTCCATGCCAAGGATGTGGTTGAAAAATTGATTAAGGAGAAAATCAATAGCATACTTGAATTTGAGTGGATATCATAGCTCAGATATTATTGGGAAGTCGATGAGACTAATGAAGACAATATGAGATGTAAATGCCTCTAGACAGATTTCCCTTACGGGTATGAGTATCTGGGAAACACCCTTAGACTTGTTATTACTCCACTTACTGATAAATGTTACATGACTCTGATGAGCGCATTGAAGCTCAACTTGGGAGGAGCTCCTGCTGGACCAGCAGGTACAGGAAAAACTGAATCTACCAAAGACTTGGCAAAAGGGCTAGCAAAATAATGTGTGGTGTTTAATTGTTCAGACTCAATGGATTATATCATGGTAGGAAAGTTTTTCAAAGGTCTAGCCGCTGCTGGAGCCTGGTGCTGCTTCGATGAATTTAATAGAATTAATGTGGAAGTGCTTTCAGTTATAGCACAGTAGCTAGAAATACTCTTCGGTGCAAAGGCCAAAAATTTACCAAGAGTGGAGTTTGAGGGCAGCAATATCGTGATGAATCCAACATTTTGCGTGTTCATCACAATGAACCCAGGTTACGCAGGCAGAGTAGAACTTCCAGACAATCTAAAAGCATTGTTCAGAGGTGTAGCTATGATGATTCCCGATTATGGTCTCATAGGAGAGATCATGCTCTATTCGTTTGGATACAAATAAGGTAGAGCACTCGCATGTAAAATGGTGCAAACATTTAAATTATGTTCAGAGTCCCTCTCATCTTAAGACCACTATGATTACGGTATGCGAGCAGTAAGATCAGTTATTAATGCAGCAGGTCTGTTAAAGGGCTAATATAGGACTCTGGACGAAGATTAACTTCTTTTGAGAGCTTTAAGAGATGTCAATTGCCCCAAGTTTCTGTCAGATGATATTCCATTATTTGAGAACATTATAAGTGACCTCTTTCAAGGGGTCGAAAGACCAAAACCAGAATACGGAAATTTACCGAATGCTATAAAAGATGTTTGTGAGAACATAAAGCTTTATGAACTTAATCTTCAACCAGAAAAAACTTTTGTTGAGAAAATATTTTAACTTTATGATACTATTCAAGTAAGGCACGGTCTCATGCTTGTAGGTCCGACTGGAGGAGGAAAGACTTCTAATTATAGAGTTTTATAAGAAGCTTTAACAGCTTTGAAAGATGACATCGTTTAACCATTTTATAAGGTTCATACTCATATAATGAATCCTAAGTCTATTTAGCTAGGATAGCTATATGGCTCATTCAATGAATAAACTCATGAGTGGTTTGATGGAATTTTGGCATATATTATAAGAGAAACTGTCAAAGATACTAGCAAAGATAAACACTGGGTGCTATTCGATGGCCCGGTTGATGCTATTTGGATTGAATCAATGAATACAGTCTTAGATGATAATAAAAAACTCTGCCTGAATTCAGGATAGATATTAACACTAACCCCGTAGATGACAATGATGTTCGAAGTAGAGGATCTGGCTGTCGCATCACCTGCCACTGTTTCTCGATGTGGAATGGTCTACATGGAGCCAGTCTCACTTGGAACCAAGCCAATAATAACAAGTTGGATTAAACAATTACCAGACAATATATTGAAAAAAACTAAAATTGAGATTATCCTATATGGTCTCTTTAGTAAATATCTTGAGCATGCCATAGATTATGTCAGACACAATGCAAAGGAGATATTAAAAACAGTAGACAATAACTTAGTTTAATCGACATGTCGATTAATCTCTTGCTTCCTTGAATCATTCGTTGAGACTGAATTCAAGAAAGTCCCATAAGAGGACCTCGACAATCTTTAAAATATGCTTAAAAGTATTTTCCTTTTCAGTTTTATTTGGAGCATTTTGGCGACTGTTGATGATGTCGGTAGGAAGAAACTCAATATTTATTTTAGAAATAGAATATTAGACGATCCTACAAATGGTATACCAAAAGAGAAATCAATATATGATTATTATTTTAATATCCAGACAAAAGAGTTTGTGGAATGGTCCAATCTTTACAGTAATTTTGAGATAGATAATAAACTTGGGTACCACGAAATAGTTGTGCCCACTAATGATTCTACTAGAAATATCTACCTCAAGAAAATTCTATTGTAGATGAGATACCATGTCATGGTATGTGGACCAACAGGAACAGGAAAATCATAAAATTCATTCTAGTTACTTACCTAAGATTTAGGAGAAAGTTATTAGTATATCGCACTTACATTTAGTGCGCAAACATCGGCTAATCAGACACAAGACACTATTGACAGTAAGATTGACAAAAGAAGAAAGGGAGTTTTCGGTCCTCCAATAGGGAAAAGATGCATTATATTTGTTGATGATTTAAATATGCCTAAAAAAGAAGACTATGGAGCTTAACCACCTCTTGAGATTTTGAGGCAGTATCTTGATCATGGAGGATGGTACAACAGAAGAGAACTTTATTTTATGAAAATCGAAGATATAATCATCTTAGCTGCTATGGGTCCTCCAGGAGGAGGTAGGACATATATAACAGCTAGAGTTGTTAGACACTTTAACGTTATAGCATACCCTGAGCTGGATAGAGAAATCATAAATTAAATTTTCCAATCGATGGTTAAACATTTTTACAAAAGAGGATGTGAGGAAACAAAAGCTTAAATTCCTTAAATGATTTCAAGTGTTCTTGATATCTATTACAAGGTGAGGGAAGATCTTCTACCAACTCCAAGTAAATCCCACTACACTTTTAATCTAAGAGACATCCATAGAGTGCTTCAAGGTTTTTGCTCAAGTCAAGCCAAATTTACAAACGATTAAAACATTCTAGGCAAGCTGTGGTTCAACGAAAATATGCGTGTATTCCATGACAGATTGACAACAGAAGAAGATAGAACCTACATAAAAGGCTAATTAACAAGTCACTTGGAGAAATTTGGTCTCAAACAAGACTCAGTCCTGGACATAGAAAGAATAATATTTGCAGATTTTCTCGCTGGTCGTGACTCTGAACCTAAAATGTACCAGCCGGTTGAGGAACTTCAGCAATACATAAACAAAATGGACGCATTCTAAGATGAATATAATAGCGATCCTACATTTACCCAAGGTAATAAAAAATTGATGAAATTGATCATGTTCTTGGACGCTTGCGAACATATAGCGAGAATAGCTCGAATCATTCGTCAACCAATGGGCAATTCTTTGCTATTCGGTGTGGGAGGTAGTGGTAGATAGTCATTGTCTAAAATGGCTACTTTCCTTTCAAATTATAAACTTTTCCAAATTGAGGTAATAAAAAACTATAACATGAGAGCCTGGAGAGACGATTGTAAGAAGGTTTTGATGATGGCTGGTGTTGAGAATAAACCTTTAACCTTCCTCTTTGTAGATACCTAAATAATAAATGAATAAATGCTCGAAGATATCAATAATATCCTTAACTCTGGTGACGTCACGGGAATATATCAGGATAAGGACTTCGAGGATATAGCCAATGCTTGTAAAATGGACTGTATAAAAAAGGGCATACAACCAAACAAAATGAACATATTCACGTAATATCTTATCAAAGTTAAGAGGAATATTCATATCATATTGGCTATGAGCCCGATCGGTGATGCATTCTAGACTCGTCTCCGAATGTTCCCATCGTTAATCAACTGTTGTACCATTGATTGGTTTACTGAATGGCCAGAGGAAGCTTTATAAGGTGTAGGTTAAGGATAATTGTCTGATTATGAGGAAGAACTTAAAATCGTGGGCAAGATATAACCCTTAGTTAATATGTTTAAATTCTCTCATAAATATGTAGAGGGGCTGAGTAAGAAATACTTATAAGAACTTAGAAGACATAATTATGTCACTCCTACATCATATCTTGAACTATTGTACCTTTTCAAGAGCATTATTATGGAAAAAAATAAGGAAGTAGAGAATAAAATTTCAAGATTACAAAATGGTCTTCAAAAATTAATCGATGCAAATGCTGCTGTTGCTGATATGAAGATTCGACTAACAGAGATGCAACCATAACTAGTTAAAGCAAAAGAGGAGTCTGATGAGATGATGATTACACTATCGGTATAAAAAGCTGAAGCTGAAAAATAATAAAAATTGGTTGCTTTAGAGGAAAAAGAGGCGATGAAATAACAAATGGAAGCCTAAGATCTAGCTTAAAAGGCTGAAAATTCAGTTGCCGATGCAAATGCAAGTTTGAAAATAACTTTGGAGAAAATATAAAACCTAAAAAAAGCACATTTAGATGAAATAAGAGCTTTAGGTAAACCACCCTTAATAATTGTGTGCGTCTTAGCAGCTGTTGTTATACTTAACACTGACTATATCAATGAGAAAGCCCGAGAACGAGGAGAGAAATAAGGAATCTATATGAAAGCAGTAGAGGGTACTATAGGAAAGAAGACTGAAGACTGGTTTAAGACCGCATAGGTGTATCTACTCGGTGATACCAAAAATTTATTAGAAATGCTCTTTGAATATAAGAAAGAGAATATCAATTCTAAGTACATCAAGAAGATGGATGAGGTATGCTTAATCAACCCCGATTTTAACGAGCCCAAGGCTTTTGCAGCTAACGTGGCAACAGGGTATCTATTTTGTTGGGCGAAATCAATGTATGATTTCTACACCATCTTCACAGAAACCTAGCCTTTGAGAAATTAATTGGCTGAGATGAAAAAAATAGTCGAGGACAAGTAGGAAGAACTTAAGATTAAGCAGGATTCTCTCCAGCAGATTAATAGCAAGATCCAATCTTTAGAGAAAATGTATGTAGATAAAACAACAGAAAAAGAGTAATTAAATTAATAGATAAAGGACTGCGAGATATAATTGGAAAGAGCAAAAAAATTAACTGACGGACTATCTGATGAGAAAGAGAGATGGGGAAATGATATCAATAAATTGAAAGATGTAGGTTAGTTGGTTGCAGGAAACTCTGCGCTAGCCGCTACCATGTTGTCTTACTCAGGTCCATTTAACGCTGAATACAGACTTGAACTTGAGTCGACCTGTGTAAGGAGATTATAGCAATTAGATATCCAACACAATGAGAATATCTCTATGAGGACCTTTTTGGGTAATGATATTAAAATCTAGCAATGGTGTCATCTTTACTCCTTGCCTAAGGACGGGACTTCAATCGAAAACGGAATCATAATCGACCAATCTAGAAGATGGCCGTTAATGATCGATCCTTAGAACTAAGCAAATAAGTATATAAAGAATATGGGAGCGGACAGTCATGAAATTAAGACCCTAAAAGCAAACGACGCTTAACTGATGAGAACTTTAGAGTGGGCTATAGTCCAAGGTAATTGGATAATGATAGAAAATATCGGAAAAGATCTAGATCCATCTCTTGAGCCAATATTATTATAGTAAATTGTAATACAGGGTAACTCAAAAACAATGTAAATAGGAGACAAAACGCTGAATTATAGTGATAACTTCAAATTTTTCATGACAACAACTTTGTCTAATCCCCACTATAGTCCTGAGACATCCGTTAAGGTTACAATTATTAATTTTGCCATAACTCTCTTCGGTCTTGAAGAATAAATGTTGGCTAAAATAGTCGAACTGGAGTAACCAAACTTAGAAAATAGAAAGACTGAAATCGTCAGGAAAAACGCTTAAGATAACAAAACTTTAGTTTCACTAGAAGACTCGATTCTCAAGCAGCTCAGTGAACAGAAGGGAGATATTTCAGATATTTTGAAAAATGAATCGCTTATCAATTCTTTGTAAGAATCAAAAAAGACAGCTGCGGAAATTAAGTAGAGAGTGTAGGACTCTAAGGTCACGGAGGTGGAAATAGATAAAGCAAGAGAAGGTTATAGATCTGTCGCCAAGAGAGCCTCACTTCTCTTCTTTTGTATCATTGATCTTTCAATCATAGACCCAATGTATTAGTATTCCTTGTAATGGTATATATAGCTTTTCAATAAAGGTGTAGAGGAAGCGAAACCGTCTAAAGAACCCTTGGAAAGGTTAGAAAATTTAAACTCCTACTTCACCTATTCACTATACGAGAATATCTGCAGATCGCTCTTTGAGCGACATAAGTTATTATTGAGTCTACTGCTTACATAACAAATTTTAAACGGAGACAACAATATCAACTTAGAAGAATGGAGATACCTACTGCAGGGACCTTCTGGGGAAATTCATGTGCCTAAGAACCCATCTATATGGATTAGTGATGCCACGTGGACTGATATTTTTAGGAATATCTACTGCGCAGCTTAACTAGAAAGCCTTAAAGGATTTGATACTTACTTCGTGGATAACATAGATTTATTCTAAGTTTATTATGACAGTTAAACACCTTAAAATGACCCGCTCCCAGGAGAATGGGACACTAAATTAGATAGTCTACAAAGAATGATAATCTTGAAGTCTATAAGACCCGATAAACTAATTCCTGCTGTATCAATGTGGGTAGAAGAAAAGATGGGAAGAAAGTTCATTGAAGTCCCAGTTTTCGAGTTAGAGAAATGCTACAACGATAGCTCAGTGACAACTCCTCTAATTTTTGTATTGTCTTCTGGTTCAGATCCTAAAGCTGATTTCTAAAAATTTGCAGAAGAAAAAGGTATGCTTAGGAAGAGTGAAATAATATCCCTAGGGTAAGGACAAGGACCTAAGGCAGAGAAGCTTATTAAAGATTCTGCATATATAAAACCTGGATGGGTTTTACTTTAAAATTGTCATTTAGCTGTAAGTTGGATGCCTGAACTCGAAAAGATAGTTGAGGAACTTAATGAAACTTGTCATAAGGATTTCCGTCTTTGGCTCACTTCCATGCCAACCCCATCTTTCCCAACTTCCATACTATAAAATGGAGTTAAAATGACAATGGAACCTCCTTCAGGACTCCGACAAAATTTATTAAGATCATACAATAATTTCTCTGAAAAGTAATTAACTGATTGCAAATAGGTAGGTCAGTTTAAATAACTATTGTTCGGATTCTGTCTCTTCCACGCAATCATTTAAGATCGACGAAAGTTCGGTCCAATAGGATGGAATATTTCATATGATTTCACAAACGAAGATCTTACAGTGTGCATAAGGTAACTTAAGAATCTTCTAGATGATTATGAGAAAATACCATTTAAGGTTCTAAACTATTTGGGTTCAGAAATTAATTATGGAGGAAGAGTTACAGATAGTAGAGATGTTAGACTCATCAAGAGCATATTGAAAGTCTACTGTAATGACTAGACTTTGAGGGATGGGTATTCCTTCTCAAGATCAGGAATTTATAAATAACCTAAAGTTGGACCTAAAGAAGATTATTTGGCATATATAGAGTCTTTACCTCTTAATCCTGATCCAGAAGCTTTTGGATTGCATGATGTATTTTTTATTATTTAATTCTTAGAATGCTGAAATAACTAATGCTCAGAACTCAACTAGAGTGCTTTTAGAAACAGTTATCTCAATCCAACCAAGAGCTGCTAGTGGAGCTGGTAAATCAAGGGAGGACATTATCACTGAAATCGCTAACTCTATTGAAACGTAGACACCACCTGTATACAACATAGATTCTATTGGTAAGTAGTTCCCAACTGATTACAATGAATCAATGAACACGGTTCTAGTCTAAGAATGCATAAGATATAATAGACTTCTAGAAATAATGGCTGTATCTCTTATGTAAGTCAAAAAAGCTCTCAAAGGATTAATTGTAATGAGTGAGGATCTAGAAAAACTATCAATATCATTATCTGTTAATCAAGTACCTGCAATGTGGACCTCTAAAGGTCATCTTTCGTTGAAACCCTTGAGTTCTTGGATAATTGATCTAACGGCGAGAATGAATTTCTTAAACACTTGGATAGAAAAGGGTACCCCTAAGATTTTTTGGATATCAGGTAATTAATATAAATTAATATTATAGGATTTTTCTTCCCACAGGCTTTTATTACTGCTGCTCTGTAGAATTTTGCTAGATCCAATCATTTGCCAATAGATATTCTATCTTATGACTACAAAGTAAGAGATGATTTGCTCGTGGAAATGGTAACTTCGAAACCTATTGAGGGAGGAATTTATTTATATGGTATATACCTCGAAGGAGCACGATGGGATGGCAGAAAGAAATGTATAGGATGGCCTAAAGCAAAAGAATTGTATTCGGAACTGCCAATTATGCATTTTGTACCAATAGAAAACAGAATATAAAAGGAGGAAGGTGTCTATGAGTGTCCTCTTTATAAAGTCGTGAGTAGAACAGGAACTTTAAGCACTACTGGGCATTCAACGAATTTCGTGTAATTTATAGACCTTCCAATGAAGAAAGAAGAGAAATAAGATATGTGGGTTAGGGCTGGTGTGGCAGCTTTCTTGTCATTAAGATATTGATTATAATTTTATATTTTATTTAAAGAAAATTAATATTTATTTTAAAATATATATTTTTATTTTAATTATGAGACGACTCGAATCTATTAGAGGAATGACATAGAGCCTACGGCTCTAAATTATATATTTATTTATTTTTAAAATTAGGTGAATATTTAAATTTTGAAAATTTTACAAAAAAAATTTAATTC
>Ga0209107_10000914_pt1 | contig 16701 bp, 14 predicted proteins | sample LakErihyJuly2011_2_FD_187460 | JGI IMG/M metagenome (GOLD analysis project Ga0209107, IMG submission 187460) | Freshwater microbial communities from dead zone in Lake Erie, Canada - CCB hypolimnion July 2011 (SPAdes) (version 2) | ecosystem: Environmental > Aquatic > Freshwater > Lentic >... | reverse complement strand
CTTCAACACCTGCCCATTCTATCACAGAAGAAGGAAGATGTGACTCCTTATCTTGAAACTCATAATTGTGACCATTATTCACAAAGTTCCATTCTACATTGTTCTCTTTCCCATAAAGATCACAAAGAACTCCTAGGCAACAGAATCCATTGTCAGTGCGAAGATAATTCCGACCTTGTTGGTAATCACCAGACCGAAGGGCATCAACCCATTTTTGTTTGATTTGAGGATTCATAAAAGTTTCAGGTGGTTATGAGGTCATTATAGGGCATTTAGGGGGTCTTTGGAACCCCCTTGTGCCGGTTCTTCAGGTGTCCAACAGTGCCTTAAGGGTATCCTTATATTTCTTCAGTTCTTCCTCAAGTTCTTTAACTTTTTGGGAAAGTGAAGTGTTATCTTGAGATTCTTCTTTCTTCTTCTCAAGAATGGTTCCAGTCAGGTCAGCATTCTCAAGGTTAGCACCCTGAAGGTCAGCACCCTCAAGGTTAGCACCCTGAAGGATAGCACCCCGAAGGTTAGCATTCACAAGGTTAGCACTCCGAAGGTCAGCACCCCGAAGGTTAGCATTCACAAGGTTAGCATTCACAAGGTTAGCACTCCGAAGGTCAGCACCCCGAAGGTCAGCACCCCGAAGGATAGCACCCTCAAGGTCAGCACCCTGAAGGTTAGCACAGGGTTTGATTTCGTATCCGTTGACGTTCATAATGTTTCTGTGTGTATGAGTGTATTATAGGGCATCCACAGGGGGATTGGGAGTTCTTGGTGCCAGTTTCTCAGGTGTCCTCTTCATCCTTCTCAATCTGAAAGATAGCATTTAGAAACTCCAGAGCATACTTACCTACCACCCAAGCATCTTTGTCTGAAAAAAACCTATCACCAACAGTTCTCATAGAATAACCTTCTTTGCCTTTATCAAAGAAAGCAACGACACAACAATGTTCCTTTTGCTCATAAGTTCCTGTTTCCTTTATTTGCCAATCAAGATTTGGATACCAACTAACGAGTTCATACTTGTTGTTGGTTTCACTCCAACGAAACTCAATGTTACGAAATCTCATTTTACTTTACCGTGAAGAGGACAATCCCCATTCACCCACTTTTTATCATCAGGCATCTCCTGATTATCAAAAATAGGGCACTTACATCCATGCTCACATGCTTCGGGAGAACCAGGAACTAAACCATTCCAAGGTTTGTGCCAAGATGTTCCATCATCCCCTGGAAAATCTGGATCAACATATTCCTCAACATACTGCTTTGGAAGAACCCTTGCAAGTTTTTCTTTCAACTCACGAATTTCTGCTTCCATAGCACGGCAATCGTCATCATCGTATGCCTGCTTATCTTGCAGTTCATATTCTTCCATCAACTTTTTCATCTGTGCCTCATCGTTACTGTCGTTGAAGGCAAGACGACAAGCACCATCCATAATGCTATACTCAGCAAAATCCATAGCACGAAGAAATGACTTGAAGAGTTCAAAGTGCTGATGAACATTCAAATCGTGTGCTGGTGCTTCAATCGTGATGGTTTGCTTATCTACGATTTCAGGAAAATACTTGTTGTGCGATGTTTCGGTGTCGTTGATGTAGCAGAGTTTGACTGTTGCGTTGTAGGTCATGATGTTGTTCGATTAGGTTTACAGTATGACACTAGCGATGGGAGCCTTGGTATGCCACTGTGCCAGTTTTTTGTCTGTCCCACATTGGTGGACAGTTTTCAGGAGCAGCCTTACGAAGTTCATAGATCACTGCCTCGGCCTGAGCCGATGTTAGTGTTGAGGTATTGTAGACTCGATTGATTAGACTCTGTACCTGAGCACAGGTGATGCTTGCGAATAGGATAGTGTGTATCATATGCCTGAACTAGATTTACTATACGAAAAGATCGCTAAGTGTTGCCTTAGACCTTCGACTTCTTGTCGATGCAGCCTTTACTGATGAATTCTTTTTGATTACAATCTTAATGTAATCTATGGCTTCTCGTAATGTCTTGACCTGATGAACTTGAAATCCTCGATGAAGAATCATGTACTCCCTACCATAGGGAATTGCCGCCCATTCCTGATTTGTTGACACGTATCCGTCCATAAGTTATTCGAGAAACAATCTAAATATAGCATACCTTTGAAGGTCTGTCAAGCATGAACCCTGATAATATAACTTTGGATAACATTCAAAAGATGTTCTTCTATGAAACTCAGGCAAGACTTATGGATAGTATGAGCCGTGAAGATGCAATTCTATCTGCCAAGTGCTTTCTTAAACTATACCTGAAACAGCAAGAATGCCTTAACAATATTAAACTCAGCACTGTCTTGACGGATTTTGATGACTATGCTACTATATAATAGTTAATAAGAGATATTCAACATGGCTCTCGCTCTTCAAAAAAATCGTTATCGTGTTGTTTTAGATTTAGAAGTTTACGATGATTTTGATCTTTATGGTACTAAGTGGAGAGAACTTCTAGAACTTGAGGGGGGTGAAGATATTAGTGTGATCTCAGTTAAGGAAGATGAAGAGATTTATGGTTGGTAGAAGTTATTTTGACACTCAATGATTCTATCAATAATTTCTGATGGGCATTCAGTTATGTCATCCATATGTCCCACCAATTCATACTCATACCTTTCATTTCTGAATAAATGTGCGGTATCTACTTCTGATGGAAATATTTCGTTATTCACCCCACAAATCCACAATCTTTGCTTATTTAATTTAAATCTTCTGATAGTTCCAGATGTCTTAAATCCTATGGGTTTTTTAAAATATAAGTGCATTTTGTAAGGATTGTCTGTGTTTATCCTCTTAAATTTGCAGGTTTCAATAATATTGGGACTTAATTCTAACAATTCGTTATGCTCACCAATAGTATCTACGTCCAAAACTAATAGATTACTATCATGTGTTATCACACCATATCCAGTCGTAAAACTTAGCAAGGAATCTTCTTTGAATCTAGTTTTAGAAAAAATCGCTTCTTTTGGATTTGTAATATAATAAGTTTCTACTTCAGTAAATAGATACTCTTTCAATTCATTTTTAGAGTACCTTAGGGGATTAATATAATTTGAATCGTCAGAAACTCTTCCAATGAATGTAAATTTAGAATCATTAACATTGTCAGCCAAAAAATACTTATAATCAGAAGACAATTTATCTAATGAGAATAAGACTTTTTCTTGGTATGTGTTAAATTTTTTAATGTCAGTTTTTTGGAAATACATTTAGTTATTTACCTTTAAGATTATGCTATGTCTAAAATAGTTTCATTTAGATCTAGAAAATGCTCATCACAAATTCTTTGTGTTTCTAAATCATACTCCAAGATAAGGCAATGCCTTGCAGTTTTTAGATATTCAATCGTAATAAATCTTTTAGAAAGCGCCATGAATAATCTTCCATCAATCTCTTTCATTCCTCTCAAAAAGAATTTACCCCAATTAGTATGAAGATCAACAAATTGACTTTCTTTACTTTCAAAGGAATGCCGCATCAACTTTCCAGTTTGAGTAGAAATAGAATATAAATGATCTTTATATATTACAAGATTGTGGTTGCAATTGCCAACATCTTTTATTTTATTTTTGAATTGAAAGTCTGTTAAACCAATTTCCAATATTTCACTATCACCGCTCTTATTAAGAAGTAAGAATAAACTATCTTGATATTTTAAAATTGAATTAAAATGAAGTTTATCTTTCTCATAAGCATCTTTTGGGGAATCTATATCATCAACAAATTCAAGATTTTCAAGCATCAAATACTTATTCTGTTTTGTGTTTAAGTCATAAATTCCAAGACTGTCATTTGCAGTATTACAAATAAATAATTTTTCTTCGTGTTTAAGTATTTGATGCGTATTTACAAAACACTTCACATCATCAAGCAATCCTTTGTATGAATAAGTTTTAGCATCAAAATGTCCAATTTTAGAATTAGATGCAATAAAAATATCATCAGAATCTCTATAAATTCCAAATGGTCTATAAGTAGGTCTTTTCTTGCTCTCAGAAGAGAGATCATTGAGATCTTCTATTCTTTCTTTATCAAAGATAATTTTTTTCTCTTTAATATCATAAACAAGAAATGAAGAATCTTGTTTTGAGGTTGTGATGATAATATCACTGTTCATATACATCCTCGGCAGTCAATATTTTGAAGACACAAGCATATCTATTCACTAAACAAGTTTTTGATATAATTCCTGCAGAATGTGGAATATTTTTATTGAAAACTACAACTCTATTTTGTTTAGGAATAACTGAATGAATGATTTCATTTTCATATTCAGTTTCATCATCATTTGGTAGATTTACTTTTTTTGTAAATTTTGTATAAAAATTTGTCTGTCCACCCCAAGTTATTTTCCATTTACCCGAAAGATATAAAATAGCACTTAATCCTAAAGAAGATTCCTTATCGTCCACATGTATTCTATCTTCATCTCCAAATCTAGATACATTTATATAAGCACGTTTAAGTCTATAGTCTTTTACTGGTAATAATTCCTTTGTTTTTTCCCAAAGGGACTTGAGAGTTTTGTTTTTAATTTCTTTGTCTTCCTGATCCTCATCATAAAAAGTCCAGTTATATTTCAATCCAACAGACTCCGTTCCCATAGAATTGTAATGACTAGTATAATTAGAAGTTCTCACTAACATTTGAGATTCATGAATCAATTCTTCATCATAAAATCCATCATGTACTTTTAAGTATTTTTTAGTCAAATCCTTCGTAGTGCTTCTGAATAATTTCATACGAATCAGCTCTTGAAGAGAATGTTTCTTCAATCCAAAGAGTAGTAGATTCCTTGTATACCATATCCAGAAAAATGGTAATATAAATTACGTTGGAGCTGTGGGGCTCCTTGAGATGCAGACCATATCACCTCAGCACCACCACCAACATTTGCATAAACACTATCATCATAAATTGTGCTAGTAAATTGCATTGATGATGACCCAAAGGTAAAAGTGTTAAAATAACCAAAAGTACCTGCTCGATTTTCATACCAAGTATTAGTTAATGCTCCGCCTTGATAATATCTCATAGTTACATTTGCACCTGCATATCCACCACCCCCACGATTATTACCTAAAAAAACCGTAAATGTTTTTGGACTACTGGCAGCACCGGGGGTTACAATATTTCCACTATAAGTATGAGTCTGTGGATTTCCGTAGTTTGTATTCGAAGATCCAAAAATATAGTTAGTAAAGTCAAAAACACCACCAGCACTTTTCCCATAAAAATCAGCAAGACTTATAGTGCCACTTGCAGGAATACCAGCAGCTCTTCCATAATACTCATCAATTCCAATAGGATTTGACCCTCCAAATTCGACTTGAACATCATAAAGACTAATTGCACCAGAGGATTGAAGAGTCATTTAAATCAGTTCCAAGGAAAGCTTGGAGCATGTACTAAAGATCTATTGTGCTCAATTTGATCCCATAGTCTCTTATTCAGTTTTTCGTGATCAGTGTTCTCATCCAACCAAGCAATAATGTCCTTTTCGGTTAGTTGCTCGTAGGGAACAAATCCTTCGGCATTTACTGGAACTTCCAGGGGAATAGTAGAACAGATTGAGGTCGGAATATTATTTGTAGGATCTACTGCGATCCTGGTCCATGTAATACTATAGATTACATTTTCAAGATTTTCAGTATTCTTTTTGAGGAAATTTTCAATTTTCCAAGAGTATTTAAGATTTTCCATAGTTATCAAACGGGGGGAGTTGGAGTAACATCCATGGCGGATTCTGCTAAAGTAGCTGCTGGTCCTGAAGAACCTTCAGTTACCTCATCCTCGGGTTGCCATGGGAATCCGCCGGTAACAGAAACTACTGGACTTACAATTGCGTCAATTTGCTCTGCAATTTTTTCATTTACATGACGTTCATAATCACCAACCACAACAGATTGAATCCAACCAAGAACCGCTTCTTCTGTTAGATCTTCATAAGAAGTAAAGCTAGTTGGATCAACACTGCTTAAATCAAAGGGAGTTGCACCTGAGAATTCTCCAGTGTTTCCGTTCTCATCAGTTCCAATTTTTTTCCAGTATGTCTGAACTACAACGTTATTAAGTTCACTGGTATTTTTTCTCTTTAGACTTGTAAGTTGCCAGGTGTAATTCATTTTTCTACTTGTTCAGGTTGTTCGGGTTGTTCAAGTTTAATTCCATTCGCAGAGAGATACTCTACAATTCCCTGAAGTTTCATAAATTGTTCTTTCTTGACTGCAAGAACATTGTTCAGTTCTTGAATCTCTGTGGAGAGAGTTTTTTGATTCTCAAAAATCTGTTTGAGATGTGCTTCGTGATCAATCATTGTAATTTCAGTAAGTTAGTTACTCGGTTTATTTATAAGAGGTTTTATACCTCTACTGCATTTTTATAATACTCTGTAGTCTTTAAATGGTTATATGCCTGAGTGAGAATGCTATCAGAACTATCGGGATCAATAAAAAATTCGATTTTAAAATCCTTTCCTGGAGTAGCCAAATCTACATCAGAAGATCCTGCCGTTGGAGAAGTGCCAAATCCCCCCAAAGATTTTTTACCCAAATCTCTAGATTCCCTAGAATCAAAAACTTCAATTGCAATTCTTGCAATATATCCAGCTTTCCAATAATTCCATTTTGATTCATCCTCATCATCTCTTGAAGTATATCCAGTAGATGATGAATTGTCAACAGGGGGCATAATATCTGTCAATCTTTTTTCTGTAGTAACATTTACAATCAGATGATATGCACCATTAACCACAAATCCGGTTCCTGGAATTTCAAAATCTCTAAGTAAGGCCATTTTAATCTCCTAATTTAAATTTAAGTTCTTCAACTTCTTTTCTTAGCATATTTATAAGTTCATTTTGTTCCTTAAATGCCTCAATAAACAGACCAGCAAAGTTTCCATAAGAAACACCATACTCATCAATATCTTCAGCGTAAGTAACAACTTCGGGGACAATAAGTTCAACTTCTTGAGCAATTACACCCATTTCAAGTTTTTTATGTGAAACATTGTCAATATCAAACTTATTGAAAGTAACTCCTCGCAGTTGTAATACCTTATCCAATGCCTTGGCAATAGTTTGAATATTAGTCTTTTTCCGTGCATCAGAATAAGCAACAACGTTTCCAGTTGAATATATTCCACCACTTACATACATTCCATAAGATCCTGATGTAGTGGATGTATTCACTCCCATACAATTGTGACCAATTAGATGGTAAAAAATCCATCTACCATTTGCTTCACGATAAACTCCACCATTTCCTGAACCATCATACATACCAATATTAACTGCACTGTGAGAATCATAAATTCCACCATAACCATTTTTATTACCATCAATTCTCCACTGAGTATAGGTTGACCCACTATTTGGATATATGTGAGCACTATGAGAATCAGAGTATATTCCAGTAGTATTGGTATACATCCAATTATACTTGAAAATATAGTTACTAGAACCTGCAAGTTGTATAATTAATGTACTCATATCATAATCAGAGTACACTCTAGTTCCTTCATATGAACCAGCATTTGCACCAAGTTTAATACCAGTATGAAATGCTATTCTTAAATCTGGGTATGGGTAACTCCATCCACCACCTTCTTGGAAAATACTATAAGCATTAACTCCTTGCCCAGAATTTCCACCTTCGCCAATAAATGATAATCTTGCTGCTCTAATATAACTATTGAATTCCCCAGAAGAGAATTGAGAATAACTTGCAGGATCACAGTAGTATCCAGTATTGTTGGAGTCGTAGAAGATTGGTGCTCTTAAGGAATTCCCTCCAGTTGCATAATTATTAATGTATACAGTATTATCTGCATACAACTCCATATTTGTATAACGAGTACCAGAAGTATTAGTGTTATAAAAATACAAATTTCCACCAGTAGAAAACCTCATATAAGCTTGACCATATCCAGCGTTCAGTCTACCAAAACCACCCGGAGAACCATTATCATTGGTTACATTATATCCAAATCCACCTTCATTCCAAGTTATTCCTGGTTCAGAAATCCACCAAGTCATTGCACTTGTTTGTCCTGATCCTAATTCAGGTCCATTTGTTGTTAATCGTATTTGAGTATTTCCATGTCCTCCTTGAACTCCTAATTGTCCTCTAATGAATGTACTTACATTTGGATCAACGTAATAAGCAGTATTGTTGGAATCATAGAAGATTGGTGATCTATGGGATGCTCCAGCATAAGAAATATAATCAGTAGTCCAATCACCATTATCCGAACAATAAGCACCCCAACCAGCATCTTGATTTAAAAATCCAATTCTATTAGAATTGCAATGAATTCTACGAGTTCCTTCATCAGTATCAGTCATGTAGATATCACTAGATGTGCTGCTACCTACAGTCAAGGATCCATTCAGTGTTAGGTTATTTAAAATTGAAGTACTTGCAGGGTCTGTGTAGTATCCAGTATTGTTGGAATCATAATAAAGTCCAGCATACATTGCGCCACCATTAGTATCATTGACATCAAGAACAGGAATAGTTTTCCAACTAGTATTATTTGGCCAAGAATTTCGGAATCTCAAGTTGGCAATTGGACCACCACACATTTGCCACCCATAACCAGAATTCGCTGCATTCACATAATGATATGCCTGTACTCCAACCCAATGAGATGTTCCTGATGGTTGATTTGCTGGATTACTCCAAGTATCGAAAAATCCAGAACCCCAAGTCATTACATTATTGAAATCTTCTGTGCCCCAACCCATTGAACCAGTAAAGTAATTCGAATCGCTAGTAAAATCTCTACGATCCGCATCATACTTTCCAGTTAAACCTAATTGAACCTTAGTTGAATTTCGAGTATTATATCGGATATAACCATCATTCGAAGTATAATATCTGGTAACTCCATTTCCCCAGTCACCCATATCTCCAGAAGTAGAATTAATCCAACCTGCTTGAATATATCCGCTACCATCAGTTCTTACAACTTGGTTCGCAACATCTGCACGACCGCTAGTATTAAGAGCAAGTCCTCCAAGAAGCCCAGAGTTATCAGAATAGGCAACTCTTACTGATGCTGGAGTTCCCGGAGATACTTGCAACAGCCACCTAGATCCATCATAAGTTAGGTATCCATAGTATGGATTAGCAGAACCATAGGCATACTGAGAATCAGTAGAATATAGTCTAGATGAACTGGTAGCAACAGTTGCAGTAGCAGCATTACCAGTAACACTAATACCCCAAGTACCCGAAGCACCAGTTCCTGTGAGTGTTGGGGCGTAGGAATTATAGTTACTACTATCCAAAAGTCTTTTCCAAGCTCCCCAAACAGTAGTGGAACCAGTTCTTTGCCAAATGTTACCATTATCAGTAAATCCAAGTTGATGAGATGATCCCCCACTCCAATCACTTGAGGCTCCATATTGGCGGAAGGTCATTTCACCAAAATAAGTTCCACCATCACTTAAACCCTCAGTGGCATTTGCTTTGAAATCAAAAACAACACCCATATTAATGGTTTGTGGCGTAGTAACAGCATTCCTACTATCTGTCACCACATGTGTTGTAGCCGTTGCAGCATTACCAGTTAAGTTAGCAGTAATCGTACCAGCACTAAAGTTCCCCGACCCATCTCTCAGTACAATACTATTGATAGTATTTGCTGTTGCAGTCTGGTATCCCTGTAGATATGAGGCATTCAGATTACTTACTTGAGTTGTTGATGCAACTGTGAGTGGTGCAGTTCCTGTTGCAATGTTTGAGATTAATTGGGTTCCAGTGATTGTACTACTTGAAGTTACCGTTCCATAGAAATTAGAAGCACCTGTTGAACCTGTGACAGCAAAAACTAATCCTGCTTTACCATTCCAAACTTTAAAATCCCTAAACTGCGTAAATCCACTTTGATATCCAGCATAATTTATAGCAATGTTACTATTACCATTAGTAGTAAAATCTTCAATTGAATCATCTCTCAAATAAATTTTTCCACCGTTGGTGCTTACGGTACTTGAGAATGATCCAGTAGAAGCGGTAAGAGCACCCATACTAAATTCACCAGAGGCACCACGCTGAACAACATAGCTTGCAGTATTTGCACTTGTTGCATTGATTCCAAGTGTAACTGCCCCAGAGTTATTGTAGGAGGTTCCAGTTAGTGGAGAACTAAATGTGAGAGTATTATTGAGAGTACCAATTAAGCTACTAGCACTAATTGTACCAGCATTAAGTTGACCAGTAAAGGTAGAAATGCCAGCAACTGTGAGTCTTTGTAGTGCTGAGGTTTCGTTTGAAGACTGTACAAGTCTTGCGACAGTTGAAACCCCAGCAACAGTAAGACGATTCAGTGCAGCAGTACCATTAGTTTGATTAATATTGTTTCCAGAACCACTAAAGGTAGAAACTCCAGAAACTGTTCCATTCAGTTGTGAGAGTGTTCCGGTAACATCAACTGTTCCAAAATTAGCAATACCAAAATTTACAATACTTACAAAGGTAGAAACACCAGATACTGATAGATTATTAAGCTCTGCAGTACCAGCAGTTTGTTTAATATTATTTCCCGAAGAACTAAAGGTTACAATGCCAGTATGAACTGTATTTACGTTCTGAATATAAGGAATTGTAGCACCAGCAGTGCCACCAAGAGATTCAAAAAACAGTGTGCTTACTGTAGTAACTCCAGTAACAGTAAGACGATTCAGTGCGGCAGTACCAGCAGTTTGATTAATATTGTTTCCAGAACCACTAAAGGTAGAAACTCCAGAAATAACCTCGTTTGTTACCTTAAAGTTTTGGAAGGTCGCAATTCCTGTCACACCCTCGACTGAAATATTTGTAGCAGCAATACCAATAGCAAACAGTCTACCATTATTTGTAATTGTGACATTTCCACCAAAGGTGGGGGTGGTTACAAGATCATAGGTTAATCCATTACCCTGAAGAATTGCCCCAAGAGATGGAGCAGCACCTAGTCCAGTTCCACCCTTAGATATAGGAATACTTCCAGTTAAATTTACAGGATCTAGATAGTATGAACCAGCTTGACCGCCCAGAGTTGATGCGTCAACATCACCACTCGTTGAAGGTTTAATTGAGACTGCTCCATCGGCATCCACCGAGAAGGTAGAAGTCTTAAACTTTGCAACACCAAGAGTTGAATATAGATCGCCAGTTCCAGCAGCACGATTTATGGTAATATTTACCTTACCATAGTAGGTGTTAATACCAATTCCACCCGGAGCAGAATCAAAGGAGGATGCAGTAGCCTGAATGGGTTGAGTTGTTCCAATTCCCACAGAAGTTACTACCTTCTTAAAGGAAGAATCCCCTGCCAAAAATGTGTCATTAGTAGCAGATCCACTTCCAAGTCTACTTGGAGAAACTGTTCCGCTACTAATATTTGATGCATCAATTGTTCCAGAAGCAAGAACTGTCCAGTTATCAGAAATATTTGAAGAGGTATTAATCGTTGCACTATAGATTACATTTTGCTTAGTAAGAGTAAATGTTCCTCCGTTAGTATTTGCAAGACCAACTGCATTTAAAATTAGACCATTAACCGAGGCCAGAGAATCTGTACGAGTTGTATGTAGTGAGAAGGCATTTGTAACTGCAACTCCGACATAGTAGTAACTATCTGTGGTAATACCAGTTGGAGTAGATCCGGAAACCTTTACAGCATCCCCAATGCCAAGACCATGACGCTCAAAGGCGATTAAACTTACATCAGTATTAACGCCTACCCGAGTAATAGTTGCAGTTCCAGTTCCACTGCTCGTCAGGTCAAGTTTACTTGACAGTGCAAAGGTCGTATAGAGTTCTACTGAGCTAATTCCAACTCTCTTTATGTAGTAGGTAGCTGCTTGGGTTAATCCCCCAATAACATTTCCGCCGTTTGCGGAGTAAATTACTGGATCCGCATTAGTAAATGTGCTAACACCTATAATAATTCTATCATTTGCAAAGTCAATACTTCCTCCAGTTGAAGTGTCTGTGGGAATAAAGGTTTTACCGTATCCAACACTAGTATTTGTACTAATTGCAACGGCATCATTATCAGATACATAATCTGTTATAAGTGATGACCCCGTGAATTTTTGATTATTTGTGAGTTTTAAGTAGAGACGAGTTTCAATTGAATTTACCGAAGCCTGGAATTGCGCTCCACCAGTTCTTCCACCAATAAATGAATCATTATTTACTGTTAGAGTGTTACCAGAGACATAGCGTCTACCGCCAAAGTTAATATTGACAGAAGTAACTGTTCCACCACCACCAACAGTAATTGTAGCCCTTGCACTTGTACCAATACCGGTAGCAGTGTCTAAGAAGCACGTATAGATCCCAGGAGACGTATAACCAGATCCACCATTAGATATACTAACACCTAGGAGAACGCCCTTAACGAGGCCTGTAGTGCCGTATCCGACAGCATTTACTGGAGGAGCGGTAACAATACCAATTGCGCCGCCATTCGATACCGTACTGATTACGGTATCAGCGTTGTTGAAGTTATAATTTCTGGTTGTGTCGGATAGAATTAAGTATTGGCTATAGACATCAGAAATTAAAACATAACCATTACCGGGTTCAATAACAGTATCACCATTTTGAAGATTGGTTGCGGGAATCTGATTAACGAGATCGGTTCTTCCTCCAGATACGTTTGCTCGATAGTAGTTAACGACCTTTGGAGGAATCAGATCAGCATTAATTTGACCAATTGAATTTAACTGTACAACTGAGCTTGGAATTGCATTTGTAGATACGTTCTTGTCAATAAAATTACCAAGTCTAGTATTTAAGAAGCTCTTTACTGCTAATTGAGTTGAAACTCTTGTATTTTTTGGCCCGCCAACCTCACTATCGCCAAGAGTAACATCAGTAGAAAATTCTTCTACAGCAACACCACCAGAGAGGCTAAGTCTTAAGCTTTCGAGAACGCCAATACTAACTTTATTATTGAAGACAATATTACCAGTTCTATTAAATGCAGTAATGAATGAACCAATCTTAAAATCTCCAAGTTCATTCGTTCCAGAAGAGTACACTCTTCCACCAAGTTCAAATATCTGCTCAGTTCTAGTATCAGTCTTTCCACCATTCTGAGGTAGGGCATTGTAGTCAATTCCAGATCCAGAGTATTCCCAGGTATGACCAGAAGAGTTAATAATTGAAGGTCTATGAAATTGTATATTATAAGTTTCAGGAAGATTTGCAATATTTGTTACTGTAATTCCTGAGGGAGTAGAATCAAGCTTAAAATCTAGAGTATAATATGTACTAATACCAACAACAGAAGTTACTGCAACAGATACTGGGCTTCCGCTATGATCTTGAATTGCATAGGTTAGTGAAGTTGATCCAGTTGGAGCAAAGAATCTTCGCACACCACCAGAGGATTCAACAGAAACTAGTAGTTGACCATTTTGACCAACATTTGGTCTATAGGTTACAGCATAACCTACAGCGGTTCCTCCAGTAACTGACTGAGTGATTTGTCTACCTGAGACAAAGTTTAAGGGATTTGCGGTTGATCCAATACCCAAAACTTGATATGAGTTATGAGTATCCAGCATCTCCTTAACAAAGAATTCTAGATTACCCTTCTGAAATGTATGAATTCCAACAACCCCAGAGGTTAAATCGACAATCCTAGTGAGGGAACTATCTTCGTAGAGCTTAAATGAGTTCGTGTCAATATATGAAAGGTAGTACTGGTTGCTACTAACCAATCCACCAATAACTTTAGGTGGATTTGCCCCCTCATCTCCAATATAGAGAACAGTATCCCCATTTATAAATGGATGTGATGCAATTAAAAATGTATCTGATGAGGTATTGATTCCTGAAGTTGCATTGAAGGTTTGCTGAGTAACAACTGGCTTAAAGTTTGCGGTTTGATCTGATACTGCATTATTATAGAATCTAAGAACATAAAGATCCTGATCAGTTCTACCAACACCAACTACCTTAAGAGTTTGTAGTCCTCCGCTAATTCCAGTAGCAGCAACTCTACCCCTATCAAAGGCAAAAGAAGTTGGACACCATCCAGTAGATCTTAGTGCATATAATCCAAAGTTAGTAGCCGAATTTGTGATTGATAGATATCCCCCAGATTGTGTTAGTGAACCATACCTACAGAAAATTTGGAAGCATGATACAACCTGAGCATAGCCCTCATTAATACAACGCCAGCCAATTCCCCCAAAGGATACCATGGTAAATGCCGCTGCAACCATGGATTTACCGAATTGAGGCTGAGCACCAATAACTGGAATTTCAGATTCTTGAGGAATAACTGTGGTATTAGGTGTAGTAACCTTGTTACCATCCACAAAAATACCATTTGCTCCAAGAAATGATAGAATTGAGCAGTTTTGAATGTATGGAGATCTAGATATTATAGGTTTAGTGGTCTTAGTAGCATATCCAGCTCTGCTAGTTCCAGAATCTGTAGGATCGTCAAAGGCAACCGCATTATCAAAGGCAAATTGTGGAATTCCCGCAGGATCCACATAATCCTTCATTGCAAACCCAGTTACATAACAGCCATTACGAACTCGGAAAAGATCCTTACCGGCATTTGATGGTCGAATAATTGTATTACGAAGATTATCCCCAACTATAGCAATATCTTCATAGAGAATAATTGGGTTATCTTCAACATATTCCCCCGCCTCAACAAAAATTGCTACAGGTCTAGATTTTGTTGAGGGTAAAGTTGTCGCAGGTGCCGCAGTTGTTCCTATACCAATAATACTAGTAATAATGCCAACATAAGATCCAATTGCAGCTTGTACATTAGCACAGCAATTTTCACTGTAGGCACTTGGGCTACAAGAAGCATCATAGGCTATAGTATTATCAAAGGTTTGAGATACTGTAAATGCCGGTGATTGATATGATGTTGTTACAGCTACATTATTAATAATTTTCTTAGAAAGATCTATAATATAACGATATGCAGCAATAGTTTCAACAGATTCTCCAGCAACATAAGATGTTCCTGCGTTCCAATAAGACAAACCGGCCTGTACGGATTTTGAATTACCACCATAGGATAGATCATATACGATAGCATCAACAACGTATCCAACATCACGTTTACATGTTGTAGCATCATAATCCTGATTAGATAGTAGTGAAGGATAAGTAAAGGTTACAAATCCAACAACTTCCTCTTTGATAAAATTATTATTTAACTCAAGTAAGTTGCCAGCATCAAGATATCTTCCACCAGGAAGAACAAAGCTCCTAAATGATGCTAGTTGAGCTGCCTTTTTAATTGTAGCAACAGGTTTTGCTCTACCATCATTAGTATCATCACCATTTGCAGAAGATACATAAAATCTTGCCTCATAGAGACCAGCAGTTGTAAACCCTAATTGACCATTTTGCCCAATAGTTAGAGTTTGACCATCAGATCCCGGCCTTGGCGGAAGAATGAGTTCATATGAATTGTCATATCCTGCTCCAGTGCTTGGAGAACTAATAACAACCTGCTTACCATTGGAGTGAATACCAATTCTGGATTGAAATGTTACAATACCCTGGGCACCATTACCATCTATAGCAGAAATAATTCCTACAGTAGTAATTCCAGTAACCCTTAAATGACCAAGAGTAGTTACTCCAGCATTTACATTTCTATTAATATCTACAAAGGAATATGTTCCAATGCCAATCCCATTCTTAACTCTAAAATTTTGATCCGCCAAGGTTCAATATCCCCCTGTCTTGTTATTTTATGACTTAAGGTTATTTATAACTTATACGCAACGTAGTTTATAACGTAGGTTGTAATTCCAGTCTGTGCTGGAGTTGCCTGTAGTCGAATATATCCAGCATCTAATCCCTGATCCACATCTACAACATAGGTAGACACATCAGTTCCAGTTCCAACTGTTGCGTATTCAGTATTATATGCAGTAGTTCCGTCATGAATTGATAAAATCTTTGTAAATTGATACCTTCCAGTATTTCCAACTCCAGAACAGGATGCCTGAATTAGATATTCTACTGATCGATATTCAAGTCTAGAGAAGGACTCATGAATTGTTGTTGCTAGTGAAGTTGTAATTGCAACTCTAGCGGTTCCAGTATTTACATTATTACTATAGAGAATGTTACCGTAAACATGAAGCTTTTCCCTTGCTGCTGTAGTACCAATCCCCACAGAACCAATTCCACTAGTAACACTGAATACCGAACCACCAGTTCCAACATGAAAATCAGTAGTAGTGGTAATACCAGAAGCCCGAACATTTACGCTCAGCACCTGAGCAATAGTACCAACTCCAGAATAATTTAAATTAGTTCCACTGATAAATGTAATAACTCCAACATTTGCATAAAGATTCTGAATACTACTAATTCCAGAATAATTTAAGTTGGTTCCACTTAACGTTGTTACAAAACCAATATTCGAGTATAGTGTTCCAATTGTTCCAACACCAGAGTATGCAATATCACTTCCATAGAGAGAAGTAATTGTACCAACTCCGCTATAGGAAAGATTTGTACCAGAGACAAATGTAACAAGACCTACATTAGTCTTTAGAGTTGATATACTTCCAACCCCAGAGGTGTATAAGTTTGTATTATCAATATCTTGGTAAGTGGATCTAGTACCAGAAAGTGTAGTTACAACACCAACATTACTGTATAGACTAGCAATAGTACCAATT
>Ga0209107_10000911_pt1 | contig 16712 bp, 8 predicted proteins | sample LakErihyJuly2011_2_FD_187460 | JGI IMG/M metagenome (GOLD analysis project Ga0209107, IMG submission 187460) | Freshwater microbial communities from dead zone in Lake Erie, Canada - CCB hypolimnion July 2011 (SPAdes) (version 2) | ecosystem: Environmental > Aquatic > Freshwater > Lentic >... | reverse complement strand
TCGAGGGGGTTGAAAGCCCACAGGATCTGCCCAAGGACCGCGTGGTTGAGCACCAGGGACAGCACGCCGAGTCCGCCGATGACGGCGAACCAGACCATCGTGATGGGGCCGAAATACATGCCGACGCGCCCGGTGCCGATCTTCTGGAGCCAGAAGATGCCGACGAGGATGAGCACGGCGGCGGTCGGGATGAAGTATTTGAGGAAGCCGGCCGTGAGTGGACCGTGCAGGCGTTCGTTGGCTTCCTTGACGCCTTCCAAAGCGGAGACGACCGAGATCGCGGGGGTGATGACCCCGTCGCCGTAGAGCAGGGCGGCGCCGAAGACGCCGAGCAGCACGAGGAAGTTGCGGTGCTTTCGTTTGGTCTTCTCCTTGTCCTTGGAGGAGGCCAGGGAGACCAAGGTCATGATGCCGCCTTCGCCGTCCTCGTTGGCTTCCATGACCAGGAGCACATATTTGACCATCACCACGAAGATCAGGGACCAGATGATCAGGGAGAGGATCGGGACGACTTGGGAGGCCCCGAGGATGTTGTTGTCGGCGTCCTTGACCCGCAGGCATTCCTTGAAGGCGTAGAGCGGGCTGGTCCCGATATCACCGAAGACGATTCCGAGGGCCGCGATGGTGGCCGCCATGGTCAGCGGCTTGGCGGGGGAGGAGCCTTCGGTCGGCTCCGGGTCGGACGTGCTCATGGAGAGTTATTCACAGTGACAGCTCCTAGGGGCTAATCAAAGCCAATCGGGGATGCCGGGGCTTGCCTTTTTGTCCCATTATCGCATTTCCAGACCTTCAGCCCACCCCTTTCCAAACAATAAGAACAATGAATATCATCCAAACTGTTATCAATCAAGGCCTTGCACAGGCCTCTGGTACTGCTCCCGCCGCTGCCGACCAACAGGGCGGTGGCTGGACCATCCTGATCATGTACGCCCTCCTTTTCGTGGGCATGTATTTCCTGCTCTTCGCTCCTCAGCGCAAGCGTCAGAAGGAGCTCGAAAAGCTTCAGTCTGAGCTGTCGGTGGGCGACAAGGTGCTCGCCGCCGGTGGTATCTACGGTCGCGTCGTCTCTATCAAGGACGACCGCATCACCCTCGAACTCGATTCCGGCCGTCTCGTCGTCCACAAGTCCGCCATCATGGGCAAGGACGCCGACGCCGTCGTCCAGGCCTGAGGTCATCCACCCCTAAGCCTACCCTGATACTATGACGTCCAGGACCTGGTTCTGGAAAATCGCGGTCTCCCTCGTAGCCCTGGCTGTCGCCTGGTACGAGTTCCACCCGATTGCTCCGACCCCTCTCGAACAGTTCGTGCCCACGCAGGTCATCGCGCAGAAGCCTGCCTTCGACAAGCTCCACGCCGAAGCCCTTGAACGCGTCAAGCGCCACAAGGACGCCGCCGTCGCCGCCGACCAGAAGTCGGTCTCCTACTTCCAGGCTCTGCGTGACATCGGCGAAGGCCGCGGTCGCGCCGCTCCGGTCGATCTTCGTCCGTTCTTCTTCACCGAAGCCCAGATCGTCAGCGAGCCCGACCAGGCGAAGCGCAACGGCATCGTGCTGAAGCAGCTCCTTGTCGGCTCCCAGGGCCGCCTCAAGCTCGGCCTCGACCTGCAGGGCGGGGTGTCCTTCACCCTGAAGGTCGATCCGACCGGCGCCGAATCCGGCGAGAAGGGCGCCAGCGACAAGTCCAGCGTCTCCCATGGCGACATGGTCAATCAGGCCCTCCAGGTCATGGAACAGCGCGTCAATCAGTTCGGTGTCGCCGAGCCCGTGCTCCGTCCCGTGGGCGATCTCTCGCTCGAGATCCAGCTGCCTGGTGAAGATGCCGCCAATAATCCCGACGTCATCGATTCGCTGAAGAAGCCGGCCAAGCTCGAGTTCCGCCAGGTGCACCGCACCGAACGTCCCGCCGAGACCGAGCGCGAGCACTCGCTCCGCTCGATGCCCGTCGACCCGATGCTCGGCGCCGCCTCCGCCATCTCGACCTACGAGGTGCTCACCATCCGCGACACCGATAACAAGACCGGCGAGGTCCGCGTCACGCGCTATTACGTCCGCAAGACCGCTGACGCCACGGGTAAGATCATCAAGGCCGCCTCGGGTCGCTCCGACGACGGCATCTCCTTCTACGTGGACATGAAGTTCACCGACGAAGGCTCCAAGAAGTTCGGTGACCTCACGGCCAAGATCGCCGAAGGCAACTCCCGCTCCGTCGGCCAGCTCGCCATCGTCCTCGACGGTAAGCTGCAGTCCGCCCCGACCGTCCGCGACGCCATCCGTGGCGGCGGCGCGACCATCACCGGTTCGTTCTCCCGCGAAGAGGCGGTCGAGCTCGCCAACGTCCTTAACAACCCGCTCGAATTCCCGCTGATCATCCAGGACGTCACCTCGGTCGGTCCCTCGCTCGCCAAGGATGCCCAGGGCAAGTCCGTCGTGGCCTCGCTGGTCGCCGTCGGCCTCGTCATCTTCTTCATGGTCGGGTTCTACGTCTGGGGCGGCTTCATCGCCATCCTGGGCATGATCCTCAACCTGCTGATGATCCTCGGCGCCATGGCCTACTTCGGCGCGACCATCACGCTGCCCGGCGTCGCCGCGCTCGTCCTCACCCTCGGCATGGCCGTCGACGCGAACATCCTCATCTTTGAGCGCGTGCGCGAAGAAGCCGCCCTCGGCAAGGACCGCTCCGTCGCCCTCCGCGAAGGTTACGCCCGCGCGACCTGGACGATCATCGACGCCAACCTCACGACTCTCCTCACGGCCTTGATCCTCGTGTTCATGGGCTCCGGTCCGATCCGTGGTTTCGGTATCACGCTGACCATCGGTATCTTCACGACCGTGTTCACGTCCCTCGTGACCTGCCGCGGCCTGCAGGAGCTCGCCTTGTCCCGTGGCGTGATGACGCGCGTCTTCGGTCTGCCGGTCTTCCGTCCGACGCTCGACATTCCGTTCCTCAAGTTCGCCCGGATCGCCTTCATCGCCTCCTGGTTGGTCATCGGTCTCGGCCTCACCCAGCTCGCCATCAAGGGCAAGGAAGCCTTCGGTAAGGACTTCCGCGGCGGCGAATCGACCCTCGTCGCGCTGGCTCCCGGCGCCGCCGTCGATACCGGCGCCATCGCCAAGCTCGCCGCTTCCATCGGCCTCGCGGACACCACCGTCACCGTCCAGACCCCGGTCGGCGGCGGCGAACCGACCCTCCGCATCGAGACCGAACTCACCAAGGACAAGTCCAAGGGCGAGTTCGCCAACGTCGCGGCCATCGTCGGCGCGATCAAGGCGAAGACCCCGGAGATCCTCAAGGACCGCTCCGCATCGGCCGACAAGCTGATGCTCTCCAAGGAGGCCATCGGCGGATCCGTCAGCTCGGAGCTGCGCTCCAACGCGATCTGGTCCGTCATCCTGGCGCTCCTCGGCATCGGGCTCTACGTCTCCTTGCGCTTCGAGACCGGCTTCGGCGTCGCCGCCATGGTCGCCACGCTGCACGACGTGCTGCTGACGATCGCGCTGTTCGTCGCCTTCGGCGGCCAGTTCAACGCGACCCTCATCGCGGCGATCCTGCTGATCATCGGTTACTCCATCAACGACACCATCGTCGTCTTCGACCGTATCCGCGAGGAACTCCAGGCCAACCCCGGCCGCGAGCTCCGCGACGTGATCCACTTCGCCATCAACCGCACGCTTTCCCGTACGACACTCACCGCGGCCACGGTCTTCCTCTGCGCCGTCGCCCTCTGGGCCTTCGGCGCCGGCGACGTCCGTCTCTACGGCGAGATCTTCATCTACGGCGTGCTGACCGGAACCTTCTCCTCGATCTTCATCGCGAGCCCCGTCTTCTACTGGTGGCACAAGGGCGATCGTAAGGGCGTAGACGCCGCGGAACTCCCGCGCACCTACTCCTGGGAGGCGGGCTCCGACAAGGACGCCTAAGGCGCCCCACTCCTATGGCCGCCTGGTCTCACCGGGCCGCGGACGCCGGGCTTGCCCGTCGCATCGCGGCTTCGCTGGGGGTTAGCGAACCCCTGGCCGCCGTCCTCGCCCGTTCCTTCCCGGACGAGGCCGAGGCGGAGCGTCATCTCCGCCCGCAGCTCGCCCACGTCTCCGACCCGTTCGCGGTCGGCGGCCTGCGCGAAGCCGCCGAGCGTCTCGTTCTCGCCGCCGCCAAGGGCGAGCGCATCGCCATCCTCGGCGACTACGACGTCGACGGGGTCTCGAGCACCGCGATGCTCGTCCATTTCCTCCGCCGGCTGGGCGCCCAGCCAGAGTATTTTGTCCCGCGCCGCCTGGAGGAAGGCTACGGTCTGTCGATGGCCGCGCTCGAACGCGTGCTCGCCGAGGCAAAACCGCAGCTCTTCGTCGCGCTCGATTGCGGTACCAATTCCAAGCCTGAGGTAGAACGCCTCCGGGCCGAAGGGGTCGACGTCATCGTGGTCGACCATCACGTGGCCAAGGAATCCCGCGTCACTTGCATCCTCGTCAACCCGCGCGTCAACGACGCCGCGGACGCTCCGTGGCAGACGCTCTGCACCGCCGGGCTGGTCTTCAAGCTGGTCCACGGCGTGCTGAAGGTCCTGCGCCTCGCCGGCGACGAACGTGGCACTTCGATCGCAGTTAAGGACTATCTCGACCTGGCCGCGCTCGGCACCATCGCCGACCTGGTCCCGCTCCGCACGGAGAACCGCATCCTCGCGGCCCACGGACTCAAGGCCCTCGGCGAAGCCCGCCGGCAGGGCCTGCGCGCCCTCATCGCGGTCAGCGGCATGGAGCCGGGCGGCGTGCTGTCTTCAGTCGACGTCTCGTACCGTATCGGTCCCCGCATCAACGCGAGCGGCCGCCTGGCCGACGCTTCGTTGCCGTTGCGCCTGCTGCTTTCGGATGACCCGGATGATTGTCTGCGGGACGCCGCGCAGCTCGACGCCATCAATCGCGAGCGTCAGGAGATCGACAAGAAGGTCACCGAAGAAGCCATGGCTCAGGCCAAGGCGATGGGCGACCTCGCCGGTTACGTCGTTCACGGCGATTGGCACCCGGGAGTCGTCGGCATCGCCGCGGGCAAGATCTGCCGCGCACTGGACCGTCCGGTCATCGTTCTCGGTAAGGAAGGGGAGAGCGCCAAGGGCTCCGGCCGTAGCGTGCCCGGCACTAATCTCGTCGAAGCCCTCGGCGCCTGTGCCGACCTGCTTAAGACCTACGGCGGACATCCCATGGCCGTCGGCGTCTCGTTGGACGTCTCCTCGGTCGAAGCCTTCCGCGCCCGCTTCAACGAAGCCATCCAGGCCCAGCGCCTGGCGGGCGCCGTGCAGGCGGACGGACGCGACATCGACATCGCGCACTGGATCCGCCCGGCCGACGTCACCGATCAGCTGCTCGACGACCTCGACCTGCTGCAGCCATACGGCGAAGGGAACGCCGAGCCCGTCTTCGGCTTCAAGGGCTTCGTATTCGATCGTCCGCCTTCGCCTTTCGGCGAGGGTAATTTCCGGCACCAGGTCCCGCTCAGCGGCGGCCGTCGTCTGAACTTCGTCGCCTGGCGCATGGCCGATCGGATCCCCGAGCTGGGCAAGCCCGTGGAGATGGCGGTCAAGCTCCAGTGGAACCGCTGGCAAGGTCGCCGGACCCCGCAGGCCGAGATCCTCGACTGGCGCTACGGCTCCTGATTCAGCGTTTCGCTGACTCCGCCGTTGTCCGCGCGTCCTCGACGCTGCGGCAGCGGACGGCCTGCGGGTTTTCGGGGTCGGGGAGCAGGAACGTAAGCGTCCGGATTTCCGGATTGCGGAGCGTGCGCAGGGCGTAACCGGGGGCGAGGCCGTCGGGTCCTTCGACCAGGATCTCGCGGAGAGAGTAGCCAAAGTCGGCGCCCTGATTGGTGATCATCCCGCGGGTGTTGCCCTTCAACGTCAGCCGCCGTCCTTCGGATCTCACTTCCACGGGCCTGCCGGTCAGATTGATGAATTGTTGCGAGCCGAAGGGGAAGGTCCCGTCATCATCTTCCATTACCATGATCTGGTAGCCATTGGCGACGGCGTAGAAGATGAGCAGATACTTGCCGTCCTTGCGGAAGGTGCAGTCAGTGGTGGGCGCCGACGGAAGCAAGGGGGGCTTGGCCTCGGGTTTGGTAGCCGCCGGTTCCGCCGGTGCGGGCTCGGCCTCCAGCCGCAGGACCGACAGGTTCGCTTCCTCGGTCTCCTTGGAGTTAGCGGACAATGCCGTGCCTAGTTCCTGTAGACGTTGATGCAGGGCTTCGATCTGGGATAGGTCGCCGGTCGAAGGAGGCCGGTTATCTTCGGTTTTGCGTAGCTGCAATTTCTGGAGGAACTCGGTCGTCTGTTCGTGTTCCTGCGAAATCTGCAGGGTGGCGGCCTGCGCGCGGCGTAACCTTTGCAGCGCAGCTTGCAGGGCGGGGGACAGGGTGGCCGCTTTCTTCGCGCGCGGGTCGATCGTCACGAAACGCAGGTTGTTCGGCCCTGCGTAGGTCTGTTCGGGCGTGAAGCCATCCGTCGGGATATCGATCTGATGCAGGCGGTCGCCCATCAGGTAGCTGGCACCGGGAATCGGATCATCGAAAGACAGGGCACGGAAGCGCGCGCGGACGGGCTCACGTTCCGGGTTGGCGGGCTGGGCCGAGAGGCCGGCGACGCCCGCGATGAAGAGGATGGCGCCGAGCAGTCTCATAGGTCGTTTGGTCCCAGCATACGGGAGGAGAGGATGACGAAGCGGCGTCCCAGGGTCTGGTTAACCGGATTCAGCAAGGGGTTATGCTTCTGTCCGTCCGTTGGGCTGCTGACTTCGGTTTCGGGTGGCTGGCTTGGGTCGCAGAACTCAGGGATGCGCTGCACGACCGCTTCGATCCAGCAGGAGGCGAGCGTCTTGGACGGATCCAGGGGGTCGGCGGCGTCCCCGAAGCAACGGATGACGAACGTATCCGAGCGGGTCGCCAGCGATGAGCCGACGGCGGCGAGGATGTCGGCTTGCGTGAGGGAGGTCGGCGCCGCTCGGAGCGCGTGGTTACGATTCTGGGAAGGGTTGATCCGTGGGTGTGTCGCCACCGCGTTGCTGGGGACGAAGACGTAGGGAACGCCCCCTGCCAGGGTGGAATTCGCCGCAGTCTGGGCGGTGCCGAAGGCCGGTGCGGGCGCGAGCGGCGTGCTGCGGTTCGAAAGATTCGCGCCATCGACGTCGGCACGCAGGATCGCGTTCTGGAGGCACCCTTGCCAGGCGATGTCATTGGCGTAGGGCGCGCAGTTGAAGCGATTCAGGAATTGGGAAAGCCCGATGAACGGCAGGGGCACTTCGGCGCCGCGGTTCCGGATGACGTAGTGGATGTCGAGGTAGGGCGTGGCGCGCAGGCCGTATTCATAACGATGGTTGAAGCGCATCCGGTTGCGCATCTCCTCCACGATGAAGCGGGCCAGGGTCCAGATCTGGTCGTCGCTCAGCGTGGCGAGGCCCGTCCAGGCGTTAGGTTCGATGAAGTTACTGCCGTTGCTGACGGCGGCACCGTCGGCGCGGACGGCGCGCGGGAAGCGGGCGTTGTTGGTCGGCGAGGGTTCCAGTTCGTTCGCCGCGCCCAGCGCGTTACGCTTCGCGCTCGCGAGCAGGGCCGCCCAGGCGGGCACCGAGGTGCTGTTCACGTTGAAGGTGCCATCCGACAGGATCGTCCCGGCGATGCGCCGATGGTCGCGGAGCATCCGACGGACGGTTTCTTCATCGCGTTGGGCGAAGAGCCAGGTGCGCGGATTCGCCAGCCTGCCTTGGCCCGCGGCGAAATCGTCCAGCACGGTCTCCAACGATTTCACTTCCGTCACGTCGGCTCCCCGGCGGATGACGGGCGCCGCGCCGGAAAGGAAGAAACGGTCGAAGAGGGCCACGTTCGCCATCCAGCTCCCTTCGTGGTTCGTGACGCCGGCGCCGCTGTCCGTCGTGGCGGCGGAATTGTTATAGCAGTTGAGCGGCGCGAAACTCTGGCCGATCTGGAAAAGCCCATCCTGGTCGCGGAGCCCGAAATTGGCGTGCGTATACTGGGCCAAGGAGAGCGGCGGCGCCAACGGTACCTCCGTATAGACCGCGGAGGACACCCCGGACAGCCCTCCGGACAAGGAACTCGTCTGGCTCAACCCGCCGAAGGCCTGGGTGCCGACGATACCGGTGAACTCGATCACGTTGCCCCAGGCGCTCGGCCGTGACATCGTCGTCCGGTAGCTCGGTGAGGTGAAGGCCCGGCCGACCGGAGTGGAGCCTGTGGCTCTGCCGCTGGCGTCGGCCCGGGTGACCGCGGCCATCGGATTGGAATGCGAGAAGAGCGGCCAAGGACCGGCGTCCCGCGGCCAGCGGAGGCCTTGGTCGATGACGCCGAGGATACGCGGCTCGGCGCCGATGCCCAGCAGGCTGACGCCGCTGGTTCCGCCAAACGTGTAAGCCAGGGGCGATGGCGCGCTTCGGCTGAGATCGGTCGTCAGCAGCGTGTTCAGTTCGCTGGCGCCATCGAGGGAGTCGGCGGTGATGTCGTCGCCCGGCCATGAGGGGAGCATCACGCGCGTTTCGAAGACTCCGCTGTTCATGAGACGGACGGTCGTCGACGTCGCCGTGGCGGAAAGGGGTGCCCCGGTGGACGAGGTGAGGTTCAGCCAGACGCCGCCGCGCGTGTCGAGGCCTGGCAGCATGGTGCCGCCGTTCCGATTGAAGGGGGCGGGTCTGATGTCGACCGGAGGATTGGTGCCGACGCCAGGCAGGGAGAAGATCCGGAATTCACCGGGGGCCAGCAGCACCTCCGCGTTGATGTAGGTCCGGAAACTTTCATCAGCAGTCGGAACCGGATTGGGCGGCGTCGTGCTGGCCGTGGCCAATTGCAGGAGAGTTCTCGACACGGTCGTCGCGGACCCTGCTTGGACGGTGAGGGTCAGCCGGTCCCAATTACGGAAGGAGAACCGCATACCGGCCGGCTCAATCGGGTTGTTCTTTCGTCCGAGCCGTAAGTTGATGCCGTAGGGATTATGCAGGACGATGATCGGCGTCACCGTGAGGCGGGCCAGTCCGCCTTGGTTCTGCAGTCCGAAGGCCAGTATCTCGCGACTGACGTAAGGTGACACCGCGACCTTGGTCGGCCGAGGGGCGGGCAGGCCATGCAGGGTCGTGGTGTTCAGGAAATCGCCGCTCAAGCTGTCCGTGCGGTTATAGAAGCGGCCATAATGGCTGCGTGCTCCGTAACCGGCGTTGCTGAGCGCGATGTTGCTCGGGTAGTGGGTTCGCGCGTTGATCTCCGGGGCGGTCGGAGTCACCCAGGTCACTTCCTTGTAGAGACGGTGGTAGTTGCGTAACGTGTCCCAGAGCGGTCCGCGAATCGTGAGCGAACCCCGGTCGAAGGCGTAGAGCGGCGCGTGGTCTCGGGTGGTGCCGTCGAAACGTAGGCTGGTCTTCGTGACGCCGAAGGCCCGGCGTTGCGATATGCCGTTCGGGTGATAGACGTAAGTGACGCCGGAAAGCGGGTTACCCGCCGAATCCGTCGGCGTCGTCCCGGCGCCGAACTCCGAAGCCGCCCAGTCGGCGTCGTTCATCTCGAAGGCGAGCGAGAGGTCGACCTTGAGTCCGCCCCAGAGCGAGTCTGCGTTGACGCCTCGCGACCAGAGGGTGGTCTCCGTGGTGAGGCCGCGGACGATGGTGGGCGGGTCGGTTTCGACGACGCCACCCCCATTCGTCAGGAGGGAGAGCTGTTGGACGTGCGAGACGCGCGGGTCGATGCCACTGAGGGGCATGGTGGAAAGTCCGGGCAGGATCTCGTTTCCCGACCGGCTCGTGCCGCGCAAGGCTTCTTGTTTGAGCTGCGGCGTGCTGGCCGTGCCATCCGTCGGCGTGAGCCGTGGGTCGCCCAGGTTGAGGCGCGCTTTGACGCCTTCATCGCCTATCCAGTAGCAATAAGAGCCGAAGACATCGGTGTCGGGCAGGCTGATCCGCGGCAGGACGATGCGCCCATCGGGCTTGCCGGCGTAATTTCCGCTCGGCAGCTCCGCTGGACTGGCGCTGGTGTCGCCGACGAGGGTGACGCCTTGGGTGTCAGGATAGACGTAGTCCGACTGCCAAGGGACCCATTGGGACAGATAGAAGTCGCTTTCTCCTTGGAGGTTCACGGACTGGCTGCCGGGGATCTCATCGTGACGTCCGCTGATCAGCCAGGCCGGTGGTTGGAGTTGGAGATCACTACGCCAGACGCCGGTCCACAGTGGGTTGCGCAAGGTAAGCCAGGTCCATCCCGGCTGCGTGGTGTTCGCGATGATGTCGGCGCGGGCGGTGATCCGTCGGTCAGGGCCGGCTTCCTGCTGGAGATGTCCCAGGGCGAGCCGGAGGGACACCACGGCGTTGAGTCGGGCGCGCAGTTGGTTCTGTTGGTGCGTGGCGACCCGCGATTCGATGGTGATGAACGACGCCAGCGAGAACAACAACAGGATCATGAAGGCCATCACCACCAGGGACAGGATGAGGCTGAAGCCGGATCGCTGGGCGGGGAGGGTTGGGCTGGCGGAGGCTCCTTTCACCTAGCCCATGATAGGCTGACGAGGGGTCTCGGCAAGCCCCCCATGAAGCCGGCATCCTTAGGCTTTCCGGTGGCGCCGATAACGCCAATGAATCACCGATAATTATCCTCGGCGGCGAGTCCGTCCGAAATGGTCTTCATCTCGATGCCCGTGCCGTCGGCCCCTCCGGGGATGAAGATCCTCAGGTTGCGACGCGCGTCATCCTGGGCTGCGAAGGCGGCGAAGAAAGGGGTCTCCTCCATGCCCGACTTCGTCAGGAGCTGGAGATGATATTGACGGAGGTTGGTCGCTCCTGGGCGAAGCACGATGCTTCCGCTGGGCGGAAGCGTACGTCGTCCGGAGGGGACGTCGACGATCACCGTCGCGGTCGTGAGATTGACGTAGCGGTCGCTGCCGGGAGGGAAGAACCCGAGGCGATCAGGGATCGCCGTAAGTCCGCTGCCTTTGCCAGGGTGGACGAGGATGATGAACCGTCGATGGTCGCCGGCGGGCAGGTCGATCGCGCCGAGTTCTTGTTTTCCGGCCTTCACTTTACCCGATGATTCGACGATCTTCTCTTTCCTGAATCCACGCGGCAGGACCGGGGTCGCTTCCGTCTTGGTCGCGGTCTCGTCTTTTTGTTTTTCGGGTTCGCTCGGGGAGGTCGAAACAAGGCGCAGTCGCCGTGCGGTGTGGGACATCGGCCTGCCGAGGGAACCGGCGGAGATGACCAGAGGGGTCGCCTTTCCTCCGTCATCGGCGATTCCCGCGCCAAGGATGTCCTGGGTCATTGAGACGAACCTGAGCTGCACCGGCGGAGCGGGCTCTGCGGCTCGCAGGCTCAGGCCGATCAAAAACGCGGATACGAGGGCGAAGGCCGTCTTAGATTTCATCGGTCTTGAGCCAACGCATGGAGGTGACCTTGAACCGGCGGCCGAGGATGTGGTTGATCAACGAAAGGTTCCGGTTTGTGGTCGGGTCCGTCGAAGTCGGCACTCCGAAGCCGAGGGGCTTGGCGGCGCTGCTGCCGGTCTCAGCGGGGTCGACGCGGTCGACGAATTCGGGTGTCCGCTGCACCACGACTTCCATCCAGGCCACGCCGGTCTCGCCGCCCGGGAGGACGGCTTCGCCGAAGCATCGCAGCGTGAAGGTGTCGGAGCGGGTGGCCAGCGCGGAGCCGAGGGATTGCAGTAGGTCGGATTGGAGCAGATTGCCGGGCGCGCCGAGGGCGGTGTGGACACGTCCGCCGTTGCCGACTTCGATGTTGTCAGGGTGGCGGAACCAAGGGGTCTCGGAGGTGTTGAGGCTGGCGGCGTTGAGCCGCAGGGAGCCGATGCCGCCGTAGAGCCGGTCGCTCAGGCCGGCGGCTTCGTCGGCGTCGGCCCGGAAGATGGCGGCCTGCAGGGCGCCGCAGCGGTTGGCCCAGGTCTGCGGGCTGAGGAAGCGATTGATGAACTCCGCGAGCCCAAGGTAGGGGGTCGTCGTCTTGTCGTGTCCGCCGAAGCGGCGCGTGCCGGGCGGGTTCGTCAGGTCGCGTTCACCGCGGACGCTGACGGTGAAGCGCTCTTTGTTCTCGGCGATGATCGCCTTGGCCAGCTTCTCGATCTGCGTGTCGCTCAGGTTCGCGAAGCCATCCCAGTTGCGGGGGTTCTCGGCGTTGCCGGTAGCAGGGGTGGAGTCCTGACGCGTCACGGCGCGGAGGAAGCGGGCGTTGTCCGTCGCACCGGGCGCGTCGGAAGCCAAGCCCTGGAGGGCTTGCTGTTTCGCGTTACCGAGGAAGGCCTTCCAGGCTTCCAGCGAGGTGGAGTTGACGTTGAACGCGCCTTGGTTGAGTAGCACGGACGCTGAGCGACGGTAGTCGTCCAAGGCCCCGATGATAGACTCGTCGGAGGCGCCTGAACGTTCGATCGAGAAACGAGGATTATCGAGAGGGGTTCCGTCGAGCACGAAGCCTTCGATGACCTGCGCGATGGATTTGACCTGATTGATGGGTGCGGTCGTCGTGTTGCCACCGTTGGTCACCTTGTATCCAGGGTGGTCAGGCAGGACGGCGGTCGTGTTGTCGGTCTTCATCCAAGGCGCCACGCTGGAGAGGAAGAAGCCGTCCCACAGGGCCGCGTTGAGGAGATAGGTCTGGTCGAACTCGGTCCAGTTGGGGCCGTTGTCCTGCAGTACCTTGGTGGCGTCGACCAGCGGACTGGCGAAACTGTTGCCGATGGACAGGAGGGGCTGCTGGTCGCGGACCCCGAAGTTGGCGTGCGCGTATTGGGCCAGTGAGGTCGGCTGGACGAGCGGAATCTCGGTGAGGATGGCGCGCTCGGTACCTTTGTCTCGCTTGACGGAATAGCCGCCGAAGGCTCGTTGGTTATCGGGTTGTTGGATGATTCCTTCCCAACTGTCACAGGCGCGCACTTTCGCGCTGTAGCTCGCCGGCGCCCCGCGGGTGCCGTTGTTGGAGCCGGCGGCCGTACGGCCGGCGCCGCTGGCCCGCAGGCTGCCTGCCATCGGATTCGAATGCGTGAACAGAGGGAAGGGGGAGCGGTCCTCGTTGGCGGACTTGGCCTCGATGTCGATCACCGCGAACGGAGCGGGCGTGCTGGTCGGACCGGTGCCTTCATGGGTACCGTCCGCATACTTCGGAGGGATACCGTCGATGCCCAGGCCGAAGGTACGTCCGGCCGCCGTCAGGGGGCCTTGGGTGATGACCAGTTCGGAATGTTCGCTGCTGTTCAGGAAGAAGGAAAGCTGGTCGTTAGCGGTTCGCGAGCCGTCTTTTTTGAGCTCAAGTCTGTCGCCTGGCCAGCAGTCAAGAGCGTGACGCATCCGCAGGTTTGGTCCGGAGGCGATTTCAGCCGTGAATGCTACGGTCTCATCGATGTCCGCCTCATACGAGCCACCGGCTTTAGAATCAACGATCTCATCGATTTGTAGGGCACGACCCACGGTGTTCTGGTTGGTCGCGGCCGTAGATTGCGACCAGTCGGAGATATTCGACATGTTCGCCGCGACGGGCTGGCAGGTAAATACCCTGAATTCGCCGGGCTCGAGGACGATGTCTGGGTTATTGATGTCCCCGCGGAGGTAGATCCTGAACGTGTCATCTTTTTCCGCCGAACGTCCGCTCACTCTCAGGAGGTGGGTGAGGGGCTTGGAGTAGACCGCTCCGGGTTGACGCAGGACGAGGCTCCATTCCTCCATGCCGGAGAGGCAGACGACCGCGGGGTAGGCATCGGTGGTCGGGCTGCCGGCATTGGTCGGTTGCCAGCGCATACGGACGTTATACGGATTGTGGACGACGACGATGGGCGTGACGTTGAGATAAAGGAAATACTGCGTGATCCAGCCGCGGGCGGGCTTGGGAGCACGGACCGTCACGGACGACTTGGTGAAACTGAAGGCCAGTGACGTGCGATGGATATACGGAGTCGCGGCGACATGCAGGGGGCGGGTGACCAACCGGCCTTTGTCCCCATTGATGAAGTCGGAGGCGTTGGGGTTGATCGGTGATTCTAAGTCGCCGTTGTAGACGTCCGAATAGCTATACGCACGGTTTCGAATGCCGTTGTCATGGAGACCGCTGTCTTCCGGATTACCCGACGGACGTGAGACGGCGGCGTTCGGCCAGAAGGTGCGAGCCCGTAGTTCCGGCAGGGTCGTCCCGCGACCGCTGACGGCGCCGGAACTCCAACCCAGCTGCTGGTAGAGGCGATGATAGTCGCGGAGCGCCCACCAGGCCGGCCCGCGGACCTGTCCGGTGGCCGTCGTGCGGCTGAAGACCGGGGCGGCGACGGCGGCGCCGTTACCGGTGCTGCCTCCGGAGTTGCCGGTCGTGCCGGTCACGATGGCCATCATCAGCGGATCGTCGGTGCCCTTGGACCGGGTGCGGCCGCCGAAGCCGTTCTCCGTATGGGTGCCGGCCGCGCCGTCGGGCGTGCTGCCGCCGGTCGCATTCCGTCCTTCGCCGAACTCGGTATTCGCGAAATCGTCGTCGGAAAGTTCGAAGGCCCGCGAGAGGTCGCGACGCAGTCCGCCGTGGAAGGAGTCGGCGATGACGCCGGCGGAGACGAAGCTGAGGTCGTGGAAGTAGGATTTCTCGGGAGAGGCGAGCGCGTCCGCGGAGGCGGGATAGTCAGCGTTGAAGCCGGCGAGCAGCGGGAGCTGACGCACGGTGTCGATGTGTCCGAGTTGCTCGGGGGTCCTCAGCGTATCCAGCCCTTTGATGCCGCTCAGTCCAGCCACGACCGGGCTGCGCAGGGCGAGGATGCGGTCCGCCGCGTTCGCGGTCGCGGAGCGGCCATCCGCCAGGTTGATGCGGGCTTTCACGCCTTCGTCGCCGATCCAATAAGCGTAGCGTCCGAAAGTGTCGTCATCCGGCAGCGTGACCTTGGGCAGCGTGATGATTCCGCTCGGCCGGCCGCCGGAGGCGGGTAGGGCGCTGCCCAGGCCGACGAGCTCGATCATGTCCTGCGATGAGCCGACGGGAGGGGTCTGCCACGGAGCCCAGTAGCCGGTAGGGTAGTCGGGCGTGCTGCCCGTCTGGAAAAGGGAGACGGTCTGCGTGCCGGCGGGCTGGTCGCCGAGTCCGGAGACGAGCCACGCGGGCGGGAGGTCCGGCTTGTCGGTGCGCCACACGCCGGTCCACATCGGATTGCGCAGACTGCCGGCGCTGACGCCAGGTTGCGTGATATCGGCCCGCGCGGTGGCGCGGCGGTCGGCGCCGGCCTCCTGCTGCAGGTGCGCCAGCGCGAGACGCATCGAGACGAGGGCGTTTAAGCGAGCGCGCGTCGCGAGCTGCTGGTTCATCGCGGCGCGGGACTCGATCGTGATGAACGCGGAGAGGGTGACCAACAGCATGACGACGCAGGCCATGACCGTCAGGGATAGGATCAGGCTGAAACCTCGGCTGCGGGATTTGCGTTTCATGCCATGCCGCGTGCTGCGACCTGAGTAATTACACCTAATTTTCAAGGTGAGGCAAGCGGTCAGACGTCCCAAATGGCTGGCTGACAAATAATTGTAAAATATTGGGTCAACTTATAAGGATTATATCAAGCGTATGCGGGCGGGTTCGACCGGCTCTTGCGCCTAAGCCCGCCCTCAGGCACTCCTAAGACATGCTGAAGCGCCACCCCCTGCTTTCGTCGGTCCTGCTCGTCGGAGGGGCGCTGGCCCTGTTTTTCTGGACCCGCCCAGAGGCGGTCTCCTCGCCGACGCCGCCGACTCCGCCGGTTTACGGCAGCTGCCCGCCTTCGCGCGACGGTATCGGCAAGACTTTCATGGGCCGCGAGATCTCCCACGTCATGGGGCATCCCGGCATCGGATGGCTCGAGCGCACCGACCGTGAGAAGGAGGAGGCGCCTTCCAAGGCCATCGCCTTGCTCGAACTCGCTCCCGACGCGGTCTTGGCCGACATCGGCGCGGGCTCGGGTTATTATTCTTTCCGCATCGCCCGCCTGCTGCCGCGAGGGAAGGTCGTCGCGGTCGATATCCAGCCGGAGATGCTCGAGTTCCTGAAGACCGAAGCGGTGAAGCTCGGCGTGAAGAACGTGCAACCCCATCTCGGGGCGATCGACGACGTGAAGCTGCCGCCGGCCTCCCTCGACGCGGCCCTGATGGTCGACGCTTATCACGAGTTCGACCATCCGGCGGAGATGCTCGCCTCGCTCCGTTCGGCCCTGAAGACCAAAGGTCGCATCTACCTCCTGGAATATCGCGCGGAAGATGACAACGTGCCGATCAAGCCGCACCACAAGATGACCGAGGCGCAGGCGCGGAAAGAGTTCGAAGCGGCTGGTTTCCGTTTCGTCACGAACAAGCCGGGCCTGCCGTGGCAGCACCTGCTGATCTTCGAGAAGCCCTGAGGCGCGCTCAGGCGCCGACGCTCTTCTTGATGTCCTTCAGCTGCTGGAACTCAGGCTTGGCGGTGTAATACTTGTCGAGCGGGTAGCAGCCGGAGATGAGTCCATTGCGCGGAGCGGTCGTGCAGTCGCTGAAGGTGCGGCAGATGAACTTCGTCTCCATCACGCCGTTCTTCGCGGCATCGGCGAGCATGGCCGGATAGCTGAGCACCGCCCGTCCGACGCCGATGGCATCGCTCCCTCCAGTGCGCAGAATATGCTGCGCGATGTGCGGGAGGTATTCTTGCACGTAGCTGAGGCCGGAGCTCACGACAATCATGCCAGCAGGAGCTTGCGCGCGGACCTCGCGGACGACGCGC
>Ga0209107_10000910_pt1 | contig 16733 bp, 21 predicted proteins | sample LakErihyJuly2011_2_FD_187460 | JGI IMG/M metagenome (GOLD analysis project Ga0209107, IMG submission 187460) | Freshwater microbial communities from dead zone in Lake Erie, Canada - CCB hypolimnion July 2011 (SPAdes) (version 2) | ecosystem: Environmental > Aquatic > Freshwater > Lentic >... | reverse complement strand
ATAACCAACAACGCTTGCATTCCAGCATTGGCTATTTGCCACCTGCCGCTTTTGAACGCGGCAACCTAACTCCAACCGGTGTCCACTAAAGTCGAGCAAGCGCCCACCATCAAGGATCATGGCTTCGCCATTGTCTTGGCCCTTGTTGGTGCCCTCCGCACCTTCGGTGCTCCGGTGCCGCTTACCTTGGGCGTTAGTCCATCCAATACCACGATCTATGCGACTGAAGCCATACCTCTTACCTTTGGTCCAGTTCACACTGATCGGTCCTGGTATTGGCGTGTTGACGGCGCTACTGCTTGGCGCCGGCGGCACGCCAACCCTATCTGGTGGCAGCCTCTTCATGCTGTTCGGCTATGGCGTTGGGCTTGCCCCTGCAGCTCTGGCTGGCGCCATCTATGTGTCCGCGTGGAACACACGAACGCTCTTGAAGGCACTGAGCACCACAGAATTCGGCGCTCTGCTGGGCGCCATCTCGGGTGTTATCGCGCTAGCCACGTTGTCAACCCTCATGTCCGGCACCCCATGGCCCAAGTCTCCCATCATCCATGTCATACCAATGGCTGCAGGTGCCGTTTGTGGATGGCTGGCGGCACAAGTTCGAGATGAAGCGCACGGGTGGACAAATGTCAGTTGAACAGCGCACAGCTTCAACAATGAAGCGCAACGCCAAGGTCCAGAATTCAGCGCCCACAAAACATCAGGAAGCCCCATGAAAGTCCACGGCAGTTGCCACTGCGGCCACGTTCGCTTCGTCGCCGAGGCCGACCCCCAACTCACCAGCATCTGCCATTGCAACGATTGCCAGAAGCTGACCGGCACGGCCTTCCGGCTGTCCACACCGGCGCTGCCCGGCTCCTTCACCTTGACCCAGGGCACGCCCAAGGTTTACATCAAGGTCGCCGAAAGCGGCGCACGCCGGGCGCAGGCCTTCTGCCCGGAATGCGGCTCGCCGCTCTACACCTACGACGCCGACAAGCCCACGCCCATCGGCCTGCGCGTGGGCGTGCTCGACGAGCGCCGCGCTTTGCCGCCCACCTGGCAGAAGTGGTGCGACGTGGCGCTCGACTGGACGCAAAACCTCGCCGAGGTCGAGCAGGCTTCCCGGGACCAGCGCGGCGCCTGAACCCCCGACAAGCTGCCCGAGCTCAGCGCCTGCTTGCGCATGTGGATGCGGCTCATGCCCTGCTCGGTGGCTTGCGCCGGACGCTGACGCCAGACCTCCCCTGAGCGTCACACGGGGCTTGGCGCGGGGCCGTTACAGTGTTTGCCAAACCAAAAGCGCACAGGGGAACACAGTGAACGCCATCAACCACGCGGCCACCGCATTGGCCATCCACCAACGTTGGCCAGGCGTTCCGATCTGGCCGGTGCTGGTGTCGGTGCAGATCGTCGAGGTGCTGTGGGTCGCGCTGAACCTGCTCGGCGTGGATCGCACCGAGGTGGGCCCGGCCTTCGCTTCCATGCGCGATGTGCACCTCGTCCACATGCCCTACTCCCACTCCCTGGCCACCACCGCGCTGCTGGCGTGGGCGGTGTGGTGGGTGTTCGCCAAGCGCCTGGGCCGACCGCAGTGGGGCGTGGCGCTGGCCGTCGGGGTGTTTTCTCACACGGTGCTGGACCTGCTCGTGCATGCGCCGGACATGGCGATTGCGCCGGGCATCGCCAGCCCCAAGCTGGGCACGGGGCTGTACAACATCCCCATGGTGGCCCTGCTCGGGGAGACCCTCTATGGCGTCTGGTGCTGGCGCAGCTTTCGGGGCTCGAAGGCCTTGCTGGCCGTCATCCTGGCCTTCAATGTCGGCGCGCTGTCGTTCTATTCGCCCGACATCCCCGGCCCGGAACTGCTCATCGCGGGCCACCCCATGCTGTTCGCGGGCTTCATCGGCGCGCACATCGCCATGGGGTGGGTCGCCATCTGGTACTTCGCGCGCAGCTCGTGGCAAGCTGCTGCCCTCAAAACAACACAACCCAGAGAGCAACCATGACCTACGCCGGCTTCTGGCGCCGCTTCGGCGCCTACTTTGTGGACTTCCTCGCGCTGACCCCGCTGATCGCCATCAGCATCTACGGCACGAACCTGACGCGCTGGTTCCAGGCCCTGTGGCTGATCCCCGGTGCCCTCATCGGCATCTGGTTCAGCGTGCACCTCGTGGTGCGCTACGGCGGCACGCCGGGCAAGCTGGCCATGGGCACGCGCATCGTCATGGACGACGGCTCGCCCATCACCCGCAAGGCGGCGTTCGTGCGCTACTCGGTGCTGTTCGGGCTGTCCATGCTGACCTCGGCCGCGCTGGCCTACTCGGCGCTGCAAATCCCCGAAGATCACTACATGTCTTTGGGCTTCGTGCAGAAGAGCATGTTGATGACCGCGGCAGCGCCGCCTTGGTACAAGGGCGTGAACCTCGCGATGAACGTGTGGGTGTGGAGCGAGTTCATCACCATCCTCTTCAACAAGCGCAAGAAGGCGCTGCACGATTACCTCGCGGGCACGGTGGTGATCCGCAAGGCAGCCTGACCCTGATGCTGCCCCCATCCACCCCCACCGAGCGAGCCCGCGCGCCCGAGGCGCCCCCCATCTTCGGGCTCCCTGCCATCGCGCTGGCCAGCCTGGTGGGCGGGCCGCTGGCAGCAGCTTGGCTGGTGGATCGGAACACGGTTGCACTCGGCCTTGCTCGCGAGCGGCGCCGTGCTGCTGGGTTTTTCGCGGTCGCGTCGGCCGTCTGGTTCTGGGTCCTGTTCAACGTCCCGCCCGATGCCCTCTCTGAGTTCATCCCGCACGTCCTGCAGGTCTTGCCCTGGTCGCTGTTCACCGTCCACCTCTTGCGGCGCCATCACCAGGCTCACCGGGCAGCTGGCGGCACATTCCGATCCGCCTGGTTCGCTTTCGGGATCGCACTGCTGGTGTCCATCGCCCTGCGCGTGCTGCTGCGTTTGCCGCTCATGAGCGCCTGAACCCCATGCTCAGCTTCCTCCCAGTCCTCACCCTCCTGCTGACCCTGCTCGCGTGCTCGGCCTGGGTGCACACGCAAGCGCGACGCTCGGGCCAGTCCCGTGCCATGTCCCTCGTCCTCGCGCCCCTGGGCGGCCTGGTCCTGACGCTCGCCGTGGCGTGGCTGGCCAGCGCCGCGTGGTCGCACTTCCGAGACAAGACCGGCCCGTTGCCGCTGGAACTCGACGTGGCCGAGGAGGTCTTCGCCACCGAATCCGGCGGGCTGCGGGAAGGATGCGGGGTGTTCGTGCACCGCCTGACGGAAGCCTCGCGGGCCGACCTCGCGCACAGAGGCTTGGCGAAGTTGCAGCCGGCGCGCACGGGGCGCGACCAACCGACGTACCACCGCTATGGCGCATGGCAACGCACCTCCAGCGGCTTCCATGTGCGCGGCGAGGCGTGCACCGACCTGCCCGACGACGTCACGGCCATGATCGCCAAGGCCCGCGAAACAGGCTTTGGCACCGAAGGCCACGAGTTCGACCTGCTGGCCGACCCGGTCAGCGGCCTCGTGGTGTTCAGCTTCAATGGTTGAGCAACCGCCATGCACCGCCCCATGCATCCCATGCCCCCTCCCCCCGCCCAGGCGCGCACCATCACCCTGACATCCGAGGACATCGCCCACACCCGGCTGCGCACCCAGCGCATCGAAGCGGCTGATTTACCCTTGTTCGCGCGCCACGACATCACCGACTGGAACGGCCAGCCCTTCGACCCCGAGCTGCTGTGTCGTTTGGGCAAGTGGTGGGTCAACGACGACAAGAGCGTCATCTTCAAAGACCTGGGTGGCGGCAGCTTTGAGATCCCGGAGATGCACGCCCTGGTGTGGCGGGGCGCCAAGGTGCACATCGAATGCGGTGGCGGCGGCGATCGTGCATGTGTGCTCACCCTGAACGCTGCGGGTGGCCTGGACGTGGTGGTGCATGTCACGCGCATCGCGATCCCGCCCGAGCTCGCCCATGACACCGATGCGGTGCTGGCCCAGGTGGCCGAAGCGTTCGCAGTCCGCCACTTGCCTGCTGGCGCCCAGGGCAGCGTGACGGTGAACTTCGGGCCCTGCGCGCCGGCGCCAAGTCGTCCTACCATCCCATGACCATGCACATCCGCCCTTTTGCCCCCGGCGACGAACACGCCATCTGCGAGATCTACAACCACTTCATCGCGCACACGGTGGTGACCTTCGAGGAGGTGCCCTTGCAGCCTGCGCAGATGCGCGAGCGCATCGACGCCTACCGCCGCACCCACCCCTGGCTGGTGTGCGAGGCGGACACGCCGACAGGGCCTCAGCTGGTGGGCTACAGCTACGCCAGCGCCTACCACGCACGCGCCGCCTTCCGCCACACGGCCGAGGTGACGGTCTATGTGCGCCTGGGCTGTGAGCGCCGTGGCATCGGCCGCGCGCTGTACGAAGCGCTGCTGACGCAACTGCAAGCGCAGGGCTGCCACGCCCTGATCGCCGCCATCGCCCTGCCCAACGCGGGCAGCGTCGGCTTGCACGAGTCGCTGGGCTTCACGCAGGCGGGGCATTTGCGCGAGGTCGGCCACAAGTTCGGGCGCTGGGTGGACCTGGGGCACTGGCAGAAAACGCTGGCTTGACCCCGCACTTCGGTCTGGGGATTGGCCGCAGACAAGCATCCCTCTAAAGTGCATCAGCACATGAATCACAGGGAAGCAAGTCATGAATTTCAAGTCCGTCACGGTGTTCCTGCTGGCACTTTTGCTGATTTTTGGCGCGGCCTTCGCCTACCTGCAGGACGTCACCACCCCCGACAAAATCGGCAACACGCCAGAGGGTGTGCCACCGTCCAGCCCGTCAGGGGGCACAGGCTTGCTGCTGGTCAACCCCAAAACCGACGTCCATTTGCGCGAATGCGCGGGCACGGCATGCCCAGCCATCGCCATCCTGGAAAAGGGCAGCGTCGTCAGGCCAACCGGCAAGACGGCATCGGTGGAGAACAGCCAGGGTGCCTTGATGCCATGGCAGGAAGTGACCTTCCAGTCCGGACGGTTCTGCGCGCCCAGCAGCACACCGCAAAGCGAATGCCTTCAGTGGATGGACGCACCGGCACCCACGGGGTGGGTCAGCGCAGCACACCTGCGCACCAACCACTGAACGGGGGGCACCACCATGTTCGATTACTTCGATCTGAAAGACGCGCTGAAGTCGCACTTCAACTACCTGACGCCTGGAGAGGCGCCTTACTACTTCATCATCATCGGCTTGGAGATTTTCTTGTTCAAGGCAGCCCATGAGCTCGACGGCGACGTCTGGCTGTGGGCCACCGTGGCAGGCAGCTTGCTGATGTCTGCCTGCGTCATCGCAGCCTTGGCGCAGAAGTGGGACAACGACAAGGCCACCGAGCGCAGCCAGGTCCGCGTGGGACGCATCGTCGGGATCGCCGTCCCGCTGATCGCCATCGCCATCAACATGTCCAAAACCAAGCACACACCGGCACTGATGCTGGGTGGCATTGCCCTGACGTTCATCCAGGCCAGCGCTTTCCTGCTGTTGGTGCGTGAGCGGCCACTGGAGCGCGACAAGTCCATCAACATCCCGCAGTTGCTGGTGATCTGCAGCTCGCTGATGTTCTCGATCCACTTCACGCTGTCGTCCATGTCTGGGCGTTTGTTCCTGACCCAACTGCCCGATGAGGTCGTGGCGTCGTCGGGAGAAAAGATGGTCAAGGTGTCCGAAGCTGCGTCGGCAGCAGAAAAATACGACCGGGACACCGAGGCCGTCAAGCAGCACCAGAACGACATCGCCTACAAGCGCAACAAGATTGCCCAAAGCATCCTCGACGAAGAGGCGGGTGTCCCGCTCATCCCGGTGAACTCGATCGCTGCGGACCTCCAGCTCGGGGGCAGAGGTGTGGCGATCAGCCGGTTGGCCGTTGAGTCCGCCAAGAAGCAACTCGCCAACCTCCGGGTGCTGTCGGCCTTCCTGATTGCCGTGTGGGCCCTGGTGCTGACCCGAACGCTGTATTACGCCGCCACCAAGCAGTGAACCCCATGCCCCAAGACATCCTGACCTTCTGGTTCCAAGACACCGCCCCCCAGCAATGGTGGCAGGTGGACCCGGCCTTCGACGCCCTCATCGCCTCGCGCTTTGGTGGGCTCTTGCAGCAGGCCGCGCGCTGCGAACTGCACGGCTGGCGCGGCACGCCGCAGGGCCGGCTGGCCGAGGTCATCGTGCTCGACCAGTTCTCGCGCAACGTCCACCGCGGCACGCCCCTGGCCTTCGCGCAAGACCCGCTGGCGCTGGCCCTGGCGCAAGAGGCGGTGCGCCAGGACGCCCACCTGGCGCTCACCCCCACGGAGTGCAGCTTCCTGCTGCTGCCCTTCATGCACAGCGAGTCGCCCGCCATCCACACCGAGGCCGAGCGGCTCTACCGCGCCTTCGCGCCGGCCAACAACCTCGACTTCGAGCTGAGGCACAAGGCCATCGTCGATCGCTTCGGGCGCTACCCACACCGCAACGCCATCCTGGGCCGTACATCGACCGACGAGGAACTCGCCTTCCTGCAAACGCCCGGCTCCAGCTTCTGAACCACCGCCATCACCCACACCTTCTCGCCAGGAACCCCATGCTGACCCTTGCCGCCCACGCCATCGTTGCCCTCGTCGCCGCACTGCACGCCTACTTCCTCGTGCTGGAGATGTTCCTGTGGGACAAGCCGGCTGGCCGCAAAGCCTTCGGCCTGACCCTGGAGCAGGCGCAGTCCACCAAGGTGCTGGCGGCCAACCAAGGGCTCTACAACGGTTTCCTGGCCGCTGGCCTGGTGTGGGGCTTGCTGGTGCCCGGCGCCGAGGGCCTGCACATCCGCGTGTTCTTCCTGGGCTGCGTGCTGGTGGCAGGCCTGTACGGCGCGGTCACGGCCAGCAAGAAGATCCTGTTCGTGCAGGCGCTGCCGGCGGCACTGGGTCTGGCCTTGACCTGGCTGGCCGCCTGAGGCTCACCACACCGCGGGTGAGTTCGGGTCGGTTCGGTGCTCGGCGAAACGCGCCGAGAGGAAATCGAGGAAGGCCCGCACGCGCGCCGACATGTGGTGGCGCAGCGGGTACACGGCGTGGATGTCGGCCACATCGCCCACCCACGGCGCCAGCACGCGGCGCAGGCGGCCGGCGCGCAGGTCCGCCGCCACGTCCCATTCCGAGCGCAGCACGATGCCGTGGCCGGCGAGGGCCCAGTCCACCGCGACCTCGCCATGGTTGGCGCTCAAGGGGCCATGCACTTTCACCGTGACCTTGTCGGCGCCGTGGGCCAGCGTCCAGTTGTTGAAGGCGGTGGTGTTCTCGCGGATGACGATGCAGCGGTGGCGGGCCAGGTCCTGCGGCGTGGCGGGCTCGCCCATGGCGTCGAGGTAGGCCGGCGAGGCGCACAGCAGGCGGCGGTTGCTGGCGATGCGGCGCGCCTGCACGCGGGCGTCTGGCGGGGCGCCGAACTGGATGCCCACGTCGATGCCGTGCTCGGTCAGGTCCAGCGGGCGGTCGGTCAGCGTGAGGATGAGCTCGACCTCGGGGTGCTGCAGCGCGAAGTCGGAGATGGCCGGCGCGAGGTGGCGTCGCCCGAAACCGAAGGTGGCGTTGACCTTGAGCAGGCCCTTGGGCGTGTCGCGGTCGCTCAGCAGGGACTCTTCCAGCCCTTCGAGGTCGCGCAGGATCTGTTCACCTTCTCGCAGGTAGCGCTCGCCCTCGGCGGTGAGGCTGAGGCGGCGCGTGGTGCGGTGCATGAGGCGCAGGCCCAGGCGCTGCTCCAGCGCGGCCAGGCGCCGGCTGACGTTGGGCGGCGTGATGCCCATGGCCTGGGCCGCGGCGGCCAGGCTGGGGTGGCGCGCCAGCGTGACGAAGAAGGCCAGGTCAGAGACGGTGTTCATTCGTGCGCGGCCCGCATGGATGTAGTGCGTGTCGGCGGATTGTATTTGTGGGGCGCATCCATAAGATGCCATCCCCATGATGTCTTCCGCCCTGCACCTGCTTTCCTTCGTCGTGATCGGCGCCAGCCTGGGCTTCATGGGCGGGGTCTTCGGCATCGGTGGCGGCATCATCGCCGTGCCCTTGCTGGTGCTGGGCTTCGGCCTGGACCAACCGCTCGCGCAGGGCACAGCCCTGGTGCTGATGGCGCCCAATCTGCTTGTCGGGTGGTGGCGCTACCACCAGCGGCACCCGGTGAGCGGGCGGGCGATCGTGGCGATTGCCGTGTCGGCCTCGGCCACGACCTGGGGCATCGCCCACATCGCGGCGCGCATGGACCCGGCCGTGCTGCGCTGGACCTTCAGCGCCTTCATGGTGCTGCTGGCGGCGCGCCTGGTGCACACCGCGCGGCGGCAGGCACCGCCCACCGAGCGCCCGCTGAACGTGCGCGTGCTGCCCCTGGTGGGCATGGTGGGCGGTTGCAGCATGGGTCTGCTGGGCATTGGCGGCGGCCTGCTGGCCGGGCCCTTGCTGTCGGGCTGGATGGGGCAGCGCCAGACCACGGCGCAGGGCCTGTCGCTGGCCCTCGTCGCACCCAGCTCGGTCGTGGCCCTGGCCACCTATGCGCAAGCGCAGCGCGTGGACTGGCAGCTCGGCCTGCCCATGGCCTTGGGCGGCGTGCTGACGGTGTCGGCCGGTGTGGCCCTGGCGCACCGCCTGCCCGAAAAGCCCATGCGCACGGCCTTCGCGGCCATGCTGGTGGGCACGGCCGCCTGGCTCATCGTCGGGCCGATGTGGATGGCCTGAGGCGGCGAGGCACAGGGGCAGGCGCCTCCAGCCCCTGCCCTTGCAGCACCGGCAGCGCCCGCAGGCGCTCGGCCGCAAAGTGCACGAACTCGCGGACCTTGGCCGCCGCGCCCCGGCCCGCCGGGTACACCAGGTGCACCGGCACGGGTTCGGGCTCGTGCGCGGCCAGCACCACGCGCAAGCGGCCATCGCGCACCTCGTCGGTCACCTGGTAGGCCAGCGCCCGGGCCAGGCCTTGCCCGGCCACCGCGGCGGCCACCCTCACATCGTTGGCATTGACGACCAGGCGCTCGTGCGGCGCAGGGCTGTGGCGGCCCTGGCCGAAGCTCCAGCTGCTGCGCTCCTGCCCCTCGATGGCCAGGCCGATGGCCCGGTGCTGCTTCAGCTCGGCCGGCGTGGTCGGCTCGCCTTGCGCCTGCAGGTAGGCCGGTGAGCCCACCACGACCACGCGCATGTGCCCCACCGGCACGGCCGTCAAGCCCGAGTCGGGCAGCACCGCGATGCGCAGCGCCACATCCAGGCCCTCGTCGATCAGGTGGACGAGGCGGTTGGTGAACAAGGCCCGAGCCTGCAAGGCGGGATGGCGGTCGAGGAATTCGAACAGCAGCGGCGCGATGTGCCGGCTGCCGAACAGGGCCGGCGCCGTCACCGAGAGCGTTCCGTGCGGTTCGCGGCGCGCGCCGGTCACGGCGGCTTCGGCCATGTCCAGCTCGCCCAAGATGCGGCGGCAATCGGCCAGGAAGGCCTCGCCGGCCTCGGTCAGGCGCAGGCTGCGCGTCGTGCGCTGCAGGAGCAAGGCGCCCAGGTGCTGCTCCAGCGAAGCCACGGCGCGGGTGGCCGCAGGCGCCGAGACCTCGCGCAGGCGGGCGCCTTGCGCGAAGCTGCCGCTTTCGGCCACGGCCACGAAAGTGCGCAGGCGTTGCAGGTGGTCCATCGCTTTCTTCCTCCTGCTGCAATTCTGAACTGTGCGCGATCGGTCTTTCGTTCTCGGCGCGCAATTCCTAGACTGCCTTCACCCCCATCCACCAGGAGCCAGCATGTCGAACACCACCCAACCGAACCCCGCCCGCCCGACCGTCACCCGCCTTCATCGCCACGCCCTCTCCGGCCACGCCCACCGCGCGCAACTGATGCTGTCGCTGCTGCAGGTGCCCGTTGAACTGGTCGATGTGGACCTCGCCGCTGGCGAGCACAAATCGCCCGCCTTCCTCGCCCGCAACGCCTTTGGGCAATTGCCGGTGCTGGAGATCGACGGCACCGTGCTGGCCGACAGCAACGCCATCCTCGTCTACCTGGCCGCCACGCGCGACCCGCAGCGCCAGTGGTGGCCCGAAGACGCCCGCACGCAGGCCGAGGTGCAGCGTTGGTTGAGCGCCGCCGCAGGCCCCCTGGCCCACGGCCCGGCCGCGGCGCGGGTGGCCCATGTGTTCAAGCGCCCGCCGAACCCGCAGGCACACGCCATCGCCACCGGCCTGTTCGGTGTGATGGAACAGCACCTCGGACAGCAGCCCTGGCTGGCCGCCGAGCACGCCACCATCGCCGACATCGCCCTGTACACCTACACGGCGCATGCCCCGGAAGGCGGCATCGCGCTGGCGCCCTGGCCGCACATCCGGGCCTGGCTGGCGCGCATCGAAGCCTTGCCTGGCTTCGTCGGCATGCAGCGCTCTGCCTTGCCCACGGAGGCTTGAATGGACACCCCGGCCTTCCATGCCGGCGAGCAGGCCTGGCAAAGCGAGGTGGGCGTGCGCGAGCGGCTGGAGGCCGTGGGGCGCATGGTCATCCGTGACCACATGCCCGAGCAGCACCGCGAGCTGTTCGGCAAGTTGCCCACGCTGCTGCTGGCCGTGCAGGACGCCAGCGGCCAGCCCTGGGCCACGATGCTGCAAGGGCCGCCCGGCTTCACCGACAGCCCCGATGCCCGCACGCTGCGCATCCACGCCCTGCCATCGGCCGATGACCCGGTGCGCCCCTGGCTGACCGAAGGCGCGCCCGTCGGCCTGCTGGGCCTGGAGCCCCACACCCGGCGGCGCAACCGCGCCAATGGCCGGCTGCAAGCGGTGGGGCCAGGTGGCATCGAGGTGGCGGTGGTGCAGAGCTTTGGCAACTGCCCGAAGTACATCCACGCACGGCGGCCGCAGGCCGACGCCACGCTGACACCGCGGCCGGCCGAGGCCTTGGGGCCGATGCTGGACGAGGCCGCCATCGCCTGGCTGCGCCGTGCCGACACCTTCTTCATCGCCACGGCCAGCGCCGCGCAACCTGGCAGCGACTGGACCGAAGGCGTGGACGTGTCACACCGCGGCGGCCGGCCGGGCTTTGTGCACGTGGCTGTTCACGACGCCGATGGGGCGACCTGCCTGCGCCTGACGGTGCCCGACTACAGCGGCAACCTGCACTTCAACACCCTGGGCAACCTGCGGGTGTGGCCCCAGGCCGGGCTGCTGGTGCCGGACTTCGACGATGGCAGCCTGCTGCACCTGGCCGCCGAAGCATCGGTCACGACCGAGGGCCCGGCGCTGGCCGCCCACCCCGGCGCGCTGCGCCTGCTGCACCTGGATGTGCGCGGAGGCTGGCGCCGTCCGCAGGCCTTGCCCTTGCGCTGGACACCAGCCGAGCCGCCGCCTCAGTTGCTGCCCTGAGCACCACCGTGCGTGCCGCCATAACGCCGCAGCGAGTCCACGTACAGCGCCTCGACCTTCTCTCGCGCCCACGGCGTGCGCCGCAGGAACTTCAGGCTGGAGGCCACGCTGGGCTCGTGCGTGAAGCAACGCACCGGGATGAGCCGGCCGAGCTCTTCCCAACCGTAAAAGTCGGCCAGGTCTTCGACCATGCGGGCCAGGGTGATGCCGTGCAGCGGGTCGCGGGAGGTCGGGGTCATGGACAGCGGGTGAACGGGATCGGGGCAAACAAGAGCGGCCCTCACGTGGCCACCTGCTTGGGCAGGAGGCGATCGTATTCCCTTTTGACCACGCCATAGCACTCGCAGCTCAGGGCTTCCAGGCCAGGGCGGTCCAGCACCTCGATGTGGCCGCGCGCGTAGCGGATCAGGCCCTGGCGCTGCAGCTTGAGCGCCGCTTCGGTGACACCCTCGCGGCGCACCCCGAGCATGTTGGCGATCAGCTCCTGGGTCATCACCAGGTTCAGGCCGGGCAGGCGGTCCAGGCTGAGCAAGAGCCAGCGGCAAAGCTGCTGGTCCAGGCGGTGGTGGCGGTTGCACACCGCCGTCTGCGCCATCTGGGTGATGAGGGCCTGGGTGTAGCGCAACAGCAGGTGCATGGCGGGACCACCACGGTTGAACTCCGTCATGAGCAGGTCGCCATGGAAGCGAAAGCCCTGGCCCGCGCTTTGCACCACGGCGCGGCTGGGGGTGGTGCCACCGCCCATGAACAGCGAGATGCCCACCACGCCCTCGTGGCCCACCACGGCGATCTCGGCGGCCGCGCCGTCTTCCGTCACGCCCAGCAGGGACACGATGGACGTCGTCGGGAAGAACACGTGCTGGAGGCCGCAGCCTGACTCGCTGACCACATGCCCCAGGGGCATGGCCACGTACTCCAGGTCAGGACACCACCGCGCATACACGTCCTCAGGCAACATGGCCAACAGGTCGTTGGTGCGTGGGTCAGCAGCTCGTTTCATCCCATCCATTCCTCATTCCGTCGTGACACGACCTTAGGGGCCGCCTGTCGCTGCGTATGTGCGCCATCGCACAGACCCGGAAATGTCAGGCTCCTAGATTGCAAGTGGCCCCATCCCAAACCAGGAGCACCACATGCAGATCCAGACACCCTCTCTGACCGCCATCCTTCAAATCAGCGCCATCGCCTTCTCGCTGGCCAGCTTCGGCATGCCCGTCCAGGCCGCCACCGCCGAGGATCTGAACCGCGATGCCGAACAGACGCTGCAGACGCTCTACAAAACCAACAGCGCCGCAGAGAGCCTCTCCAAGAAGGCCAAGGCCACGTTGGTGTTCCCGAAAATCATCAAGGCCGGCCTGGTGTTCGGTGGCAGCTATGGCGAAGGCGTGTTGCTGAAATCGATGCAGTCGCCCAGCTACTACAACTCGGTCTCGGCATCGTGGGGCTGGCAGGCGGGTGCCGAGTCCTACGGCTACGTGGTTTTCTTGATGAGTGACAAGGCCGTGCGCTATCTGGCCGAGACCAAGGGTTGGGAGATTGGCGTGGGCCCCAGCGTGGTCGTGGTCAACGAGGGCATGGCCAAGAACCTGTCCTCGTCCACCCTGAAGGACGATGCCTACGCCTTCATCCTCGACCAGCAAGGCCTCATGGTCAGCCTGAGCATCGAAGGCACCAAGATCACACCGATCAAGCGCTGACATCAGAAGACGTGGCGGTGGTCGCCAGCCCTGCAGCCCCGCCTGTTTCCAGACGGGGCAGGCGGGCGGTGAACCAGAACACGCTGCCCACGCCGGGCTGGCTGCTGGCACCGGCGTCACCGCCCATCTGCTGGGCGATGCGGCGGGTGATGGCCAGGCCCAGGCCGGTGCCGCCGTGGCACCGCGTGGCCGAGGCATTGGCCTGCTCAAAAGGCTGGAACAAGCGGGCCATCACCAAGGGCTCGATGCCAATGCCGGTGTCGCGCACCTCGAAGCGCACGTGGCAGTCGGCCTGCGACACCCCAGGCAGGACATCACAGCGCAGCACGATCTGGCCATGCTCGGTGAACTTGACGGCATTCGACGCATAGTTGAGCAAGGCTTGGCGCAGGCGCGTCGGGTCGGGTCGGCCATCACCCAGGCCGGCAAGGCTGAACCCTCGGTGATGAGTTGCACGCCCTTCGCCGCGGCTTGCGGCGAGACCAACGCACTCACGTCGGCCAGCAACTGCGTCAGTGACACCTTGGCAGGCACCAAGGTCATCTTGCCGGCCTCGACCTGGGCCAGGTCAAGCACATCGTTGATGATGTCCATCAGGTGCTCGCTGGCGTCGAGGATGATGCCCAGGCGTCGGGCCTGCACCGGGTTGGGGCCTTCCTCGCGCATCAGCGACGCAAAGCCGATGATGGCGTTCATGGGCGTGCGGATTTCGTGGCTCATGTTGGCCAGGAACTCGGACTTGGCGCGGCTGCCGGCCTCGGCGGCCTCCTTGGCGTCGCGCAAGGCGGCGGTGCGCTCGATCACCAGTTGCTCCAGGTGCTGACGGTGGCGGTTCAGCGCGGCCTCGATCTGCTTGCGCTCGGTGACATCGGTCAGCACCACGAACACCTCCAGCGCCTGGGCCTCGCCCGGATGGCGTTGCAGACAGGCGTGCACGGCCTGGCCGCGCCCATCGGGGCCACCCACGCACAGCTCCAGGTCTTCGGGCGCGTCTTGCTGAACGACGCGCGCCCAGGCAGCCAGCCAGTTCGCCTGATCGGGCGGTGCCACGCAGGCCAGGAAGGGCAGGAACAGCGCCGCCTCCCGGTCCTTGCCCAGCAAAGCGGCGCCCACCGGGTTGAGCTGAAAGATGTGCCCTTCGGCATCGAGCGTGCAGTAGCCCACGGGCGCGCGCTCGTAGAGCTTGAGGTAGCGATCACGCGAGGCGGACAGCTCATGCTGCGATGCCTTGAGCGCCTCGACGCTCATCTCCAGCTCGATCTGGTGCACCTGCAACTCGTGCAGCAGCACGGCATCGGTGTGGGCAGGCCGGTCCATGTCACTCCTTGGTGGGTTTGCACCGTTTGTAGCGTCTGGGCATGCCCGTGTCGGTGGGGCGGCGCACAGACCATGACACCCGCTGCATGCCACAGGGTCCATACTCAGACCATGATGCGCCCCAGCGTTCCGGAACACCATCCCCCAACAGACACCACACGCGTCGTGGGCCTGGGCGCATCCGCAGGTGGGCTGGCTGCGTTGGAAGCCTTCTTCGAGCACGTGCCGCTGGACAGTGGCCTGGCCTACGTGGTGGTGCAACACCTGGACCCCACCCGCGAAACACTGCTGGTCAGCCTGCTGCAAAGGGTGACGCAGCTACCGGTGCGCGAGGTCACCGACGGCATGTTCATCCTGGCCAACACGGTGTACGTCATCCCGCCGGCGCGCGAGATGACCGTGGTCAAGGGCCACCTGCACCTGTCGCAGCCGCAGCACCCGCGCGGCCAACGCCTGCCCATCGACGTGCTGTTCAGCTCCCTGGCGCAGGAGCAGGGCGAGCTCGCCGTGGGTGTGGTGCTGTCCGGCATGGGCTCGGACGGCACCCTCGGGCTCGAAGCCTTGCACACCAGCGGTGGGCTGACATTGGCCCAGCAGCCGGAGTCCGCCCAGTTCGATGGCATGCCCCGCAGCGCTATCGCCTCGGGCTGCGTGGCCATCGTGGCGCTGCCGGCCGAACTGCCACAGCGCATCCTGCAAGTCTCGGCCAGCGCGCGCCCCGACATGCCCGTGGCCCTGCCCGCGGACGAGGCACCGGCGCTCGACACCATCCTTGAGCTGCTCAAGGCGCACAGCAAGCACGACATGTCGCTCTACAAGAGCAGCACGCTGCTGCGCCGCATCGGCCGCCGCATGGCCGTGCACGGCCTGGGCACCATGGGCGCCTATGCCGAGTTGCTGTCGCGCAGCCCGCAGGAGCTGGACCTGCTGTTCGCCGAGATGCTGATCGGCGTGACCCGCTTCTTCCGCGACGACGATGTGTGGGACGAACTGGCCAGCCGGGTGATGCCGGCCATGCTGGCCCTGCACGGCGCGCACGGCCTGTGCCGCGCCTGGGTGGTGGGCTGCTCCACGGGCGAGGAGGCCTACTCCCTGGCCATGCTGTTCAAGGAAGCGCAAGACGCCCACCCCGAAGCCGCCGGCCTGACGCTGCAGGTTTTCGCCACCGACCTCAGCGCCGACGCCGTGGCCATGGCGCGCAAAGGCCTGTACCCCGGGCGCATCGCCACCGAGGTGAGCGCCGAGCGCCTCGCCCGCTTCTTCACGGCCCACGAAGGCGGCTGGCGCGTCCACAAGGACATCCGCGACATGGTGCTGTTCGCGCAGCACGATGTCATCCTGGACCCGCCCTTCACCCGGCTGGACCTGCTCTCGTGCCGCAACGTCCTGATCTATTTCAACGCCGAGCTGCAGCAGCGCCTGATGCCGCTGTTCCACTACAGCCTGCGCCCCGGCGGCGTGCTGCTGCTGGGTGGCTGCGAAACCGTGGGACGCGCACAATCGATGTTCACACCCTTGAGCGCCAAGCACCGGCTGTACCAGCGCAACGACGACGCCCTGGCCACGTTGTCGGTCGATTTCCCGGTCAAGCCCACCACCGCGTCGCGCCACGCCACGCAGGAAGCCCTTGTGTCCAGTCCCCCCTTGCCACCCAACAACCTCCAGACCCTGGCCGACCACGTGCTGCTGCAGACGCACGCACCGGCCGCGGTGCTGGTCAACGAGTCAGGCGACATCCTCTACATCAACGGCCGCACCGGGCGCTACCTGGAGCCAGCCGCTGGCAAGGCGAACTGGAACATCCACGTGATGGCGCGCAGCCACATGCGCACCCAGCTGGCCGTGGCGCTGCGCGAAGCCGTTGCCGAGCGCAAGACGGTGATCCTCAGCGGCCTCAAGCTGGAAGGTGACCCGCTGCACACCTTGAGCGTGACCGTGCAAAGCCTGCAGGAGCCCAGGGCCCTGGCCGGCACGGTGCTGATCGTCTTCAAGGAAGTGAGCGTGCCGCAAGCACACGCCAGCACGGCCAGCGAGGCAGGCGGCCCCGACACGGCCTGGCAGCAGGAGCTGGACCACGCGCGCGGCGAGATCGAAGCCCTGCGCCGGGAGATGCAGGCCTCGCGGGAAGAGCTGCAGGCCGCCAACGAGGCGCTGCAATCGGCCAACGAAGAGCTGCAATCCACCAACGAGGAGCTGACCACCTCCAAGGAAGAGGCGCAGTCCATGAACGAGGAATTGCAGACCATCAACGGCGAGCTGCAGACCAAGCTCGACGACCTGGCCATGGCCCAGAGCGACATGCAGAACCTGCTCAACAGCACGGACATCGCCACGCTCTTCCTCGACAACGACCTCAATGTGCGCCGC
>Ga0209107_10000909_pt1 | contig 16745 bp, 17 predicted proteins | sample LakErihyJuly2011_2_FD_187460 | JGI IMG/M metagenome (GOLD analysis project Ga0209107, IMG submission 187460) | Freshwater microbial communities from dead zone in Lake Erie, Canada - CCB hypolimnion July 2011 (SPAdes) (version 2) | ecosystem: Environmental > Aquatic > Freshwater > Lentic >... | reverse complement strand
CGCTTAGAGCGCCCGCCATCCGGGCGTTGAGCTGGCCGTGATCCAAAGGTGATCGGGCCGGAGGTTGGGCAGTTTGAGGCGTTCCGCGTGCCTTAGCCCAAAGCCCAGCCACAGGCCTGAGATGGCTGCTCTAGGCCTTGGGGTTCGCTCCTGCCAGCTCCGCCAGGACTGGCGATCGGGTAACAAGAGCCAGTAAAGGCGGCCGGCTTGCAGCATGGCCGCCTGGCTGTCAGTGGCCAGGGGCCGCAAGCTCAAACCCGGGCTTTGCAGTTGTTGCCCCACCTGGAGGGATGGGCTAGGTGCAGCGCCGAACTCGGGGTCCGATTCACCCAGGGCCCAGATGACGGTGTCGCTCATCTCCTGCCAGCACTCGCTCCCCAGGGAGGCCACCGGATCGCTGAGTAAGACCCAGTCGAAGCGCTGCAGACCCAGGCCGGTGGCGAGCTGGCGGGCCCGGCCGCAGCTGAATCGATCGCCGGAGCGGCTGACCAGGGCACCGCGGCCTCCGTGGCGGGCGACCAGCAGGTCCCTTTCGCCCTCGTGGACCAGCAGCAGATGATCGCCAGCGCTCCTGGCCAGATGCAACACCATGGCGGCGGCCAGGAGCCCTAGGCCGGGGCCCCGCCAGCGCCTGACCCTGGCGGAGCCAGCCAGGAGCCAGGGCGCCAGGCCGGCGCTGAACAACACGACCAGCACGGGATCGAGCCGCCCCAGCTGCCATTGGGCCAGGGGCAGGGCGGCGAACTGGCGGCTGATCCATAGCAGCAGTTGGGTGAGGGGCAGTATGGGCAAGGCGATTAATCCCAGCAGGGCTGGAACCGTGACCGACACCAGGGCCATGGCCATCGCCCCCAGGGTGAGGGGGGTGAGCAGGGGATCGACCGCCAAGTTGGCGGCCACCGCATAGAGGGGCACGCTGCCGAAGTGGAGCAGCTGCAGGGGCAGGGTCCAGAGGGAGGCCGCCAGGGGGACCGCTATCGCCACTGCCAGCCACCGGCGAGCCTTCCCGGGGGTTGGCCCCGCCAGTCGCTCCTCCAGGGGGCGGGCCGTGAGCAGCAGCCCAGCGGTGGCAGCAACGCTTAGCTGGAAGCCCACATCCAGCAGCCAGCTCGGCTGCCAAAGAAGCATCAGCAGGAGGCAGAGCAGCAACACCCCTAGGGGTCGGCTGCGGCGGCCGCCCTCCTGCACTAGGAAGGCCATCGCCCCCATCACCACGGCCCGCACCACCGAGGGCTGGGGGCCGGCCAGCAGCAGGAACAGCAGCATTGCCCCCAGGGCCAGGCCCCAGCGCAGGGGCCTGGGGCCGCTCCGGGCCAGGGCCATCACCGCACCAAGTAGCACCGTGAGGTGAAACCCCGAGGCCGCCAGGGCATGGGACAGGCCGGATACCCGAAAGGCGTCGCGCACCTCCAGGGGCACGGGCACCACCGCACTGCCGAGCACGAGGGCTGCCAGGACACCGCCGGCCTCGGGGCCACCGCGCTCCAGCAGGGCCTGGGCCATGCGTCGGCGCAGGTCGGCCACCGGCGTGGCCGGTTGGGCCAGCAGGCTCCACCGCTCCACGTCCAGCACCGTCCAGATGCCCTGGCGGGCCAACCGCTCCGCCGGGCCGGCCAGCAGGGGATGGGGGGCCGCCCGGGGCCGCCGCAGTCGGCCGCTCACCTGCAGGCGCCAGCCCTCCTGCAGGGTCGGGCAAGCCCTGAAGTGCAATTCACTGCGGCCCTGGCGCCATTGCACGGGGACCCGGCAACCCTTGCCGTCAAGGTTGGTTTGGGGATCGGCCAGGAGGGTTCCCATCCGTTCGATCGCTATCGGCTGGTTGGTGCCGGCGGGGATCAGGGTCACCGGATCGCCTGCTGCCGGGCCGGGCTGGTGGCCCAGGCCCCAGGCCAGCAGCAGGGGCAGAACCACCACCAGCCCCCAGCGACTCCGGTGGGGGCGAGCGAGCCAAAGCCCTAGGGCCAGCAGCAGGCCCGTGCCGACCAGTTGCAGGCTCAGCGGCAGGGGCAACACCCCCAGGCCCAGGGCTAGCAGGGCCAACGACACCACCATGGCCGCCATCGGCGCTGTCCAGGGGGAAAGGCACCCTGAGGGTTCCCAGCCCCGGCGCCCTGGCCCCAGGCCCTGGAGTTTTGGGAGGCCCGCGGTCCGGGTCCCCTCCGCTGGCGGGCGGCAGGGGCCTTAGGGTTTTGACCTAGGGGTTTCGGCCCGATTGGCCGCGATCCCACCGATCCGACCCCGTGCCCCTGTCCCGTTTGCGCCTGCCCGTTCAGCTCCCGCCATGGCTGGGTTCCTCGGGCCTGGGTCCAGAGGGCCTTGGTCCTGCGGGGCTTGATCCAGCGGGTCTGCGTCCAGTCGGGCCTAGTCCAGTTGGGCCGGAGCCTGCATCTGGGGCCCGTCCCCCAGCCTGCCGGCATCGCCCGATCCCGGAGCCCTGGGGCCGGCCCTGGCGTCGGGCTTCGGCTGGTTGGGCCCTGGGGTTGCTCCTGCTGGGCGCCAGTGGCGGCAGCTTCGGGGCGGCCAGGGCCCAGGCACGCACGATCACGGTTGGGGCCGGCGACACCCTGGAGCAGCTGGCCCAGCAGCAGGGGGTGTCCGTGGAGTCACTGATGGCCTTGAACGGCATCCGTGATCCCCGCAGCCTTCAGATCGGCCAGCGCCTGCTGGTGCCCCATCGCTCCAGCCCGCCTGCCCAGGCCGGCCCTGCCCCCGGCCGCTTGGCCCGCCAGGCGCCCGAGCCCCAGGGCCCCGTCGAGCCCCCGGTGGATGGCACGGGCCTAGCGGCCAGCGCCGCCCTGTTGCTGAGCCCGGCGGAGCGGCGCGACCGGGCCGAATTGGCCCTGCGGGAGCAGTCGGGCCAGGCCCGCTGGAAATGGTTCAACCGCACGGCGGTGGACTGGGCCGGTTGGAAACTCACCAGCAGTGGCGCCCGCTTCACCCTGGTGAAGGGCTCCGATGCCGATTTGGGCGTCAGCCGCGGCGCCGCCTCCGCCGTGGCCGTGCAGTGCGAAACCCTGCGCCAGACCTGGCGCGTCAATGGTCAATGGCTGCCCTGGGGCGCGGCGGCGCCGGGGTCGGTGGGCCAGCGGATCGTGCTCGACCTCTGCAGCAACACCCTGAACGATCCGGCCGTGCCCCTGCCTCCCGCCCCTCCCGTCCTGCCGGGGGCCCCTTTTGCCGCCCCCTAGGGGCTAGGCAATTGAAGAATCAGGTCACAGACCTGCGGGCTGGGCATCTGCTTGCCCAATAGCGGTGCCACCAGGGCCGCCAGGGGCCGCAGCTTGCAGGGGGCCACGGCGCTTTCCACCAGCCGCCCCCCCTGGAAGGACAGCACCGCCACCACCAGAGTTAGGGCTAAGCGCCTCATGGTTGGGTCCCCATGGCCTCGCGCTGGTCGGCGCTGAGCAGGGGGAAGCCCAGGGCCTGGCGCTCCGCCAGCCAGGCTTCGGCCACCTGGCGGGCCAGGTGGCGGATGCGGCCAATCGTGGCGGTGCGCTCGGTGACCGAGATCACGCCGCGGGCCTCCAGCAGGTTGAAGGTGTGGCTGCACTTGAGCACGTAATCGAGGGCCGGGGCCGGCAGCTTGGCGGCGACCAGATCCGTGGCTTCGGCCTCATAGAGGGCAAAGAGTTGGGTCAGGCGCTCCGGGTTTGAGGCCTCAAAGTTGTAGGTGCACTGGCCCTTCTCGAAGGGCAGCCAGATGTCGCCGTAGCTGCGCCGCCCATCCCAGCTCAGGTCCCAGATGCTCTCCACGTCCTGGAGGTAGGTGGCCAGGCGCTCAAGGCCGTAGGTGATTTCAATCGACACGGGCCGGCAATCAATCCCGCCGCATTGCTGGAAATAGGTGAACTGGGTCACTTCCATGCCATCGAGCCACACTTCCCACCCCACCCCCCAGGCCCCCAGGGTGGGGGATTCCCAGTTGTCTTCGACAAAGCGGATGTCGTGGTCGGCGGCGCGGATGCCCAGGGCTTCGAGCGAGGCCAGGTAGGTCTCCTGGATGCCCTCAGGCGAGGGTTTGATCAGCACTTGGTATTGGAAATAGTGCTGGGCCCGGTTGGGGTTGTCGCCGTAGCGGCCATCGCTGGGACGGCGGCAGGGTTCCGGGTAGGCCACGGCCCAGGGCTCCGGTCCGATCGCCCGCAGCACCGTGTGGGGACTCATGGTGCCGGCCCCCTTTTCGGTGTCGTAGGGCTGCAGGATCAGGCAGCCCCGCTCCGCCCAGAAGCGATTCAGGGTGCCGATGATGTCCTGGAAGTGCATGGGGCGATCCGTAGGGGCGCTCGAAACGGGCTGGTGGGCCAGGAATTAAGCCATTGTGACCTGGAGCATTAGGCACCAGGCGGCTGGAAGCGATGCCAGCTCCACCACTCCCCCGGGGGCAAGGCCTGGGCCGGACCATCACCTAGCTGCACCTGGACCAGTTCCGGCCGGCCAGCCCTGAGGCTGAGCCCGGCGCCGAGGCGGAAGCGTTGGCGGCCCTCCAGCAGGGCCCCGTAGACGGTTCGCCCTTGGGGATCCCGCAGCTCAATCCAGCTGGGGCCGCTGGTGATCACCAGCAGCTCCTTGGCGCGAGCGGGCCCGCCCGCCTGGGGGGCTACCTGGTTTGCCCCCAGGGGCGCGGGGTTCGGTTGGGGGCTCCCCGGTGCCAACTGCCGCTGGAGCAGGCCAAAGGCAGCCAGGGCGGCCACCGCGGCCCCGAGGGCCAGCCGGTATCGCGGTGACCGCCGCCCCGGGGCCGGCCCTGGAGCCAGGAGTCGGGGCGATGCCGCCGCCGGTAGGGCCCGTTGCAATTGGTCCCGCAGTAGAACGTTTTGCTGGCGCAGCAGCCGTTCTTGCTCGAGCAGGGGCTGGAGTTGTTGCTCGAACTTGCGCTCATAAATCCCAGGGAGTTCGCCGATCAGCGCCTCCAGCTCGCCAATCAGCTGGCGGGTGTCGGCCAGCCGCCCCTGGATCGCCGCCAACTCCCGCTGGTCCCCTTCGGCTTGGTCGCTCATGGCATGGCCGGCGGGCCGAGCAGCAAGGGGGATACCGCCGCAGCTTGGCAGCCCTGGCCGAGCCGCCGCAAGCGGGGCCCTGCCCGCTCAGGCCACCAGTTCCAGCAGCCCCATCTGGCCGCCCGCCAGGGGACGGTGTTGGATCCGCTGAAAGCCCGCTTGGCGCGCCAGGGATTCCTGCTCGGGGCCGGTGGGGAAGCGGGCCAGGCTCTCCTCTAAATAGGCGTAATGGGCTTCGAGATCGGCCTGGCGGGCCAGGGGCACTACCAGCTGGCGCAGGTAGAAGCGTTGGAAGCGGGCCACCAGGCCGGCGGGATCCTCGGGCCGGTTGAAATCGAGCACGGCGGCGCGGCCGCCGGGGCGCAACAGCCGCCGCAATTCGCCCAGGCCGGCGAGGGGATCGGCCAGGTTGCGCAGGCCGTAGGCGATCACGGCCCCATCGGCCCAGCCGTCCGGAAGGCCCGTGGCCAGGGCATCGCCCAGGCGCCAGTCCAGGCGCAACCAGGGCTGGCTAGCGGCCCGGCGCCGGGCCAGCTCCAGGGGGGCTTCTGCGGCATCAAGGCCCAGCACCTGGCCTCCCGGACGCACTTTTTCGGCCAGGAGCAGGGCTAGATCACCCGTGCCGCAGCAGAGGTCGAGTAGGCGCTGGCCTGGCCTGGGGGCCACATAAGCGATGGCCTGGCGCTTCCAGAGGCGGTGCAGGCCGAGGCTCAGGGTGTCGTTGAGGCGGTCGTAGCTGGGCGCGATCTGTTCAAACAGCTGGCGTACGGCCGCCGGATCACCGGGTTGCATGCAGATTGAGGGGGCCATCCCAGGGAAGGGAAATGGCATCCAAGCTGATTCCCGCTTCGCTGCCGGTGGCGTAGGCATCGGGCAACAGGCCCCGGGCTTCGAGCCGATCGGGGCTGGTGAGGGTGAGCACCATCACCGTGGCCAGCCCCACCGCCGCCGAGCAGACCATGCAGCCGGCCAGCATCAGCGAAAACTCCTTGCGTTGGTTGGCCACCTCCATCAGCCTCAGGGCCCAGCCGACCAACGCGACCACCACCAGCACCATCGCCACGGCGAGGGCCGTTGTGGTGGAAGGGAGGGAGGTCAACACGGAGGCCTGGGCGCAGGGGGGCTGGAATCGGGCTGGAGCGTGCCGGCCTTCAGGGGCCAGGCCGCAGGACGCCAGGGGGATGGGCGTGCCAGATCCCGCAAATGTAACTAGAGGTTAAGTGGCGCGTGATCGCCCAGCGGGGTGTCAAGCAGGCGATCCGCTCGCTGCGGCTGGCGTTGCATTGGATCGGCGCTGGATTGGCGCAAAAACTGCCCCACTTGTGCTGCGGCGCTGCATCGCCAGTCGCGCACCGATTCAGCCGGCCATGGCTGGTTCCAAGGGACGCAGGTTCACCCCCTGGGCCAGCAACTCCGTTTTGATCTGCTCCACGGTCAGCACCCCGTCATGGAGCAGGGAAGCGAGCAGGGCCGCTGCGGCCTGACCTTCCCCCAGGGCGGCGCCGATGTGGGCGATGCTGCCGGCCCCGCCCGAGGCGATCACGGGCACGGCCACCGCTGTGGCCACGGCCCGGGTTAGGGCCAGGTCGTAGCCGGCCTGGGTGCCATCGCCATCCATGGACGTGAGCAGGATCTCGCCCGCCCCCAGGGCCACGACCTGCTTCGCCCAGGCCACCGCATCGAGGCCCGTGTTCTCGCGGCCGCCTTTAACGAATACATCCCAGCCACCCCCTAGGCCCCCCAAGGGGCTGCCAGAGGGGCCGCGCCGGGCGCGGGCATCGATCGCCACGACGATGCACTGGCAACCAAAACGCTGGGCCCCTTCGGTCACCAAGTTGGGATCGGCCACGGCCGAGGAATTGAGGCTGATCTTGTCGGCGCCGGCCCGCAGCAGCTCGGTGATGCCCTCCACGGAGCGGATGCCGCCGCCGACGGTGAAGGGGATCGTCACCGCCTCGGCGGTGCGGCGCACCAGCTCCACCAGGGTGCTGCGGCCCTGGTGGCTGGCGGCGATGTCGAGGAACACCAGCTCATCGGCGCCGGAGGCGCTGTAGCGGCAGGCCAGCTCCACCGGGTCGCCGGCGTCGCGCAGGCCAACAAAATTGACCCCCTTCACCACCCGGCCATCGGCCACGTCCAGACAGGGAATGATCCGTTTGGCAACCATGGCAAGGCGGCGGGTAAGCGCTGGTAAGGTTGCGCAACTTTTGAGTTACGCCGGTTATGTCCCAGGCTGCCATCACCATCGGCTCGAAGGTGCGGGTCACCCGGGTTCGTGACCGCATCCCCGCTGGCCTCGTTGCCACCCTCCAGGCCGATGCCACCGGCACTGTCAAGGATTTCAAGCTCACCGATGGCACGGGCATCGGCGTGGTGGTGGAACTGAGTGGCGGCGGTACCACCTGGTTCTTCGACGACGAAATCACCCCCGCCTGAGGCCAGTCAGCCCGTGAGCGATCGCCCAGGCATAGCCAGCCCCGCCCCAACCCAGCCTGGGGACCAGGGTCCCGGCGGTGGAGCCCGCCAACTGCTCGGCATGAAGGGTGCCAGCGGCACCTCCACCATCTGGAAGATCCGGCTCCAGCTGATGAAGCCGGTCACCTGGATTCCCCTGATCTGGGGGGTGCTCTGTGGTGCCGCCGCTTCGGGCCGTTTCCACTGGACCCTGCCCGAAGTGGCCGCCTCCTTCGCCTGCATGGTGATGAGCGGCCCCCTGCTGGCTGGCTACACCCAAACGATCAACGACTACTACGACCGCGAGATCGACGCGATCAACGAGCCCTATCGGCCGATTCCCTCCGGGGCCATCCCCCTTGGCCAGGTGAAGGCCCAGATCTGGATCCTGCTGCTGGCGGGCCTGGCAGTGGCCTACGGCCTCGACCTCTGGGCTGGCCATGGCACGCCGGTGGTGTTTCTGCTGGCCCTGGGCGGCTCCTTTGTGAGCTTCATCTACTCAGCGCCACCCCTGAAGCTCAAGCAAAATGGTTGGCTGGGCAACTATGCCCTCGGCGCCAGTTATATCGCCCTGCCCTGGTGGGCCGGCCAGGCCCTGTTTGGCCAGCTCACCTGGACCACCGCCCTGCTCACCCTGGCCTACAGCCTGGCGGGGCTGGGCATTGCCGTCGTTAACGACTTCAAGAGCATCGAAGGCGACCGGGCCCTGGGGCTCCAGTCCCTGCCAGTGGTGTTCGGTGCCCAGCGGGCCAGCTGGATTAGCGCTGGCATGATCAACCTTTTCCAACTGGCCATGGTGGCCGTATTAATTGCCATCGGCCAACATTTTTCGGCCGTGCTCTTGGTGCTCCTGATCGTGCCCCAGATGACCTTCCAGGACATCTGGCTGCTGCGCGATCCGGTGGCCTTTGATGTCAAATACCAGGCCAGCGCCCAGCCCTTTTTGGTGATCGGCATGCTTGTTACGGCCCTGGCGATTGGCCACAGCTCCCTCACCACGGGCCTGGCGCCAGTGGTGGGCATGTGAAAGGGCGAAGGCGCCAGCTGCTAGTCGCGGGCCTTTGGGCCGCCGGCATCGGCGGAGTGGTGGCCGTGGGTCAGTCCCTGCTGATGCAGGGGTTCGACAAGCTGCTGCCCGATGTCAGCCATATCAATAGCTTCAACCGGCCCGGCACGGTCACGGTGCTGTCGGCCGATGGCCAGGTGATCCAGAAACTGGGCCCCGCCACCCGCGACAAGGTGGCCAGTGGCCAGATGCCGGAGCTGGTCAAACGGGCCTTTATCGCCGCCGAAGACCGTCGCTTCTACAAACACGATGGCATCGATCTGGTGGGGATTAGCCGGGCGGTGGTGCGCAACATCACCCGCGGCTCCTTGGAGGAGGGGGCCAGCACGATCACCCAGCAGCTGGCCCGCACCGTGTTCCTCAGCCAGGACCGCACGATCACCCGCAAGCTCGAAGAAGCGGCCCTGGCCGGCAAGCTCGAGCGCCAACTCAGTAAGGAGCAGATCCTTGAGCAATATCTCAACTACGTGTACCTGGGCTCCGGTGCCTACGGCGTGGCCGATGCGGCCTGGATCTACTTCTCCAAAACCCCAGCGGAATTAACCCTGCCCGAGGCGGCCCTGATCGCCGGCTTGCCGCCCGCCCCCTCGGTCTATTCGCCGCTGGTCAATCCCGACCTGGCCCTGCAGCGGCGCCGGATCGTGCTGCGGCGCATGCGTGAGGCCGGCTTCATCGACGATCGCCAGCAGCTTGAGGCCCTGGCTACGCCGCTCAAACTGAAGCCAGCCGTGCCCAAGTATTGGGAGAGCCGGGCGCCCTACTTCACCAGCTGGGTGGCCCAGGAGCTGCCCAAGGTGCTCAGCCCCGAACAACTGGAGGTGGGCGGGCTAACGATCCGCAGCAGCCTCAATTTGGCCTGGCAGGACCAGGCCCAGAAGGTGATCGATGCCAGCACTCCGGGCGCCATGCAGGGGGCCCTGATTTCGATGGAGCCTGGCAGCGGCCTGGTGCGGGCCCTGGTGGGCGGCAAGGACTACAACAAGAGCCAGTTCAACCGGGCCGTCCAGGCCCTGCGTTCTCCGGGCTCCACCTTCAAGCTGTTTGTGTATCTCGCGGCCCTCAAACAGGGCATGAAGCCCGAAGACACCGTGGTCGATGAACCGCGCTGTTTTGCTGGCTATTGCCCCAAAAACTTCAGCAATCGCTATTTGGGGCGCATCCCGATGTGGGTGGCGATGCAGAACTCCCTCAACGTGGTGGCGGTGGAGCTGCTGCAAAAAGTGGGCTTTGACCCGGTGATCGCCACGGCCCGCAGCCTGGGCATTACCCGGCCCCTGGGGCGCTACTACCCGATGGCGATCGGCGCCTATGAGCAGACGGTGCTCGACATGACCGCCGCCTATGCGGCGATCACCAACCGGGGCGTTTACGTGGCGCCGACCCCGTTTGAGGAAATCCTTGGCCCCAATGGCGACCTGCTCTGGAGCCGCCGCGTCGATGGCGACCGGGGCCGCCGGGCCGTGGCTAGCCCCCTGGCCGACGCCATGCTCTGGATGCAGCAGCAGGTGGTTAAGGGAGGCACCGGCGGCGGTGCCTCCCTTAAGGATCGCCCCGTGGCCGGCAAGACCGGCACGTCCGAATCGGGTCGGGACTTGTGGTTCATCGGCTCGATCCCCCAGCTCACCACCGCCGTCTGGCTCGGTTACGACGACAGCCGCGAGACCCGCAACACCAGCGTGCTCGCCACCTACGCCTGGCACGACTACATGGCGCCGATCGTCAGGGACCTGCCGGTGCGCCAATTCCCGCCCAAACCCGTGCTGACCAGCAGCTTCCAAGCACCGCCCCGGCCCCGGCCCGTGCTGTCCAGCCAGCCGGAGGCCATGCCCAATCCGCTCCCCGGTGAGCGCTCCGATCCAGCCCCTAGCCCAGACGACGCTGGCCTGGCGTTGCCGCCCCCTAGCCAGGGACCTGGCAGCGTTGGCCCTGGCTCCAATGGCAGCCCTTCGCCAGCACCCAGTCGCCTGATGCCCCTGCCACCCAGCCTGCCGGGCCCCAGCCGCGGGCCCCTTAGCGCCCCGCCGCCCCTGTCCAGCCCCTCGGCCGCCCCAACGGCGCCGCCGCCCCTGCCCTGAGGGCCTGGCCCTTTCAGCCCGGTTCAGGCCGGCGCCTGCAGGGCTGCGGCAAAGAAGCCGTCGCCCCCGCTGAGATCGCCCTCGGCCCCCAGGGCTTCGTCCGCCGGTTCAGTCGCTTCTCCCGCCGGCCCCTGACCCGGCCACAGCTGCCAGCTCTCCAATAGGCGCCAGCCGGTGTGGGCGGCTAGGAAAGAGCTGATCAGCTCGCCGTTTTCGCGCGGATGCACGGTGCAGGTGGCGTACACCAGCCGGCCCCCAGGCCGCAGCAGGGGCGCCAGGCCCTCCAGCAGCTGGCGTTGCAACAGCACCAGGTCGTCGATCGCGGTGGGCCCAATTCGCCAGCGGGCATCGGCGTGGCGGGCCAGGGTGCCCAGGCCCGAGCAGGGTGCATCCACCAGGATCCGGTCAAAGCCGCCGTGCCACCAGGCGTCATCCCCGATTCCAGGTCCTGGGGCGAGGGTCCCCGGCAGCTCCTGGGCCAGGTTGGTGCCATCGCCGACGCGGGTCTGGATGCAGGTGAGGCCCAGGCGCTCGAGGTTGCGGCCGACCCGCTGCAGGCGGGCGGCGCTGCGGTCGAGGGCCACCACCTCGCCCCGGTCGCCCATTAGCTCGGCCAGGTGGGTGCTTTTGCCGCCGGGGGCGGCGCAGGCATCGAGAATCCGCTCGCCCGGCTGGGGATCGAGCAGGGGGGCGATGCGCTGGGCGGACCGGTCTTGCACGCACCAGCGACCTTCGGCGTAGCCGGGCAACTGGCGCAGGTCCCCGCTGCGGCCCCCCAGCACCAGGCCCTGGGAGAAGCCGGCCAGGGGCTCGGCCGCCACGCCGGCGGCCCGCAGGTCGGCGAGCAGCTGGTCGCGGCTGCCGCGCAGGGGGTTGCAGCGCAGATCGAGGCTGGGGGGCTGGTTGCAGGCCACGGCATAGGCCTCGGCCCGGGGGGCCGGCAGCCACTCCAGCAGCGCCTGGGCTAGCCAGTCTGGTAGCGACTGGCGCTGGGCCAGGGCCAGGGCTGGATCGGCAGGTAGCAACAGCTCCCCGCCCGCTTCCTGGTGGCGCAGGAAGGAGCGCAGCAGGCCATTCACCACCGGAGCCAGGCGGGCGAGGCCGCCGCGCTTGGCCAGTTCCACGCTGGTGCTCACGGCCGCCGAGGCCGGCACCCGGTCGCTGGCCAGGAGCTGATAGAGGCCCACATGCAGCAACCAGCGCAACTTGGGCGGCTGGCGCTCCGCCGGCACCTTGCCCAGCTGGTCGAGCCAGGCATCGAGCAGGCGTCTTTGGCGGATCGCCCCGTAGGCCAGCTCCGTGGCCAGGGCCCGGTCCTGGCCCGTCAGAGGTTGGCGTTGCAACTCCCGCTCCAGGGCGCCATCGGAATAGGCCCCCGCCGCCACGGCCGAGAGCACCTGCCAGGCCACCTGGCGCGGTGCCAGACCGATCCCGGCACCGTTCGCCCCGACGCCGTCTGTCGCTGCCCTAGCTGTCGCCGCCCTAGCTGCCTCCGGCCGCGGCTGGGGAGCGCCTGGCGGGTTGGCGGGGTTGGGCCTGGGGGCGGAAGGGCTCAAAGGGGCGGGGTTGGTTCTTGATCCACAGCTAGCGCCCCAGGGGCCGGTCCAGGGGCGGGATCGGCTGGCTGCCAGCGATGGGCCGCCAGGGGGAGCCGGCCATCGGCCGCCACGGCAAGGCCTTCGCCGAGCAGCAGCTCCCGCTGGATCCAGTCCGACCCCTGGCGGGAGGGATCCATGCTGATGCGCCCCTGGGTGTTCACCACCCGTTGCCAGGGCACGGTTGAGGGCAGGGGCAGGCGCCGCAGGGCCCACCCCACCTGGCGGGCGCGGCCGTAGGCCCCGAGCAGCTCGGCGATCTGGCCGTAGGTGGCCAGCTGGCCTACCGGAATCTGGGCTACCAGCCGGTACACCCGCTGGTCAAAGGACAGGGGCTGGCCAGGTAGCGGATTAGCCATGGTTGAACGACCCTGCCAGGGCCTGTCCTGCGGGGGCCGCTGCCGGTCCAGGGGCAGGATGCAGCACGCCAGGCCCGCTCGCGGCGATTTCCCTATGCCCCTGCTGCCGAGACGCTACGAGCGGCTGCGCTCCGTGCTCAACCGCCGCATGGGCGATCTCACCGTGCTGCTCGAGCAGGTGGATAAGCCCCACAACCTCTCGGCGATCCTGCGCACCTGTGATGCGGTGGGGGTGCTGGAGAGCCATGTGGTGAGCCTGCCGGGCCGGCCCAGGATTTTCAACGACACGGCCCTGGGCAGCCAGAAGTGGGTGCCCCTGCATGCCCACGCCACCACAGAAGACGCCATTGCCGCCCTCAAGGCCCGGGGCTTCCTCCTCTACGGCACCCACCTGAGCCAGGAGGCGATCGACTATCGCGACTGCGACTTCACCGGCCCCAGCGCCTTCCTGTTGGGGGCGGAGAAATGGGGCTTGAGCGAGGCGGCAGCGGCGGAGGTGGACCAGGCGATCAAGATCCCGATGACCGGCATGGTGCAGTCGTTGAACGTGTCGGTGGCCACGGCGATCCTGCTGTTTGAGGCCCTGCGCCAACGGCAACAGGCTGGCCTGATCCCCGAACAGGGCGAAGGTATCCCCGGCGGGCCCGAGGCCTACGGCCGCATCCTGTTCCGTTGGGCCTACCCCCAGGTGGCCGACTGGTGCGAAAGGCAAGGGCGCCCCTATCCGGCCCTCACCGCCGAGGGCGAAATCGCCGAAGAGCTGCCGCGCACCCTCAAGCTGCGCTACTGAGGCGCCTTGCCACGGCCCAGTTCCCAAGCCTTAGGCCTGCTGCCTTTTGCTGGCGCTAGGCAACCACAGGGCCAGGGCGATGCCGGCCAGGTCCAGCCACAGAAGGTGACCGAAAATGCATGCAGCCACTAAGAACACCACGCCGATGATGCGCATTAGCAGGCCCACCACGTCATCGCGATTGCCCCCCCCCAGCAGGCAGAGCCCAATGCCGGCTGCAATAAGAATGAGGGTGATCCCCCAGGGCATCGGCTCCCAAAGCAGTAGCTCACAATCCTAGGAGAGGTAGCTGGCGCAGACCGTTCATCACAAGCAGTTAGGGGGGGGAACTTCCCTATGGGATCGGGGCTAGGGCGATCGGGCACAGGGTTAATACTGGTAGCCCTGCGCTAGAACCCATGGACCTGGACAACTGGCTGGCCACTTCACCGCGCCGTCTCAACCGACTCGCCGAGGCCCTTGGCTGCAAGACTTACCTGGAAATTGGTGTCAGCGAGGGAATCACCTTCAACGCTGTCAACGTCGAAACCAAGACGGGGGTCGATCCGGATTTTCAGTTTGATTGGCAGGCCAGTCACGATGGCAGTAGCACCAGGCTGCTGCCACTCAGTAGCGATGCCTTCTTTGCCCGAGAGCCGATTGGCAGTAGTTTTGATTTGATCTTTATCGATGGACTTCACACCTACGATCAAACCTACCGCGACCTCCAAAATGCCCTGCTGCACAGCCACCCAGGCACGGTCATCCTGATCGATGACACGATCCCATTCGATGCCTATTCCTGCTGTCGCGATCAGGATGAGGCGGTTCAGCTAAGGGCACAATCCACTGGCATCATCAATGCGATGTGGCATGGCGATACCTATAAAATCATGCCATTAATTCATCTGTTTCACACGGCCTATCAATACTGCACCCTTGTTGACCAAGGCAATCCGCAGACAATCCTCTGGCGCGCCAAAGAGCCCCGCGAGGTCGATGAGCTTGCCTCAATGACTACCTTTTGGAGCCTGGAGAATCTGGCAGCTTGTGACTATCTTTGGATGCTTCGTAATCTTGAACTCTTTAATCCTGTGAGTGAGGAGGTTGGGCTTGCGCGGGCTGTAGCAGGGATCCTTGCTCTCCATCCTTGAATGACGATGCAGCTCCCTTTGCCGGCGAGTCAACGAAAGCCACCTGCTATCACGAGGCTGGATGTAGGTTTATTGGCCCTGTTAGCCGCATTGATCTTCTTCTTGGTCGCCACAACAGCCAATGGCCTGTTCGCTGGCGATCTAGGTAGTTGGTCCAGGGACTCGCTGAAATTGGGCCAATGCCTAGGCGATCAAGCGCAAGCTTGCGGCGCAATCAGTAAATTCCCCCTTGCCTACACGCTCAATTCAGGGCTGTTGATTCAGGTGATGCGCCATGCAATCAAGCTTCCAGCTTTCCTCGCAGCCCTGAATGCAATAACGTTGGCTCTCCCCCTGTTGTTGCTTAGGCTTTCCCGGTCTAATCGGGAATTATTCCAGAGCTGGGGGCTGTATGTGGCCCTATGGCTGTTGACACCCATTCCTAGATTTTATCTGTTTACAGGTTCCTTGGAGGTGCAGGCCGGAGCCATTACTGGCATTGCCTTTGTTCTCACTTTTAGGGCCCTAGTCACTAGGAATGGGGAGCCAACGGCCGACCGACGGCCCAGCCTTAGCACCATCCTTCTTTGCAATGGACTGTGGTTGATCGCTTGCCTCTATAAAGATACATCGGTTCTCACTTTTGCAGGTGCTGGCCTTCTGTTCTTGTTCTCTGATCAAGCATGGCAAAGACTGGGAAGCCAAAGCCTGTGGCGTCCCAAACATGGCGATAGAGAAGCCACGATGACGGCTAAGCAGACTTTCAACGCCCGCTGGCTTGTGAATCATCAGTTCAGGGCGCTTTGGCTGACCATGCCAGCTCTGCTTGCTGCCGCCCTGGCTCAAGTGAGCTTCAATCTAATTCGTTATCAGAGTGTGCTGCCTGAAGCTTACTTGAATGAGGCCAGGCTAACCACAACTCCGATCTTATTTAGCCTGCAAAGCTTATTTTGGACGATAACCTCCCCCAATGGAGGTTTAGTCGTGTTCTGGGGCGTTTGCTTTGCAGTTCTAGCCCTATACGGTTTATGGCGGAACCGTCAAGAGCAATACCAATTTTCTGCTGTTAAGGCTGCAACTGTTTGGGCCGTGATTACCGTGATTGGCCTAAGCCTGTGGTGGAATCCGTTTGGCTGGGCGAGCTGGGGGGATCGCTTGATGGTGCCGGCCATGATGGCGATTGTGATTTGCTTATGGGAAGCCCTAATCAATCCAGATCGGCTTCAGGCCGTGCTGGTGCAAGGACCCAACGGGGAGATTGAGCTGCCCAGCCAAACTAGGCCTAGACAACGGAAGACATCACCTAAATGGGCCCTGCTGGCAAGCTATTCGCTTGTTTCCCTATTGGCATTGGTTTCGCTTCCCTACGTGACGCTTGGTTATCAAGCCAATGGCATGGAAGTGCGTCACCATCCCACCCCGGAGCTGATTCATTGCGCCAAGACGATGACCCTGCTCGATGTCATTCCTGTGGATAAGCATCTCGAGATTGTTTACAGTGGTGAAACATGGCGCCAGTGTGCCCTGGAAAGTTACCGCCACAATCCCAGCCTGGCGCGCTAATTATTTCTGGACTTGCTGTCGATTTCTTTCCTGCCGCCATGGATAGGAACTAATCGCTTATTAACTTTTGGGACTGGGGCTGGGCGAGCCAACTACATCAAGCCTTCGGCCATGGCGATCAGGGTTTTAATGTGCTTCTCGTAGAGGCTTGCCTGTTGCTCAGTGGGCAAATATTTCCAGGATGCATGGATGCCAAGGGCATCGGAATAGATCGCTTCGCTGGCAAAGGCTTGGGCCAGCTCAAGGGGGGGTAACTCCTTGCAATAGGACGGCAGATGGCGACTAAAAAACACGTCTTCTGGCTCCCAATCCTCTCGGGTTTGCTCCGCAGCGATTAAGGCCATGAGTGCCCTGTTGCGGAGCGATAAGCCGCCATTGCCGTAGCCATGGGGCACCACTTCGGCAAGGCCTGGGCTCAGGTCAATCGAGACCCGGACGACCCGAGCCTCCCCTGCAGCGGGCTCGCCATGCCTGTCGTCTTGCTTACAGGGAAAATCGATCGTGAGGGAGCCATCAATGTGCCAAGGGGCTCCCAGGTAAGGGGTCGTTAGAAACGACTCTGGAATTCGTGTCAACAGCAGACTGTCACTCTGAAAAATTAAGATAGTATCAGCGCTGAGATCTAGCCAAAATTTGCTATTGGTTAGGAGTTGATTGTAGGCTCTTTGATTAAAGTCTTTTCCCAGGGGACCTGGGCGAATCTCCAGAGCTTCGCCCAGGTCTCCCAGCAGGCT
>Ga0209107_10000908_pt1 | contig 16747 bp, 26 predicted proteins | sample LakErihyJuly2011_2_FD_187460 | JGI IMG/M metagenome (GOLD analysis project Ga0209107, IMG submission 187460) | Freshwater microbial communities from dead zone in Lake Erie, Canada - CCB hypolimnion July 2011 (SPAdes) (version 2) | ecosystem: Environmental > Aquatic > Freshwater > Lentic >... | reverse complement strand
GCACTAACCGAAATCCCACAATCAGAAAGTGAGGCCATCTTGGATACTCCAGATGCCGTAGCACCTGAGGCTGTAGTAGAAACCCCTGCGGTTGAAGCCTCACGCCCAACAGTAACAGCAGCAATGTATACTGCTCCACGCCTAGAGTTCACAAAGGAAAAATTCCTAGAGAACACAGTTCGTGCAAAACTCGGAGATGACAACGCACGTCAATATCTCCTAGCAGCAGCTAACACAACAGACAACGCTGGACTTGTTCCAACACGTCAGTTAACAGAAGTTATCAACCCACTTGCAAATGCAGATCGCCCATTTATTGACGCAATCTCAAAGGGTGTTCTACCTGATGCGGGAATGACATTTGAAATTCCGCGAATTACCCAGGTACCTACCGTAGCAGTTACAGCTGAAGAAGCAGCACCTTCAAACACAGACTTGGAAGATTCTTATCTTTCAGTTGCAGTTCAAAAGTTTGCTGGACAACAGACATTCTCAGTTGAAATCCTTGATCGCTCAAGCCCAGCGTTCTTTGCTGAACTTGTTAAGAACATGGAATACGCATACGCAAAGGCAACAGATACTCGCGTTGGAGTAGTTATTGATGCTTATGCAACAGACGGTGGAAACCGCACAATGTCAGCAGCTAACCTTCTTGATTTTGTAGCAGATGCAGCAGTATCTATCTACTCAGGCACACTAGGCTTTGCACAAAACATCATCGTGTCTCCTGCACAATGGGGCGCAATCATGGGTCTTGTTGACTCAACAAACCGCGCTATCTACACAGCAGTTCAACCAGTGAACGCTGGCGGTAACGCATCACCTACTTCACTACAAGGCAACATCAACGGTCTAAACCTTTACGTTGATCGTAACCTTTCAGGAACAGGCGATGGATCAATTATCGTTGTCAACCCAGATTCTTACACATGGTATGAGTCACCACAATTCAAACTAGAAGCAGCAGTTATTGCTTCAGGTCAAATCAACGTGGCCTATTATGGCTATGGAGCGATTGCCCCTAAAACTGGCACAGCCGGTGGCTATAAGTGGATGATTGCTTAATTAGCAATTAACAAACGTGTTGAAGGGGCTTTGTAGCCCTTAGCCCCTTCAATTTTAATTAGAGAGGAAATCATGGCAGCCACATACGTAACACAGGCCGAACTGCGCAGCGTTCTAGGCATAGGCTCTCTATATAGCAATGACGTAGTTGAAGAATGCGCACAGGCCGCTGAAAACATTATTAAAAGCCATCTATGGTTTAACAACTATTACGCAGCTGCTCGCAGCCTGCAAGATAACTTCGCAACACTTTACTTTCAACAACCACACGGCATGTATGTTGGCCAAAGCGTAACTATTACTAATGCCGGTTCACCTTTCAACGGCACTAAGACAATCACTGAGATTAACGGCGCAGTTCAGGTATCTGCCCTTAACTACCAGAACTATTCCTTGACGGCTTACAATTATTCAATTACTTACGCAGCCACAGGCGCAAATCAGGTTAAGAACCCAATCCAACCATTCGCCACAGTAGCGGCTGGAACTAATGTAGATTTTGCAACAATCCCAGAAATCAGAGAAGCATCACTTATGATTGCCGTAGATATTTGGCAAGCAAGACAACTTTCAAACGCTGGCGGTGTAAGCCCTGATGGATTCACTCCTTCACCTTATCGCCTCGGGAACACTTTGCTCGCAAGAATCCGCGGTTTAATTGCGAATTACTTAAACCCAAGTGGACTAGTCGGATGACAGTTGCCGTCACAACTCTCCGTTCTACCATTGCAACGGCTTTAAGTAATCCGGCGGTATGGCAGGTATTTTCCTTTCCACCTGCCTCACCGCTGGCCAACAGCGTGGTTGTAGAACCTGATGATCCTTATATTGTGCCAAGCAATAACCAACATATAACTATTGCACCTTTGGCTAACTTTCGCTTAAAACTTTACTTGCCATTACTTGACAACCAGGGTTCACTTGCAAGCATGGAAGATTTTATTGTTGACGTGTTTACTAAACTAGCGGCATCATCGCTAAACTATAACATTGGCTCTGTGTCTGGTGTGTCAGTTGACTCAACAGCTGGAGACCTTCTCACGACGGAAATACGTCTGAGTATCTTAACGAGTTGGAGTTAATATGTCCGATCTAACACCAGAGGATTTGGCTTTCTTGAAGAAGATCGGTCAAATCGCACCCACCCCAAAGGCAGCAGCCAAGAAAGACGAGGAATAAACAATGGCAATTTTTCTAAACAATAAAGTTGGCTTTAAGTTAGCAACTGTTGATTTATCAGATCACGTTACCGCAATCACAATTAACCGCCAGTTAGATCAACTAGAAGTTACTGCTATGGGCGATACTGCACACAAATTTGTGGGCGGGTTAGAAGCATCAAGCATCACAGTATCGTTCTTAAACGACACCGCTACTGCAAGCGTTCTCCAAACTTTGCAAGATGCGTTTGGCACAACTGTTGCCGTTTCAATGATTCAAGAAAAAGGCACAGCAGTATCAGCAACAAACAAGACTTATGCAACAACTGTTCTAGTTGACAACCTAACAGACATTAACGGCGCAGTAGCAGATGAAGCAACTATTGACATTACATTCACATGTAACAGCAAGATTGTTCCATCATCTTCAACAGCGTTCTAAACTAACTACAAAAGAAAAGGGCTAACATGGCAAAGTTAAGAATAGTAAGGGTGGATGGTAGCGATACCACTCACGTAATCACACCGGCAATAGAATTCGCCTTTGAAGTCTATGCAAAGAAAGGCTTACACAAAGCCTTCCGTGAGGATGAGAAGCAGTCTGACGTTTATTGGTTAGCCTGGGAATGCATCCGTAGATCGGGAGAAACTGTCAAACCTTTTGGCGCAGACTTCTTAGAAACGCTTGTGCGTGTGGAAGTTCTTGATGATGACCCTTTGGACTGACCCGCGATTCACTTCATTATCTCATCGCACGAATGAGCATAGAGACGGGGATCGCGGCACAATCCTTTATTGACATGGATGTGCGAATGTTCAAGACTTATTTGATGGCTATGCGAGACAGGGCGAAGGAGATGAAGAATGGCAACGCAGCTAAAAGGCGCTAGTCAACTTCGCACCGCCCTGCGCAAGTTTGAACCTGATTTAGCCAAAGAAATGCAAGTTGAAGTTGCATCACTCTTAAAGCCGATTGTTAAAAAGGCTAGAGGTTATATTCCTTCAGACTTTACGCCTTCTAATTGGCGTGGTGAAACTAAGACTGGCAAATGGCCTATTTATAACGCAACTCTTATGCGTAGAGGTATTGGCTACAAAACCACACCATCAAGGCCAAACAGACGTGGTTTCTCCTACGCAGCTTCTATTGCTAACAAGACTGCTTCAGGCGCTATATTTGAAACAGCAGGGCGCAAAAACCCTGGCGGTATGCAGAAAGCCCCTAAGGGAACTCCTAGAACGAACAAGAACTACAGCCATTCAAACAATCCACTAGCAGGATCACAGTTTATTTCAGCGTTAGACAACGCTAGCCCGTTAAAACAAGGCAATACACGCACAGGCTCAGGCCGCCGTGGTCGCTATATGGTTGGCCGTTTAATCTATCGTGCATGGGCAGAAGATGGTGGCAAGACCAACGCAGCAGTTATTAGAGCCATTGAAGGCGCAGCCAAGAAGTTTAGAGCAAGGGTAGGTTAGTCATGGCAACAACAGACTTGATGATTGGTATTGGCGCTGAATACAAAGGCAAAGCAGCGTTTGGCAAAGCCAATAAAGATGTTACAGGTTTAGGCAAAGGCGTTAAAACTCTTGCGAAGGCTTACATTGGTTTAGCTGGTGCGCAAAAAGCCTTTAGATTTGGTCAGCAATCATTAAAAGCATTTGTTGAAGATGACAAAGCTGCTAGACAATTAACTCAAACTGTTAGCAACTTAGGCTTAGCCTATGAAGCAACTAACGTATCTAACTTTATTGCGGGTCTTGAAAAGACTTACGCAGTTGCCGATGACCTTTTAAGACCTGCGTTTGCAAAACTAATTCAGACCACACAATCAGTTACCGCATCTCAGGACATTATGAGAACTGCGTTAAACGCCGCAGCGGGTGCAGGAGTTGGTCTAGACACAGCAATTACAGATTTAAGTCAGGCATACGTAGGAAACCTCAAAGGACTTAAAAAATACAATTTAGGTTTAACTAATGCCGAACTTGCCACAATGTCTTTCCAACAGATTCAAGATAAATTAAACCAAACCTTCACCGGACAAGCAGCCTTAGCAGCTGAAACTTATGCTGGCAAAATGGATAAACTTAGTATTGCATCTGGCAACGCTAAAGAGATTATTGGTAAAGGTTTAACTGACGCTATTACTTCAGCGTTTGGCGGCGGCGATATTGACAAGGCTACAACTAACATAGAATCATTTGGGCAAGTCGTATCAGACATTATTGCCGGACTTGGAACCATGATTGGTTTCTTAGGCAAGATTAAAAATCTAGCGCCACAAACACAAAAACTTACTAGCAATGATTTTATGGGCGCTACACCTAATACACCTTATGATCCAATGTCAGCATTTACCCCAGGTTTAAGTCCTGCTTTTATGAAAACTATTGCACAACGCAAAGCCGCAGATGCTGCAGCTGCTAAACGTCAAAAGGAATTGGCTGCCCTAGCAATTAAGCAAACTAAAGCAATTAAAGAACAGACAGCCCTTGCAAAGGCTAAGGCAGTCCTAGACAAAGCCTCAGCAGTCATGAACATGGATTTAATCCAGAATACGGCTGCGCTTATGGGCAAGGTAACTGAGGATGAGACGCTACGCCTTAAACTGCAACAGGCTATTCTTCTAGGCAATGCAACTGATGCTGGCAATTTGGCACAACAGTTATTAGCCTCACAAGCAGCAGCCATAAAGTTATCCTCAACTAACCCGCTTGGTGGCTTTACAGATGCCCTCATGGCGGCTCTCAAGGGTGTAAAAGACCTAAGAGATGAACTTGCTTTGCTTGGTGCGCCTAAGGTTGGAATAGCAGCCATGCTGACACCTAGCCAATTACTTGAACAAGATTATCTTGCTGCACTAGCTGACGCATCAAACGTTGACTTTGCAGGACTTGATGCTAGAGGCGGCACTATCAATGGTGGCTATAGTTCAAACAATCGAGACTTAACTGCTACTGAATTGCGCATATTTATAGATCCATCAGCTGCTCAATACGGCATAGGCGTAGCTTCAGTCAACAACTCAGCCAACGGCAATAGCAACAACTACAGCACCATCCAGAGTTTTGCTGGTGGTTTGTAGTGGCAACACCCACCCTAGTTGTTACCTTTGACTTTAGTTCTGGTGCTGTATTCGGCTACCCGTTTATTATTGGCGAAGGCATATTAGGGTTTAACACGCTGGCAGACCAAGCAGCCGACACAATAGATATATCCAACCAAGTTAACAGAGTAAGCATTAGACGTGGATACAACTTATTGCAAGAGCAGTTTCAGGCTGGCACAGCCACAATTAAAGTATTAGATCAGAACGGTGACTGGAATCCAACTAACCCAACATCACCTTACTTTGGCAAGTTAGTGCCACTGCGCAAGGTGCGTATCTCAGCTGATGAGGAATTTTTATTCTCAGGTTACACAACTGCGTATAATTACACATGGGATAAAGAGCAAAACATTGGTTACGTTGATATTGAATTAGCAGATGCTTTTCGGTTGTTTAACATGTCTAGCGTTACCACAGTGACAGGCGGCACTGCTGGCCAAACAACAGGCACACGCATAACAGCAATCCTTGACACAATCGGGTTTCCAACATCTATGCGTAATATAGAGGCAGGCTCAACTACGGTTCAGGCTGACCCTGGCACTATTCGCACTTCACTGCAAGCCATTCAGAATATGGAATTTTCAGAACAGGGCGCGTTTTATATTTTGCCTTCTGGCAATGCTGAGTTCTTAAGTCGCGCATCTATCCAGGCTAAGTCAGGTGTTAACCCTACATTCTTTAGCAATGACGGCACAGGTATTGACTACCGAAATATAGTTACTGCCCTAGATGACAAGCTGATTATTAACCAAACTTCCATTACTCGCGCAGGCGGCACAGCCCAGACTGCAAGCAACACGGCCAGCCAGATTAAGTATTTCCCACACTCTTACACAGCTACAGACTTGTTAGTGCAGACAGACGCACAGGCTTTAGATATAGCCCAGGCTTATACTGCAACACGGGCAGAGACCACTCTACGGGTTGATGCCCTTACTCTTGATCTAAACACTGCCAACTATTCTGCAGGCACAACAGCTGCCCTTACCCTAGATTTCTTTGACACTATCCGCGTTAAGAACGTAGGGCAAGACGGCACAGTTATTGACAAAACTTTGCAATGCATGGGTGTTGCACACGAAATTACTCCAGCAACCTGGAATACAACGTTTGTAACATCCGAACCTATTATTGACGGATTCCTATTGGATAGTGTGCTATACGGTATACTGGACACGTCAGTCATTACTTACTAAGGGGCAATAAATGGCAAAACAAACATTCACTACGGGGCAAGTATTGACTGCTGCTCAAATGACTTCGCTGCAACAAACCGCCATGCTGGGTGGTGCTGCATCAGCCAAAGTAGCAAGTTACACGTTAGTGGCTGCCGATGCTGGCACAGCTATAACAATGAGCAACGCAAGTGCCACAACTATTACTGTTAATACTGCCTTGTTTGCGGCAGGTGATGTAGTGAATATAACAAATTTGGGTGCTGGAGTTTGCACAATTACAGCTGGCACAGCCACGGTCAATACATCTGCATCATTAGCTTTAGCACAATATGAGAGCGGCACATTAGACTTTGTATCTACATCTTCAGCCATTTTTGTTAAAGGTGCTGGAGCTGCAAGTAGCGGTGGAATGACTTTAATTAACGCCGGGGGCACTGCTCTCACTGGTTCATCAGTAGTAATTGGATCGATCCCTTCAACATATAAACACTTGTTGATTACAATAAAAGGGGTTTATTGCGCAACTGACGGCGGCTCTCTTTATATGCGCCTAAATGCAGATACTGGAAACAATTACGGTGAGAATGGTATTAGAAATAATGGATCAACATTAACTGGACAATTTGAAATTAATAGAAATAAATTTGATATTGTGTCATTAACTACTTCAACAAATAGCGCGCAAAGATTAACTAATGGAACGCTTTGGTTAATGAATTACGCAGACACAGATCAAGTCTCTATGACTTTACAAACCTACGGCACAACTTCTAGCAACACAGTTTCATTACAAGCCGTTGGAGTTTATGATAATTCAGCCGCAATTTCTTCAATAACTCTATTCGGAGATTACAATTTTTCCGGTGGAACTGCCTACGTATATGGAGTAAGCTAATGACAAATCCAACAATAACAATTCACGATGTAACTACAAATAAAATTGTAGAACGTGAAATGAATGATACAGAACTTAAACAATACAAAATTGACCAAGCCGCTACTAAAATCAAATTGGATAGCGAAAAGGTAACACAAGAGGCTAAAACTGCATTGCTTGTTAAATTAGGCATTACTGCTGAAGAAGCTGCATTACTACTTGGATGAAGCCCCGTCTAAGTAAAAGCGTTATTCAGCTGCGTAAGCAAATAGATGACACATATCCGAACCGCGACCGTAGAACTGACGGTTGGATCGGAGACGCTAAGCATGACAGTAAATCAGATCATACGCCTGATGCTGCGGGCTGGGTTCGTGCCGTTGACATTGACGCAGACCTCACAGACCACAAATCTGAAAGTATCTACCTGGCTAATCAAATTCGTGCATATGCGAAGTCTGACCCGGCTAAACGAATATCTTATGTCATACATAACCACAAGATTGCTAGCCGAATCCTTAATTGGAAATGGCGTAAATACAGAGGTAGCAACCCACACACCAGCCATATCCACGTCTCCTTCAATAAAGGTAAGGCTGACACGGATGGTTCTTTTTTTCAAATACCTATGTTAGGGAGTAAGCAATGAAACATCCTATGTTCCTTATGTCCGGTGCGTTCTTAGCAGCTTGGGCTGCAAGCAACTTTTCACTTGATTACCGCGCCGTGTTATGGGCAATCCTTGCCGGTGTCTTTGGATATGCGACCCCTAAGAAATGACAATTTCTAGCGCACAATACACAATTACCACAACACGATCAATTATCGTGGCCAATGACACGGCAGCTGAGGAAGTTCACCTTCACGCAACTAATGGCAAAATCTATATTGGTGGCGCAGATGTAACTACGGCCAATGGATATGAGATAGACGCTGGAGACCAGGTTGTGCTTCAAAATCACACAAACGCTATTCACGCTATTGCTGCTGCTGGCACACATTCAGTATCTGTCCTGGTTATCCAAAAGTGACACAGACAGATTTCTTTAGCCTCTACATAGCCACGCTTGCAGTTGTCGGCGGCTTATCCGGTTATGTCATCACACACTTACTGGGTGAAATTAAACGCCTTAACTCGCGTGTTGATGAGATTTATAACATACTCTTAGAGCGATAATTTAACTATGGCGAGAAGAAAAGTAATTGACGTTACTGACTACTCAGCCCTGGATCAATACTGTATTGGCCTCAATGAGTATTACAAGTCATTACGCAGAGCAGGATTTAGCTGCGATCATGCGCTTTATATGATTACTGCGCCACAAACTTATCCAGCAACAATCTTGCCTAGTCCTAACTGGTTGCCAGACATGCCAGATTACTATGATGACGAGGATGAGGACTAACCTTGAAAATAGTCGTGATAAGTGATCTACAAGTTCCCTTTCACAACCCGAAAGCAGTTCAAAATGTGGCCACATTTATCCGCAAATTCAAGCCTGATGAAGTTCTTTGTGTTGGTGATGAAATTGACTTTCAGACCATTAGCCGCTGGAGTTCAGGCTTTGATGAACACTCCAAGACAATCGGCAGAGACCGGGACATGTGCGTTGATGTCATGTATGACCTACAGATCACACAGCTCTCACGATCCAATCACGGAGCGCGGCTCTTTAACTCCCTTTCTACTAGACTGCCTGGACTAATAGGCGCACCAGAACTAGAGATAGAGAACTTTTTACGCTTGCCAGAGTTAGGCATTAAGTATCATAAGAAGCCTTACGAGATACCAAGCACAAACTGGATTATGGTGCATGGCGATGAGCAGAGCACAAAGCCACAAGGGGGCATAACAGCCCTAGAAGCCGCTAAAAGGCACGGAAAAAGCGTAGTCTGTGGACATACACACAGGCAAGGAATATCCTCTTATACGCAATCCTCAGGCGGTTTAGAGGTATCCCGATTAACAGGCTTTGAAGTAGGGCATATGATGGATACACGTCAGGCTTACTACACTAAAGGCACTTTTAACTGGCAGGCAGGCTTTGGCGTGTTGTATGTAGATCGTAAGCGTGTTTTGCCTATTGCTGTTCCTATTGAGAAAGATGGCTCTTTCATGTTTGAGGGCAAAGTCTATGGCTGAGAGCTGTTGTGGCGAGGAATGGCTAGGTTTTGAGGATGATTTCGTTATCAAATTGTTATCAAAAAAGACCACAATGAGGTTGAAATAGGCGTATAGATGCTTCACACTTAACTTAATCCACAAGATATGTGGACGAGTTAGGGGCTACAAATGTTTGATATGACGGCATTAAAAAGAAACGATTACTACTGCGGGTTTTGCTGCTTACCGATGGGCGATACTCATTGTTTTGGTTGCGGGCGTTATGACGGCGCAATGACAACAACAGAATACAAGAAGTTCCTAGAGATAACTGGCCAGTCATGAATGTAACTTACTGGGAACTCGCAGGCTTCTTAGCAATGACTCCAGGGCTTATTTATATTTCATATTGGAAAGGCTGGAAGAAAGGCAAGCGCGAGGGTTATCACGCTGGCCGTGCAATTAGCCGTCATCCGGTTCACAATGATCGCTAAAGAAATCTTACAAAGTGCGACAGATGTTATCTGCGACAGAGGTTCAATTTACGGACATCCCAGAATTAACCAAACAAGAATTGCCATGCGGTTGCAGCAGCTACTCGACACGCCAGTTGCAGACTACCAAGCATGTTTGGCACTCGTTGAAGTTAAACTCGCAAGAATCCAGGAAAGTCCTCACTATATCGACAGTTATATTGACGCGTGTGCATATATCGCACTTGCGGGGATGCTTGCAACGGAGGATGAATTAGATGGCATTTAACTTAGATAATTACGAGACAGTAGAAGTTAGGTTAGAGAAGTTTATTAAGGACTGGCCAGACTTCCGAATTGACACAGAACTGGAGAGTTTTGCTAATGATAGATTTATTGTTAAGGCTTACATATACCGGACTTTTGCGGATGGTGTCGCGTTTGCAACGGGATACGCTGAGGAAAAGATTTCTGATCGCGGCGTTAATGCAACTAGCGCGTTGGAGAATTGCGAGACTAGCGCGATTGGTCGCGCACTTGCAAACGCTGGTTACGCAGCTAAAGGTAAGAGACCAAGCCGCGAGGAAATGGGAAAAGTCGCTAGATTAAAAAATGATTTGGCTAGCGAAGCAATAGCAAATGCACCATTATCAATTAACAACACTTGGGATGAGTTTGTTAGTGAGAAGCCAATACAACCTGTTGTAACTATTGGTGAAGCTGCTGAGTTAGTTCAACAATCGTTTGGCGAAGCTGAGCCAATTCCAACATGTTCTCATGGAGAGCGCAGCATTAAGTCAGGCATTACAAATGGTAGGGCGTGGCGTGGTGCAATGTGTGCTGATCCGCGATTACCAAAGGCTCAGCAATGCGAAGCAGTGTGGTATGTCTTATCTAAAACAACAGGCAAGTTTCGATTACCGGAAGGAGTTGAATGATGGGTTACGTAAATGTAACTAGACCAGATGGCACAGTCGAATTCTACGGCGATGTGCCAATGCTAGTCTGCCAAATGTGTAACAATATCCCAGATCAGGATGAAGGCGTTTGGACAGTTAGTCTATCACCGCTGCAATGGCAATGCGAGAAATGCCATACCGTAAATGGCTAATAACAACATAACTCGCAATATCTACTCTGACGAGTGGTATACAGACCAGAAAACAGTTGATTTTGGTCTGGAGTTATTGCAACCCCAAAGGCCAGCTTGGATTATGTGTCCTTTTGATTCATACAAAAGCCTATATGTCCAAACCTTGCTGGCCAAAGGATTTAACGTAATTTACGGGATTACAGACTTCCTAGAAAATGACTTATACGAGTTTGATTACTTAATAACTAACCCACCATTCTCGGTTAAGGATCAAGTAATTGAACAAGTGTATAAATATGGCAAACCTTCGTTATTGATGTTGCCATTAGATTCTTTGGGTGGAGTTAAACGTGCTTCCTTGTATGCCAAATATGGTTATCCTTTTGTAACCATTCCAACACGCAGAGTGGCCTATTACGATGAGAACGCAAGCCTAAGAAAAGGTGCTGCTTTTCACTCTGTATATAGCCTATTCAATGCTGAAAAAACAGGAATACAATGGGAACAGTTTAATGGCTAGTCAGAACCGCAAGCACAGGGGCTACAAGACGCAACGCGTAGTAGCTGACTGGTTGAGGCAATGGTATCCCTATGCTGAATCTACCGGTGCAGGTAGGCAAGGCGAGGATATAACAGGGATACCATTCTCAATAGAAGTAAAGGCACGATCTGATTTCTCACCATTAGCCTGGATTAAACAAGCTGAGAGCAACAAAGGTGGTAAACTTGCTTTTGTAGTTGCTAGATGCAATGGCCAAGCAGAACGAGCCGAAGAGTATTTAGCCTTTATGCGCTTAGGGGATTTAATGAATATCCTCAATGAACGCGCACCCAATAATGAACCTACCAGATGCAAACAATGTGGATCATGGATGATACAAAACGCCATATGCCATACATGCCAACAAGGGGGAATATCACTTGCCTAACTTTGACTACAGCTGCGATACATGCAATGTAATCTATGAAACAACCGACACACCAGAGAGCATTAGATGCACTTGTGGTGGAACAATGACACGCATTTGGACTGCACCCGCAGTTGTATTTAGAGGCACAGGCTGGGGCAAGGATGCTTAAACTGCTGGACTTATTCTGTGGTGCTGGTGGGGCTTCTCATGGCTATGCAATGGCTGGCTTTGACGTAACTGGTATTGACATTAAACATGGCAGACGCTACCCATACAAATACATACGCGATGACGTGCGTAATTACTTAAACTCAGAATACTTACAACAATTTGACATTATTCATGCTTCACCACCGTGTCAGACGCATAGTGCAACAAAGCATTTACGCAATGCACAAGGCAACACAACAAGCAAGATTGACATGATCAAAGAAGTAAGGGCTGCTTTAATTGCAAGCGGTAAGCCCTATATCATCGAGAATGTTCCTGGTGCGCCTTTAATTGACCCCATTGTGCTTTGCGGTTCAGCCTTTGGCCTAAAGGTCAGAAGACACAGGCTATTTGAATCCAAGCTGCCATTAAAAGGCACACAATGTGATCATAAGACACAAGGAAGACCAGTCGGCATATATGGTTCAATGAGGGATGAAATACCTAATGGTGGCCATACAGCTAAGACTATGGATCAGGCTAAAGAAGCAATGGGAATTGACTGGATGTTATGGGGTGAACTCGTAGAAGCAATACCGCCAATTTATACCGAATATCTTGGTAAGCAAAATCGTCTCACATAATGAGATGACACGCCGAAGGAGAACGCTTAAATGTTTAATGGACTTGACAAAGGCTTTACACTTAACTTGCTAAAGTGCGCCAGGCACTTCGCGCAAGCCGCAGCGCGGGTCGCTTGCGCAGTAGTAAGTGTTGTGGGGATACTATTCATTAGCGCGGCTAATGCCGTTGCACCAATACATGATGGTATTCAAATACAACAAACACCTAAACAATATGCAAAAGCGGTTTTACCATTTCATCAATATAAGTGCGCTTTAGAACTATATACAAAAGAATCTAATTGGAGACCAAATGCCAAGAATGGTAGTCATTATGGGATACCACAAGGTAGGTCAATCTACTTAAAGACTGCTGATCCAATAGCCCAGGTTAAATGGGGTATCAGGTATAGCGATGCACGTTACGGTAGTATGTGTCAAGCATTGAAACACTTTAAGATTAAAGGCTGGCACTAATGGGTAGTAAGCATCTAGGCAGTTACAAATGGAAACAACAGCGATTGCTGGTGTTAAGGCGCGATTGCCACATATGCGCATACTGCGGAGAAGCAGCTAACGAGGTGGATCATATACAACCACGTGTGCTTGGTGGAACTGATGACTTAGACAATCTGGTTGCATGCTGTAGACGATGCAATAGCAGCAAGGGTAAGCGTAGCGAGGCCCTTTTTTTAGGTCGGCAGTCTACCCCCCCTGTCTTTCAAGGCAATCTCTCTCCAAGAGCAGCCTCAGTCATTCCTGAGAACCCGTTTGTTACCGAAACCACACCAGCCGTTAACTGATGACTACCAAAGCCAAACCGCGTAAAACTGGGGCAACTAAAAAACGGCTAGTTGGCCACAAAATTCCACGTATTCACACGCCTTTTTTGAAAGGCGATTCCCGTGTAGATGAAGTTGCTGATCTAGCTGTAAAAATTGGTCAGCCTTTGCTCGAATGGCAATATCTCGTGTTGCAAGACATGCTACGAATTGACAGCAAGGGTGATTTCAAGCGTAAAACTATGGGATTGCTTATTGCACGTCAGAATGGCAAGACGCACCTGGCTCGCATGCTTATCCTGGCTCATCTGTTCTTATGGGATAGCAAGATGGTCATTGGTATGTCATCAAACCGGAATATGGCGTTAGATACCTTCAGGCAAGTTGCTAATGCAATAATTGACAACGACTTCCTAAAGGATCAGATTAAACAGATTAGATACGCCAACGGCCAGGAGTCAATTACGACTCTCAAGGGCAACCGTTATCAGATTGTTGCAGCTACTCGTGATGGCTCACGTGGACTTACCGCTAACTTCTTATTTATAGATGAGTTGCGTGAAATTACTGAAGAAGGCTGGAAAGCGGCTAGACCAACAACTCGCGCAACTGGTGGCCAGACTTTAGTTTGCTCTAACGCTGGTGATGCTTATTCTGTTGTGTTAAATGACTTGCGAGAACGTGCTTTGTCCTACCCTTCGCCTACACTTGGCTGGTATGAGTATTCTGCGCCGCCCCATTGCAAAGTTGATGATCGTAATGCCTGGGCTATGGCTAATCCTTCTCTTTCTTTCCTCATTGATGAGGAGACGCTGGAAGAAGCAGTAGCAACAAACCCAATTAACAACACAAGAACCGAAATGCTTTGCCAGTGGGTCGATTCGATGACATCCCCATTCACAACTCAGATGATTACTGATACCTCAGACTCTAATCTCCAAATTACTCCTGGTGGCAATATCGTTTTTGCTATAGACGTATCTCCATCAAAGCGATCTGGTGCTTTGCTTGCTGGCAAGTTAAATCAGGCCACCGGAAAGATTGAACTAGGGCTTATGCAGCTCTGGACTAGCGATGTTGCTATTGACGATCTGAAAATGGCGGCAGATGTCCACGCATGGGCGCAAAAGTTCAAACCTCGTATAATTATGTATGACAAATACGCCACAGCTTCTATTGCTCAAAGATTGCAGCAATCAGGGCAGAAATTAGAAGATTGCTCAGGTCAATCCTTTTACCAGGCTTGTGGTGAGATATTAGATGCGTTTGTAAATGTTCGCTTAGTTCACTCTGGCCAGAAAGAGCTGACAGAATCCTGGTTCTCGGTTGGTGCTAAAACAAATGACGCAGGTTGGCGAATAGTTAGACGCAAGTCGGCTGGAGACGTAACTAGCGCAATCTGCTCAGCGATGATTGTCCACTACTTGACAAAACCGCAATCAACACCTCAAATATATGTTTGACACGCGTCTCGAATAATGAGACAATACTTGCCAACTAGGGTAAGGTTGGTGTATGGGTTTATTCTCTCGCTTTAGCAAGCCAGCAATAATCGAAGCGCAGTATGCACCACCGGTAATGGCCGACACTTACCAATACCAAATCCCTTACAACTTACTTTCAATAGATCGCATTAGCGCGATGTCTATCCCAGCTGTTAGCCGTTGCCGTAATTTAATCTGCAACACTATTGGCGCAATGGAATTAAAATTAGAATTAAAACGCACTGACGAATATCTGCCAAAGTTGCCGTGGATGGATCAACCATCACAAAATCAACCTTATGCAGTAACAATGGCTTACACAGTAGATTCACTTCTATTCTTTGGCGTGGCTTATTGGGAAATTACCGAAGTCTATGCAGACAACGGCTACCCAGCAAGATTTAACTGGGTTGCTAACTCTCGCGTTATTCCTAAATACAACAAGACAAATACTTTTATCGAAGGCTATCAAGTAGATGGCGCAGTTCGCCCTATGTCTGGAATTGGAAGTTTAGTTACATTCCAAAGCATGACAGATGGCATTTTGCAAACAGGCGCACGTAGTTTGACAGCAGCTTTAGATTTAGATCGTGCATCTTCAATAGCCGCAGCAACTCCAATGCCTTCTGGTGTTCTTAAGAATACCGGTGCTGATTTGGGAGAGTCTGAAGTTCAAGGCTTACTAGCTGCGTGGCGCAATGCTCGTCAGAACCGCAGCACTGCTTATCTCACAAGCACACTAGAGTTTCAACCTGCATCATTCTCACCTAAAGACATGATGCTAAATGAAGCAAAGCAATACATGGCAACTGAAATCGCAAGATTATGCAACGTGCCAGCGTATTACATATCAGCAGATATGAACAACAGCATGACTTATGCAAACGTGCAAGATGAACGCCGTCAATTCGTGTCTCTATCTTTACAGCCTTTCATCTCAGCAATCGAAGCGCGTCTGTCAATGAATGACATAACTCCATCAACACAAAAGATTTGTTTTGATTTGGAATCAGGATTCCTACGTGCTGACTCAATGGAACGCTTGTTAGTAATTGAAAAAATGTTGGCACTTGGACTAATTACAGTTCAGGATGCAATGGCAATGGAAGACCTATCACCAAACGGGAGTGCGACAAATGCAATTAACCTTCAGTAGCGATATAGAGTGCGATCAAGGCCGCAGACTGATCTCTGGCAAGATTGTGCCTTACGATGGCGAAATTGGCCAAACTTCAGTTGGCGCTGTTGTATTTGAACGCGGTTCAATTCAACTGCCAGAACCAGGCAAGTCAAAATTACTTTTAGAACACGATGCAAAGAAGCCAATCGGCAAAGCCGTATCCTTCAATGAAACAGCAGACGGTGTTTACGCATCATTCAAAGTCTCCAACACTAGCCGCGGAACAGACTCACTAATCGAAGCATCAGACGGCCTTCGTTCAGGGCTTAGTGTTGGAGTCGAAGTTCTAGCATCACAACCACGTAACGGCGTGTTGTATGTTCAATCAGCAAGACTATTTGAAACAAGTCTTGTTCAAGCAGCTGCGTTCGATTCAGCAGCAGTAACTAGCGTTGCAGCATCAGCGGCAGAAACCGAAGATGAAGCACTAACCGAAATCCCACAATCAGAAAGTGAGGCCATCTTGGATACTCCAGATGCCGTAGCACCTGAGGCTGTAGTAGAAACCCCTGCGGTTGAAGCCTCACGCCCAACAGTAACAGCAGCATTTT
>Ga0209107_10000907_pt1 | contig 16755 bp, 11 predicted proteins | sample LakErihyJuly2011_2_FD_187460 | JGI IMG/M metagenome (GOLD analysis project Ga0209107, IMG submission 187460) | Freshwater microbial communities from dead zone in Lake Erie, Canada - CCB hypolimnion July 2011 (SPAdes) (version 2) | ecosystem: Environmental > Aquatic > Freshwater > Lentic >... | reverse complement strand
TCCTGAGCATTCAACTCGCGAATAGTCATTTTATTTCCCTTAATGTCTTCGTCGTCTTCGCCATCGTCGCCGTCATCTCCGTCTTCTGCATCATCGCAGTCATCTCCGCTACCGCCGCCACCGCCGTCATTTTTCCCAGTAGCCGAAGATTTCTTGATGGATGCAGCGATTACATTTAATATATCAAGTATTTCAGGAATATGTTGCTGTATTCTTTGAGAAATAGATGATATATAATTATGCGCCAGTTTATTTTTAGCATATACTTTGTTAATCTTAACGTCCTTTGTGCTATCTATAATAAAATCTTCAAAATATATAGTTTGCAACCAGCCTATAATAGTATCCGCATCATATTTATAGCCTAGCTTAGCGACTATTGCGAGGTCTTGAGCGACCTTACTATAATTTTTCTTGGCTACTGGGAAATCGCCGTGACTACTAGAACATTCTATATCAAAAGATGTTATCAGCAAAGGGGCTATCTTATTCACTTGGATAGGCATAATATTATTATAGTCGGTTATAATATTAAAGTCGCACCTGCTATTATCTTCGTCCATATCATAGGTTCCCTTTTCTATTCTAACCCAATCGCAAGGTTTGATATTTTGCGTATGAATATATTTTAAGAAAGGGTCTATGTTCGTTTCATAAAGTTTGAAATCATTCTTCTCAAGACTTTTGAAGTAATACTTTAGATTATTATATAACTTAAGAGATTTCACGGATACCTTGAGAAAGCGGAATATCTTGTCATTCGTAAAACCCCAAAAGTCCTTCTTCTTAACCATCTTGATATTCACAAAATGGCTTTCGAGATTATTTGGTATGATTTTCTTGCTATATTCTTTCCATACGCCGTTGTTATTAAATCTCGTCTTATAATAATCGTTCAGCATACCCTCTTTTAACTCGTCCACCTTAGCCTTGAAAGCAGTCTTATTCATAGCCTCCCAATTATCTGGTGGTTTGATATAAAAGTAAGGAACAAACCCTTTTACATTAACGCAATATGTGGCACCTGATGCTGCTCTGCCATAGATTAGAAGTGAATAAAGGTCTGTAGCGTCTCTCTGCAAATTAACTTTATCTGATTCGGGGTCATAGATATCCGTTATTTGAAACTCGACACAATCAGCATCTTTATCTATTGGTTCATGTATTTTTTTGAGTAATTCCATTATACAGAGTATATTGCTTTAAATATTTAAATACAAATCATTTTTTAATTTATTATAATAAAATAAAATAGAATATTATGAATATAAGTGCGGAAGGGTTGGTTATATTATTCATAACTATTTTAGGCATATATTATGTATATAATTTTTATATAAATGCTGGGTTGATAAAGGTTAAAAGTAATATAGACAATGAGGAATACGTTGTGCAAATCAAAGAGGATGCTAAAGAGGCGGCTGACTTAATAGCGAATATCAAAGGCAAACTCAATACATTATTAGAACATTTAGAGAAATCCTATGGGAATAGTGATAAACGCGTCGATATGCTTAAAAGCAATTATCGTCCTGAGAAAATCAGCGAAGGCGTTGATACACCAGGCTATACCAGCTATTCAATTAATAAAGGAGAGCAGATTGTATTGTGTCTCCGAAATAAAGATAAATTAATGGATATCAATACGATGATGTTTGTGGTGCTGCACGAGTTCGCGCATTTAGCGACGGAAAGCATCGGGCATACTGAGGAGTTTTGGACAAATTTCAAATGGATTTTAGAGGAATCGACTAATATCGGAATATATACTAGACAAGACTTTAAAAATAATAATGTGGATTACTGCGGTATCAAAATAACGTCGTCGCCTTTGTGAGTGGGTGTGTGGATGAATGGATTATATTCATTATATTCATATAAATCTAAAAGAGCCGCCATCGCTGATGTCAAAATATCCGTCCTTATTTATCTTTGCACCTTTATAATATTCCTTAAATGGTTTTGGCATCGCTCCGTATTTCCGCATATCTTTAGAACCATCAATAGGAATATTTTTAAATGCTTCAAATAATTTTAAATGATCAATTTTTTTGCTGCTGCTGCTGCTGCTATCTGACTTTATGCGCGTATTTAGTTTATTGATATCATTTATACTTAGAAGACCACCTGATATACTATTTTCCAGAATTAACTCTTCCAAAATGGCTTTTTTGTATAATTTCGAGTTATGTATATTAATACGCCCGTCGCTTAGAATTACTTTAATTATATCTATAAAGGATTGAACACCAGAAGAACTCGTGCAATTTTTATAAAACGTCGCTCTTTTTATTAGAATGCTTGATAGTTGTTCGAGCATTTCATTTAATTCCACTACTCCCTTCGTATCTATATTTTTATCCTTTACTTCACCATCCAATGTTTCATTAATAAATTTTAAATAGTGCTCTTTTGTCGCCTTAATTACTTCTATCAATTTAACAAGTCTATTATTACACCATTTAAAATGTTTAGTTAAATCATCATTGCTTGCTATTTCATATTTAGTGAATAAGTGCTTCCAGTCCCTTATATATTGTATATGTTCCCCTACATTAGCATCCTTATTGAACAAGGGATTAATAGAGCCATTGCAATATAGACAAGCATCCCTAAACCCTTCTATCTTGTCCGCATATGTGTCTTCTGCAAACACGTCTGCATCTATAATATTAAGTTCCTTGTTTTCTGTCTTTATGCTATTAAACTTGAATATACAATCGATAAGGAAATTATTAATATTGTATTTATATTGGGGTTTTCTATTATTTTTATAATCATCTAATAATATACCTGTTGATACAGCGTTATAGGTAAAGGTAGCGTGTATAAATATGTAGTCTAAGCAAGGTATGTCCATCGCTTTATAGCAATCTTTAATAAAATGCTGGTGTATGCTGTATTTTATATCTTCGAAACTACCTAACTTTACGTCTAACCCTCTATCAACGTATAATTCATACTCTTGCCCTAGACTAAAATACGCGTATGTTTCTTGTAATCCTTTCGAAGATATTGATGTATTATTTATAAACTTATTATTTAATCTCCCGCGCCTTATTTTATATACTTCCAAATTTTCGTTTGCTTGTCTTTCCTTATTTGTTTCCCAAAATTTGCTTAACATAAAAGCGCATACAGGCATAACATTATTGTTCGTTTTTATTCTATAGCTAACGTATTTATTAATACTTGCGTTCGCTTGTTGAGGATTTATTAATTTATTATATAATAAGGTATTCATTTTTATCGTTGGTGTTCTAATCAACCTACATAGAACCACGCAAATATTGCCAATATTATACTGGTCAATAACTCTAAGTATTGAGTTGGGCAAAAGGACAACTTGTTGCAATTTATCGTTGAAATTTATATATGTGTGCGAATTGTCAACCTCTATTATATAAACAATTCCTTTATATTCTGAATATGTTATTGCTACGTGCGCGCTTACGCTAGTTGATAAAAAACTTAATAGTTCAATGTCTTCATTATATTTCCCAGTTATATTATGTTTCCTATTTAAACACCCGTGATATAAGTATATTGTATTATTTGAATAACTAGGGTTTATTGTTTTATCCTTATACATCCCAATCGTATTCTTAATTCTCATTATCATTTCTTGTATTTTTTCTTGATGTTCTGCAGGTGTTATTTTAATATGCGTATATTTTTTGGCATTGAAATAGAGCATATCAGTATTAAAATTCTTTTCGGTTATTGCTTTAGATACCACGATATTAAGCCCTTTACTTAATGCTCCTCTATTATGGTCTTTGTAATTATCTTCAATTAGTTTAACGTTCGACGTTGCTAGTTTAAATGGTTGCCATTTATCCGAATTGGAATAATTATATATTGGGTTCCTATCCACATCCGCAGGTATTATAGGGATCCACGTAAATAAAGGGAATGTCCCTGAAAACTCATAATTATAATATATTTCATCATATATTGTAGGGATTTGTTTGATATTATTTGTTAACGCAGACGTTATATATGCATTCATAGAATATAATATATTCTTGCGTATCATATCATTACCCCCGTATCCTGTTTCATTATTGCCATATGAATTATTTCTCATATTTTCTATTATATTATTATAATAGTCCTTTTTCATTGTATATTCTGTTGCAATACCAGTTATAACTGGGAATTTTTTAATTCTATCATTAACTAGTGTAATTATATCAGTGAAATAATTATGAAGGGCAGTATTATCGTTTATAAATATATATTGAGGTAATACGCAATTTGTTATATTATAATCAAAGTAATATTTAGTTGCCGCATCGCTTTCGAAAGCTTCTTTTGCGCTTTCAAGGGATTTAGGGAATGTTTCCATATCTAAGATTATACTATTGTTTTTGTTAAAATAAAGCGAATATTGATCAATAGGTGTAGGATTAGAAGCAGTTTGTGTTTTTAGAAGTAGTTTTCTAGGATATTCAAATACATATTGACGATTATACAATGTATTCAAATAATATGTGTCTACATTATTTGGTTTAAGATTTTGTGCATCTACAAGTATATCTGTGTCTACATTTTGATATACTATTTTTTTTCGTAAATTATAATGATATACGAATGTTTCCCTAACATTTAATTGCTTTTCTGATAAATAATTATGGAACATTTCATCATACATATAGATTTGCAATGGTTGTTTATCCTTTATAACTAAATTACTATATAAGTTATTAAGATGCATATATTTGATATGTATAATAGTCATAATAGAATTAACTACGTTGGTAATTAAAAGATGTTCTTTAAGTATTCCTGTGGCATTACAATTGGCTTCTAATTCATCACAGCATTTATAGAAGTGTTTAATTGCATTATCAATAGCCTCGCCTATAACAAAAGAAGTATTATCTATGATAGGCTTGGCGGTTTTAGAAGGTTTCTGTGGTTTCGGTGGCTTCGGTGGTTTAGGCGCAGCTGCAGCAGGTTTAGGAGGCTTAGGTTGTTTAGATGGCTTTGGAGCGGCAGCAGGTTTAGGAGTTTTAGGAGCGGGAGCAGCGGGAGCATTCATTAAATCACTAATATTTGTTATTTCGTCGATAATATCTTTGACTTCCTGATTACTAAAAGAAGTATAACATTTAGACAAAAAACTTTGAAGAACAGGACTGCTGATACCAATCTTTAGTTTTGTTATAGGATTGTCAAATTTTAAATTTTTTAATTCAGTAGATGTCTTTGCACTTAAAACCTTATCTTTTATGTATTTTACAAATGTTAGGCAATCTTGTTCAGTGAGTTTTGCTGAGTTTTTATTTTGCGTATTTGTTCCTTTTAATTTAAATACAATGGGTTTTATTAAGGACATTTATCTAATAATATATAACATATTAACAATGGAAATATATATAAGATATTAACAATTATTAAAATAATGTAAATATGTCAAATATAACTTGTGATACTAGTATATCCCTTGTGAATAGTTGTAGCTATAACTACAACCATTTTGAGATATTCTTTGCGACCTTTGTAATGTTAATGCCTATCAGCAAGAGATATACGCAATATATTCAAAATGACCTAGTGCGAAGGAAAATAAATCAATATACAAATTGGAATATTTTGATGATTATTGCCAATAGCGCCTTATATAATATTTTCGGCATAGATAATTATATTATATCGCGATTTATCGCTATCAATTCAGTGCAAATTATGACGTTATTCCATCTATTTATGATATATGACTGCAATGTCTTGTTTTGCGTGATGAATGCTACCCCGTTCTTATTAAAACACTCGATTTTTAGCAGGATTTCAAACGACCTCTTGGTTCGCTTTGAATACTTCGTCGCAAATATTGTTATCCATATATTACCTGTATATTACTATGGCGACTATTTAACACTAAAAGACAATGACACGAATGTTATATGCGATGATGTAGGATACAAGATACATATGTTTCATTATTTAATAATGTTCAAATTTATGTGGGTTCTAAATATATTTGGCGACTTTAACATAACTTCGATATATGTGCCGACTTTTAGCGGTTGCAATGTAAAACTTATTAATCTCGTAGTTATAGTCGACTATATCACATACAAGATTGTAAATTATGCTTTATATAAGATTTGATATATATATGATATATATATATGATATATGATATATATATATATATAAGATTTATTGTAATTATATATAATTATACTTAATGATCCCTAAGATTATTCATCAAACGTGGAAGGATAAGAACCTCCCGCCAATTATATATAAGTTAGTCAGCGAGAATATCAGTTTCTTGAAAGCAAATGGATATGAATTGATGTTCTGGACGGATGATATGATATTGAAATTAATATCTGAAGAATATCCAAACTTCTACAATATTTATAAATTAGCCCGCACAGGAGTGCAAAAGGGTGATATTGCGCGCATTCTCTTAGTATATCATTATGGCGGCATATACATCGATTTGGATGTTCTTATCCTAAGAGATTTCAATGAAATACTAGATATGACTTCGAATAAATTATATATTACCTACGAACCATCGGGGCAAACAAATGCATTATATAATAGCGATAAATATATTTGTAATGCTTTCTTTGCGGCGAATAAACATAATAATATGTTGCGACTTGTATTAAATAATATCCCAGAGTATGTTAAGAATTATACGGAGAACATATTCCAGAAGTTTGATATATTCGGCGGCTCCTATTTTAAGGCGATTATAGAAGACCCGATGAATAGCCAGTTTAAGGACGACGTATATGTTATCGACGACAGGGAACTATTTTATCCTATTAATGACCTTAAGTTCGACAATATGCCTTTCACAATAGGCGATTGGACGATGCTTAAAAAAGGCGAGTATGGCAAAGATACTATAATGGTTCATTATTGGATACACGGCGACTTCGAGTCAAAGGCGCTATTAACCACATTCTATCCCGAGAATAACAAAACGATACACAATAATATGTATAGTTTTTTCTCTAAATTATATCCTAGTATCGCAAAAAAAATTGATAGTATTAATATAGAGTAGAAAGAATATAACTCGAATGTATTTATTAAGGGCACTGATAATACTAGTAAATATGAGTTATATCAGAGGATTTTCTTATACGAACATAATTAAAAAAACAATACTTCACGATATGAAGATGCCTTCTATATATTTGGAGAATAGTTTCTTTGGCGATAACGACGCAAAGTTTAAGAATAAGTTTTTTTCGGCAGAGCACATATTCCCGCAATGCCTTCTAAATAATAAACACAGGAATGATATGCATAATATTGTTAGGACTATTAATACGCTAAACGTCAATAGGTCGAATTATATGTTTGTCGAAGATATTAATTGCAAAGATAAAAACTGGGTAGAGCTAGATTTTGATAACCACGTAAATCATAAATACAAGGTATTCGCTCCTAATCATTATTCGCGCGGTTTCATATCGAGGGCAATTCTCTATATGTGCTGGGAGTATGACTATAATCACAAGAAGGTCATCGACAGAGACTTGCTTATCAAATGGTATTTTGAAAATCCGCCATCAAAGGAGGAAAGATACCACAATGAGATTATACACAGGATACAGCGAAAGCATAATATATTTATAACAAATTATTGCAAGAAGAATAATGTCATCATTAAGTTTATTAATAAGTTATAGTATAGTTATAGTATAGTAAATATGAAAAATTGATTAGTATATTTAATTGATTGTAATGAATACATACGTATACCTATGGAGTTGCTAAATAATAAGCAGCGATTAGCAGCGGAGCAAACAATGAATGGGGAAAATATATTAATTACGGGTCCCGCAGGAACTGGCAAGTCGTATACTATAAAATTTATTATTGATTTATTGAATAGCGACAATAAAAAGGTAGGGCTAACTGCGACAACAGGGACTGCTGCATTTATTATAGGCGGGCAAACAATACATTCTTTTATGGGATTTGGAATAGGCACTGAAAGACTGGCGGATATTTTTATTAACATTAAGAAACATCCTAGCATATACAAGAGGCTCGTCGAATTAGATGTGCTAATTATCGACGAAGTATCTATGTTAGATTGTGCATTATTTGAGAAAATATCTGATATACTTTGCTATATTAAATCATATAGCACGAAAGACACTGGATTACTTAATAAACCATTTGGAGGTGTTCAAATTATTTTGATTGGGGACTTTTGTCAGCTAGCGCCTGTTAATGGTTTCTATTGTTTCCTATCTAAACTATGGGAGGCTGCTAATATAAAGGTGGTTTTACTTGATGAACTCGTGAGACAGACTGATGACCTCTTGTTTCAACAAATATTGCAAATTATTAGGAAAGGCAAATGCACCGATAATATTTTAAAAGTTTTAAATGCTCTTAAGGATACGCAATTTGATGATGAAATAATCCCTACAAAGTTATATCCTAAAAATATTAATGTTGATAAGATAAATGATATTGAAATCGCTAGATTGAAGGAGGCTGGTAATAAAACGCAGATATATAATGCAGAGGCGACAAAGGATAACATAAAGAATATTAGCAAATACAATGTAGAACTTGTAGAGAACTCCCAAGTAATCGTTACGCGAAATATTGATATATCTACAGGTATTGTTAATGGAATGCGTGGTGTTGTAAAGAAGTTATTTAGTGATTTTGTGATGATTAAAGATGTTGATGGCAATCTGCATAATATCTTGTATTACAAGGATGTTGTTGACAAGACCGATAGGGCGGATAAGACCGCTAAATCTCATATTTCTCATATGCCGTTAAAAGTGTCATATGCGCTATCTATACATAAATCGCAAGGTATGACCATTGATGCTCTAGAGATTGACTTGGGTGAAAATATCTTTACTTGCGGACAAGCATATACTGCGCTATCTCGAGCAAAAAGCCTGAAAAACATTAAGGTCATTGACGTTTCAAAGCAATCCTTTAAGATTAATCCTTATGTTAAAGCGTTTTATTCTAATATTGCAAAATAATATGAGGGGGTTATATAGATAGAGAATGGGTGATTATAAATACACAAAGACTTGGTTTACGCATTGCGAATTAAAATATAATTTAATAAATTTTTTGGATAAATCGAAGGAAAATAGGATATTAGAGATTGGCTGCTATGAAGGATTGTCTAGTGTTTTTTTCGCTGATAATTTTATCGACAATCCTAAATCGTCTTTAACGTGTGTCGACCCTTTTTTACATATCGATAATAATGACCATAGAAGCCTTTTGCAGAATGATGAAGAATTAAATTTTGATTATAATATTTCAAAATGTAAAAATACTGCTAGGATTACAATACACAAGACAACTTCTGACGTATTTTTTGAAAATAATGAGGATGGTGATACGTATAACCTAATATATATAGATGGTTGCCACGAACCCGATTATATACAAAGAGATATGGAAAATTCCTTTAGATTTTTAGATAAGGATGGTATAATGTGGATGGATGATTACGGCGGTGGTAATGATGGTAGTATAGAGAAAACGATGGATGACTTCCTCGTAAAGTATGAAGGACAATATGAACTAATCCATACAGGTTATCAACTAGCCATAAAGAAACTGCAGTAATGCCAATGAGATAAATAATATATTACAAAGGAATAAGATAAATAAATCAATGAAAATTAATAGAGTAGGAAACTATAATACTGGTTTCAAATATTATAAAAATAAAATAGAGATTACTAATGAAGACGATATAGAAAGGATAAGATTGTTAAAAATACCACCAGCGTATGAAAATGTTATTATTATTAATAATAAAAAAATCATTGCATATGGGTATGATTCTAAAAATCGTAAGCAGGTATTATATAACCCCGCTTTTATCGCTAAACAAAATGCCAAGAAATACAATAAAATAGCGGCATCCGTTAATATATTTACCAAGTTAAAGAAGAAGATAGCGGCGGATTTGAATAGCGGTGATGAAAAAATCAAAGCAATTGCTATTATAATAACCTTAATATTAACGTGCGGTTTTAGAATAGGCAATAAAAAATATGAGAAGGAGAACAATTCGGTCGGTCTTACTACATTAAAATACAAGCATTTGAAGTTTGAAAACAATAAATGCCTCATCGATTTTATAGGTAAGAAAGGTGTCCGCAATACGGCTTTTTGCGATAATAACAAAATATATGAGTATCTCCATAATAAATATAAGAAGTCCGCTGCCGAAGATTATATATTTACTTATGGTGATGTAGATATTAAAATAATAACGTCTAGTGATGTTAATGAATACCTAAAGATTAATAGTAAATTGTATTCAAAGGGAGATGATATTATAATAACCACAAAGGATTTGCGAACGTGGAATGCGAATACCTTGTTTATCCAATATTATAATAAATTGAGAAAGCGGAAGGACGCTGGGGATGTGGATGACGTTAAAAGGGACAAGGAGAATAAAAAAGATATTAAGAAGGCTATTGAGTTAGTCGCTGAGAAACTGCACAATACCTATAGCATATGCAAGAAAAGTTATATAGACCCTGAAATAATCGCAAATGCCGAAAAGCAAATAAAATAAAAATTGATTTCTTTTTATATATTAATATAAGATTTATATAATATAGAATATTAGATAAATATGGATATCAGCATCGTTATTAGCAATTTAAAAGATATGCTCAAAAGTCGCGGAGATGATATAACATTATTTGAAGAACACGAGGCATCTATCGAGAAAGATAAGTATGAAAGCGATGCTTGTTGCATTGAATTTGAAACATCGAATACTACGCTCATCTTTGCGCTAACTAAGAAGACCCGTAAAAATATCATAGATGAACTCAAGGATGACGATACAAATGTAGCAAACTTCATTAAAAAACACAAGGGGAAACAGAATATAATATTGATATTCAATAATGACACAGTGTCGCTGCCGCTAATATCGCAATTGAATAAGTATGATAAATTATTTCAAAAAAACGGCGGGATGCTTCAATATTTCCAAGTTAAGCAGCTTATGTTTAACCCGACAAAACACGAATATGTCCCTGAGCATATCAAATTGAAAGAAGAGGAGATTGCCGAGTTTATGAAAAAGTATATGATACGCAGTAAATTGGATATGTCTAGAATATACCCAATAGACCCTATCGCTAAATGGCTAGGGCTGAAACACGGAGATATTGTAAAAATAATTCGATACAATGAAAATAGCGGCGTGTCTTTTTACTATAGATCTTGCTTCTAAAATAAAATATATATAGTAATAGAGAGTATAATTGAATGTCATCAACTGCTAATTTAACAAATGCTAAATATATAGATATATTTGATGAAAAATTAAAGTCTTATAATAATATTTTTTTTAAAACATTGCAAGACGATGGTTTACTAAATGAAATAGATGATATTAAAAATGCATCAAATAATTTGAATATTCCTACTGATGCAAGTAGTAGTTATAGTACTTCTCAATTCAACAACTTTATAAGGAAAATAATTAATTTTGATATTAAAAATTATGATGGGTTGGGTGTAACAGGAACTAATTTAGAATTTGTAAATAAGGCAAGTGCATCTAGTAGTTCTCAATATACTTTTAATGACAATGTTGGAAATAATATTATTGATACATTAAAAATATTAAATGTTTTTGTGGATATATTAGAAGCATATAAACATTGTATAGATAAAGATATTGATACAATAAATACAGGCTATTTTAATGATATAGTAATAGACAGAATTGAAGTTGTATCATCTGGAACAAGATTTTATACATCTGGGAGTGCTACACCAGTTCCAGATATTAATACGTATAAAAATGTTGGATATATAAGAAATACAAGGGTTTCTACGTCTGCGACTGCAAATAACGTATTATATCTATCTATACAAAGTTTTTACACTGGGTTTACTAATGCAAATTATAACACTATATTTGATAAAAAAAACATATCAGGCAATTATAGTGCATCGGAAGCATTTGATAAAATAACAATGCAAATCTTTAATGTATCTGATACTCCAAATGCAACTCCTCCAATACAAGGTTTAGAACTTGTAAATAAAGGTTATGCAAGGCATTTTTATGATAATACTATACCACAAATAACAAAGTCTGGCTTAACAAGAGAGGAAAGAAATAAGAATGTGGTATCTTTATTATTAAAATGTCTATTTAATATTGACCCAAAATATCGCAAGCAAAGCGTATATGCTCTTTATTATTATTATAAGTTTGTGCAATTATATGCTACGTTAATTATAAATGTTTCAAATGTTATGTATGCAAAAGGTAATAATGCCACACAAACTACCGCTCCCTGTATTGATACATATAATACTGGGGCTACTTATTCAGTAACTGCTATAGAGGTTACTAGAGATGGCATAGGATATATAGATAATAGTGTAAATACATTAACATTTACAGGAGGTGGAGGAGCAGCAGCATCTGTTACTGCAAACTCAACAGGAGGTATTAATGCACAATCTGTATTAACAATTACAAATTATGGGGCAGGTTATACATCTGCTCCTAGTGTTCTATCTGATAGCAATGTTCCTCCAACAAAAAAGGCAACTGAGCGAGGAACTAGTTCAACTTCTGCAAAGAAAAAATTTGAAATTGCTTTAGGAGCATCTACTACAGCAACAGATATGTTTAATGCGGCTAATAATGCTGCGAATATCAAAGGTGCCACTTCTCATTATACGGATATAACCAATAATGAACCAAAACTTACTACTCTTAATAATTTAATTGATAGTAAAATAACTGGTATTGGTAACGAAATTAATATAGATGGCGATTATATCGCTTATAATGGCGCAACTTTAACTGATGCCACTATAATTGGTCTTACTAAAGGTTTAGGAGCATCTCAAATTAGTAGTGCGGAAAATAAGTATGATGACTATACATTGCTATTAATAGATAAAAGAAAAAAATTATTAATAAAAAATGAAAAAAATAGATTGCTAGAACTTGCTAGAACAAAAAATGAGGAGACAGAAGCATATGAAAACGATAGAACTGCAGAATACAAATCTACTATTGTTCCATTGGCATTTAAAAATATTTCAAAGGTGCATTCAACAAATATAGACAGATTAAAGGTTGTTATAGATGATATTGAAAATAAAATAACATCATTGATAACAGAGATTAAAAGTGTTGCAATAGATGTAAATTATGAAGAATTAGTAATATTAACAAATAATGTTGATGCAAAAATAAACAAAAGTGCAAATAACAATGTTGTTATTATGATAGCATCAACAGGTTCTACTTCTCCAAATAATGTAAATAACCCTATTATTTATAAATTGTTAAAGAAATATAATGAAAATAGCAGTTTTATAAAAGATTATAGTGTTTATGACAAAAAAAACAAGATATATTATGATATTGTTAGTATAAATGATACACTAACTTATTTTGAGATTGAAATTAAAGCAGTATTTGTATATGACGCTTCAAAACCAAGCTTTAAAGAATTTTATAACTATGATAGCACATTATATGGTTCATATAATTCTGGAATCTCAACGTCCATTACTACTCAAGGCGATTTTCTTCAAATTAAGAAAAAAGATATAAATGGTTTTAAGAATAATTATGTCGAGAATAAGGAAGCCGTAGATAAATTAAATGAAAATATTAGTTTGAATACGAATAGAGTAAATAATCAAAAGAACCTATATGAAACCCAGTATAATAAGAATGTATTCCTTAGCCGTCAAATATTAACATACAACATATTAATTTGCACTATAATAGTGGTATTAATAGGTATCAATGTGTTTAAAATAGATAAGCCGCTTGTTAAAAGTATCTCACTTGCTTGCTTAGGAATTATAATATTATTATTTATCATATATTTTATGTCGAATATAACTTATATAGAAACTTTTGTAGTTGTTTCTGCTGATATTTCAAGTTTGAAGAGTGAAACTAATAAGATAACTATATTAGAAAATAATATACACAAGCTTAATGCGCAATTTATAAGATACTTCGAAACAATAACAATTTTACTACCTACTTCAGACAGCGTCGATTTTTACAAGGAGATTACATCGGTTATCAATGCAGACATCGAAAATAAGACTTATTTGGACAAGATATTAGACTTCAACAGCTCTCAAGGTAATACCAATATGGATACCTTAAAATATGAGCTAGAGAACAATAAATTATATATATTAACACTTTTAATATCTTCAATCATATTCATAGGTTTATATAATATATATATCAATTATATTAATGATGATAAGTATCTTTCATTAATGATATTCATAGCCATTATCATATTCATAGTGATAGGAGCGTATTACATAATAAATTCAAACAGGCGAGTAAGAACTATACATAAAAATATATATTGGGGTCCGCAATCATCTGAGAGTTTCTAAGTTTCCTATATTCATTTACTTATTTTTTATAAATTATATAAAAAATTATAAGGTATATATCTTTAATGACTACTAATACTATTAAGGACGATAAGGCAGCCGATAAGGCGGATGCTGCTAAAGACAAAGAAGACTTCTATGAAGAAGAAGACGAAGAAGACTACTACGAAGACGATGACGAAGACGAAGACGAAGATGACGACTATGAAGAAGATGACGACTATGAAGAAGAGGAAAGTGAGGAAAGCGAAGAAATCAGTGTAGTTCCTTCAGGGGGCTATTTTAATAAATACGATGAGCAATCGGATGAACAATCGGATGAGCAATCGGCAAATAAGAAAGACAAGGTATTTTTAATATTAAAAAGGCTATCACAAAATAGTAAGCTTATAAAGAAGACTAAATACAACTTTTATAAGAAATATAATAGCGATGAGAAGACCTATTTTGATGCATTAACGGCGAAAGAGAAGGACAACATACAAATACTGGAAGAGCAATTAACGGCGAATAAAAGTAGCTGTTTAGCAGTTCCTATGCGGTTTAAGATATTAGATTTGAATATTAATGAAAGGACTAAGAGAAGCATCATATATAAATTGGAATGTTTGAACAGGATGTCTTCGACCTCTGGCGAATATCACAAGATAAATAATTGGCTAAATGTATTAAACGAGGTGCCTTTTAATAAATACTATAACATACCAGTTAGGAACACAGACGGCAATGAGAAGATATGCTCATTTCTCAGTGATATACGCACAAGGATGAATGACCAAATTTATGGGCACAAGGAAGCGAAAGAGCAGATAATAAGGGTATTAGCGCAACTAATATCATTCCCTAAGGCATATGGGTATATCATTGGAATACAAGGTGCTGCAGGAATTGGCAAAACAAAATTAATAAAAGAGGGCATCTGCAATGCACTTAACTATCCTAGTGCATTTATATCATTGAGCGGGACTGACGACTCCGCATTTCTGCGAGGGCATTCTTATACTTACGAAGGAGCCACGTATGGGAAGATATGCGAATCGCTAATTAAAACGGGTATTATGAACCCGCTATTATTATTTGACGAATTAGACAAGGTATCAGACACATACAAAGGGCAGGAAATTATAAATACCTTAATTCACATAACAGACCCCGTGCAGAATGATAGATTTACGGACAGATACTTTGAAGAAATTGATTTAGACATCTCGCGGTCTATGATTGTTTTCACATTCAACGACGAGACGCTAATAAACCCTATATTAAAAGATAGGATGATTGTGATAAATGTCAAAGGATACAACAATCAAGAAAAGATAGTGTTGGCGCGAGACTATATAATACCAGAAATACTGAAGCAATACAACCTTAAAAAGGGAGATATACTATTTAGCGACGACGTATTAATGCATATTATAAATAACATCGAGGAGGAAGAAGGAGTTCGCAATCTAAAGCGCGCTATTAATAATATCATTTCGTGGATTAATATGATGATATATGTGCCTATTGATAACGTGATAGTCAATATACCATATGAGTTAAATATCCCATTTTACGACAAATACTGCGGTAAAAACGTTAGTATTCGAAAGGATGTATTGCATTCCCTGTATTTATAAATATTTTTCTATTGTATTTATTAAGTGTATTTTCTGCAAACTACTATATACTATGGAGACTGAATGTAATAATGCTATTAGTTCTGCTACGGATTGCAATAAATTTATATTCTTTGGCTGCTGGAATAATATAAACTGCAAGAACGAATATATATATCGCAATATTGTATTAGATAATATTGCTATCAATGAGACTGCGATAAATCAACTCTATATCGCAGGAGATAATTGGTATTCCAATAAGAAGAGGATTAATAAGAGCGATTTCAAGCTTTATTTTACTGAAGTATTGCGAACAGGTTATGAAAAATTATATGGTATGAGCAAGGAAATCTATATAGCAGTTGGAAATCACGACGTAGCCTCTGATGCGACTACAGACCTATTAAAGAAGGATTGTAGTATCAACACACAAAAGTATTATCTGCAGCAAATTAAAGCCGCCTTAGCAGTTCAAGCAGTTCAAGCAGCTCAAGCAGTCGAGCAAGTCATCAGTGTTCCAACATTAGAATTATTAAGGGATAAGAGCGAAGAATTAAAAGAAGACGCATTATGCTCTAATGGTATCTATATATACGTTGATAATATAGGTGTGCGGTATAACAAGGATAACATAATTATTATAATAAATACCAATAAATTAGATGATATCACATCAGGATACCAATATTTAGAAGATGTTAGGAGAAAAATAGAGGAGGTAAAGGAAGAGCAA
>Ga0209107_10000906_pt1 | contig 16782 bp, 16 predicted proteins | sample LakErihyJuly2011_2_FD_187460 | JGI IMG/M metagenome (GOLD analysis project Ga0209107, IMG submission 187460) | Freshwater microbial communities from dead zone in Lake Erie, Canada - CCB hypolimnion July 2011 (SPAdes) (version 2) | ecosystem: Environmental > Aquatic > Freshwater > Lentic >... | reverse complement strand
AATTAAACAAATATTTGTTATTTTTTAGCAAATATTTGTTAAAAAGTAACAAAAAAAAAAAACTTTGCTAAAAATAAAAATAAATGTGTACAAATTTAGTTTAATGATGTATAATCAGCTTAAAGTAAATAATTTGAAACCGTTAAATTATGGCTGTACCTAAGAAACGAACTTCAAAAGCTAAAAAAAATGCTCGTAAAGCAAATTGGAAAAGAAAAGGGTACAAAGCAGCCCAAAAATCTTTATCTTTAGCTAAGTCAATGTTAAGAGGCAAACCTACAAGTTTTATTTATAGTATTTATGTGGATGAGGAATAAATCTTTAAATGAAAGTTAAAGATTTATTTTACTAACTAAATTAAACGGATGTGGCGGAATTGGTAGACGCGCTAGATTTAGGTCCTAGTGACTTTGTTGTGAGAGTTCGAGTCTCTCCATCCGTAGTTCTGCTTTAATTTTTTGCCAAAATCTAGGCTTATCAATCATAATTAGAAAAAGAATGCTCCCATTTACTTTACAACAATTACGTATTTTAAAGGCTGTTGCAACTGAGAAAAGTTTTACTAGAGCTGCTGAAATTTTATATTTATCTCAACCATCTTTAAGTAAACAAATTAAAAGTCTAGAAAAAAATCTTGATATTTCTTTGATTAACAGAGAAAACAATAAAATTTCTTTGACTGAAAATGGTAAAGTTTTTTTACAGTACTCGGAGCGTATTTTAGGTTTATGTGAAGAAAGTTGTAGAGCTTTAATTGATTTAAAAAATGGAAATAGAGGTAATTTAAGAATAGGTGCTAGTCAAACAATCGGTACATATTTAATGCCTGGGGTTTTAGCCTTATTTGCCCAAAGCTATCCTCAAATTGATTTAAAAGTTCAAGTAAACTCTACTAGAATTGTTGCAAAAAATATAATGAATAGAGAAATTGATCTTGCTATTGTTGGTGGTGATATCCCAAATGAATTGAAAAAAAAATTAACTGTAGAAGATTTTGTAGAGGATGAATTAAGCCTTATTTTATCAAAATTACACCCTTTTGCTAAACGAAAGAAAATTAGTAAAGATGATTTATATCATTTAAATTTTATTACTTTAAATTCCAATTCAACAATTAGAAAATTTGTAGATACTATTTTAAAAGAAAATAGTATTGAAACAAAACAATTAAAAATTGTAATGCAGTTAAACTCAATTGAAGGAATTAAAACAGCTGTAAGTCTTGGTTTAGGGGCTGCATTTGTTTCATCATCAGCGATTGAAAAAGAAATTGAACTTGAAAAAATTGTAATTATTAAGATTGATAATATTAAAATAACAAGAACACTGTCCATAATAAGTAACCCTGAATGTTATAAATCAAAAGCATTTGAATTATTTTATAATGAATTATCTTCTCTCAAAAATAGTACAAGAGTTAATAATATTACTTAGTTCTAATCAATTTGACATATGATAGAGAAATTACGTAAAATAACTAGAGATATGAATATAAAAACTTAAAAATATGAAATATGCGATTGTCGAAATAAGTGGCAAACAATTTTGGATTGAAACCGGAAAATATTATGACTTTAACCGAATTCCTACTGAATTGGGAAAAAATATCATTTTAAATAGAGTTCTATTGTTAAATAATGAAGGCGATATTTTAATTGGCCATCCCTATTTAGAAAAGGTAAAGATTAAAGGAAAAATTTTAGAACATTTGCGTGGTAAAAAAACGATCGTATATAAAATGCGACCGAAAAAAAAGAGCCGAAAAAAACAAGGACATCGCCAAGACTTGACAAGAGTCTTAATTGAAGACATTTTTATTAATCAGTAAAGGAATTAAATATTATGGCACATAAGAAAGGTGCGGGTAGTACAAAAAATGGTCGTGATTCAAATGCAAAGCGTTTAGGTGTTAAACGTTTTGGTGGTGAAAAAGTGATTGCAGGTAACATTATAATACGTCAAAGAGGAATGAAATTTCAGCCTGGTACAAACGTTGGTTGTGGAAAAGATTTTACATTGTTTGCATTAACGGATGGAATAATAAAATTTGATCATCGAGATAAAAAATACAAAAGAGTTAACATTATTGTTTAATAATAATTTATAAATGCTAAAAATTCAATTTAAGAGCAATTCTTTAGTAACTAAATATCAAACATTAATTAATGAGATTAATGGATTAGAATCTAATTTAAAATTATTAAGTGATAGTGATTTAAGAGTTAAAAGTTATAATCTTAAAAAACAATATTGTGATACAGAAAATTTAAATTCATTAATTCCAGAATCATTTGCTTTAACACGAGAAGCTAGTAAAAGAACTCTTGGATTACGACATTTTGATGTACAATTATTAGGTGGGCTTGTTTTAAACAATAATAAAATTGCTGAAATGAAAACTGGTGAAGGTAAAACTTTAGTTGCAACTTTACCTGCAGCATTAAATGCTATTACAAAAAAAGGTGTACATATTGTTACTGTAAACGATTATTTAGCTAACCGTGATCAAGTTTCGATGGGTCAAATTTATCGTTTTTTAGGTTTGGATACTGGTTTAATTCAAGAAGGTATGGAAAAAACGGAGCGCAAAGAAAATTATAATAGCGATATTACATACGTTACAAACAGCGAATTGACTTTCGATTTTCTTCGAGATAATATTGCTATTAATTTATCTGACATTGTATTAAGACCATTTAATTATTCTATTATTGATGAAGTTGATTCAGTATTAATTGATGAAGCTCAAACTCCAATTATTCTTGCAGACACTAGTGATGATACATCAGTTGAAAAGTTTGTAGCGGCTTCAGAAATTACTAATTATTTAGAATTAAATAAACATTTTGAAATTGATGAAAAAAATAAAAATGTTATTTTAACCCAAGAAGGCAGTAAACAAGTTGAAGCAATTTTAGATATTTCTGATTTATATAATCCTAAGGATCCTTGGATTCCATATATTATAAATTCTCTGAAAGCTAATTCATTATTTTTTAATAATATTCATTATATAATTCAGAATAATAGAATAATTATTGTAGATGAATTTACAGGGCGGATTATGCCTGATCGCAGGTGGGGTGATGGCTTACATCAAGCTATTGAGGCAAAAGAAAAACTTCCTATCAGACCAAAAACTGAGACACAAGCAGCAATAACTTACCAAAATTTCTTTTTAATGTACCCAAAATTATCAGGAATGACAGGGACAGGAAAAACTGCAGAAATTGAATTTGAAAAAATTTATAATTTACCAGTTGAAGTAGTTCCAACATTTAGACCAACTAAGAGGAATGATCTTCCCGATTTAATTTATAAAGACCAATTTTCAAAATGGAATGCAATTGCTTATTTTTGTAATGAAAGATCATTAACAGGTCAACCAATTTTAATTGGGACAACAACCGTTGAAAAATCAGAGATGTTAGCTCAGTTATTAATTGAGTATAATCTTTCATATCAAATTTTAAATGCAAAACCTGAAAATGTTCGTCGAGAGTCTGAAATTGTTGCACAAGCAGGTAAAAAAAATAGTATTACGATTGCCACGAATATGGCGGGACGGGGAACAGACATTATTTTGGGGGGTAATATTAATTTTAAAATTCAAAAAGAATTATATAGTCTATTAGCATTAGGAAAAAGCTATAAAGCTAGTAACAAAAATAAATTTTACCTATTTAATTTAATAAATAAATTTATAGGTATTAATCATAATTTTTTAAGCGTTTTATTATCACTAGTTAATGACAATAAATTTTTAACATTATCTGATATTGATATATTAAGAATACTGCAAGAAAATGATCGTATCTCAATTCCCATAAATTCTTATCAATGTTCAATTCGTTTTTTAATTAATGAGCTAATTAAACATAATAAAAAACATCAAGAACAAGAAAATAGGATTGTTAAAAATTTAGGTGGATTATATGTGATTGGAACAGAAAGAAATGATTCAAGGAGAATTGATAACCAATTACGTGGAAGATGTGGGCGGCAAGGTGACCCTGGTACTTCAAGATTTTTCTTAAGTTTAGATGATAACTTATTGAGATTATTTGGGGGGACGAAAGTCCAAAATTTTATTCAAGATCAAATTTCTACTGATTCTCCTTTAGAGTCGCCCTTTATTACTAAAAGTTTAGATTCTGCTCAAGAACGAGTAGAAGAAAGAGCTTATGAACAGAGAAAAAATCTGTTTGATTATGACGATATTATAAATCAACAAAGAAAAATTATTTATTTTGAACGGCGATTACTTTTAGAAAATAAATCAGTTCGAAAGAATACCTTCGCATATGGAGAACAGATTATATGTGAATTTACTTCTAAACTAGAAGAAAACGAGCTGGACTTTAAAGAATTTATCAAATTATTTGAAAATTTATTTGGGAAAAATTTAGAATTAAAGTTATTTGAAAAAGAACTTTCTGATACAACTAATTTTGATCCTACTGAATTAAAAACATATTTATTTAATGAATTTTGGTTAACTTATCAACTTAAAATAAATGAAATTGGTATTTATGGAAATGGTATTTTTGAAAATATCGAACGACGATCAACCTTAATTAATATGGATCGTATTTGGCAGGAACATTTACAGAAAATTACCTTATTACGTGATGCTGTTAGTTGGCGTGGGTATGGTCAGAAGAATCCTTTAACAGAATATAAACGCGAAGCTTATTTACTTTTTGCAGAACGTAAAGAAGCTTTAATTTATTTTACGCTTTATGATTTGTTCCGCTCAATAATTGTATAGTTTTGAAAAATACATTTAAATTTTAATTATATAATAAAACATTATGACAAAACGTACACTTTCTAATAAATCTCGTTCTTCAGTGTTGAAATTATCAGGTTTTCGTGCAAGAATGTCGAGCACTCAAGGTCGTAAAATAATACGAAATCGTCGTAAAAAAGGCCGACAACTTTTAACAATTCAACGTTAAAATTTTTGTTTATTAGAGTAATTTTAAATAATTAACTCTAATAATTTATTATTTTTTCTTTAAAACTACTATAATACGATTGTAACAAATTGAATTTTTGAATCTTTAATATATGACTTTTAACGATGAGTTAACTCTTTTTCTTAAGGCTCGTTACCCAATTCTATATATCAGTACAGTTGAAGAAGATCGGGTTGAGTATGTAATTAGAAAAACTATTAAGACAAATTTAAATCGGAGTATATATAGTTGGGATTTTGTAGATGGTTATACTAATAATCCAAATAATGAAGGATTTGGTAAACGTAACCCCTTACAAGCACTAGAATTGATCGAACGTCTAAACTCGGAAACACCAGCGTTATTTATACTTAAAGACTTTAACAGATTTTTAACAGATTTAGCGATTTCAAGAAAACTAAGAAATATTAGTCGAGTTTTAAAATTACAACCCAAGACAATTATTATTATTGGGTTTGAATTAAATATCCCTAAAGAATTGCAGGATTTAATAACTATCATTGAATTTCAGTTACCATCAGAATTAGAAATTAGTGATGAATTAAAACGTTTAATTAATTCTTTAAATATTCAAGTTGAAAGCCAATTATTTGAAAATTTAACTAGAGCTTGTCAAGGATTATCCTTAGAAAGAATTCGACGTGTTCTTTCTAAGATTATTGCAACTTATAAAACAATAGATGAAAATAGTATTTCAGTTTTATTAACAGAAAAAAAACAAATTATAGGGCAAACAGAAATTCTTGAGTATTGGTCAGTAAATGAAAAAATCATTAATCTTGGAGGTTTAAAAAATTTAAAAGATTGGTTAAAAAAACGCCAAACTGCTTTTAGTCTTAAAGCTTCAAATTATGGTTTACCTACGCCTCGTGGATTATTACTTATAGGAATTCAAGGTACTGGAAAATCTTTAACAGCAAAAGCTATTGGTAACGAATGGCAATTACCTTTATTAAAATTAGATGTTGGTAAATTATTTGGTGGAATAGTTGGTGAATCCGAATCTCGGCTTCGACAAATGATTAATGTTGCTGAAACAATATCACCTTGTATACTTTGGATTGATGAAATTGATAAAGCATTTACTAATTCAGATAATAAAGGTGATAGTGGTACCAGTAATCGAGTACTTGCAACCTTTATTAGTTGGTTATCAGAAAAAACTAAACCTGTTTTTGTTATTGCAACAGCAAATAATATAGATTCTTTACCGCTAGAGATTATTCGAAAAGGCCGTTTTGATGAAGTATTTTTTTTAGATTTACCAAAAAAAGAAGAAAGAGAGGAGATTTTTAAAATTCACCTTCAAGAATTTAGACCAAATAGTTGGGAATCCTTTGATTGTATTAAATTATCTCAATTATCTGATTCATTCTCAGGTGCTGAAATTAGACAAAGTATTATTGAAGCAATGTATCAAGCATTTTATGAAAAACGTGAGTTTTTGACTAGTGATATTTCGAATGCTCTTGATGAATTAATCCCATTAGCAAATCTTGAAAGTGAACAAATGATAAAATTACAAAATTGGGCAGTGTCTGGGCGTATTAGATTAGCTTCTTCTAAAGATATATACATTTAACTTTTTATATGAAACAAAAAATTTTTCGTTTTTTAGCAGACTTACGATTTGCTATTTTTATTTTATTATTAATCAGTTTTTGTAGTATTATTGGAACCGTTATTCAACAAGATGAATCTATAGAAACCTATAAATTAAATTATCCATTAACAAATCAACTTTTTGGTTTTTTTTCTTGGGATCTGATTTTAAAATTTGGATTTGACCATATTTATAGAACTTGGTGGTTTTTTAGTTTAATTTTAGTTTTTGGGGTAAGTTTAATTACTTGTACTTATTTACAACAAATTCCAGCATTAAAAATGGCTAGACGTTGCCAGTTTTTTCGAACCAGTAAAACGTTTAATCGTCTAAAAATTTCTACAATTTTAACGAGATTTAATTTCAATAAAATTATATGTCGTTTAAAAAATAATCAATATTCTTTGTTTCAACAAAAAAGTATTATCTACTGTTACAAGGGATTAATTGGACGAATAGCTCCTATAATTGTTCATTTAAGTATGATTCTAATTTTAGTTGGAACTTTAATAGGGTCCTTATGTGGTTTTAAAGCACAAGAAATAATCCCTAAAACTGAAACTTTTCATATCCAAAATGTTTTCAATAATGGCCAATTAGCTGTTTTACCACCTATTTCAAGTCGAATCAATGATTTTTGGATTACTTATACACAACAAAAAACTGTTGGACAGTTTTATTCTGATATTTCTATTCTAGATTCTATTGGCAATGAGATTAATCGAAAGACAAGTTTTGTTAATACACCTCTTATTCATGAAGGCGTTTATTATTATCAAACTGATTGGAATTTAATTGGGTTACGTTTTCAAGATTTTAATAATAAGATAGTTGAATATCCATTAGTAAATTTCTTAAATACAAAAAATAAAATTTGGTTAACATGGGTTTCAAATGATTTAAATGTAACCAAAGGAATAATTGCTATAATTGATAATTTAGAAGGTTATTGTTCAATTTATAACGATAAAGGAATGTTTTTAGGGAACTTAGAATTAAATGAGAAAATAACGAATGAACAACAAGTAACCTTAGTTGAAATTTTAAGTTCTACTGGTTTACAAATTAAAAACGATCCCGGTATTCCAATAATTTATACGGGGTTTTTCTTTTTAATGGTAAGCACATTAATAAGTTATATAACTTATTCACAAATTTGGTTAATTAAAGAAAATCAAAAAATATTTGTTGGTGGAAATACAACTCGAGCAATGTTTGAATTTGAGTTGGAGTTTTTTAGATTTATAAAATAATTATTTGTGATCATTTTAAGTAATGTGTTTTACAATTGTATGTAACAAGTTATATTTACTTGGGAAGAATTAAAATTATAAAAACTCTTTTATGACAGCAACTTTAGAAAGACGCGAAGGCGTTTCATTATGGGAGCGCTTCTGCGCTTGGATCACTTCAACTGAAAATCGTTTATACATCGGTTGGTTTGGTTGTTTAATGTTCCCAACATTATTAACAGCAACTTCTTGTTATATAATCGCTTTCATCGCAGCTCCTCCAGTTGATATCGATGGTATCCGTGAACCTGTAGCAGGTTCTTTATTATACGGTAATAACATCATCTCTGGTGCAGTTATTCCTTCGTCTAACGCTATCGGTATGCACTTCTACCCAATTTGGGAAGCTGCTTCAATCGATGAGTGGTTATACAATGGTGGTCCTTACCAATTAATCGTTTTACACTTCTTATTAGGTGTAGCATCTTACATGGGTCGTGAATGGGAATTATCATACCGTTTAGGTATGCGTCCTTGGATTTTCGTAGCATTCTCTGCTCCAGTAGCAGCAGCTTCTGCGGTATTCTTAGTTTACCCAATTGGTCAAGGTTCTTTCTCTGATGGTATGCCTTTAGGTATTTCTGGTACTTTTAACTTCATGTTAGTATTCCAAGCAGAACATAACATTTTAATGCACCCATTCCACATGGCTGGTGTTGCTGGTGTATTTGGTGGTTCTTTATTCTCAGCTATGCACGGTTCTTTAGTAACTTCATCGTTAATCCGTGAAACAACTGAAAATGAATCTACTAACTACGGTTACAAATTCGGTCAAGAAGAAGAAACTTACAACATCGTAGCTGCACATGGTTACTTTGGTCGTTTAATTTTCCAATATGCTTCATTCAACAATTCACGTGCTTTACACTTCTTCTTAGCTTTATGGCCAGTTTTAGGTATCTGGTTAACTGCGATGGGTGTTAGCACAATGGCATTCAACTTAAACGGTTTTAACTTCAACCAATCAGTTGTTGACTCTCAAGGCCGTGTTATTAACACATGGGCTGACATTATCAACCGTGCTGATTTAGGTATGGAAGTAATGCACGAACGTAACGCGCACAACTTCCCATTAGATTTAGCTTCAGGCGAAGTATTACCAGTTGCTTTTGCAGCTCCAGTTGTTAACGCTTAATTCTAAACAGTTCTTCTAAACCCTTATAAAAAATAAGGGTTTAGAAGAACAGATTTTTTTATTTAACAAGATATTACAAATAATCTAATATAATTAAGGACACGGTTGTCTTCTGTGTGATTTTAAAATTATAATAGCCTAAAATTTAATAAAATTCTAATTTTAATTGTTATAGAAAAACGCCTTCTTTCGAACTAGTAAAAATTTTTTAATTAGATTTAAACTATCTAATAATTTTTCTTGAATACCTTTACATTTTAATTTTAGAGATTAGTTAAAAAGAAAAAGGTTTTCCTGTTCAAAGATTTATAGTGTTCCTTTATGCCAACGTTCTAATACTAGTGTATTAGAGCCATCTTCGTTTTGTTGATATTTAACAGGCTGAAAACCAGTTTTTTGGCCTTCACCGATAATCACTTCACCTGCATACTGTTGTGAAATTTTATCTATAAAACTTTCAACTGGACAAGATTGTTTCCAAAAACTCATATCAGTTACTAATTTATATTCTTTTCCATCCCAAGAAAATACAATATCATGATTATTAGACTGTGGAATTACTAAATTAATGTTGTATATATCATGATTTAAGGAATTAATATTTATTTTTTCTCTTTTATGATCAATTTGTAAACGGTTTAAAGCCTTTTCTAAATAAAAAAGATTTTGTAGATTAGTTTTTATATTAGTAAAATGTGACATAGTCAGTTTCCCCCTTATTTGATTTAGTAGCTTCTAATTATAAGATTATACCCTTATTTTTGGGTATCTATAAGTTTTATTCAACTTTAATATTGATATTATTTAGATTTTTCAATTGAAAAATCTAAATAATATCAATATTAAAGTTGAATAATGTTGGCTTTCAATAATAAATTTAATACTGTTTGACTAGGTTTAACACCATTACTCATCCATTTTTCAATTTTTGATACATCAAAAAAGGACTGTTTTGTAATAGGGTTATAAAAACCAATTTCATCAATTGGACGACCATCACGTCTACTACTATGTTCCATAATAACAAGCCTATATGAAGGAGAACCCTTCCGTCCTGCTCTTTTTAATCGTAATTTTAACATGAATTTTTAAATATTTTAATAAATTTCTTAAGTAAAAAAGTTTTAAAGGATAAGAATTATCGACGAGAGTAATATTCAATAACTAATAACTCATCTAATTGTAAACCAACATCATTTCGATCGCAGTAGTCTAAAACGACTCCTTCTAATTTAGGTACATTTAATTTTAAATGTCCTGGTAAATCTCTTACATTATTGTTTTTTAAATTATTTTCAATTAAATTTTTTGAAACTAATTTATCCTTTACTCCAATAATATCATTTAAATGACACTGGAAGCTTGGAATAGTAACAACTTTTTTATTTACTGTTATGTGACCGTGATTTACTAATTGACGTGCGTGTCCAATACTTCTTGCAAAACCTAATGTGAAACAGATTGTATCTAATCTCATCTCTAATAATTGTAATAAAATTAAACCAGTAACACCTTGTCGTCGTCTTGCTTCCTTAATATATCTATAAAGTTGATTTTCAGTTAAACCATAATTAAATTTTAATTTTTGTTTTTCTTCAAGACGAACGCCATACTCGGTTGTTTTTTTACTATTATCATCATTAGTTTTACCATGCTGACCTGGTCTAGTTGATTTTTTTGATTTTTTACTAGTTAACCCCGGTAATACACCAAGACGACGAGTTATTCTTAATCTAGGCCCTCTATAACGCGACATAAAATAAATTTAAATAGTATACAAATTTTTAATAATCTAAAAAAATAAAATTTTTAAAAGGCGAATGATCGGACTTGAACCGACGAATGGTGGAACCACAACCCACTGCCTTAACCACTTGGCCACACCCGCCAAACTTTAACCTATAATAATATAACAATTTATAATACTATAAGTCTAGTATATTATGAAAGATTAATAAAATTAAAATTTATGATTATATTGAAACGCTTCTTTGTAAATGGTCTAAAGTACGAAACTTATGACAACTTTACTATATCTCAATTACTTTTTTACTTTAACTATAATCAAACCCTTTTTGTTTTAGAATATAATAATTTAATTTACGAACAAAAACATTGGACTAAACTTACAATTAAAAATAACGATAAAATTGAAATTGTTACAATTGTTGGAGGTGGATAATTCTATAAACTAGTTTATAGAATTATTTTTTTTTATCCTCGAATCAGAATATTAAACCTACGAATTAATAATACGAGTAAGTTTTTGATAATTTCTTCAACCTCTTTATTTTGTAAAGTTTGTTTATTAGATTGAAAAGTTAATTCCAAACATAAACTCACTTGATTTTCTGGAATTGATATACCTTGATAGTGATCTAACAATACAACATTGGTTAACCATTTTGTTCCATTTCTAATTAACACGTTTTTAATTTCTACATATGGAACTTCACAATCAACAATAAATGATACATTTTTAACAATTTTTGGGTATGAAACATATGGAGTGAATTTACGTATGTGATTATTTTTAAACGAGTTTTTTAAGACACCAAAGTTTAATTCAAATAAATATAAATCAGGTGAAATATTTAATTTTTTGGCTAAAATTGGATGAATTTGACCAAAAACACCTATTTTTCTTCCACCAAAAATAGATATTTCAGAACACTTAGTTGGATGTAAAATATTTTTATAAAATTCACCTGAATAAGGTTCCCAAACAGTTAAACATCTAAACTGTCTCAAAATCCTCTCAATTTTCCATTTTGCTTGAGCCCACTCTAATTGCTTAGAATCTTCTGACCAATCAGTTTTTATTTTATTGCCACCAAAAACACCACTAATATATTCCTGTTCTTGAAGTTTGGTACGACTTTTAAATAAATGTATATTTTTAGAGAAAACATGACCATACTCAAAACCATCAATATATGAATTGCCTTGTTTTAAATTTTCTTGTACTGTTTTAATAATACCTGGTAACAAACTTGCTCTTAAATTAGAATACTCAGTTACCAATGGGTTAATTAATTCAACTGGTCGATTTGAAATTATACTATCATTATTTAAGGAATAATGAATTAGTTCGTTAAAACCGCTGTTTAGTAGCGATATTGTAAGTTTCTTTTTTGCACGATAACTAGCATCTTCAATTCCAGCAATTCTTGTGAAAGGAAGTTGAGTTAAAAACTTATTAAATCCATGAAGCCTTGCAATTTCTTCTATTAAATCAATAGGTCTACTAATATCATCAATCCGTGAGTTTGGTATTGTAACCTCCCAAATCAATTGATTGGGCTTAAATATATAGGCAAATCTTAATTGATAGAAATATTTTGAAATTAAAGGTGGACTAATGTACACCAGTTCATTAAGACCTGAACCTTTAATTGGGCCTAAAATGTCATTTATTTTCGTGTACTGTAGAATAATAATAATTGATTCTTCTTCGAAAATTTGTCCTTTGGTATGAATTTTGCATATTAAATTTGGATTTCTAACTTTTAACAACTTAATTAACTTATAGACTGAATTTAGTAATCCCATACTTTTAATTGATTTTTCATATCTAGATGATCGATTAGTTCGTAAAGCTAATAAACGAGATTGTTGTCGAATAGAAGTTGCCTCAAAAATAGATGCTTCAATTAACAAAGAAGTACTATTCTCAGAATAAGCAAATTCTTTACTTGGTATAATACCTGCAATACTTAAATTTAAGTCATTTGCTTTAAGAGTTAAAATAGATTCATTGAGATTATAAATAGAATCATTATTTGCTATAAATTTTTCATTTGTTTTTGCTTTTATTAAACTTAAATTAAATTCTTTACTGTTTAATTTTAAACAAATTTTATTTAAATCATACACTTCAAATGGGTATCCGCTTTCTAATAAAATATAATTTTGAAAGTCTAAAAAATTATTTACTGGCTCTATCCCGGACTCAAATAATTTTTGTTTTAACCATTTTGGGCTATTTAAATCACTTAAATTTTCCAAAGTAAAAGCTAAAAAACTCAAATAGCTTTTTTTTAATTTATAATTAGAAATAACATCTCTAAATTGCTCATCCCAATTTAGAGTTTCATTTAAATATTTTGATTTTTTATAAGGTTTATTTAATAGAATAGCTATTTCTTTGGAAATCCCTTTTATGGATAAACTATCAGATCTATTAGCAGTAGCTGATATATCTAATATTACTATTTTTTCACCATTTGATTCAAGTTCAATAACCTTTTCAACTTCAAAACCACCAAGTGTTAATTTTTCAAGTAAATAATTTAAATTAACTTTTTCAATATTTACTAATTCGTTGACCCATTTTAATGATATTTGCATTGTAGCATTTATTTAAATGTTTTTAATTAATTTGCTTTTGTAAAAACAAGCCCATTTGTTTGACCGTATCTTTCCATAAATCTCATAAACCGATCCCAAGCTTCAGGATTTTTCATTATATAAACCGATTCAATTGCTTCAGGTTTTCCATTAAGAAAACGAGCATTAACATCTCTTGTTTCTAAAATCCCTTCATCATCTATTAAATACATTCCGGTAATTTCACCCTCTTTTGCTGTACTTTTATCTAAGATATTTGGGTTTTTAAAGCGAAATGTTGCTGTTCCAGTACTTCCATCACGGGACCTAGTTAATCTAACATCAGGTAACACTTTTTCATCTAATCCTTTTATAAATTGAATTCTAGCTTCCATACTTTATTTTCCCAAGATCAAAAATTTTAAATAATTACATTGTACTTCAATTGGATTATATATGTAAATATTTAATTTATAATTTATAATTTATAAATTAAATATTTACCTAATGAACTGGGGTGGCAGGATTCGAACCTACGAATGGCGGAGTCAAAGTCCACAGCCTTACCACTTGGCGACACCCCAAATCTTCATATAAATCTATAATATCGACATGAAGTAATAATAATTAAAGTTTTTAATATTGGGCAAGAAGGGATTCGAACCCCTGACACCGTAGTTCGTAGCCACGTGCTCTAGTCCACTGAGCTACAAGCCCAAATATATTACTAGCAACTGCAATATAGTATAATAAATTTCGTAAACTTTAGTAAAGCGTTTAAAAAAAATATTTTTTAAAATTGTTTTTTAAACTTGCAAAAATTTTAGAGAATACTCTAAAGTATTAGTTTGAATCTATTTTTAAATAAAAATTTTAGACAAAACTAAATCATGGCAAAAAAAATTTTGTATCAAGATAGTGCACGTCGGGCTCTTGAACGAGGGATGGAAATAATGGTAGAAGCAGTTTCAGTTACATTAGGTCCAAAAGGACGAAACGTAGTACTTGAAAAATCTTATGGATCACCCCAAATTGTTAATGATGGGGTAACTATTGCTAAGGAAATTAAATTAGAGGATCATATCGAAAATACAGGTGTTTCTTTAATTCGTCAAGCTGCAGCAAAAACAAATGATGTTGCGGGTGATGGTACCACTACAGCTACTGTATTAGCCTATGCAATGGTAAAAGAGGGTTTAAAAAACGTTGCAGCAGGTGCAAATCCAATTTCAATAAAATTAGGTATGGAAAAAGCAACTCAATATTTAGTTATGCAAATTAATGAGTTTGCTCAACCAGTAGAAGATATTCAATCAATCCAACAAGTTGCTTCTATTTCAGCAGGAAATGATGAGATAATTGGCTTATTAATTGCAGATGCACTATCAAAGGTTGGAAAAGAGGGTGTTATTTCTTTAGAAGAAGGAAAAGGTATTACAACTGAACTAGAAATTACTGAAGGTATGAAACTTGAAAAAGGTTTTATTTCACCTTACTTTATTACTAATACTGAAAAAATGGAAGTATCATATGATAATCCATATATTTTATTAACAGATAAAAGAATAACATTAGTTCAACAAGATTTATTGCCAATTTTAGAACAAATTACAAAAACTAAGCGGCCACTTCTTATAATTGCAGAAGATGTAGAAAAAGAAGCTTTAGCCACATTAATTTTAAATAAATTACGTGGAATTATTAACGTAGTTGCAATTAGAGCACCAGGCTTTGGTGAATTACGCAAATTAATGTTAGAAGATATTGGAATTCTAACAGGTGGTACTGTTATTACTCAAGATGCTGGTTTAAGTCTTGATAATATTCAAGTTAACTTATTAGGTCAAGCACGGCGAATTATTGTTAATAAAGATAGTACGACTATTGTTTCCGATGGTTCAACAATAGAAGAACTTAAAATTCGTTGTGAACAATTAAGAAAACAAGTAAATTTATCTGAAACTAGTTACGAGAAAGAAAAATTACAAGATAGAATTGCTAAACTATCTGGCGGGATTGCCGTTATTAGAGTTGGAGCCGTAACTGAAACAGAAATGAAAGATAAAAAACTAAGACTTGAAGATGCCATAAATGCAACAAGAGCAGCTGTGGAAGAAGGTATTGTACCAGGTGGGGGTACAACACTAGCCCATTTATCTGAAAATCTTGTTACTTGGGCTAAGAATAATCTAAAAGAAGATGAGTTAATCGGAGCAATCATAATATCCAGAGCAATCTTAGCTCCTCTACGCAGAATTGCTGAAAACGGGGGAATCAATGGTGCAGTGATTATTGAAAAAGTACAAGAACAAGAATTTGAAATTGGCTATAATGCAGCCAAGAATATTTTTGGAAATATGTATGAAGAAGGTATAGTTGATCCAGCAAAAGTAACTCGTTCAGGATTACAAAATGCTACTTCTATTGCCAGTATGATTTTAACAACTGAATGTATTATTGTTGATGAATCGAAAGTTATTGCTAAATAACAATAACTTCTAATAATATTAATTTTTCATTTAACAAAATAGTTTTAATTAGAAAATATTAAGACTATTTTGGGTTTTCTACTTAAATAACATTTTAAAAAATGTTATTTATAAATCATTTAAATCTGAAAAAAGAGTTTCATCAGGATTAGTAGAGTTATTAATAATTGGTTTTGCTGCTTCTACCATATCCTTCATACCTACTTTTAGTTTTTCAATAGCTAATCCTAGAATTTGTATATTATCTTGTTGAATTGAAGCTCTAACATTTTCAATTAACTCAACAACTTTGTTTTTATTCTCTTCTGTTATATTATTTGTAAAAAGTCCAAGTTCTCGTTCAGCTTCGAAACATAAAGTTTCACCTTGATTTTTTAAATCAATTCCTTTTCGTTTTTCTTGGTCAATAGAAGCGTATTTTTCAGCTTCAGCTAGCATATTTTCAACTTCTTTTTCATTTAGATTTGAAGCACCCTGAATAGTTACTGATTGTTCTACTCCTGTTTCTTTTTCTTTAGCCTTAACAGATAATAAACCATCAACATCAATATCAAATGTAACTTCAATTTGAGGGATACCTCTATCAGCAGCTGGTATCCCATCTAATTTGAAGTTACCTAAACTTTTATTTCCAGCTACTAATTCTCTTTCACCCTGTAAAATATGAATTTCTACATTTGTTTGATTATCAACAGCTGTTGAGAACATTTCTGATTTTTTTACTGGAATAGTAGTATTACGTGAAATGATTTTTGTCATAACTCCACCTAATGTTTCAACTCCTAAAGATAACGGAGTAACATCTAATAATAGAATATCTTTAATTTCACCTGCTAAAATACCTGCTTGAATTGCTGCCCCAATTGCTACAACTTCATCTGGATTTACAGATTGATTAGGTTTTTTATTTGTTAAGGATTCTACTAAATTTTGAATAGCAGGAATTCTTGTT
>Ga0209107_10000905_pt1 | contig 16789 bp, 22 predicted proteins | sample LakErihyJuly2011_2_FD_187460 | JGI IMG/M metagenome (GOLD analysis project Ga0209107, IMG submission 187460) | Freshwater microbial communities from dead zone in Lake Erie, Canada - CCB hypolimnion July 2011 (SPAdes) (version 2) | ecosystem: Environmental > Aquatic > Freshwater > Lentic >... | reverse complement strand
TCGACCATTGTGGACACCGATCCATCGTTCAGGTATGCACTCAAATCGTAAATACCGTGCAAAACAACAGCACTCTTACCATGAATAAAAGCCATTACTTATCCTCCGAATCAATCGCATCAGCAACAACTGGAGCAGCCTCTACGACCTGAGCAGGCTCTTCTTTAACTTCGACTTTTGCTTTGGCAGAGCCATCAGCAAGTTCAATAATTCCTTGTTCTTTCAGCCACGAAACAGACTTAGCTGGGATGTCGTCAACGATCTCGCCTGCTTCAACGCGGCGATTTAGGTAATCTAACCCTTGATTTACTAGGTATTTCGGCATCTTTACTCCTGATAGTGGCACGTGGCTCTACCCCGGATACCGACCTGACCACAAGGGTACGAGCGGGCGATGCCGAGGTCACAAGGACACGAAGAACTATCAGGACTTTACAACGCATCAGCCGACAGGCCGACTGTATATGGCTTTAGTTCACCAACCACCCTCAGGGATGATCCAGGGCGACCAATCAGAACCTGTTACCTCAAACAGCAGTCTTCCAGCCTTCAAGTTTGTGAACGCATCCAACAAAGGCTCTTGGGTGCAAATCTTCATTTGGGTGCAGATAGGCGCATATTTGTTGCGTTTGGGGTTGAAATTAATTCCATTGATCTGAAGCAATCCGCTATCTGAGGGGTGTGTCATCGTAACCATTTTGATGATGTTGCAGTTCTTGTCAACTGCGGAACCGCCAATACGAGCTGGGCAACAACCTGACTCGCGAGCAATAATGTGCAACAAACGAGGCATCTGATGTGCCTTCCACCCAGCAGCCAAAGCCACAGGAGGAATCCAAGAACAATCACCATGCTTGTAAACCTGAGGCACAACATATGCCGGGGCTTTGGCTTCAAAAGCCGCCAAGGAAACAAGGGGAACTGGATAACCAACGGTGGGGGCAGAAGCCGCCTGAACTGCTGAAATCAAACCAATACAAACACTTAAAAGGGTTACCGCTACTGCGGTTAAAAACATTTTCTTCATCGGGTACCTCCGATAATCGAGAAATAAGGGCAGGCTAAACGCATCAAATGATACGAAGCCGTCAATCTTTTGTGTTTACCTCCTGATGGAGTTCTACGTTTAAGGATGACACCTCGCGAGGTGCGCTGTCACTTTCAAACCTGTCTAACGACACTCCCAAGTCGCTCAAACCGCTTGGTAAATCCTACAGCCCCGGATCACCCAAGGCAAGCACTTAGGCCCCGTTTTTGGCTTTACAACGGTGGCAAACAATAACCCAGGGTCTAGTAACCGAGACTGCGAGCATCTTTTTGCAACGCCAGCATCTAGGTTCTAAATCCTCTGTAGCCCCTTTGCCATAAGCATCAACGGGTATTTCGGAGTTATCTAACCCAGCCATACGGTGTAATCGCATCCGATGAGAGCGCGGTCGTCACCATCTCGACTCAATGGATAAACCTCTGAAGTCGCCAGGATCGTCAAAATAACCACCCCGGAAAGGGTTGTACCCCTCACAGCACCGAGGATAGCCCTTACAGCAACAGCCTTTGTGCGAGCCGCAGGGTAATCGTTCCGAGCTGCACGACAAACCACTCGAATACGTTGATGATCAATCGCATAAACGCCTGCACCAAACGTGTGATCGGGGCCGCTACCAGCCGACTCATACAAAGTCACACAAGCATCCGGGGTGTCAGGAGCGCGAGCAAGAAAGATATCCGTAGCCAAAGTGCCTTGCCCCTGGCTTGCCAAATAGGTTCCCAACGCATCCAAAATAGCCATTACTTGACTTCCCTTGCTGCTTCACGATCAATAATTCCTTGAATACGTGAAGCCAAACGAGCCGACAAACCTTCAGAAGCATCCATCATTGGCTCTTCCAAGTAGTAAGCCTGCCTGCCCTCAGCGTGTTTGAAGTCCTCGTTCTCGTGCTGGATAATCGCATAGTTCACCATCTCATCGCCGCCCGCAGCTCCACCGTAAGTGATCTCAACAGATGTGGTTTTCCCCACCATGAATGGGTCGTGGACTCGACCCGAACTGGACAAAGCACCTTCAGCATAAGGCACTAGCTCCCTAGAAGTCACCAAAATAGCCTGTGCCTCAGCGTACAAAGCCTCTTTAATGTTGCCTGTATAGCCAGTAACTACACGGCGGCCAAGAGAAATAACCGAAGTAAGACCATCCACATAAACAACCTGTTTACGCGCCATGTCAGTTACCAAACGAAACAGTTGTGTGGTGTGTACCCGTATCGTCATTGTAAACCTGGACAGAAAGAATCAAAGGCGAACTACTATCAGGTAACACAATCTTGGAATCCGTTGTAATTGTTGGGTTTCCGTAAAAAATGATCGTTCCAACCTCATAAACATCACGCCCGTCAGCCGACTTAACCACTCGACCAGTTTCCTGAACCCGGCAATTCGTTGCTGTACCAGTAGCAGAAAAGGTGAACTTGCCATACGCATCAGCAGATGACTTAGGGTAAACAGTCACCTGAGTAGGCATCAAATCAAGGAAAGCGGCCTCAATGGTCATTCAGGGAAGTCCTGAATCGGTGGAACATAAACCATTCCTGTGCCAACGTTGCGGCCCATACCAATCGAGAACTCTGAACTCACCGGGTAACCGTCTGCATCCCAATTAGGCGAAGGCGGGGCTATATGTGCAGATGACGACCGTAAACGCTCGGCGCGATCCAAAAAGCCTTTAGCCGAAGCCCCAAATTGGGTTGAAATTGAAAGATCGCCCACACTCCTCGAATAGTCAGCCTTACCTTGATACTTACCAGCAATAGCCTCACAAGCAAAAGCGGCAGCATAATACGCATTAGGAGTCCATTGAGAGATCAAAAAAGTGATCTCAGCGTTCTGCAACAATTGATTACTGGTATCTGTATCTCCACAAAGGAAACGCACCTGATCCAACGTGCTTGCCGCTGGATCGCCTGAATAAGACCAGGCCATAAAATTAGTCCAGCGTTAGAGTAAGCGATGTGATCTGAAAAGTATCGCCAGCAGTAACAGCAGCCGAAGATGAGAAAGCACCCGACCACAAACAGTTGCCAGCAGTCAACGCATCCCACATAGACCAATGGGTATAAGTCTCCGTGTTGGAAACGTTAGTCCAAGTAACAGTTGCAGACGACACCATCGAACCTGAAGCGGCAGCCGAAAAAGTAATGGCCTTGCGAGTAGTTTCTGCAGCAGCACCTGAGGTACCATCTTCACCGGGATCAGACAAATGCAACTTGACATACGGAGTAGCAACCGAAAACGAGGTTGCACGAATCGTATTTAGAAACGCGAGTTCACCATAATTAGAAATTGACATTAGTTACCTTCTTCGGTCTTGGACTTCTTAGCCTTAGCCTTAGGAGCATCCACAACCTCTTCCTGGACTGGAGGCTCAACAGAAACAACGTTTTCTGTTACCTCAGCCAAAAAACGACCATTGATCAACTGACGCACATTGCGCCAACCGCCAGCATCCACAAGGGTGCCAGTAGGGATCGTTGAACCATCGCCTGCCGAAATTGGTTTAAGAACTCGATATGCCATAAAACTCTTTCAGATAAATAAAACCAAGGTCAATTGACCCCGGTGCTTATTAAACCCTGTACCAAACAACCGTGTTGGCTGCCGAAACACGTACCTTGAAAGAAGCCGATGAAGCCGCTGCAACAGTTGCTGAACCAACAATTGTCGCATCAGTACCAGCAGTAATCGTCAAAGCATGAGTTGCCGCAGCAAGGTTCACAACGCTCACATCAAAGGTGTCGCCCGTTGCATAACCCTTCAAAGCGGCACAAGTAAGAGTTCCTGTAGGAATTGTCTTGGCTCGCGTTGCTGTTGGGGTACAAACCAACAAACCACCGTTAGTGACAACCTGGGCGGCTGTCATCGTTTCTGCGGCATCCGTAAGTGTGGTAACAGTTGTCTTATCGGTGCGCGTGTTTCCAGCAATAACGCCGTTCACTCGCAAAGCACCGAACAATCCTCTGCCCTTAGTAAGTCTGTTTGCCATTATCGGCCCCTAACTATGCTACGCAAGCTGAGAAGAAGTAACCAAGGTCTGCACCAATTACCTTCATATCGAAAGCAACTTCGGCTTCAATGCGGTCTGCCTTGTACTGTTCCATACGCATACGCGATACGCCAACAGTCTGATTTAGGCCGCCTGAAACACCAGTCCACGACATGATGTAACCGCCTGAAGGCTGGAGGAGTCCTGCCGATGGAGCGGAGTAGGTGAGGAGAGCGTTCTTACCGTAGTTGAACGCATAAGCCTGAGTTGCACCTTCGTTGTTGGTTGCCTTGACACTCTTAGCAACCATCACGCGAGGAACACCGAACAAACTTGCCATCACATCTTCTGTGAGAACGTTCTGTGAGGTGTACTTGATACGGTCAACCAGGTCAGGGTGGTTCTTCAATTGAATGAACACATCGTATCCAAGCACCAAAGTGTTTGGCTCGTACCCGGTGACGCTCAAGATCGCGCGCTTACCAGTCTCGATATCGCCGATTGGATCTGACGAGGTGTAATCGTTCCACAAGTTGCTTGGAGTCGCATCTGTTCCCCAAATGCCAGTTGTGAAGTAGTTGGAAACAAACTGTGTTTCCATCTTCAAAAGAAGGCGTGAGGTAACGAACTCTGCGGCTTCACGATCCACGTTGATAGGAGCGTCAGCGTTTGCACGAGTCTGATCGCCAATATCTTTGTGGAACGCATAAACATCAGCCTGATAGCTGTCTGTCGAAAGGTTGTAACCGCCACCTGCCGACTCGGTTGCGTCTGCGCGGCGTTGAGCCTCGTCACGGAACCAGTCGTTCTTGGTGTAGGTGAAGAACTTGTCGCTCTGCTTTGATACAGGAACAATAGGGAAAACCCTAGTTGCGATGAAGTTTTGGTTCTGTTGGAAGTAGGCGACCGAGATATTGGTCAAGATCGCATCTACGTGAACCTGAGTTGAAGTTGGCTGTGGCATGTCTGTTTGCTCCTGTGATTATGCTGCGCGGTTAGGGGAAGCGCAGTTGATTACTGCTGTGAGGATGTCGGCATCAGCACCTGAAGCAAGAATTACTGCTCCAACTGCGTATTCTGTTGTGTCGGTTCCAGCAACTTTCGCATCAGCCTTACCTGTACTTGAAGTACCGATAACAACGCCAGCTGCGATAGCCGCTCCAGCAACAATTTTTGTGCCACCAGCAACCACGATGGAGGCTTCTCCACCTGAGATTGGGTTGTTCTGAAGAACACCAATTGGAATGTCCGTAGCGGCGGCGCAAACAACTGCTTTACCCGCTGAGATTTTCACAAACTTGTACTGTGCGGATGAAAGATCTGCACCTGCCTCAAGAGAGATTCTGAGGGTGTAATTGGAGATTTCGTATGCCATTGTTCTATTTCCTCCGGGGAATTAGCGTTGCTCGGCGCGGTATGCCGCGTAGAGATCAGGGTTTTTAGTAACGATCGAAGCAACTGCTTGTTCCATCGTCTTGAAGTCACCGTTATTCACGGCGGCCTTTGCCATTGATTCAACCTTCGCATAAGCCGAACCGTCATCCGGGCGACTTCCACGACCAATTTCATCAAAAATTGAGGCTGATTCCGACTGTGCATTAGCAGCAGACAGAGCCTTCTCGACCTGACTTGCGAGGTTCGCATCAATGTCGGTCAAACGACGTAGTGCTGGGCCAAGATCCTTGGCATCAACAGTCAAATGTTGCCATGCGGCGGCCTTTTGAACGAACTCTTCGTCGCGGCGAGCTTCACGCTCTTTACGGAGTTCTTCTTTAGCGTAAGTCGCTTCGTTGGCAGCTTTTTCAAGCATTTCACGAACTGGCTGAGGAAGCGACTTCATCATTTCTGCTTCCTCATCTTCTTCTTCTTCGTCATCCTCAGGCTCCATGTCGCCAGCGGCGTACTTGGCCTTTTGCATCTCTTCAATTTGAGCATGGGAGGCTTCAAGAGCCTTCTCTAGTTCAACAACACGCTCAATGTATGCCTCTTCCAGGCTTGGATCCATCAAAACTTCTTCGCTCACGTTGGCCTCTTTCGTAGCACTCTTCATAACGATCCAGCCTTCTTCAAGGTGGGCGGGGTGATCCACTCCGCTAGTTTCCAGCACTTTCAAGGCGACCATTTTGCGTTTTTTAGAACTGCTCATAATCACCTTAAAATCTTGAGGATTTGTCGCATGGGGTTTTACCCTCACACGCAAATACTGGACAGAGGCGAGTGTAGATAGGTACTACAAGAGGCGAAAGTGAAATAGGGTTTAGTTCATAAGGTTTTCTGAATGACGAACGCATCCCTCACCATAAGCAAGAGCGATCAGCACCATGTCTTGTCTCAAATCATCCAATGAATCCTCATCAATTCGCTTCAAACGAGCAACTCGACCATCAATGGCTTCCATCAAAATATGGTTCAAATCCAACTTCGCTAAATCGGTTGGCATGTTCACCCAATCAGGAAAATCGGGTTCACCTTCCGGGTCAATCCAATAAGTCTTGGTTGTTTTCAGAATCAAAATAGCGATTCCAGCTGCACATACACCGTAAAAAAGTGTTCCTAATAGTTCCATATGTTCCCTCCCTTGGGTTGGACAACCTTACGGCATTCAACGCATCAAATCAAGGATTATCCACAACATCAATATCCATCTGTACCACGCGAGATGAATGGGCATCCTGGCTTTGACACCACGCCTCGGTAACAAGCACCTGAGATTTCACTTCTTGCCCGCATTCCGGGCATCGCATAACCGTTTTCGTTTTGTGTGTAACTGGCCGATCCATGACAACACCTTAGTTCAGATCAATAAGTTCCTGTTGGCCGCCATTAAGAACGATCTGTGGCAGTCGAGCAACCTTGCCCTTAGAAGCAGACAGACGAATATCAACACGGTCATACGGTTGCAAACGCATCACAGCCACGAACGTTGGATCAAGCAACTGCTTCACCCAAGCCTCAATAAAGGCTGGAACTGGCTGTTCCTCAGACATTGAAAGCTTCTTTTTTCTCCCCAAAATACGCTTTAGCGAATCCCCCAGCAATCAAATCTTCGTTCAAACACTTCGTCTTATTGTCATCGGTATAGATGTTCGCCAAAATACGACCATACTTTTCGTTCTTATCTTTCAAGGTTTGAATCACAACAAAAGGGTTTTGTTCCATCCAGTCATGGGCGAACTGTTTGGCTTTCAAGCCTGCGGCCTTCTCCAACGCATTCGTGGTGCGCGACTCCGGGGTGTTCACACCGTAAAGACGGACACGAATCCTGTGGTGAACATCAAAACCCAAGTCCACCATGAGGTCAACGGTGTCACCGTCAACGACCTTCAGCAACGAAGCCGAATAACAGAACCGCTCTAAAGCCATCAGCCCTCAATGGTGACAAAACCGTAATAGTCGGTATCAAAATAGTCGGTCATCATGTCGCTGTTATTACGGTTGTACGCATTCGTGATCCGATCAACCTTGTCATAAACGGCTTTGGCTTCCGGGCTTGTAACATCACGGCCAAGATCATCACGGACACGAGGATTTGAAATACCCTTGACAGTTACAGTAATTGAATTGCCGCCGCTACCCATTTTTACGCCAAACTTCAAACCTGCTGGCAACTGCCCGCTTTCTTGAGCAGATTTAAGATCACGTCGAATGTCAACAGCGACTTCTTTGTTTGGTCGGCGACCAATATATTTCTCGCCTTTAGCACCTGGGCGATCATCAAAGAATTGTCCTGGTCGATTACGAGCTTCGCTTGTGTCACCACTTGCCAACTCTGCCTCAAGTTGTTTAATACCATTCTCTAACGCCATGTGAGCAATTTGGCTAGTGCCTCTGCCCATTCTTCCAAGTCTTTCTTTTTGAGCATCAATAAAAGCCTGTTTTATTTGGGCTTCTTCTGAGGTTGGTTGACCTTTAGGCAAAATGGTTTCTCGCTCAATAGCAAGTTCGTGATCTGCACGATCTATGACACCCTGCAAACGCCCGACTTCCTCACCTTGCCCATTGTCGGCTGCGCGATGTTGTGCCTCTTCTGCCTTAGATCGAATCCCCTCCCAATGTGCGATGGCATCACGAGATCGTTGCGTATTGCCTGCACCGTCAGTTGTTGGAGTTGTTGTTTTGCCTTGACCCTTCCAACGCATGTTGGCTGCATAACGCCCAGCTTCCGAACGGCTTGAGAAAGTTGCTTTAGAAAAATCTACGTTGTCAAGGTTTCTTTCGCTCCAAGGAGTCTCTGTTGCGGCCTTCATTCTTGCCTTCAATTCGGCTTTGATAGCACGAGCCTTAGGACCCTTATACGAAGTCAAGTTAGACAACGCATAAGCAATCATGCTCTTACCGCTATCCATGCCGTAACTCTGATTAGCGTCAGATAGCGAACTCAACGCATCAAGGTAAGGCTCTGCACCGAATGGAATCTTTTTCCCTTGCGAACGAAGATCGCGTCGAATCATTGAACTCAAATCTGATAAATCGGCATCCTTGATAGCAGCAGCCGTCTTTTCATCAACTTCCTCAGTTGCCTTTGGCTTCTTGCCTTCTTTGGCGGGGGTATAGTCAGCTGCGCTATTACTGCCATCAGCAAGTCCAACACGGTCGTTCTTTCCCGACCCCATATTCAGACCCTCAGGTACAAAAGAATTGCCACCTCTTGCCGGGTGTCCTGAACCCCGACCAGCCCTAGCGTTTTCCTCTTGACGAGCCTCATTAGCAGCCAAACCACCCTTAGGAACAGAACCGCGCCAACGCATGTTCGCTGCATATCTCCCGGCTTCCGAACGTGACGCGAAACGACCCTTCTCAACACCCTCAAGAATGATCGTGCGAGCATAACCAGTCACATCACGAATATCGCCAGCATCAGTTACCGCTTTAACAACAAGATCCCAATGATCCTGAGGAATGTGATCACATACACTTTTGCGAAGGCCGTCTAAAAATGCTTTGTCTGCTGGTTTCATTTGAGCGATACTACTTTCCAATAAAAATCTCTATAGTGACTACGGTTATGCCGACTTAGGTTCAATGCCCATCGCCGAAGTAAACGCATTAGCCTCAACGAGAACCTGTTTGATCGGCATGTTGATCACTCGAACCTTGATCTTCTTACCACCCAAAGTGCCATCCCTGGCATCCAAACCAACCTTTGCGGCCCAACGATGATGACCGTCAATAACATAACCATCCGATGAAACAAAAATGCTTTGCTCCTCAAGATCAACCGCTTTCTGACCTTTAGGACTCATCATAAAAGCAACAGTCTTACCCTTCAATTCGCTCTGAGAAGCCTTCAACTGTGCGACAGGCACTTGACCCTCACGAGTCTCAATACCCTTCTCCTGCAAGTATTTGACAAACGCATCGCCAACATTCACTTCGCCATCTTTGTCAACCGGGAACTTTGAAGCATCAGCGGCAGGAGAACCAGCCTTCGGTTTACCCGCCAACTGTGGCATCTTGTCACGCGGAATAGGTTGCCCCTGATCATCCTTCAACGAAGAACCACAAAACAGGTTCGTACCCGGAACAGAAACCTGACACAAGTTCAGTTTGACCTTCTCGCCCTTCTTTGCGGCCTCCTGAACAAAATCATTCATCTCCTTGATCAGAGTGTTCACCTCTTCAACCGAGCCTAAAGACACCGTTTTCCCCTCACGTAACGCATCCAGGGCTTCCGTAGCGTCATCTGTGACCACATCAGCCTTAACAGGTGCTGTTGCTTTAGCAGGTTGGGCTTTGTTATGCCCCTTCCATCTCTGTTGAGCTGCATAACGACCAGCCTCAGACCTGTTGCCACCAAAACCTTGAGCCTTCTTAAAATCGGCTATTCGAGCAGTTACGCGCATCTCAGCCATCAATTCATCAACGCTTTTACCCATTGCTAAAGCCAGGGTATTGCGGCTGCGACGTGAAGAAATACGTTTCGCATCGGCCGCATATCGTTCAGCTTCGACCTGATAAAGCGGCTTAGGGTTCGTATATTCTTCGCTGAAATAGGTCTTTAGACGCTCGATTAGGCTTGGTATTTTCTCCCCGCGTTGCTCTCGTTCCAGCTTGCGCGATCGAGCCGCATTCATTCGAGCGGCCATTTCCATCCCCGCATAACCCATTGCGGAAGCCACGCGCTCTGAAACCCTTTGCTGTGCTGGAGAACCCTGCCAACGTTGGTTGGCCGCATACCTTCCAGCCGCACTACGATCCCCGGCGAACGAAGCTTTTGCAATCGCATCAGGCATAGACATATCAATCCGTGCGGCGGCCCCACCAATAGAAAAGCCTTGAATCTTGCCTGCTTTAACCAGTTCCCAAGCCCAGGGCTTCCATTGGACACCCAAAAAGACGGTGCCAGCCGGGTACTCGACCTGTTTGCTGTTCGCATCCTTCGTCATACCAATCGTCACGGGAACAGGGAACGACATGGCTTCCAACCATTCGCCTGCAACAATGTCTTTGTTGTGTTGCAATCGAATGCCTCGATCGCCTGATTTCACATACTCCCAAAGGGATTTCTGAAGTTCATCAGCGTCAGTCCATTCACCGTGCGCGTCATAACGGTCAGGGATATACCAAGGGCCGAGTGTGAACCGATGTTCGTTGTCAGCCTTATGGAGAAGCTCTAGGTTCGCATCTGACGGCTGTTCCCTGGTTCCCTTGACTATTTCAGCGGTGAACGGCTCTTCAACTGTCTCTGAGGCTGCATCATCTTCCCCGGCTTCATCAACGTAAGCAACCATTGCTTCTTCAACGGCTTCCTGGACATTGACTGGCAAATCTGCCCAATCAATCAGCCCCTTCAGCCAATCTTCAACCAGTTTCATTTCATCCATTAGCGTTTCCCTTCAGGATTTTAAGACGCATCTTGGTTTGAAAGGAGAGATGTTGAGCCACCGCCAAAGGGTAGTGCTAAACCCTACAACTGTAAGGCTTTAGAAGGGTTACGGTCAGAGGACAGCATCCTCAGGAATGTCCTCTTCAGGGGCTTCCGGGGCATCATAGGTTTCCCATTGAATCTGCCCCTCCTCACTCCAATAAATCCATTGTTCAATAAGGTGATAGGCCGACTGGAACTGAATAAACGCATCAGTCGAGTACAAGTCATAATCCAAAAGCATCGTTCCAAGGATGATCTGATCCTTTGAATAAACCTCAGCAAACACCGAAAGTGCCGAAGGGCGCAAAGCAAGGCCGCCAGCAAGCATCAACGCCTCACCCTTCTTACCGTTCAATTCCCCAATGATTTGCATATCAGTCCTTTACCTGTGTCGAAAGTGCTAACAACCCTAACGTGAACGCACGGTGTTCAGGGTCAATCTTTCGAGTACCATAAAACACGCCTTCAATGCCCATTGTGAAGATTTCAAAAGAGGATGTACGAGACTGATCGTAAACCTTGCCTGCATACGGCTCGGCCCATTTATCTCTTGATGCTCTCTCGTTGGGTTTATAGCCGCTGTTCCCCGTCAACTTGCTCAACCTTTCAACAGGCTCATTACCTCTTCGACCTTCCCAATACGCATACTCCATTTGAGTCAGCCAAGTATTGCCGTTTTCGGCCGCGTGACCCATCTCGTGCAGGGCAACAGAACGCCATTCGGTTGATGGCTCTTCATCAACTTTTAGGGAGTTAAGTTTCAACTTTGTTGTTATTGAAACACCAAGATTGGCTTGAAGTTTTTGAGCGTGAGCGCGACCATTCTTAATATCCAACTCAATTTTTGTAGCCATCTTTGTTCCTGGGCTTAAAGTGTTTGGCCTTTCCGAACCTTCCCACAATTTTTTTGGAAGCAACTGGACAGCCTCATCAATTAAACCCTGAAACTTTCTGCCACGAGGAGTTTCATCAGCATTTCTTGTTTCTTTCTTTGGGGCAGCAAAACTAAAGCCGCTTGTTTTGATTTTTTTGCCTTGCATTGCAACAGGAACTTGCCCGGCTTTACCAAACTCAACACCTACATCGCTCAGAGCCTTTTTGACAATGGCTTGGCGTTGAGCAGGAGTAATTACCAAAGGTTTAAGTTCAGCCCTTGCAGCTTCCAAAGCATTTTTATTATTCTCAAACTGTTTTCGGTCAGGTAATTTTGGGGCCTCAGACCGCAGAGTTTCACCCAACTTTCCATCAATTCTTTGTCGCATCAAAGTCAAGAATGCTTGATTCTTTTGCTCTCTCGTATAAGGAGGATCATCTGATAAGTCTTGGGGTGAATGGAGCGCACTATCCCCAAAAGCCTTCATGTTCACGTCATATTGATCTCCTGTGCCGTAAGAAGCAATTGAGGTTTTCCGAGAAACTAAACCAAATAATGCCTCATCGGACATTTTTGATATTTCAACAGCATCAATTTCTCCCTTTCTAACGCGCTCCCCCAAGTTCCTTTGACCTTGTTGAACCGCATACTGAACGGTGTCAACAGAAGCCATAAGTCGTAATTCTGACCCCGTATAATTTGGATTTGGTCGCCCTAGCACAGTTATCGCCTCATCCGACGTAGGTGCTTCTACAACATCATTAAGAGCTCTGTTAAATACATCATATTTTTCTTGTTCTTGTTTTCGCTTGCCTTCAAGTTGCGAGATTTTGGTGGACAAAGCAATTTTTTTGGGCTGCATTTCAATTTCTAATTTTGTCAACTCGCTTTCAATAACCTCATCAATCAACGCCCCGGCGGCCTCAATTTGTTTGGCTAAAACAAGTTCCTCTTTCCTTGGCGGCCTATTGGTTGCGATACCACTTGGCGAGCTAATTTCAATCCCTGTCTGTTCGTTACCTTGCCTTGTTCCTGCCAACCGAAGAGCAGATATCACATCACCCTTAAACGCATCTTCCAATATCTTTTTAGCCTGAACAAGCTTTGGATCAATAGGTGGAGTGCCGTCATCCTCAGGTTTCTCAGTCTTCTTTTGATGATTTTTCCAACGTTGTTGCGCGGCGTAACGCCCAGCCGCAGAACGATCCCCGGAAAAAGAAGCCTTAATCAGATCAACTAAAGACATTCCTTTGGTCGCATCCACTTCAATCAAATCTGACCATTCACCTACAAACCTGTTAATCATTGATTACCTCCATCACAACACGCCTTACATCGCCGTAATCATCGCTTTCGTCATAGACCTGTTTGACCTTAAAACGAGTACCTGGTCTTAATGTGATTTCTGTTTCTTGTTTAACAAAAGCAGTTTTTGGTGCCCATACTTTTGTGCCTTTTGGTATCTGAATGTCAAAGACCAAATCCAGTTCAGATCCATCCCCAAAACTTCGAGCAAACTTAAAGGTAGTAGATGTTGAAATTAGACCTTTATCAGTAAAAATTGTTCCCTCTTCAATAAACTCCACTTCCGATTCATAAGCCACACCACGAAAAACTGTTGCATCTTTAGGTAACTCAACTGCAAACGCATCAAAGTTATCCTTCAATGATTGAGCCGCTTCCTCTGCGCTAAAGGATTCAGGAATCCAACTATCTTCATCTATTTCATGTCCTCTGAGGGTTTCATTGATTTGCACGAAAGAACTTGTACCCCAAACGCCGTAAGCTTTCCGGGCAACAGGTGAATCAACTGCTTTTTCTTTTTGGCTTGTCACAGACGAAAGCTTTTCATATTCGGCTAAAGAAATGTTTTGGTAATCACGTGGTTCGTCAACCTTCGCATGACCTTTCCATCTCTGTTCGGCCGCATACCTTCCAGCAGCCGACCTATCCCCAGCAAAAGAAGCCTTGATTAGATCAATCAAAGACATTTTCTGAAACAAATCATAAAAAAGAAGATCGTGAATCGGTTGTGGCGTGGCTTTGGCCCAAGGATACTTTTTCAGTTCCGTCAACCGTTCCGATCGAGCAGGCTCAAAAGCAGGAACACCAAACTGTATTTCAAAATCTTGAACAGTTTTTACCCCAGGGAAATCAAACGCATTAGCCTTTGTCCAATCCGAGTTCGTGATGTTGTTGTCAATAATCAGGGCTTTTTTGGCAATCATTTTGTTGGCATCTCCCCAGTTTCCTCAGAGTAAGCCCAAGCATCTATTGCTGTTTGTCTATCAGGTCGCTTTGAATAACCTTCAAATGAGTTTGTCATTCGACCCATAACGGAGCCAGATTTAACTACCACTTCGTTTTCCATCAAACAACCCACCCCGGTCAAAGGAATAGACAAAATATCCTTCACCTTAAACCGTGCTTTCAAAAGTGTGCCATCACGATAACCGTCACCAGCAAAAAAATTAGCCTCTTCAGGACTCGTTGACCATGCAGATAATGGTCGCATCAACAACTCCACTTTTTCAGTCTGCGAATCTGCTTCATCATACTCTGACCGAAATTGCTCACCCGTAACACCCCGAAAAAGGGTGACTTCTTTTATACCTTTAGCCGCAAAATACTGTTGAGTTGCCGCATATTGCGCTCTGACAAACGATTGTAAAACCTTATCGTTACCTAAATCTGTACTTTGTTGATAACTGCCACTCTTAACTGCTTGATCATCACTCCAACTAACAGACCAATCTGTTCCAAAAACCTTTTGAGCCGCATCCTGAACAGCCAAAGACAAAGCCACTCTGTCGTTTGATGAAACCGCCCAAGTTGAAACCATTGTTTTGGCCATCACCTCTTTCAAGGCCTGCTCACCCTCCGGGGAAGGATAGGTGTATTGGGTTGAACCTTTGAGCAGGTTTTGGTATCTACGGCTCAACTCTGTACGCATGTACTGTTCGTAAGTTTGATCTGAGGGTTGCCCGAAGGATGCACCAAAGCTACGCATATAAAGAACACCGTTTTTTTCTCGAAGTCTGCTTATCTCTTCTTCAACAAATTGCTCTTCGCTGTTTTGGGAAATCTCAAAGGTAAGAAGATCGCCAAGTGATGAAACACGAAAAGTTCTAGGTTCTTTTGAACCAGCAATTTCTTGCACCAAAGACGTCATATCTGTTATTTTTCCGTATTCGATTGCTTGCACCTCATCTTCAGGCAACAAAGTCAAATCTCCTAGAACAGTCGCCATTTCCGAAACCGTCACATCAGACATAGCGATTGCTATATTTTTGGCGACCACTCGCTTGCAATCCGCAGGGATGTTTCCCCTGGCTTCCAAACTATCCCCAACCGAGTTTGATGCTTCATCCATAATTTCGGTAAGCAAAGCTTTCGGATGAATCGAACCATCAGCACCCAACTTGTATTGAGATTTACCGATAAACCCTGGAATCCTGGCTTGCCCTTGCCAACGCATGTTGGCCGCATAGCGACCAGCGGCCGACCTGTCGCCCCCAAACGAGGCTTTGATTAGATCAACCAAAGACTGCTTCTTCAACGCATCCCTGTCCAACCTTTCAAGCCAAGACTTCCACTCAATTCCTGCCCACGAATTATCGCCAGTCTGAAAAACCTCTTTTCCTGTTACAGCCGACATAAAACCAGCCCCGGAAACCGTGTAATCATCGGCTTTCATCTCTACACCGCCATTGCGCTTCTTCGCCTCGTTATATAAAAACGATCCGATGCCCTTCCTTCGATAATCTTTAGCCACATAGATTTTTCCTATAAAATTGGCATCAAACTTCAAGGCACCGACAACCTTGCCTGTTGCCTTATCGGTCGCCCACACAGTTCCTCTGTCTTTCCCCTCTGATTCAAAACCAACTGTCACCTGATTAGAAATGTCATCCTTCGCATTGCCCTTCCAACGTTCGTTGGCCGCGTAACGGCCAGCGGCCGAACGGTCGCCAGCAAAAGAGGCTTTGATTATATCAACGAAAGACCCTGAATCTTCTTCCTCAAAAAGTTCCAACAAGCCTTCAATAGCATCATCCATTTCGTCAAAAGTTGGAATGGTCACGATGAAATCTCCTTATCAAGTGCTTGCACGGCATCTGCGTCTATTGTCATGTCGTAAGTAGAGTTTTCTTTAAGTTTGGCATTTTTGACTCGCTTAAAACCTTGAGATTTCCAAAATGATTCTGCGGTGTTTAGTGCTTCTATTTTTATTTTTCCTGATCCTGTTCGAGCCGCTATTTTGATTGCCTCACCAAACATGGCAGTACCAACACCCTTAACAACCCTCAATGAGCCAGCAGAAGGTATTGCTCCTTCTTGTTCATGTTTATATTCTTCTCTCAACCGACCGGGATCAAATCTCATAGCACCAACTATCAGATTACCTTTTTCAACCAAAATAATGAACTGACCAACGGGGTCGGGATTACGGTGGTTGTATTCGGTGTCCTCAAAATAGACGCTACTCTTCATCAGGTTGACTGCCTCATAAAACCACCTCTCTTGGGTAAGTGGGGCAAAGTTTTTACTTTTGCGTATTATTGTGGCTGATTGTTGAATTGAGTTTTCTAATCTTTTTGATAATTCTGTATCTCTTTTTGTAATCTCTATTACGCGAATAGTCAAACCCGCTTTTTTGAGCGATTCATTGGCTTCAAGAATGGATTGAGCAAGAGGGCTTTTATTGCTACGGCCTTTTTTGTCCTCTTCTTTTTTCTGATGATTTTTCCATCTTTGTTCGGCCGCGTACTTTCCTGCGGCCGAACGGTCGCCAGCAAAAGAAGCCTTAATCATGCCAACCAACAACTGTTGCCTAAACGCATCGACATCAAACGGTTCACCCCGGAAAGCAAACAAAAAGATCGGATGATTAGGTCGCAAATTAAGCACATTGTCCACAATTCGACCCTGCTTCAAAACCTCAAAAGCTGCCGCAACAGCAACATAACCGCCTCGATTAGCAAGATCCGACTTCAATTGAGTTATAGAT
>Ga0209107_10000904_pt1 | contig 16797 bp, 10 predicted proteins | sample LakErihyJuly2011_2_FD_187460 | JGI IMG/M metagenome (GOLD analysis project Ga0209107, IMG submission 187460) | Freshwater microbial communities from dead zone in Lake Erie, Canada - CCB hypolimnion July 2011 (SPAdes) (version 2) | ecosystem: Environmental > Aquatic > Freshwater > Lentic >... | reverse complement strand
CTTGTGCAATTACATCATCAGGATTGGCCCCATCGGGTCCTTCAATTGTGATGATTTCACCGTTGGGTCCTTGTACCTTGTATATTGCCATTATTTAGGTCCTGGTTCTACACTGATAATTCTAAATTGACTTGCAGTGGGCGCAGCAGGCGCTACACCAGCACCACCGCCTGCGCCTACTTGAGCTCCTGCATAGCCCAGTCTGCGTTTTAGATCATCACTGCGACTCTGTATCCAGTCTCGCACAAACGCAGGATCACTTGATCCATCAGGCTTGTATTTGGTCCAGAATTCCAAGTCCACAGTGCTTGGATTTGATCCCAGAGCTTTTAGGCCATCAGCTGCCAGTTTGTTCACAGTGTCCAGAATGATCTTGGTGTTTTTAGCATCAGTAGTTTCAAATTGTGCACCAATTGCTTGAGCAACACGCCCACGACCCACAAAACCACTCAAAGCACTGCCAACGTTGTGTTCGCCTGAATCTAGCAAACCAGTGATCTTGTTGATGTCTTTCAACATATTCTGTGTGTCAGCACTGGCAGCAACTTGTTTGGCTGCTTCTGTCACAATTTCTTTTTGTCCTTGTGCTTGTCTTTGTTGTTGTGCCAGCGGAACAGTTACATTGCTGCCAGCTTGTGTAGTTGTGCCAGCTTGTGTAGTTGTGCCAGCAGCGCCGCCTCCTGCAGGTTGTGCTAGATCAAATCCATATGCCTGCCGGAATTCAGCACGATCACCTGTGGACTTGAATGGTCCATTTAGAGACACATAGTCTTTTTCAGCATCCAACACATTGGTGCCGTGTTTCTTTTTAAGTTCAGTAATGAGTCCAATATCTGCTCGAGCTTGTGCAGTGCCAATGCTTTGTAGAGTAAGACTCTTGGGATCGCCTTTGAACGACGCACCACCTTGAATGTTTACCAATGCAGTCTTGCCTGACGCATCAAATCCTGACCGATAACGATTACCTGTTGCAGGATCAACATACACGTCAGCACTTAAACTTGTGCCTTTGCCCAGAGTACCACCACCTTGTGCTGCTGCAATCAGTTCGGATGCTGACAACTTCTTGCCAGTAGCAGCATTGTAGCCTTCTATGGGTGTGCCATTGGCAGCTATTTTAATCATAACAGGTTCACCATTCAGCTGTGATATGGTTTCTTTGCCAATGCCCAGTTTAGCAATTTCGGCCTGTGCTGAATTTTCCATGCCCAGGATGCCAAACAACACTGCTTTTAAATAATCGCCACCTGTGGTTTTCTTGCGCAAAGCAGCAGCAATTTCGCTTTCGCTCATGTTGGGAATCTGTTCTTTTTTAGCAGCCATTTCACGTTGTTGTGTGATTAGTTCGGCTGTGCGTGTTCGCGCACGATCTTTCATCCAACCAGGCACATTAGGATCATCAGAATAGCCCATTTTCATCAGCTCTTGCGGATTGTCCTGAATCTGTTGATAGCGTGTGATTGCCTGTGTGGTTGAATCCTGTGGTGCAGGCATTTGTCCTACAGGTGTCAAGCCTGGTATGCGAATGCCTTGATTGCCCGTCTGTGTGCCCATTACATATGAACTGGGTGCCCGTGGTGACTCCATGCCACCAAATTCATCAGTTTGACCTTGGAATGCGCTTGGAGGAGTAGGTGCTACAGGAGCAGCAGGTAATGTGCCAGCTTGCGCACTAGGGATCATGTTGCCAACTGCTTGACCAATCTTTTGCAAATAGCCTTGTGTTTCACGTGGCAGTTGTTGCGTGTTCATTTGACCCTGATTGGCCTGCATGTTTTGTTGCACACGGCCTGGACCTGCATTGTAAGCAGCGGCAGCGGCTTGTGTGTTGCCACCAAACTTTTTTAGCATGGCTTGATAGTATTCTCGACCCACACGATTGTATTCTTCGGGTGTTTGTGCAGCCGCTGGTTTGATGCCATATCCTGGTTGTGCTGCTGTTGACGGCATTACTTGTCCAGCAAACATAGCACCCTTGGGACTGACAACAGGTTGTCCGTTTGGCAAATAATCTCTATTGCCACTTTCCACCTGCAACATACGATTGTATGTGGCATCGCCAGGAGCAGTGAGTGTGGGTGTGTTGGGATTTATGGGACTCAATGCTTCGGGCGTGCCCTTAATTGTAACTTCTTGTGTGCCGTCTGGATTGAATACAGTGGTTTGTTTTACCGGCTGATTGGCTGCTTCACGACGTCTGCGTTCTTCTTCAGACTCGTATTCACCAATCACATTGCCCATTTGATCCATTTCGTAAGCCATATTAGAACCCTTTCATAACACGGGTTATATCACCACCATCAAAACCAAACTTACTACCTGTTTGGGTGCCACCAATTGTGCCACGGAAGTCAGGATTGTAACTGGCACTAGGTGTGCCAAAGATCACTGACGCATACTGGTTATACAACTGCTGTGGTGTCATTGATGCCGACACTTGCTGACCAGCAGCACCCAGGGCTTGACCAATGCCGCCTTGACCCAGTCCTGCCAGAGTTGATGCAGCACCCATGCGCTGACCAGCCACTTGTGCCTGTATATCTGCGGCTGTTTTGGCTTGTAGGGCAGCATTAGATCCGGCCAGTTGTTGTCCTGCTAGTGCTTGACGAGCTGAACCTAGATTGCCTGCGCCACCAAACTGTGCCTGTTGCTGTGCCAAGTTCTGTTGATACTGTGCTTGTGCAGGAGCCAATGCTGACTGAATCTGATTGCGTTCATAGTCAGGAGTGAATAGGCTTTGCAAGCCACTGATGCCTGTACGCAAGGCTGATTCACCTGTTTCACCCAGACTTTGCTGTGCTTGTTGTGCTGTGCCAGCAAGGTTTTGTGCAGCATTGGTAACTCCGCCTATGTTTTGATTGTAAACATCAGTGGCACCTGTTACAGCACCTGTGTAGGTGGGCGCAATAGTTCCTGTAAAGAAATCTGTCTGTGCTTTGATCTGGGCCTTTTGCTCTTCGGTGAGCGTGGGCGTTGTTGTTGAACTTGATTTTCCGAAACTCATGGTGTGTTTCCTTCTGATATAATATTTAGTGCTATCACGTTTTTAGCCCCAAATCACGGCTGATCCACTGTGGGATTCAGTATGGCATCAACCTGTCGTTGTATTGCGTAGTATGTTTCATAATCACCAGCGGCAGCCGCTGCCTGTTGACGATTGAACCAGTTGGCGCCCAGTTGTCTGGTGACTTCAGCATAGCGTTGATCTGTTGAGACAGAACCCATTGTAGTAGGTGCGACTGGTCCTGTTGCTGTAATAGTGGGCAACTGATACACATTGTTGGCATTGGGTGTGATCATGCTGGCAGGATTGTATGCTTCGAATCTTGTGGCAGGTGCCACAGTTTCTTGACGTATGGGACGCCCAGCAATCAGATCAGCAATTTGTGCTTGTGTAAGCGGCTTGGCCAGTTGCTGTAGGCCATATGGAGTGTCTGCACCAGGTGCTTGATTGTACGCTTGTGCGTTGAATGTGGGTCCTTCCTGATAGCCTTTCATTCCGTAGTTGAACTTGCTTTGTGCAGGATCTGTTGTGCGATAGAACGGTGTGGGTGCTATCAAGCCAGGATTTAGGCCACCTCTTGTGAGTGTTCTCTTGATGCTGGTAGCTCCTGTTGCCGCTGTGGCTCCTGTTGTGCCCGTAGCACCTGTTGTGCCTGTGGCACCTGTAGCTGCTGTAGCACCTGTAGATCCAGAACTACCACTAGCGCCTGAACTACCTGATGCTCCGCTGGCCCCTGACGCTCCTGATGCTCCGCTGGCCCCTGATGCGCCAGATGCTCCTGACGCTCCACTTGTGCCGCTTGCGCCTGAAGCTGCTCCTGATGCTCCGCTTGCTGCGCCACTTGCACCTGAAGCTGCTCCGCTTGCGCCACTTGCCGCGCCACTTGCACCTGAAGCTGCTCCGCTTGCTGCGCCTGTTGCTCCTGAAGCCGCACCTGTTGCTCCTGACGCAGCACCTGTTGTGCCTGTGCCAGTTGCTCCTACTACACCAGTTGCTCCTGTTGTTGCGCCTGTAGCGCCTGTGCCAGTTGCTCCTGTGCCTGTGGCACCTACACCAGTTGCTCCTGTGCCTGTGGCACCTACACCAGTTGCTCCTGTGCCTGTGGCACCTACACCAGTTGCTCCTGTTGCTGCTCCTGTGGCGCCCGAAGCAGCGCCTGTTGCGCCTGAAGCAGCTGATGTTGCTCCTGTGGCTGCGCCAGTGGCTGCTCCTGTTGAGCCAGTGGCTGCTCCTGTTGCTCCATCTGGCACAACTGGTCCTATAATGCCTGTTGCTGCGCCTGTTGCTCCTGAAGCAGCACCTGAAGCTGCGCCTGTTGCGCCTGTTGCTGCTCCTGTTGCTCCTGTTGCAGCTGAAGTTGCGCCCGAAGCAGCACCTGTGACCAATTTTAGTGCAGCATCAATGTCTGCTTGACTCACACCATATGTGCCCATGGCTTCTGCAATTTGTTGCGGTGTAGGATTGCCAGCCATGAATGCTCTAATACTATCATAGTAAGCGTCCATGCCTTGATTGTTTCTAGCGTATGTTGCGCCAGGACTGTCAGTACCAGTTGGTCCTGAAGCAGCACTGGATGCTCCCACAGCACTGGATGCTCCTGTTTCACCACCACCACCGCCATCTGGAACAACTACGCCACCTGGTGGTGTGTATGTGCCACCTTCTGTTCTTACCGTTGTTCCATCATCTAATACAACATTAGTATCTCTTTCACGCTTGGCTGTAACGATAATCGTAGCAACTTCTTGTTCTAATGAAGGATCAGCAGCTTGAGTTCTTAACGCATCAAATTGAGCATCAGATACGTTTTGTCCTGTAGCCCGGTTAAACGCATCTGCAGTAATACTTTTATCTTTTAATAGGTCTACACTTGTAACCGCAGCTTGTGCTGCTTGATCAGGTGTTAGTCCTGATGTGGGCTTCCATAATGCTGCCAAGGCAATTGCTAATCCATGCACTACTACGTCAGCCAAAAATACTAACGGAGCAAATGCTACCTGTACGCCGGGTTGACTGTTGATCTGATCAATTTTGGTAGAGAAGTCAGCCACTGTGTCCAATTGAGCTTGTGTGTAATCGCTGTTGGCTGCGTCTGTAAAGTCTGTATTAACCAGGTCATCAGGAGTTACTGGTCCAGTCACAACGTTATTGTTGTTGCCACTACCTGGGATGGTCACAAGATTACCATTTACACCATTGTTGATGCTGCCACTTAAATTATCTACGTAGTTATTGACCAGGGTTGAATCGCCGGGTATAACACTTGCGGCAGCATCTCGTTGTGCTTGTAAATCAGCAGCTCTTTGAGCATCAGCCTGTCGTTGCCATTCTCTTTGATTGGCTTCATTGGCCAATCTATCTCTTTCGTCTGCTTGTCGTTGCCATTCTGCTTGATTGGCTTCATTGGCCAATCTATCTCTTTCGTCTGCTTGTCTTTGCCATTCAGCGGCTTGTGCATCTGCTTGTTGTTGTGCTAATGCATCTGCTTGTTGTTGTGCTAATGCATCTGCTTGTTGTTGTGCTAATGCGTCTGCTTGTTGTTGTGCTAATATGTCTGCGGCACTTGGGCCTGTGTCTACTGGTGTGTCATCTACTGGAACTACTGGACCTGTCAAATCAGGTGGTGTCATATCTGTTGGGGGTAAAGGTAGTTGATTAATTACTTGACCACCTGTGTCTCCACCTAATCCACCACCTGTGTCTCCACCTAATCCACCACCTGTGTCTCCACCATAGTCGCCACCACCATAGTCGCCACCACCATAGTCGCCGCCACCATAATCATATTCATATTCAAAGCCGCCATCGCCGCCATCACGATTGACAAAACCCCATGAGTCGTCTCCAAAAGCATACTCTATTAGGCCTGTTCGAGGATTGATTTTGCCGGAACCGCCCATGCGTTTTAACATAGCAGCTTCGCGAGGATTGATGTGTGCTATCATGGTGTCGCCATTGCGTCCCATTCTAGCCAGTTGGGCCAGTTGCTGCGGTGATATTGGTTGTAATTTATTTGGCATGTTTTACCTTGTTGTATATTTACTGCTTGACCACTTGAGTAGTCATGCTACGTAGGCCTGTTTCACATTGTGTAACTTGTAAATCGCCGCCTGTCTGTTCAAATTTAAAACTCAATATGTACCAATAGTATCCTGGACTAATGTCTGTGTCTGGGAATGTGCTGAATATAGATTCCAATGGCGACAAACTGCCAGTGCCTGTGAGACCTGGATATTGATATTGTCTAAAAGCCACTGTCTCATCAAAATTAAAAAGAAATCCTGGATTTACTGGATCTGAATTGGGAAAGCCTTTGTATCGGTCAATAAACACTGACACTGTGAGATCACTTGACACAGTGGCAGTATAACTGATTATGGCATTTATTTGTGAACTAATGAACACTCGATCAGTGCCGCCAGTGATCACAACTTTTACATTGCAGTCAGTGCTTTCATCTTGTGCCATGCTTGACAATGATGCAGTGCCGCCTGTGCTTGGTGGTTGAATTGGAAAAAACTCACCTGCTGAACGCACAATAACTGAAGTTGTGGTACATGACACCACACCAATTCTAGTATACGTGTCGTTGTAATAGGGATCAGCCACACCCGAAAAGGTCACCCCTTGACCAGGCACAAATGGTGGTGGCACCTGTGCGGCTGCAAATGTATATTCAAAAGTATCGCCAGACAATTGAGCAGCAGTGGCCAGATTGATAGGTGCAACATATAGACTGGCAGGAATGGTGCTGCTGTAAGGTAATCGAAAATTTCCTGTAATATACCCTGTGGCAAAACTACTAAACCCGCCAAAGTCTTGACCAAGACCACTGGGACCACTCAAGAGATTGTTTACTGCATCTATAACACCTGATGTGTCTGATGATTCTACAGGATAACTGGCCATTATCTGTCGTCCTCAACTTGTGTGATTTGCCATGTGGTAGCTGTACACATCCAGATGTCATTGTTTGAAGTGTTGCTTAATTTTATGGAATTCACACGAAATGCATTTTGGTTGATCTGTGCCCAGGGATTCTGGTTGTATGATCCATCAGCGTCAATAGGTATTGTTACTGCAATAATGCCACCATTTCTATCTGATGGGGCTGAACCTAATGAGTTGGCACCTTCTATTGTGACAGTGATATTGCCTTTGTGAGTGCTGGTTGCAGGATCCACAGGCAATTCATCATCGCCGCTGTCAGGAGCCGCACCCAGGTTTACTACACTGGGCAAGATACGATGCACCATGAGTTTGCCAGAATAGTCTTTGAGCAGTCGGATATTGTCTCTGCGGAATATGCTTTCAATGGCTTCATCATCATACCAGGCAAAGCCTTGATCTTTTTGTATCAACTGCTGATCCTCCACACCACGAGCATACACCACTGTTCTTGAAGCCAGACTAGGCTCATAATTGGGCAGGCTGGAGTCTGCTATGGTGGCCCAGATGGGAGATTCACAAGCCATGGTGGCTGAATAAACTTCTCTTGGTGAGTTCCAGCAGTCAATGTCATATCTATAACTCAACATGCGATTGGGCACACCATTCACAATGGGATTGGTTGCTGTGGCATATTGTGGTTTGGTTGTGTAGTAAATTTCTATTTGATTTTTTTGACTGTTCACTTCCATGTACACACGATCATAGTAGTCTTGATCCAATTGGTCATAGAACCAGTTTTTCACACGTTGATTGCCAATGCCAGTAAAGTCATTGCCATCAAACACCCAGATATCTCTAGCATCAATGCCATACACCAGTTTGTCTGTGTTGGCCCAGCAGTTAGAACTCAATAGGCCACGACCCTGATTGAACAGTCGCACACCCAGGATAGGCGCTGATGTTGTGGAGTAGTTTAAGGGTGAGAACACCACTGTGTCCCAGTAGCTACACAGGAAGAATTGACCATTACAAGGAAAACCGTCCAGGGCAGGTCCACGAAGCGGAACTTCCAGCTGATTGGCCACATTGGTTATGGTTGGCGCCCAAGTTAATGGTGCTTGGTCAAGACCAAATGCCTGACTCCATTGCACAGTGGTTCCGTAGTTTTGTAAACTACTGTCGTCTTCTAACGCAGTGAGATTGCCTGCAATCAAGATTGAGCCCACATTGGGTGTGCTATACAAGCGCATGAAGTTGGCTGTGTAACTCTGCCATGAAGTGTTTACATTCCAGTTGTATTGAGGTCTGACTTGGCCTCCTCCAGGATAGGCTGCAGCCGGCACTGCTAGATATATCAAACTACTGGTGGTGCACGAAACCACTTCAAATGATCCATCATAGTAGGTGCCTACGTCTACAATTTCTATCCGATCACCTGTGGTATAAGGCGCTGTGGTTTGTGTGGCAAATGTCATGAGTTGTGTGGTGGGCGAATTGTACGCAATACTGGCAATGTCAATAGGCAAGGTATTTGAATACATGATCAGTCTTGGATCACCAGGCGTGTCGGGCAAGAACATGGGCGGATTTAGTGTGTCATTGAAAAATACCACTTGTCCATTCCAAGATTCAGTGATGTTGGTATTCTGCTGGTAGCCTGAAAACGGCACAGCAGGATTGGGATTAATATTGTGCCAGTAGTCATCTGTGCCATCACTGGCCCACCAGTAGCCTTCTGTTGTGGCCACAATAAACCAAAACACTTGTCCGTTGCCTCTAAATCCGCCTGTGACAAAGGTTGGTGTGCCTGGTACAGTGGCCAAGATGGCTTGATCGCCTGCCATGCTACGAACACCACGTGCATCTGTTTCTACATTGATGCCGTCGTTGTATTCATTGGGTTGCAGTGCGCCACTGGGCACATCTGGAGTAAAGCTCATCTTGGCAAATGGAACATTTACTTCTTGATATGCTGAATTTATATTTGCCATTGTTTTCCTATTATGTTGCTGATGAGACTGCTGGATTACTATCAAAATGCATCAACAAGTTGGTTATAGTGTCCACTGTAAACGGAGCAGTTGGCACCACATAACTGGTATACTGATCATCGTATCTCCAACCAGAACTTGCACATAGTTCATCTACCCAGCCCAGTAAAGGCTCTGTTCCTGCAGTGTTTGGAGGATTTAAAGGATAAAACAAAGCACTATTTGCAATGCTTATGCCAGTGTCAGATCCAGATATTGGCACTCCAACAGACGGAAAATTAAATCCCAATGCTGTGGTGCCGGTAGGACTTGGTAATGTTTGTAGTCTACGTCCGTCGGCCCAGAAACTGATGATTCCGGTATAATCGCCAGTGCCAGGGTATTTGTATTTTCTTTGTGCGGCAAAATGCACCCATCGATTTCTTGGCCAGGTATACTCGGCATATTCACAAGCCGCTCTACCTCTTGGAAATATGCCTAAATAGTTCATACCAGTGGTGCCTGCTTCATAGCCTAATCTAATGCCCAAACCGCCACCTGTGGTAATTGGAGGCGGCGTCGGAGTGGCTGAAGTAGATTCATTGTTCACACAAACAACAGCAGTGTCAGTGCTGGATCTACCGCTGGGTATCCATAACCAACCTTCAATGCAAAAATCAGTATTTTCACTGTGTGGCCATAAATCAAGTCTTTCCACAGGAGGATCGCCTACAAACCAACTGACCATGCTGTTGGGTGATGTGGCATTTAAACTGGCAACACCAAATTGTGATTTTGCTGTAGAAACACCAGCACCATTAACATTGTCAAAAGTAATTGTGCTGTTGGTGGCAGCGGCTGTGGTTCTACGTTGAGTGCTCCACACTGCTGAATCCCAGGCTGTTCTTGCGGCTCCTAACATTATACAAACTCCGGTGACACAGTGGTTAGATACAGAGTGCTGCCTGTGGCATTACCCAGTGATTTCATTGCTGTGATACTGACCATTGTAACTGAATTGGCAGTTGTGCCTACAGTTGTGGCATTTCCAACATATTTGATTGACGCATTACCTGTTGGCATGGTCACAGTGTAAGGAGTTGCACCTTGCTGAATGATTAAAGTAACTGTGTCTGTCTGTAGGTCATTGTTGGTGCCATCATTGGCCACACTCACAAAGTTTTGGTAATCTCCAATGGTGACATTGGCAGTGGGAGATATAAACTGCACCTGTGCGTTGTTCTTGTCAATGTTCACTGTGCCTGAAGTGTTGGCAATGTGTTGATATTCATTGTAACTGCGTAGTGATCCCAGTTTGATCTGTGCCACATCATCAGCGTTGTAGAAAGCATAGTATCCAGGTGCTGACCTGGCCACATTGTTGACTGAAATGCCTGTGGTGCTTAAAGTGGTGTTGCTGCCGTGATACATGCCATACACATTGCCTGTGACCGTTCCACTCATCAGGTTCAGTTGTGATGCAAATCCCATGTAATTGGTCACTGTGCCACCGTTGTTCACAGCAGGTATCATGCCATAAGCATGGGTTACTGTGGATCCTGCAGCAGGTGTAATAAAACCACCATTAAGCACTGCCTGACTTACGGAGGTGTTGCCCAGGAAGTATGGTGATGCATTGCCCACATCAAGGTTGGGTTGCAAAGCAGCCACACTAAAAGTTGATCCTGCGGTCAAAGTTAAATTTATGGTGTTGGCAGCGGCACCGCCACCAATACGCAGTCGTGCTGCCACAGCTTGTTGACGGAAAGCGCCGCCTGTGACATTGCCTGTCAAACTAACCTGTGTGTCTGAAGCAAACAATTGCATGGCATTGTTGGCAGTGGCTGACCTTGTTACACTGTCATTCACATACAGTCGATGTTGAACAGCAGAGTGTGCATTGTTGCCGTTGAATCCTGTGCCAATCAACACACGACCGCGTTGGGCAGTTGTGGCATCTCCACCATCTGGAGCAAACAGCATGTCTGTAGCAATGTTTTTGCCGGACATCACAATGTTGCCTGTTGAACCGTTGTTGGCAGTGCCCACAATAGTTTGCTGTGTGCTAGTTAGGTTGGCTGTGGCCACAAGATTGGCACCCGTGATGTTGCCAGTGGCAGTGATCAGGCCAGGTGTGATTAGATTGCCACCTGTGATGTTGCCACTGGCTGATATTGAACTTACTGGACTGATATTGCCCTGTACTGAAAGATCAGTGCCAACAAACAAGGTGGCTTGCACTGAAAGATTGTGTTCTGGATTGGCATTGCCTATGCCCACATTGCCGGTGTTTAGAAACACCATTTGAGCAGCACCAGCAGTAAATCGCATGTTACCCACAAGCCCTGTGCCTGCCGCAGTGGCTTCAAAATTCATTCTATTGCCAAACATCTGTATGCGGCCAAATGCTGAATTACCAACATCAGCACCGTTGGCAAACAGGTTGAGTTGACTGCTGAAAGCAGTGTTGCTGGTGGTGTGATTTGGCCCTGGTATGGCAGTAAGGCTGGTGGCAGCACTATTGCCTGTGGCGGTGGTCTGAAACGCAGTGCGTCCTGACGCAGTGCCTGTGGTAAAATCTCCATAATAGCGACCATTAACAGGCACTATGACATTTCCTCCTGACACATTGCCGGTGACTGCCAGGGCATTTGAAGTTTTGTCAAACGTCAAGCCAGCAGTGCCATTCAATAAGTTATTGTCATTAAACTGAACTTGTGTGTTTGCACCACCTGCTACAACATTGCCAGCAATATTTCCAATAAAGTTTGGTGCTGTGATGTTGCCTATGCTGGTTATGGTGCCGTTGTTATTGATGTTGCCACTGGTAATATTACCTGACACACTTACACTGGTGAGTATGCCAACTGAAGTAATGTTGGCTTGTGCTGCATCTGTTACTGTGTTTGCTGTGATCGCAGTTGTTGCTGATCCTGCTGTGGTAGCATAGGCAGCGTTGGCCACAGTGCCTGTTACATTTGCACCAGCAACTGAATTGGCTATGTTTGCGTAGTTGGCTTGAACAGCGTCAGTAGCATACGTGGCAGAATTAGCATTAAGTGCGTAGGTAGCATTGGCCACAGTGCCTGTTACATTTGCACCTGTAAGACTTGACAAGCCTAACCCGTTGCCGTTAATGTTGGCACCTGTGATATTGCCAACAACTGCTACTGCATTAGATGTTTTGTCAAAGGTAAATCCTGCTGTGCCATTGGTAACGCCAGCATCATTAAATTGCACTTGGGTGTTGGCACCAGCGGCTGCAGTAGCAACACCAGTTAGTTGGCTACCATTACCTATAAAATAACTTGCTGTGATATTGCCAACAGCACTGATATTGGCCAAACTGTTGACATTACCACCTGTGATGTTACCACTTGCACTCAATGCTGTGAGTATGCCAACACTGGTAATGTTGGCTTGTGCGTTAGCAGTAACAAATTGTGCCAGATTAGCCGTTCCAGCCGAACCTGCTGTGGTTGCAAAAGTGGCATTAGCCACATTGCCTGTAACATTGGCACCTGTTATGCTTGTGAGTGCTGAACCATTGCCAATAAAATATGCAGCAGCAACATTGCCCACCACACTTGTATTGCCTGGTATTAAAGTGTTGCCAGCGGCATCCAACAGTGTTAGAGAACGTAATAAAGTTGTAAATGGGCCACTGATACCGCCAGTGTATTGGCGAACATAAATTGGTTCTGTGCCGGCATCTGCTGTGGCAATTTCAACAAATCCATCGTCTACAATGCCACCTACTAAAATTCTAAATGTGTCATCAGTGGCCATTCGTGCTGTCAACACAGCCACATTGGCGCCAGCAGCAACTTCTGAAAATACATTGCCTACCAATAGGCCTGTGCCTGATGTGACAACATTGCCACCTGTGATATTGCCTGTAACAGCAAGCGCACTGGTAGCTGAATTGAATGTAAAGTCTGAATCAGCACCCAGCACACCTGCATTGTTGAATTGTACTTGTGTGTTGCTGCCTGCGGCTGCAATATTGCCCACAATGTTGGCTGCGTTGACATTGCCAATAAAGTATGCTGCTGTGACATTGCCAGTGGCTGAAATGTTGCCAATGGTGTTGCCACCATCTGTGCCCACTGCCAACAAGCTCACAACATTGGCATTGCCATAGGCCTGTTGTGGATTGATTGCGCCTGAACCCGAATACAGCGTGGTAAAGTTTTGGCTGGCCACATTGGCATTGCCTGGTGTTGATGAATATAAACTTGTTGAACTTGGCATCAGTAGTCCTTATTTGATGTTGTATTGGCGATACTGTCGTGGTTGCCATACTGACGTAAAGCGGGTGTGTCCACCAGACCACTTGCCTTTGTTGTTTTGATCTTCCACTTGATCCCAGGCATTGTCAAACTTGGCCTTAAAGTTGGCAGCGTCTTCGGCATTGTGACGCTTGAGGTAGTATTCCATTAGTGTGGCATACACATAGCCTTCTGGCCATGTTTGTAGCACAGCATTTGACTGCACTGTTTGATTGGTTATGCTCACATTAGTAACTGTGCCTGCTGTGGGCGTGGTGCCTCCAGTGGCTGTGAATGTGATACTTGTGTTGCCAGGGATAGTGGCCACAGTGTAAACACCTGCTCCGCCACCTAGACTGCCTGTGCCTGCTGTGGCCACAATTTGATCACCCACAGTTAATCCTGTTGTGGTGCTCATGCCTGTAATGGTAGCTGTCCAGGGACCTGCACCAGAGATTGAACCCACTGTGCCTGTTGTAGAAATCACAGTGTCATCTGCAGGAGCAAACAACAAGGGCCAGGCCTTGTAGTAGTACAGGTTAATTTCAGCGCCAGCACCAACCCAGGGCAGGAAGTGATACTTGTCAGCCACTTCTGAAAACTTGCCACGGATCACTGCCGGCACATTCACAGGTGAAAGATACAACTGCGCAATCATGCCTTGTGTGATGATGTCTCTGTCGCCAATGCGATCATACACAATCCACGGACCTGTTTGAGTGGGAGTAGAGCCAGATTGATTAAAGAACAATATGGGTTTGTTCATGTCTGCTGGGATAGGAACATAACCATTTGAATCTGCAACACCAATATTTTCTGCAGCGTAAGGATCACTCCGCAAGGCCGGCAGCTCAACGTTACGCATGGTGAGTTCTGCTAGAAAGATACACTGCTTGATTTCAGTATCATTGGTACTACCAGTAAAGTCTTGGATATAGTCAACTAGATCATCACCTGTGGGAATTACAAACATTTTTAATGTCCTTTAAAGAATCGTTGTTGTCCTGCCTTGGTAGGATATGGCACATCAATTGGAATTGGTAGCTTGCCACCTGGATAACACACGTACTGGTTGTATTCTCTTTCTACAACTCTATAGAACTGTGCTTTTAACACACGATCATGCTTGATGGCTGCCCAGGGCATGCCACCAAAATACTGATCACTGATACGGATGCTCACAACATTGGGCAAGTCCATCCATTTGTAAGTTAGTTTGCCATCATCGCCAATGGGCGCCAAGGGGTCATGGTGCCCTGCTTCTGATGCTTTACGATAGGCTTGACAACGACGGGCCACAGCTTCTGCGTTCTTTTGTTCTCGCTTGATGTAGAACTTGCCATCTTCACGACCAGTAGTGGTTATGATGTTTTGGCTGCCGCTTAAACTGGTTCGTTGCCAATCGCCTTTCATGGCATTGTATAACTTGTCGTTTTTTAGCAGGGCATCTGCTACACCATTGTGGCTGGTTACTATGCCACCATGGTCTTGACGCCAGTAGTCCATGTTGCGTTCTGGATCCGCATCGTTTAGGTATTCGGGTTTATTTTGATCATCACTCATACAAGTATTTAGTGCCTCCTAGAAATACAGGGGTGAACTCAAGACAAAAGGGCCGAAGCCCTTTTGTGTGGTATCACTCGACGAGTGATTATACGTAGCTGTCGCCTGCGCCAAAGTTCACACGCTGTACGAATGTGCTTGAACGCGGTGCTGTTACAGCAGCGCCTGTTGCAGAGATGTTGTGTAACACACCAACTCCGGCTGGGTTACGCACAATTAGTGTGCCTTCCATCAGGAACTGGTCCAGACTGGCGTCGGCGTTGCTAAAAACTTCATTATTAGGTCCTAGGTCACGCAGGGAGCCCCACTGAACCACATCTTCGTTCAAGAAGTAGATCTGATCGCTTACACCTGCAGAGTCCATGATCCATGAATCATAGATTTCATATGTGTAATTGAAGTCGCCTTCATAAGTTTGGATTGTGTCACCACGCTCAACGTTACGACGGTTGATACTAGTGTTGCTGTTCACAATGTTGTCAGAGATCATGGTACGCAGGCTTGTTGGAACTACCATTGTGCGGATCTTGGCATTGTAGCGTTGTTCAGCTGTGGTTACCAATTGCTTGTATAACACAGGCTGGAACAATTGGTTGGTAAATGTGCCAGTGTAGAATTCAGTGCCATTGGCGCTGATGTTTAGATTACCAACGTTGGCAGCTGTGGTGTCAGCACTTGCACTTGTGGTGTTTGTGGTGATGTTAGCATTGGCAGCACTGGTTGGGTTGAACGAATGAGTTCCAGCAAAGCTGTTCAGACTACCCATACGACGACCTTCTGTCTGATCAGTAGCAGGGCTAATGGCAGTTCCAGCTTGTCCAGAGTATTGTGTGCCGATTTGGTCAGCGCGAACCAGTTGCATCTCAACGTCGAACATGAGTTCAATCAGCTGTTTTACTTCTTGGTATGCTTGTGGGTCTCCACCAGCCTGCATCACAGCACGAGCTGTTCCGGACGCAGCAATTGTGGTCTGGAAAATCTGTGTGTAGTTGCCTAGGTTGTAGCGTGAATTAGATTCAGCGTTGGCTGTGGATACAGCAGCACCTTCTTGCACAGCTTGAGCAGCTGGCAGTCGATAGATGTCATCAGTCCACAAAGGTAGCGTGGAGTTGACCTTGCGCTTTTTGCTCATACACATGTTTAGAACAGGTGTATCGTCTTTTACACGATTGGATACGTCTAGATCCAGATCCTTGACAACGATGTCCGAGCCGTATGCTGTAGTACCGTTACCAATTTGACTTGTTGTAATTTCTGCCATAATATTCTCCTTGAATGTTGGCTATTATCTCCTGCCGCCGCGTATTTGTTGTAAACGCTGCACCAGTAAGTTGTCTCCGGCTTTTTTATCGCCGGTGTTGGCTTGTTCACGAAGTTTGCTTATGCTATCTTCAGTTGATCTTGAAGTGGATGATCCTCCTCGGCGTTGTGTCAAGGCTGCCATTGAGCTGCCTGCTGACTTTGTGGTAGATCTAGATCTAAACTTTAGACCATCTCTCACCAACGCTAGTAAATTTTCATCCGAACTGATCAAATCAATATTGGCAATGCCAGGAATAATCTCGCTATGTGCTTGTGGCCAAATCTTCACGACTTTGTCACGCAGTTCGTTATAGACATATTCGTTTCTCAACTCCTTGTCCTGGAACGACTTCCGTGCAGAATCTAATCTTTCACTCACTTGTTGCTGACGAACTTGTCGAAATTGATCCACTGCGGGTTTCAGTTGTCCAATTATGCCTTGCTGTTGACGAATGTATTGCTCATTCTGTCGCATACTAGCTTGAATCCTGGCTTGTTGTCCGGGATCTTGCGTTCTGGCAAGCTGTTGTTGGAACGTGGTCTGATAACCTTGCGTTTTCACAATTTCATCGTAGGCACCTTGCAAGCGTGGTTCTACCGTAAACTCCATAGCCAGTGTTAGTCCTTCTTGTTGTGCTCGCTGGGCTTGAAGATATTCATCAAACTCGGCTCGCTCAACCTTTAACTGGCGTGCTTCTTCGTGTATTGCTCCACCTTGACCTAGAATACTTGCGGCTTTTTTGGCGTCAATCACAACTTCTTTACCGTTCTTCATGAACTTGAACTTGGCATTGGG
>Ga0209107_10000903_pt1 | contig 16805 bp, 11 predicted proteins | sample LakErihyJuly2011_2_FD_187460 | JGI IMG/M metagenome (GOLD analysis project Ga0209107, IMG submission 187460) | Freshwater microbial communities from dead zone in Lake Erie, Canada - CCB hypolimnion July 2011 (SPAdes) (version 2) | ecosystem: Environmental > Aquatic > Freshwater > Lentic >... | reverse complement strand
CTTGCCCTTGTACATGACTTCCTTGCCTACAGAGCGCGCTGATGCTACTGGGATTAATTCTGTTATGGGAAAATTTCTTTCTGCTAATACTTGTAACATTTTTGTGCCTACTAGCCCTGTGGCACCAACAACTGCAACTTTCATTTTATATATTTTACATTTTAACGACTCCTATTAAGTAAAAAAGCCTTCCAATTTCTTGGAAGGCTTCTGAGTATATTTATTCGCTTACTAACAATCAGGCCTTCCGCTTAGCGTGGTTTTTTAATTTGTTTTGTATGTTTATTTTTCATCATTGTTGTTCAAAATTAATTGGATAGAATCACTTCACCAAATTAAGCTAATTTAATATCAAAGTTTACTAGAGAAACAAACGATTGTACGCGTTCTTTTATTTCTTCCATATTAATTTCAGTTAATCGTTGTGTGCCAAATTTCTCAACACAGAAACTAGCCATAGCGCTACCTAAAATAATTGCTGACTTCATATTTTCAAATGAGAAATCCTTGGTCCTTGCCAAATGTGCTACAAAGCCACCTGCAAAAGTATCACCAGCACCAGTTGGATCAAACACTTCTTCCAAAGGCAATGCAGGTGCAAAGAATACGTCGTTGTCGTGGAACAATAACGCACCATGTTCTCCTTTTTTAATAATCAAATATTTAGGACCCATCGCCATAATCTTCTTGGCCGCTTTCACTAAACTATATTCACCACTTAATTGACGCGCTTCACTATCGTTCACCATGAGCACGTCCACTAAACTAATTGTGTGTAATAAATCATCAAGCATAATTTCCATCCAAAAATTCATCGTATCCATCACGATTAATTTTGGTCGACTTTTCATTTGCTTAATTACACTGCTCTGCACACCAGGGACTAAATTGCCTAACATTAAAATTTCGCAATCCTGATAACTTTCTGGAACCACTGGTTGGAAATTTTCCAAAACGTTTAATTGTGTTTCTAAAGTATCACGGGTATTCATATCTAAATGATATTTACCACTCCAGAAAAATGTCTTCTCGTCTTTTTTAATTTGTACCCCTTCTAAATTTACCCCACGGTTAGTTAAGGCGTCTAACTCAGATTGAGGAAAGTCACCACCCACTACCGAAATTTGTTTTACGGGTGTAAAATTAGATGCACACCAAGCAATGTAGGTTGCTGCACCACCAATTATTTTATCACTTTTCCCAAAGGGAGTTTCAATGGCATCAAAAGCCATGGAGCCGACTACTACTAAAGACATTTTATTAGGTTTTTTCTAGGCGCGAAACTACGAATTTTAAAGTGAACTAACTAAGCGCAACGAATCTATCATCCGCATTTGGCTAATTGCTTGATGTTCATAAAACTAACGAAATTGCTATTTTTTTGAAAAAATTAATGAATTTAAAGGTATAAATGTATAAATTTGTACTAACAAGTAATAAATCTCATACCATGGCCAGAATTAAAACCGAAAAAAATCTATCTCGTAAAGATGTAATTGTAAGTAAAGCAGCAACCCTGTTTAGAGAAAAAGGATACAAGGCTGCTAGTATGCGTGATTTAGCCGAGGCAGTGGGTGTGGAAGCAGCCAGCTTATACAATCACATCAAATCAAAGAGTGAGCTATTACACGAATTGGTTTTTAGTGTTGCCAATAAATTTGTCTTGAAATTAGACGAGATTGAATCAGAGTCTATTCCTTCCTTAAAAAAGATGGAAAAAATTCTTCGCTTCCATATTAGTGAAATGATTCATCACTACGAAGAGGTATATGTAAGTGATAGAGAATGGAAGCACTTATCTGATCCCTATTTATCCAATTACCAAAATCAAAGAAGAGTTTATAGAAAACGTTTGGCTGCAATCATTGAAGAAGGTATTAGAAATAAAGAAATCAAAGCCATTGATGCGCCAACGGTTGTTTTAATTTTCTTGCATGCAGTGAGTGGTATTGAAAGCTGGCACCGTTCTACTAAAAAAATTACTGCCGAAGAATTAGAACAAAATATGGTGGCAATTTTAATTGATGGCTTAAAGGCCAATAAATAAGATTAACTTTGCGCCTAATCTTATATCGTGTCAGAAAGAAATAATTTTATCGATTACATCCGAATTTTCGCCCACAGTGGTCATGGCGGCGCGGGCTGTAAACATTTTTTGCGCAATAAATTAACGGCAAAAGGTGGACCCGATGGTGGGGATGGTGGCCGAGGGGGTCATGTAATTTTAAGAGGCAATAGTCAGCTTTGGACGTTACTGCATTTACGTTATCATAAAAATGTAATTGCAGAGGATGGGGAGAATGGAAGTAAAAATAATTGCACAGGCAAAGACGGGAAAGATGTTATTATTGAAGTTCCTTTGGGCACCATCGCAAGAGATGAAATAACCGGTAAGATTGAAGCTGAAATTTTACTAGACGGTCAAGAGTTTATTTTTCTGAAAGGAGGACGTGGGGGTCTGGGTAATAGTAATTTTGCAACCCCTACCCAACAGGTTCCAGAATATGCACAACCCGGCGAGGATGGGGTTGAAGGATGGAAACAAATTGAATTAAAAGTATTGGCAGATGTGGGATTGGTTGGATTTCCGAATGCGGGTAAGTCCACCTTATTGTCTTCCATCACCGCAGCAAAACCAAAAATTGCCAATTATGCATTTACCACTTTAACGCCTCAATTAGGCATGGTGGAATATCGTGACAACCGCTCTTTTTGCATTGCCGATTTACCTGGAATTATAGAAGGCGCTGCCGAAGGAAAAGGCCTAGGACATAGATTCTTAAGACATATTGAGCGCAATGCGGTACTGTTGTTTTTGATTCCTGCGGATTCTAATGATCATAAAAAAGAATTCGAAATTTTAAAAAATGAATTAAACGAATTCAATCCCGAATTACTTCAAAAGGAATTTATCATTGCGATTAGTAAATCGGATTTACTAGATGATGAGTTAACAGAAGCCATTGAGAAAGAATTACCCCAAAACATTCCACATATATTTATCTCTTCGGCCATTAATAAAAACCTAGTCGAGTTAAAGGATATGCTTTGGAAAGCATTGAACAAACCCTTTTAGTTTTAATACATTTTATTAAAAAATCCCTACATAAAAAAGGCCCTGAAAATTCAGGGCCTTTTTACTATCTAACTATTTGTAAATACTAGTTGTTATTTGTCTTTGCAGCTTTACTACGTTCGTTCTCATCGAGCATTGACTTACGCATACGAACCGACTTAGGGGTTACTTCAATACACTCATCAAATTGAATATACTCCATACACTCTTCTAATGTATATTGAATTTTTGGAGTGATACGTACACTATCATCACTACCGCTTGCGCGGTGGTTGGTTAATTTTTTCATTTCCACAGCGTTAATGTTTAAATCGCCTGGCTTAATGTGCTCTGCCAAAATTTGACCTGCATATACTTCATCACCTGGTTCAATAAAGAAACGACCTCTGTCTTGTAATTTATCAATAGAGTAAGCCGTTGTAGTACCGCCACCTTTTGCAATCAATACACCATTGCTTCTTCCAGGAATAGATCCTTTCCAAGGCTTGTATTCATTAAAACGATGCGCCATCACAGCTTCTCCTGCAGTTTGTGTCAACATTTGAGAACGAAGTCCAATTAATCCTCTTGAAGGAATGTCAAACTCTAAATGTTGAATGGTTCCTTTGGTTTCCATAATCAACATCTCCCCTTTCTTTTGGGTCACTAAGTCAATTACTTTACCACTAAAATCTGCGGGTACATCCACCACTAATATTTCAAACGGCTCATTCTTTTTGCCGTCAACGTCTTTTACCAAAACTTGTGGATTACCTACAGTCAATTCATAGCCTTCACGACGCATGGTTTCCACCAATACACCCAAGTGTAAAATACCACGACCATAAACCAAAAAACTATCTGCACTATCTGTTTCTTCCACACGCAATGCCAAATTCTTTTCAGTTTCTTTCATAAGACGATCACGAATATGTCGAGAAGTTACAAACTTTCCTTCCTTACCAAAGAAAGGTGAGTTGTTAATACTAAAGGTCATACTCATCGTAGGTTCATCTACACTAATTACGGGTAATGCTTCTGGATTTTCAGGATCCGCAATGGTATCACCAATATTAAATTCCTCTAAACCAACTACAGCACATAAGTCACCAGAAATAACTTCTGTAACCTTACGCTTACCCATTCCTTCAAATACGTATAATTCTTTTACTTTATTTTTTTTAATGCTACCATCTGCTTGCACCAAAACAATAGTTTGACCTTCTTTAATCGTACCTCTTTCTACTTTACCAATAGCAATACGACCTAAGAAAGAAGAATAATCCAATGAAGTGATTTGCATTTGTGTATGTCCTTCTTTCACATCCGGACCTGGTACATATTTTAAGATCCCATCCATTAATGGCATGATATCATCACAAGGTGTTAAGCTATCATTAAACCATCCATTTTTTCCGCTACCATAAAAAGTAGGGAAGTTTAATTGTTCTTCGGTTGCATCTAAGTTGAAGAATAATTCAAAAACTGCATCATGCACTTCGTCAGGACGACAGTTTTCTTTATCTACTTTATTAATAATTACAATTGGCTTTAAATTTAATTGTAACGCTTTTTGTAATACAAAACGAGTTTGTGGCATAGGTCCTTCAAAAGCATCTACTAGCAAACAAACGCCATCCGCCATTTTTAATACACGCTCAACCTCACCACCAAAGTCAGAGTGACCAGGGGTATCAATTACATTAATTTTAACGCCCTTATAAGTTACTGAAGCGTTCTTACTTAAGATGGTAATTCCTCTTTCACGCTCTAATTCGTTGCTATCCATAATTAGATCCCCCGTTTCTTGGTTATCTCTGAATACCTTAGTTGCGTGTAAAATTTTGTCCACCAACGTAGTTTTACCGTGGTCAACGTGAGCGATAATAGCGATGTTTCTTATTTCCATGTACTGTTTTGAGGCTGCAAAGGTACGCCGTTTACAGTCCTAAAAAAAACAAAAGGGTAAAAAGGATTGAATAGATTTACACCCTTATATATATTTTATATTTATTTAATATATAACCCAATAACCAGCAAACCAACATAAAAGATATGGCGAAGGCTAAAGAGGCCCAATAAGGGGCAAAAAAGGAGAAACCCTCTTTAAAAATCCAGCTAAATAAGGTGATATCCCCCACCTGAACCAGATTTAAAATAGTAAGGAGTAAATCGGAGCATAAATAAATAACCAAAGGATTCTTCCCAAAAACCTCAAAAAATCCTGAAAATTGTAACTGACGCTGCAATTCAATACGATAAATGATGGTTCCAATAATAACCATATCCAACCCCACCGTTAACATCACAAAACTACTGGACCACAATTTTTTATTAATTGGAAATTGATAATTCCACATAAATCCTAAAAATATAAACCCTGCACCCCACATTAATAAATGGGTTAATCCTTCATAGGTTTTCCCTTTTTCTTGAATAAACTTACCTACTATAAATCCAATTAATACATTTACAATGGCCGGCAAGGTACTTACCCATCCTTCGGGATCAAATGCAATACCTTCGCCTTGATACATGTGCCCTTCCCCCATTAACCATTTATCGAATAATATACCCGCATTCCCTGTCATAGTGAGCTCCTGACCAGCAACACCAAAATGCATACTTATATACCAATACGTCAACAATAAAATGGCAGACAAAATCATCACTACACGCTCATGCATATAATGAGCAATGATCGCCCCTATACCATAACACAAAGCAATACGTTGTAGTACACCCAATATCCTAGTATTAGCAACAGGCCCAGTAAATGGAAACCAATACATTAAGTAGCCTAGTAAAAATATAAGTGCGGTTCGTTTTAAAATTCTAAATAGCACGGTACGATTGGAAAGTTTCTCCCATTTTGGCAGGACAAAACTCATCGCATTGCCCACTGCAAATAAGAAAGAAGGAAAAACCAAATCGGTTGGAGTAAAGCCATCCCACTCTGCATGCAAAAATGGTGCAAAAGTAGCAGCACCATCACCAGGCGTATTCACAATAATCATCAAGCAAATGGATGGTCATACCCCTAAATACATCTAGGGATAAAAATCTTTGATTGGTCATAGGATACTTTTTAGTGTATCAAGGTACGCAAAATATTTTTTATTCATTAGCGAATAAGTTAGCTTTATAAATAAATTAATTAATAGTATGCGATTCCTAAAAATAATTGGTATCATTATCATATTACTTGCTGTTGGATACTTACTAGGGCCTCATCCAAGTCCTGCTTCCTTTAATAATACACTACCTAATATTCCAGATCATATCAATTTAGATAGCTTAGTGCAAGCTGGTGAACAACAACATCGTCTTAAGGCAAACAATGAAGCAAAAATTGTATGGGCTGATAGCTTACACCAGCCTACCGAGTATGCCATTATTTATTTGCATGGATTTAGTGCAAGCCGTATGGAAGGTGCACCTGTGCATGAAAATATTGCCAAAGCATTTCATTGCAATTTATATTTAGCCAGACTCGCTGAACATGGGATTGATACGACCGAAGATTTAATGAATTTAACTGCCGAAAAATATTGGGAGTCCGCAAAACAAGCCTATGCGATTGGTAAAAAATTAGGAAAAAAAGTTATTATCATGAGTACGTCAACAGGAGGTACTTTATCCTTACAATTGGCAGCCGCTTTTCCTGAAATTGCAGGCCTTGTAATGTATTCACCAAACATTGAAATTAATAATGCTGCCGCACCCTTATTAAACAACCCTTGGGGTTTGCAAATTGCAAGGGCCGTGAAAGGCGGGAACTACGCAGATATCCCATTTAAAAATTCGGAATATCCTAAATATTGGAATACCCATTACCGAATGGAGTCTACTGTTGAGCTTCAAAATTTAATGGAAGCAACGATGACCAAGGAAACTTTTCAAAAAGTACATCAACCCACGCTCATATTATATTACTATAAAGACGAAGCCAACCAAGATAAAGTTGTAAAAGTAAGCGCTATTAAAAAAATGTTGTCCGAAATAAGTACACCAGAAAATCTAAAGAAAGGAATAGCGATACCGAATGCTGGAGATCATGTATTGGCTTCTCCAATCGTTTCAAAAGATATTATTATGGTAGAAAAAGAAACCAAGGCTTTCTTGGAAACAATTATCATAAAAAAATAAATGGCTGTCTTACAATACTTACGAAATAATAAAAAGTGCTTAATAAAAAAAAGAATGAATTGCTTCATTCTTTTTTTTATTATAAGATTTAATCAACTTGTTTTCGATGTTTACTTGAAACATACGTATACACCGAGGGGATTACAAATAAGGTAAGTACTAGTGAAAATAATAAACCCCCTACAATTACGGTTCCCAATGGCTTACGGCTAGTGGCTGCCGCACCCAAACTAATGGCAATGGGCAGGGCCCCTAATGCAGTAGCCAAACTGGTCATTAAAATTGGACGGAATCTTTGGGCTGCAGCTTCTAATACCGCTTCTTTAATAGCCAAACCAGCTTCTCTTTTTTTATTGGCAAACTCTACAATTAAAATACCATTCTTAGTGACTAAACCAATAAGCATGATAATTCCTATTTGAGAGAATATATTTAAGGTTTGATCAAACAACCACAAGCAAAGTAATGCACCCGCTAATGCTAAAGGAACGGTAATCATAATAATAAAAGGATCTGTAAAGCTTTCAAATTGGGCTGCTAATACTAAATAAATTAATATTAAAGCAAGTAACAAAGCCTGAGAAGTGTTGGAAGAACTTTCTTTAAAGTCACGGGAAGGTCCACTTAATGCTGTTTGGAAACTTTCATCTAATTGTTCCTTCGCAATGCGTTCCATTGCAGCAACTCCGTCACCAATAGTTTTGCCTTCCGCTAAGGAAGCAGAAACCGTAGCAGCGTTAAAGCGATTATAATGATATAAGTTTGGAGGGTTACTATTTTCTTCGGTGATTAATACACTTGAAATAGGAATATTTTCCCCTTTATTATTTCTAACGTAAATTTTATTAATATCTGTAGGTTCATTCCTTTCTGATCTAGGCACTTGCGTGATTACTTGATATTGTCTATCGTTCATAATAAAATAAGCCGAACGTGCTCCGCTAAATGCAGCTTGTAAAGCCTGTGCTACATCGGCAGTCGTTAAACCCAAATCACGAACACGCATTCGATCAATAGATAAATCCAATTCTGGCTTATTAAATTTCAAATTCACATCTACGTTTTGAAATGTTTTATCCTTTCTTGCCGCATCTAAGAATTTAGGAATGACGGTTCTAATTTTTTGAAAATCTAAGTTTTGAATAATAAACTGAACCGGCAACGAACCTCTAGACATCATACCTACCGAAATAGTTTGTTCTTCCACAGCAAAAACACGAACGTTTTTAAAACGTTTCATTTTTTTATTTAAGTCCGCAGCAATTTGTGATTGCGTTCTTAGTCTGTTCTCTTTGTCTACTAATCCTAAACGACCCGATGCAGAACTATTCCCACTTCCACCACCATACCCTGGCACACTTCCCCAGGTAAACGCATGTTCTGGGAAGGAATCCTGCATGATTTTAATGGCCTTTAATAAATCACCTTTCATATCCTCGTAACTAGTTCCCTCAGCGCCATTCATACTAATTCGGATAGATCCTTTATCTTCTAGAGGAGCCAATTCGCTTTGAATGGTTGTACCTAATACAAAAATAATACCTACACAGGCTATCACGATTGCCCATGCAACCCAACGTATTTTTAAAAAACCGTTCAATAAATTTTTATAGCCATTCTCCATTCCTCTAAAGAAAGGCTCGGTACGTTCATAAAATTTACCGTGTGCGCCATCCTTTCTATTCAAATACACATTTAATACAGGCGTAATGGTTAAGGATACAAATGCCGAGACCAGCACCGCACCAGCTACTACTACTCCAAATTCTTTAAATAAGGAGCCCACAAAACCTTGTAAGAAAATAACCGGCATAAACACCACTGCCAAAGTGATGGATGTTGAAATAACTGCAAAGAAAATTTCTTTACTGCCCTCTCTAGCAGCGTCTTTTAATGAAAGGCCCTCTTCTAATTTTCTAAAAATGTTTTCCGTGACCACAATTCCATCGTCTACCACCAATCCGGTGGCTAGTACAATGGCTAAAAGGGTTAACACATTAATAGAAAATCCCGCCAAATACATAATAAAGAAAGTAGCAATTAATGAAATGGGGATATCAATTAATGGGCGAATGGCAATTAACCAGTTTCTAAAAAAGAAGAAGATAACCAATACCACCAAGACAAAAGATATTACAATCGTTTCTTTCACTTCCGATAAAGCACGACGAATATTTAAAGTATTATCAATAACAATTTCAAACTCAATGTCTGACTTATTTTGTTTTTTTATTTCTTCTAACCTTTTATAAAATTCATCCGCTATATTAATTTGATTCGCTCCAGGCTGAGGAGATACAAATAAATTCACCACAGGTACCCCATTAAAATAAGTCCCCTGATCCTCTTGCTCAGGCCCCAACTCTACTTTAGCAACATCACCTAAACGAACCATGCCATTGGCATCTTCTTTTAAAATTATATTTCTAAAATCGGACTCTTTGGTAAGTCTTCCTAAGGTTCTAATTACAAAATCAGATTTATTTCCATTAATGCCGCCGGCAGGCAACTCAACATTCTCTTTATTCAATGCGGCTTGAATATCATTGAAAGCAATGCCGTATGCATTTAACAAACTTGCATTGGGATAGATACGCATGCTTTGACGCTTACCTCTTATGCCCACATTACTCACTTCGTCAATCGTTTGAAATCTTTGTAGTAAAACGTTTTCCGCATACTCAGTTAATTCCAACAAACCTTTTGTTTTACTTCTAACGGTTAACAATATAATAAAGTCACTCGCATCTGCTTTGGAAACAACAGGAGGACTTGTTAAATCCTGTGGCAGGGATCTAAGTGCTTGTGATACTTTATCACGCACATCATTTGCAGCAGTTTCTAAATCTACCCCCAAATTAAATTCTACAGTAATATTAGAATTACCAACAGCACTAGAAGAGTTAATGGTTTTAATTCCTGGAATACCATTAATTCCTTTTTCTAAGGGCTCGGTAATTTGGCTTTGAATCACTTCGGCATTAGCGCCTGTATAACTAGTTTGTACACTTATAATAGGAGGATCAATCGCAGGATATTCTCTTAATGCCAAAAAAGAGAAGCCTACTAACCCAAAAATAATTAAGGCAATATTCATCACGGTAGCAAGAACCGGACGTTTTAAGGAGAGTTCAGATATATTCATCTAAATAACTTAATTTTTTATGACCTATTTGGTAATATCTATATTGGATAAGGCTTTTCCAATTTTTAATTTTGAGCCATCCTTCACAAATAACATACCTGCTACTACAACACTATCACCAACTTGTAAACCTTTTGTAATTTCAACTGCAGTTTGCGTACGGTAACCTGTCTCCACATTTATAAATTTTGCTTGACCATTTTTAACCACCACAATTTGCTTCGATTTTGAATCTGGTATAATAATATTAGATGGTACCATAATTGAAGACGCCTTATCATCTAAATCAGATAAATATATTTTTGTGAAAGAACCTGGTAAAAGTTTTCCCTTCACAGTAGCCCTCACTTTTAAGTTGCGGGAACTAGCTATAATTTGAGGTTCAATGGCAACAATATTTGCTTCAAATTTTGATGCTTCTTCACCAATGCTCTCTACTAAAACTTTGGTTCCTACTTTCACTAAATTTTTATGTAACTCTGGCACCGTAAAATCAATTTTTAAATCATCCGTCTTTTGAAGTGTAACCACTGTAGTCGCCGTATTAATAAATGCCCCCAAGCTTATTTGTCTAAGTCCCAATTGTCCTGAAAAAGGCGCTTTAATTACTGTCTTATCAATTAAGGACTGTGTATAGGCCATGTCCGCTTTATAACTTTTTACTTGTTGCAATGAAACATCATAATCGCTTTGGTTAATCCCTTTAATACTTAGCAATTGCTTATTTCTTTGTTCATTCGTTTGGGCTAACTCTAATTGTACTTTAATTTTTTCAAGCTGTGCTTGTAAGTCGGCATCATTTAGTTTAACAAGAACCGTTCCGGCACTCACCACTTTGCCTTCAGGAATTTGTAAAAATGTAACCCGACCATTTATTTCGGGACGAAGTTCAACGAAGTCGCTGGAAATCACCGAACCATTCACTTCTATCAATTTAGGAACAGACTGGTTTGAAATAATCGAAATGTCCACCGATACAGCAGCATTGGGGTCAAACTTGTCAATACTTTTAGGTTTTTCCTTACAACCTATTGCCAAAACACCCAATAATGTGATTAATAATAAATTTCTCAAAACTTTGCAATTTTAGTCATTAAAGGTAACCAAAAATTGCTTTTTAAGGCCATAAAATAGATGAGTGGCTAGGATTTACCATTAAAGAAACAAGCTTAATTGGTTTTTTGATAAGCTTCAAATCGCTTTTCAATGTATACCCCAAGTTCAAGCTCATTCAATAGCCCCAGCATTTCATAGGTAGGTCTAGAAAAATTCATGAATTTAATGAGCCCATCCCCCTCTAAATGGGTGAGTTTTTGAACAAAACGCTTCGTAAATCTTGAGTTTACATATTTTTCTTGTTCTTGTGCAAGGAGTCTGTTTTGAAGGAATTGTAAGTTCCTGTTTCTTTGAAACCTAAACATATTGATAAGCTCATTCAAATCAAAACCAATAGTCATCCCTGCGGGTCCAAATAATTGTTGATTGTTACTTAACCGAATGCCCGGAGGGCGATAGTTAAAGTATTTCGCATAATCCGTTCTATTTTGAATGGAATCAAATCTGTAATTACTATTTCGCACTGTTACTTCTGGCAAATCATAACCCAACACATGAATCATGACATTAAAATTTTGAGGATCGGTGATGGTATCGATAGGAAATTTTGGGGAGCTCTTACCAAAAAGAGAAAACCAAATTGAGTCTTTGGACTTTAATACTATAAGATATCTTCCTAATGAATCGGTCATAGATACATTTGAATTGCTATTCACTACAACAGCTTCCACGGGATGGCGTCCACTGATATCATATACCACACCACTAATGGTAGTATATTGGGCATTCATTGTTGTTGTAAAAACAATACAAAACAAAACAGTAAAAATTTTGGGGAAATTCATTTCAGCTGCAAAATTAGGCAAGGATTCGTAATAAAACCTTTTATAAGAATTAAATTAACAGGTTTTTACCCTTTTACCAAAAAAAACTAATCAAGCCAAGGGTGACAACGCTCAACACCAACCAGTGCGTAGCAATTTTTTTGGAATATAATAAATAAGTACAGCCCACTAAGATAATACTGTTAATGGTCACGGTTTGCCATGTAATAATTTTCATGGACTGTAATAAATCTTTTGATAAATAAAAACTGGCACCCAGCATAATACCCACTACCGCCGCATGAATGCCTTCCAATGATCGAAGTACAATTACATATTTTTGTAAATTTTGCCACAAAGGCAGGGCAAATAAAACAATAAAAAAGCTGGGTAAAAAAACACCTAGCGCTGCCGTGATGGCACCCACAATTTGCCAAAATAGACTCTTATCATTTACCGCAATGGCGCCCATATAACTAGCCACAGACCAAACAGGACCCGGCACGGCTCTTACAATGCCGGCGCCTGTAAAAAAAGCGTCACTTGAAATTTTAATCACATCCCTATTGCTTTTGACCATCCGCTCCGAGGAAGGCCTTGTAACATACTGCTCGTACATGAGTGGGATTAATACATCGCCACCTCCAAAAACAAAAGTACCAAATCGATAATTGGTTTCAAATACATTAAATATTTTTTGATGGCTCCAATTATTTCTAGTTGCTTTTTCCGATAAAAAACCAGCAACTAAAAAAAGAAATAAAAATACGAATAGGGCCCTTGTTTTAATTTTTACCTGGGGAGCAGAAACGGTGGGAATTCTTTTTTTACTAAAGTTGGTGGCAACACCTGCAAGGATAATGATCAACGGAATCGTCCAAGGAGATGTAAATCCAAAAAGTACTACAACAGAAGCACCTATAAATATCCATCGAGTAATGGCATTGTTTACTGCTTTTTTAAATAGTAAAAAAGTGGCACTCAAAATAAAAGCAATAGACATCGGTTTTAAATAAGTCAATATCGAAAACCCTGCAGAAAAATTTTGACGATCATACAAAATAGCAATGGCAGTCATCAATGCACATGCAGGAAAGGCCCAAACCAATAAAGTAAGAAAAGCCAAAAGATACCCACCTTTTTTGAAGCCAATTAATACAATATTTTGAGTAGAGGAAGCACCTGGTAATAATTGACAAAGCGCATTATATTCCAAAAGCGTTTCGTCCGTTAAGTCTTTGCGTTTTTGAACAAATCTAGATTGTAGCAAACCAAGATTGGCTTGTGGTCCTCCAAATGAAGTGATACTGTGCAATAGCACATCGGTTAAAAATGATATGTATCCTTTAATGTTCATTTTGCTATAAGTAAGCTAAAATTAAAATAATTTAACCATTATTCCCCGACTATCCAATTTAGACTTGATTCGCTGAATTTTTTTATAACTTTACATACTTAAATCATTCGTTTATGCGTAATTATTTTGTTTTAGCTGCATTCTTTTTACTAGCTGGCTGCTCCAAGAGCAATTACGCAAAATACGCGCCTATATATGAAAAAGAGTCTTTAAGTAATATACCCGACTTTAGCAACCTGGCTTATTGGGCAGCCCATCCGAATAAAAAAAATCCCTCAGATAGTATCCCAAAACGTTTTCAAAAGCAGGCATACAATGCGAAAGATGTGGATGTATTTTTTGTTTATCCAACCAGTTATCTAGATAAGGAGATGCCCTATGGCTGGTCTGCTTCTTTACAAGACGTAAAAACTAATATTAATACCGATTACTCTTCTATCTTGTATCAAGCAAGTGTATTTAATGAAGTGGGTAAAATTTATGCACCTAGATATAGACAAGCAAATATCAAGTCCTACACCCCGGATAACCGAGAGGATACATTAAAGGCCTTAGCTGCTTTTGAATTCGCTTACCAGGATGTAAAAACTGCTTTTGAATTTTATTTGGCACATTACAATAATGGTCGCCCCATTATTATTGCATCACATAGTCAGGGTTCATCTCATTCCATTAGAATATTAAAAGAATTTTTTGATGGCAAACCACTTAGTAAGCAATTGGTTGCAGCCTATGTAGTTGGAATGGCAATAGATCCAGCCACATATACTTCCTTAAAAGCATGTGATCAGCCCAATGAAACAGGATGCATTTGCGCTTGGAGAACCTTTATGGAAGGATACCAAGCACCTTTTGTTGATAAAGAAAAATTTAAATCTATTGTTACCAATCCGCTTTCCTGGAACAGTGAAAATACCAGTATTGACAGGGCTTCCAACGAAGGTTCTATTTTATATAATTTCAATAAAATTATTCCCAATGTTGCAGGTGCAATTAATCATGACGGTGTTTTGTGGACACCCAAGCCACATTTTTTTGGAAACTTTTTAATCAAAACAAAAGACTATCATATCGCTGATTATAATTTATACTATACAAGTATAAGAAAGAATGCTGCTTTAAGAGTAAGTACTTATTTTGATAAAATAAAGACGAGTTCGGCTCATTAATTGGAGCAGTTAGTTACCGACGACACTTAAAAATTTAATACGCATAATTTTTAATTGCTCCCAGGTATATTCATTTTCACTTAATTCCTGTTGTGCAATTTGCAAGGAAGAAGTTTCGCAATTTTTGAAATATTCAAGTATGTCTTCCTGATCATATTCGTCTAACCATTCATCAATGGCATAATCTAAATTTAATTTAGTGCCGCTTGCTGCAATGGTTTCCATTTCCTCTAATAATTCATCTAACTTCAGCCCTTTATTTTTTGCAATGGTTTCAATTGGTATTTTTTTGTCAACGTTTTGTATAATATAAATTTTGTTACTGGATTTATTGGCTACCGACTTCATCACAAAGTCATCCGGCTTTTCAATATTATTTTCCGTAACATATTTATCAATTAATTCTATAAAAGGAGTACCGTATTTTATAGCCTTTCCTTTACCTACGCCCTGACATCTTTCCAACTCTTCTAAAGTAGTAGGATACAATATGGCCATATCATGCAAGGAAGTCTCTAAGAAGATAACAAATGGAGGCAACTTTCTTTTCTTAGCTTCTGCCTGACGTATTTCCATAAGCATTTCAAACAAGGGCTCATCGGTCGTCGCATTGGAAGCCGTTCCCCCTTCCGACTCATCATCATCGACATTGGCATCGTCAAACACCTCGTTTAAAACAATTTTAAAACTACTTGGTTTTTTGATAAACTTCTCCCCCTTAGCTGTCAATTTCAAAAGCCCGTATTCCTCAATATCTTTCTGAATTAATTGTTCCAACATGGCTTGTCTTACTAAGCTATTCCAAAACAACGCATCCTGTTCTTTTCCAATTCCAAAAACGGATAATTTCTCATGACGATATAAACCAATTTGTGGCGTATACTCCCCCATTAATATTTGGACTACATAATCGGCAACAAATCTTTCATCTAATGCTTTAATTACTTGTAATAATGAAACCAACTCTGTTTTCGATTCAATATTTTCTTTAGGATGTAAACAGTTGTCACAATTACCACAATCTTTTTCCTCCCAATCCTCGCCAAAATAATGCAATAAACTTCTTCTTCGACAAACTCCACTTTCCGCAAAGGCAACCGTCTCGTCAATTAATTGCGCACCCACTTCTCTTTCACTCAATGGCTTGTCTCTTAAAAAATGTTCCAATTTACTAACGTCAGCATGGGAATAATATAAAATACAATTTCCTTCTAATCCATCTCGTCCTGCACGCCCTGTTTCTTGATAATAGTTTTCAATGGATTTAGGGATATTATAATGGATTACAAAACGAATGTCTGGTTTGTCAATACCCATGCCAAATGCAATGGTGGCAACTATTACCTGCGCATCCTCATTTAAAAATTGATCCTGACGATCGCCTCTTAATTTTTGATCAAGCCCTGCATGATAAGCAACGGCTTTTATTTTATTAGCAACTAAAACTTCCGCCAACTCTTCGGTGGTTTTTCTATTTAAAGTATAAATGATGCCACTCTTGCCTTTGTGTCCCGTAATATACTTTACGATACTTTTAACCGTCAACTCTTTTTTTAGTTTAGGCTGTACCTCATAATATAAATTGGCACGATTAAAAGAAGATATTAAAATCTCCGCATCACGAAGTGACAAGTTTTTTACAATATCAGATTGTACTTTAGGGGTAGCCGTAGCTGTTAATGCAATAATGGGAACCTGATTATTAATTTCTTCCATCATTTCTTTTAGCCTTCTGTATTCAGGTCTAAAATCATGTCCCCATTCTGAAATACAATGGGCTTCATCTACTGCAAAAAACGAAATATTTAAGTCGCTAAAAAAATCTAGATTTTCTTGCTTAGTTAAAGTTTCAGGGGCGACATATAATAACTTGGTTTTACCAGATAACAAATCGGACTTTACTTCTTTGATTTGTGCTTTATTCAAAGAGGAATTTAAGAAATGGGCTACATCATCTTTTTCACTATACCCTCTCACTAAGTCAACCTGATTTTTCATGAGGGCAATTAAAGGAGATACCACAATAGCGCAACCGGGTAACATTAAAGCG
>Ga0209107_10000902_pt1 | contig 16807 bp, 4 predicted proteins | sample LakErihyJuly2011_2_FD_187460 | JGI IMG/M metagenome (GOLD analysis project Ga0209107, IMG submission 187460) | Freshwater microbial communities from dead zone in Lake Erie, Canada - CCB hypolimnion July 2011 (SPAdes) (version 2) | ecosystem: Environmental > Aquatic > Freshwater > Lentic >... | reverse complement strand
GAATTCCGAATATCAATAACCCTAAACAAGCCGAACTCGCTTGGTACACTACTCTGGTCTTGGTTTCTTCTTTCGCTTTTAGTTCTGCTTGCAGTTTTAGTGCATTGGCTTCGGATAGTTTCTGGTTTTGTGCCTCTACTTTTGCCCACAGTTCCGTTGTTTCTGCATCGACCTTGACGGCTTCAGCACGGTCTTTGACTACAGCCTTCTCGTCCTTCTCTTTAATTATACGCTGAAACTCAGCAACCTTAACAACTGACGGCTTGCTCAACCCACTCAGTCTTTGGATTTGCCCTTCAATAATTTCTCTAGGGATTCCAGCAGGGAGGGCAGGAGCGACAGCAACGAGAGCAGAAGCAGACTCAGAGACGATTTCTTCGACCTTTTGGATGTACGAGTCTTTTTCATTATTGTTAGAAATTATGACAGGAGGGGTAGGTGCTACGGTTGAACACCCTGTTAAACTGAAGGTTACAAAGAGGCATAGAAACACCCCCATTTGTAAACTTTTGAGCCATTTAGTTTGCATAACTATTTTGTGGTTCTTTCAGTCTGGTAACCACTAATTACAGGATAATCAATAGACTGTTGTCTTTCCATTGCTGGAGCACGGTCTCTTTGTTCTTGGTCAAGGTATGCCTTGTATGTAGGAGTTTCAGCCAAAGCGTCATAAGCACCAAAGGAAGCAAAACTCAATGCAGGTTCTAGACCAGACTTAATTCTAAGCACCATATTCTCTTCGTATGTTGGGTCTCTTCCTGTTGTCTGATAAAAATCAGTAAAGTTTCTATCTCTTCTGTTTAGAGCATCAAAAGGAGTAAAACCAACAGCGGCGGCGGTGACGGCTTTTCCTGCAAACTTGAGAGCACTTGACCCCATTTCAGCGTTAACCATTCCTCTTAAGGCTGGGTTCTGAGCGTAGTTGTTAGCAAAGTTTGCGGCTGTCTTAGGGCTACTAAACCCTTTTTGCATTATTTCAAGAAACTCATCCTTTTCTGCGATTCCTTTAGCAACATTAACAAATGGTTCTAACGGTTTAGTAAGCATAGAAGTGTCAGCAAATCCACGCTTCCACCCAAGTTTTTCAAACTTCTTTACAGCATCTCCAACACTCATATTTCCAAGTTTCTGTTGTTTAAGAAATTTATTGTAATATTCATCTTTCCATCCAGCACTTGGAGATGCAAAGAAATCTTGGAATCCACTATTTTTTGTTCCTGCAAATCCTCGACCTTTTAAAGGTCTAATTAAATCTTGTTCAACAAAACCAGTAGGAATAGGTTTAACTCCACCAACAACAGGACTGTTATTTCCTTCGTTAATTAATCGAAGCCCATTTTTTGTATATTGCCAAATTGCAAAAGGTCTATAGCCACCAACTCCAATTTCTGGAGAAGTTACAGACCAAGTTGGATTACCTTTAGTGTCATTAATTACTGTGCGAGGAAGAACTTCAGAACTCATTGCTCCCTCTCCATAACCCATTGCAGGAGTAATATCTTTTGCTCTCATATATTTTCCTGAATAAAAACCACTTGCGTGACCACCACCACGCCAATTCTCTAAAGCACCAAGTCCGTAAACTTTTTCAATTTCTTGAGGAGTTGCAGTACCTCCAGCAATTCTCTTTAACAAATCTGTGTCTGAAGATTCAAGACCAGTTCCTAATTCTTCAGCCCTAACCCAGTCTGGAATTAAAAACATCTGTTTCCCATTAGAAAAAGTACCATTTGGAGAAACTCCAAACCTTGTTAAAGTTTTAGGATTAATTCTAAATGTGTCTTCAATTCCTTGAATACCTCCAAGTGTTTTTGTAATTTGTACTCTTAAATCACTCTTCTCTTCACGGCTTAGATTATCTGGGTCAAGACCATCAAGATATAATTCTAAATCATCAATACTGTCTGGAAGAAAAGCATTTGCTTTCGTGTGTATTTTGTCTGCGTCTTCAAGTCCAAATGTAGTAAGAAAATCCCCAAATTGTGATTTCCAATATTCTCTTTTGCTAGGGTCAGAACCGTGAATATGTTGAATAATTGTGTCTCCGTGTTGAAATAAATTTTCTTGAGTTTCTTGTGCTACATCAAGCCATCTTTGAATGTCTTCTGGAGTTTTTAATTTACTAAGGTCTCTCTTTAAATATTCAAATTGGCTTTTTGCTTCAAGTACAGCACCTTGAACATCTTCTGTCATTCCTCTGTCATCTAAAAAAGTTTCAAGACCACTAGAATCAATATGATGAGGTTTTACATCCGTAAAATTTTGTGATGGACCCCAATTATCTCCAATGGTTGCTATGAGATATGGGTTACTTGAAGAAGTAGCACTTCCGCTTCCTCTTAATTGACCTTGAGCGTACTGATGGAGTGGTTGACCTTGTGAAAAATAAACCGAAGGAACTCCCTCAATTGAGCCAAAAGCACTAGTGCCAGAAATTGTTCCAGATGTATCAAACTCCTTTATTGCATCTAAATTTGCTACTCTGTATTTAACTCTAGGGTCAATTTCCAAAGGTCTTGATGATACATAGTCTCTTGTGAATGTTTTCTTTCTAGCGTTTTCTGCTGGCTGGTTCCAGCCAAGTTGATGATGGGGAACACCAGTATAATAATTGGAATTATACCAGTCTCTTAAAAGTTGAAAATCAACATTAGCCATAATTATTTCGCTTTTTGTATAAATTTTTTCCGCACATACTCAAATAGTTCGGGTGCAATAGAACCAGAAATAGAGCACAATACGGATTTGTACATCGGGTCAATGGAGACCCCATATAAGGCAAAGTAACCGATAATACCCACAATGCCACCTGCAATGACTTTTCTTGTCCAGATGGCTATGTGGTACTCCTCGTTAGTTAAAATGAGCCTAGCAAGCATCCCAAGCCCTCCAAGGATAGCCATAATCCAGCCACCCTTCTTAAAGTCTTCAATGACCATCTCCATTGATTGATTATCTGCCATTGTGAATCCGTTTAAGTTCCTCCTCAAGGATGTACTCCATCGCTTCAACCTCTGCGTGAGCATCAGCCATAAACATTGAAGCCTTGTTGTATAGTTTGTAAGAATGGTTCTGTGTTTTAGAATCCATTATCTTGATTAAGGTATAACCAAGTTTGTTCTTAATCACAGTCCATTCCTCAAAGGGGATAGTAGCAGAAGGTGCAACGCTCTGTTCAATCGTCCATTTAGATGCATCGTTGAGCATAGCGTCAGCCTCAGAGATAGCAGGAGCAACTGTAACAGCCGCTGTGTTGCTGTCTGGGGGTGGCGTACTTGTAGTGTCAACAGGTGCGTCAGCACGGACTGGCTTGTTGTACTTCCAAGTAGTGTGACCATCTGTGCTAACACCTCTTGTCCAATGCTTGGACAGGATTCCAATTTGTCTTGGGTAGATTAGAATTTCCCTGCTCTTAGCCTTACCATTGACATCCCAAGTAAGGTAATGAGTAGAAGCATACTGACCAATGCCATCTAGTTTCTTCATCATCGCTTGATGGAAGTAGTGACTACCCTTGTTCTCAAGGTAAAGGGAGCCTACAGCCTTAGAGAAAGCACCAGCCGCACCCCAGTCTCCAAGCATAGGCTGTCTTGGGTCTTGAAGTGGTAGGGGTTTATCGCCTACAGACACAGGGTCAAATTTGTTTCTTCCCCCGCCAATCATATCAGACGAGACCTTAATACGCATTACATCATCCTCAAAGAGTCTGATAGCAACCTGTGCCTGTGTGATGTTGTCAACTTCAGCAAACCTAGTTGTAGGAAGGTCGAACACTTCACGACCCTTAGACGATGTAAACTTCTCACCCTTAAAGAAGATGTGGAATCTTTCAGAAGTAACACCACGCTTAGAGGTAGTCACATTACGCTTAATAAAGTAACGCCCATCAAGGGTGTCTCTGAACTGCGGCTTGTCGGGATTATCCCAGTCAATTACAATAGTGTTATCCTTTCCTCTGACTGCACCAGAGACACGAAGGTTGTCCTTTAGCGAAAGTATATGGTCAAGCGTCCACTCGTTGTCTTTGTTGGTTAACTGTAGCGAGTCAGCCTTGTACCTAATCATAGAAGCCTCAACAGCCCCAGCAATGCTTAGAAGTGTATCAACTCTGGTCTGCTCATCCTTGAGCACAGAGTCCGTGAATCCATAACCAAACTCTTCCATACCTTCTGGGTCGAGGATAGCCTTGCCCTGTTTCTTGTATCTCTTTCTGAGTTCAGCCGCAGTTTTCATATTCTGCTTCTCGTTAGTAAGCAGGAGTCTCTTAATAGTAGGTGCATCCATTGCCATTCTCTGAGTAATGGGCATCTCTTCATAAGCCTTCTTAAGACCAAACTGACGCTCAAGACCAAACAAAGATTCATTTGTAACAGCCGCCATCTTCTCCCTCCAGACCGCTTGGAATCCTTCCATTCGAATAAGGGTATCAATTGGAATGTTTTCTACCTGTTTTCTGGTAAGGAATGGCTGTTGCCTTGCACCAATCAAATTGCGAAGTTCTTTAGGAGTGTTCTGTTCAAGACCTCTAACAAGGTAGGATTCTAGTTGGGCTGGAGTCCAGCCCTTCATAACTCTGATAGACTCTAGTCTCCTCTGCTCTTCTATTGTAAACTTATTTACTTGAAGGTCTCTGACATTGTAAACTTCTCCAGCATCACGCCTTTGAATTCTTCCCTTAGCAATAAGCATCAAGGCGTTTTCAATAACTTCTACGGTATTCAGTCGTTTCTCAAGTGCGGCAGGGTCACCGCCATAAGCCTTATCAAATTGTGCATCAGTCATACCGCTAAGTTTCTTGAGGGCTTCAGTCTTAAGACCTTCACTATGGCTAATAAGGTCAAGAGCATCAGCCACCCAAGACTTAATAAATCGTTCTTGTTCTGTCTTACTGCTAAAGGTTTCAATGATTCCGTTGTTCATTGCTTCCTGCTGGGCAATAAGTTTTGCAGGAATGTCTGCAATTCTGTCTGCAAACAGTCCACCCTCTACATCCTTTTTGAAGAAAAACTTCATTAGGTTAGCGTCCTGTGCAGACATCTCAACCGTAGGGTTTTTCATTAAAAATTCCCTTTTGGCGTATGCATAATGAATGTAGTCAGCAAGAAAGACACCCCTAGAGTTAAGGTTTTTAGCCTCTGCTCTAATCCAATTGCGAAGGTTACCAGAAGCACCAGCAGGGTTATCAGATTGGAAAGGAGTAGTGATACCGCCAGCATTTTCACCGCTAGTTCTTGCTGTTCTTAAATCATACTGTCTCCAAGACGGACCAAAGAAGTCGTGTGCAAGACTACCAAAAGAGTAAACAATGTACTGAGTGGCAGGGTCATCTGGGTGAACAGGCACTCTGGAGTTCTCAAATCTGAGAGCAGGGTTTTGCTGTCTTAAGTTTCTTGCAATGTCATCATACCGCTTAAACAGTTTCAAGGTATCCTCTTCACGCAAGGCTCTCAACGCCTTAACTTCAGCGTTTCTAGCCTTCATATTTCTTCTAGCCATAGACTCTCTCAAATCTTCAGCCTTGTTCTGTGCGACAAACTCATTGAATCCAGCAGGGGCATCCTTGCCAGCCATCTTTAAGATGTTTTCGTATCTTTCCATTAGCAATGCTTTCTGAGTTCTAAGAAGTTTTAGTTCAGCACGAAGAGCCGAGGCTTCCTGTGGTGCTGTCTTCTTATATTTAGCAAGGGCTGAAAGCGTTGCTTCCGTAGCACCACTAGACTCACCTTGTTCTCTAAGAGCAAAAGGATTACCTTGTCCTTCATCTGGTCTTAGTCTCTTCCTTCCAAACACATCAAGCCTAGAGCCAATCACACCAATTTTTTCAATGGTAAGGTTAAGTTGTTTAACCGTGTCTCCAAGAAGCACACCGCTCTTTCCAATGTTGGCAATAGAAGCCTCTCTTTGAATAGCAGAAACAGCATCCTCAATAGACATTTTTCCAACCCTTACCTGCTTATCTACAGCATTAATAAACTCTGCATTCATTGGGTCATTAACCCAATTGTATTCGCCAGAAGTAAGGTTCTGCTTTGAAGTTCTTCTCAACATTTCAGAACTCAATTTCAATTCCGAGTTAACTTCTGTCCTTCCGTATCCAACAATCTTCTGAATACGCAGGTCTTTAATGCTCATACCAGCATTGTAATGGTCTCCAAGTTCAAGCATACCATCCTTAAATTCTTTTGTAAGGTCGGCAACACTCTTGTAAAGGTTAGTAGCATCAGCCTTTTTGTCTAGGAGTGCTCTGACTGCACGGCTTTGACCAGAAACATTTTCAGAGTCACGCAGGTAACTGGGTTCGTGTGGCTTGTCGTTTGTGTATGTCTTAAGTCCCTTGAAATTAAAGGTGCTTACCGTAGTGTAATCAGTCCTTTTTCCAGAAATTAGAAATTGGTCTCCAGAGGATGTGTAACCCTTGGCTTCAGTATACCTGCGAGCAAGGAAGTAAATCTGTTGCTTGAGACCATCAATCTCTTCTGCCTTGCCTACCGTAAACTCAGTCAAATCTGCGTGGGCTTTTTCAGCCACGGCAAACTCTGTCTGGTTAACACGCATCTGGTCAATCAACTGAGTAATAAACATACTGGAGTTGCCAGTAGGAGTTTGTCTGAGTTGCTGAATCTCTCCGTAGTTAGGGTGTGCAGAGATGCGGTCTTGAAGTTCCTTAATCCTGTCTGGTGTCCAGCCCTGTTGTTCAAGCACACCATTGTCCATCAACTGTTCAGCCACGGCAAGGTACTTCAGTTCCCATTCATCGGCAATATCTCTAAGTTCAATTTCTCTGTCCTTAATCTTTGTCTCCATTGCCTCCAAATCAATCTTGCCCTTGGTGTTACCCTTAAGTCTTTTCGCTTCATTAAGAACAAACTCTCTGGACTTCTTTTCAAGACCGTTAAGTTCATCAAGCAGTCTGCTAATCTGGGGAATGACACTCTCTCCACCAACAGCACCCTTCTCTGCTGTAACTTGTGCAAGAAGTTTAGCCTCCTGCACTTTCTTATCGGCAATGAACTTCTCAAACTTCACATAAGCCTCTTCAGCGTAAGCCTCAAAAGCCTTGTTGCCCTGTCTTCCAGAACGAACTTTATTAAGTGCTTCGTTTCTCTGCTTAAGTGTAGCAAACGGTTCACTCATTCCTTTGACTTGATGTCTAGAATCAATCTGGAAAGAGAAGCCAAGGTCTTTATTCTTCTGTCCTTGAAGGGTTGTAATTTGTTCACGAAGAGCAATCTTCTCTTCAAGTGTAGCGGGTCGTGTACCAGAAGGCTTACCACTATCTACAACTCCAGCCTTAAGTTTAGCCTTAAGTCTAACAACAGCCTCATTCTGTCTGTCAAAATACATCTGTCTATTAAAACTCTCGTTGTTACTAGGAGTATCAATAGGCTCTCCTTCATCTGACCATCTTTGTACATCAATGTCTTCTTCAACTCCTTTTTTAAATATTCTAGAAGGTTCTTTGAGAGCCTTTTGGATAGCCGCAATCTCACTCTGAATCTGCTTTTTCTCGTTATCACGAAGAGGTCTCATCTTATTAGGCATCGCTGTCTGACCGCTTTTAAGTTTAGCCTCAAGGTCTGCGATACGCTGTGTAGTAGTTACATCAGCAATCTTTGTGTCATCAGTTCTCGTTGCAACAAATGTGTCACCGTTTCTGTAAAGTTCATAAGAACCAACATCAATAACAGCACCATACTTTTGCTGAAGAGCCATACTAATAATAAGTTCCTTTACTCTTCCTTGAACAGACTGGAAGTTTCCTTCGACCAAAGCCTGTGTACCAACTCTTCCTTCCATAACTTCTCTGTTGATAATGTTAGTTCCATCACGAAGGAACTGTGCTTCAATTATCTTGATTTGTTCTGGAGGAAGTGTGCTGGAATACTCAACTCTAGCAAGGATAGCACCATTGCCATCGTGCATATCAAGGATTACATCAGAAGGGTTCACATTCTTAAGAGACCTATTGGTGTCTATGTATTCCTGTACCTTGTTCTTTCTGAGAATAGCAAAATCAGTACCTTCAAATACCCAAGCGTGTAGTGCTTTCTTAGCCTTACCAGCAACAGAGAACACTCCGTTATTATTTGAACTCATAGTTGAAGAACCCAGTTCACGGTCAACCCATCTGACACCAACAAAGCCTTCCTTTGAAAGGTTCTCAAGAGACTTGATATAGTTAATTTTAATAGCCTCTTGGATTCTGCCAAGAGATGTTACACCGTTTGCTCCTTGGTCTAGCATATACAACTGAACAGCCCTTGCCGTAGCCTCTGGCGTTCCAAGTTGAATAAGACCTTTGCTATCTTCTAGGTACAACTGTGTTCTAATTCTCTCAACAGAATCCATATCAATTTCTGTGATGTGGAACGCACTAAGGGTATCAAGAAGTCTGGTCTTAGCATCGTTCGTGATGATGTTTTCAGCCTTACGCTTGTAGCCCTCATACATAGCAATAGCCTCGTGCTCTTCAGCAGAAAGGTTTCTCTTGGACTGAATTAAAGTTTCCTTAGCCTTAATCCATTGAACCAACATATTCTTTTTGCTTGCCGATTCTTGAATCCCAGAAGGGAAGGTCTGCATAAACTCAAGCACGGCTTGGTTACGCTCAAGGAACAGTTCGCTAAGTTGTTTTCTAGCACTACCAGAAAGGCTAAATGTATCGCTACCAATCTGACCATTACCCCTCATCGAGCCGTCCATAAGGAAGAACAACTGCTTCTGTCTAGAAGCCATATTGTCAATGAGACCAGTAATGCCATTGCTTTCAGCGAGCACATATTTAATTAGTTCAGTTTGAACATTGTCACCAAGGCTTTTTTCAAACTTCTTTTGTGCTTTAATGTCTGGAAGCAATCCGTCTTCTCTTGCTTCTTTAATTGCGTTTGCTTTGCGTTCTGTAAATTTCTCTTTCCACTTTGGGTAGTTCTTAAGTGTAAGGAACTCGGCTTCACTAAGTTCAATCCAATGACCAAGAGAAGGAAGACCAGTCTCTCTTAGTTTGTCTGGTGTAATGCCATACCTGCTGGCATTCTGAATGAATGCAGAGTCAGCAGTAAGAGAAACTTGCGGCACATATGTCTCAACTCCACCAAGAGGATTAGGTGTCCGTCTAAGTTCATTAAGGGACTTAGTGTAAGTGGCATAGCCCTCAAGGGAGTATGTAGCAATCTGGTCAAGAATTTCAGCGGGAGCCTTTGGGAATTTCCTTTTAAGTTCAGACAGGAAGAACGGCTTAATCTTGTCTTCAAATCTCTTAATTGATTCTGGTGACAAAAGGTCTTCACCTTTACTGACAATGTCTTGTGCCTGTTTAACGACAGCCCTGTTCTGTTTGATGATAGCATCAACAGACTCTCTGGTAATCAAATTAGTGTTAGGTACAACCCTGCCCTTTTCGTCAATTCTCCATTGAAGCATAGCACCAATCTCTCCGCTACCAGCCGCATCCATCTGCTCTCTGAATTGAGACGAGACAGTCTTGGAAGGAGAATGCATAGCATTGTCCAGTCCTCTTCTTGTCATATTCTCAACAAATCTAGAAGGCTGAAGGATAGCAACAGAACCAAACTCGTTGCCTGTAACTGGGTTGAATGCCATATACTCAACAGAGTGAATGTCATACTTAGAAAGAAGGGCAGAGCCAGCCTTTGTGAACAGCCATTCATCAAGGGTTGCACCCTTTGTGGCTTCTCCGTTGTACTCAGCCTTATAACCATCAATCAGTTTTTCACCATAGATGTCTCTGAGCATCATAAGGTCACCCATAACCTTCTGGAATGCTACACCGCTAGTGTTGGAGATATTAAAAGCAACCTTGTCGATGGCAGTTCTGTAATCAGTACCAAACGGAATGTCTGAAATGTTGATATGCCTTTGCGTGTCAATGTAGCCGCTTCTAACCTTAGTGTTTTCAACAAACCCAGCCTCATACTTGTCTGGGGTAAAGTGCAACCAGCCGCTATCAGAGGTGTAGTTGTGACCACGCACAGCACCGCTACTTGCAGTTACAGCGTCAGCCAGTTCTCCAGTCACATAGTCATAGACAGAATGCGTAGGGCTTACCTCACGAATAGAAGAGTAAGGAGTTCTGAGGGCATACACAGAAAGCAGTTCGCCTTCCTTGTTTCTGTAATGCGTGTCAGCAGTTGAGTTCTTTGCACTAATCGGAATAGGGAATCCTTCGTGGTCTCTATGAGAGATGGCAGGAGAGAAGTTAGCCTGTGCTCGCTTGTAGGCTTCGTTATGGTTATATCTAAAACCTTCGCCTTCAAACTGTTTTAGTGAGCCAATCTTATCTACTCTGAAGTCTTTCATCACAGTAGGAAGTTTTACTTTGTTATCAGACTTGAGCATCTGCATCTCTCTTGGCGTGTTGTACCATCCGCTATCCGTGTTAACCATAGACCTTGTAGGATGGAATCCAATGACAGCGTTAACAATGTCACGCTTAAGAGCCGCATCCCTGTCTCCACCCTTACCTCTGTCAAACAACTTAATGCCAGCCTGTGCCTTGTTGCCTAGGCTGTAGTTAGAAAGCATAGCCTTAACCGCTTCACGCAGGTTAGTTCTCGTACCAAATAGTCTCTGGACGGTCTTATAATTAAGGTCAGAGTCATCAACCTTGTTGAACGCATAGTCCTCTCTTGTGATGTAAGAGTCCCAATCAATGACCTTAAGAAGAAGGTTAGCCTCACCAATAAGGTAAGGGCTTCTTCCATATCTGTCTACCTTTCTGGATTTTCTGACTGCTGTAAAATACATATTCAACTCAACAGGAATAAAGGCTCTCTCAGAAAGAGTGCCAGCCGCTCTAGTTCCATCATTAAGAACAGTCTGAGCAGTAATAACCTTAGCACTTAGAATATTGCTGATGTTCTCAGTCTTACCAACTCTGCTAGATTCAATGACCGTGTTAAGTTGGGCAATTCTTCTGGCAACATTCTCGCCAAGGAACTTCTCAAACACAGCCAACTCCTTGGGAGTAGCAATGCCTTCAATGCGTACTCTGGTGTTTCCTTGGAACTGGCTTTCCCAGAAGTCTCCGCTGGTGTCAGTCTCCCATTGAGGGTCAGCAGGAACTCTTTGCTCTCTTCTGCCCTTAATAATCTTTTCGCCCTTCTCACGCCTACGGACACCCATTTCGTCATACTCAGCGGCAGTAGCACCAGTAGTGCCAATCTTCTTCTTAATGGTTTTGTTCTGTTCGTCCCACCAATCCTTGCCGTTAGGAATCTTTTTACCAACAGGCTCACCCTGCTTTGGCTTGTTGCCTCTAGAGAACTGGGCAATAGGAGTTTCATTACCTCCACCGTTTTCCTTATACACCGTAAGTTTAGCACCACGGTCTGAAGGAGCCAAAGCAAGAAGACCTTCTGCAACGCCACGAAGACCAGCAGAAAGTTCTTTATCAACCGTGGCATCATCCTTGGCTACAAAAATCTTGGTGTCACCTTCACCCTTGACTTCAAACAGGTGGTCAAGACCACCGTTAATCATACTGTCCGTGCCAGCATACTTCTTCTTATCAATTTCCCAGCCCTCATACATACCCTTCTTGAGTTCTTTGACATAGTGTTTCATCAGCCCTTCAAGCATAGGAATACGGACTCTCTGTTTGGTTGTCTTATCAAGAAGGAATGTGTCAGCAGTTCCACCAACCTCAAATTGGACCCCAGCCTCGCCAAGGTCTTTTCGCATAATGTTCTTGTACCAATCCTTAGCACCACCAATAGCATTTCTGATAATACCTAGGTCACCACCCTTCAAAAGGTAGTCAATAGGCTTGTCTTCAATAAATCTGTTCCAGTAAGAAGCAAGAAACTCTTCAAAGAAACCTTTAACAGATGTAGCCCTGTCTCCATTCTTAAATCCTTCAATTGCATCATTAAACTTTTTAAGGTTTATTTGCATTTCTTCTGGGATGTGTCCAGCAGTCTCCTTATCAAGGGAGAAGTATTGGTCTCTAAAAGATTCAAGCATTCTTACGGCATCCTCTGTAGGCATCTTGTACAAAGCACCCTTTGCGTCATCAGTACCAATAAGTGCATCCAAAGCGTATTTCTGAAAAGCCTTACCATATCTTTCACTAATAAGAATGCCGTGAAATAGTTCTTCAGACACGGCAGACTTTGCGGCTCTGTCAGCATTAACAATAATGATAGGCTCCTTACCCTTGGAGTTTAACTTACCAAAAGTAATGCCACCCCACTCTGGGTTTTCTAACCATTGGCGTTCATACTCTGCCCATTGGATATCAGTAGACAGTTCTCTAATTTTAGCCTCACGAAGAATTAGCATTTTCTCTTCTTTAAGAAGTCTTTCAACGCCAGCAATCTGACCCATTAGGCTTAACTTGGCTTTTTCTCCACCAACTTTATTAACTTCATCAAGCAAATGGTAAAGACCTTCTTGGTTGTTTCTATCGTAACTTTCGGTAGCCCATAGGAAATGCTTAACAGTATCCTGTACAGCGTCACCACCGCTTACGGTGTTGTGCAAAACGCCAATCTGGTGGAATGCACCACCAAGAACTAGACCAGTTCCTAGACCGTGATAGAAGCCATCTTCACCACCAAGGGTTAGACCAAATGCACCACCATACATAGAAGAATGCATAGCAGACTTGCTGGTCTGACCAAGCCAATCAATGACTGGAGTACCAGTCTTAGACCAGAATCCAGCAATCTTCTTTAGATTGGGAGCAGTAGAGTTGATAGCAATTCTTTCGGACAAAGTGTTTCCCATTACATTGGGAGTCTCATCACCAAGAATCTTAAATCCTACTTCTCCAAGTCTGGCAACGCCTTCAAAAACTTTTGATGCTGCGTGAGTTCCAGAAATAGCCGCCCAAGCAGGAATCTTAAACGCTTGCATACCAATAGCAGACTCGCCAGCACGAACAATGCCTTCTTGGGCAGTAACAGTACCACCTTGAGCAATGTAGTGTTCTGTGCCAGTAGCATCACCAATAATAGTCGTAAACTTTCTATCAACAAGAGCCGCACCTTCGGCAATAGATTCAAAGAAGTTAGCAGTAGCACCAGCCGCAACAGATGCCTTTCTAGAAGCCGCCGCCGCCGCCTTAGTTAACTGCTGTCCAAGACCAATGCCAGCACCAGCACCACGAAGACCCTTAGCCAGAGCCGCTTCAATGCCAAGGTTAGGCATAATCCAAGAAGGGTCTGCAACATAACTAAGACCCTGCACAACAGCCTTATTGGTAAGGTCAATATCTAGACCACCAACATTAACAGAGTTAGGAACCCAGATGCCTTCCTTCTGGTCTTTTTCAATTTCCTTGTTAACCGCCATAGCATTCTGAAATGCAAGATAGGAGTCCTCAATTGTGTCGTGGTTATCAAACATTGCACGACTGAGCCAAGAGTTCTTGTCGTACTTAGCCTGTTGATACATATAGTACCAATTCTTAGTACCAAGAGCAGTACCTTCGATTACAGAACCAACAACCTTTGGAACCTTAAGTTGAAGCGTATCTCCAACAAGACCAACGCCAGCATTGAAAATGTCTGAAGTAGCCGTGTTTACAGCCTCTCCAATTGTCTTCCACGCTTCAGATTTCTTGTTTCTAAGAAACTCATCGTATGCCTTATACTCTTCAAGAGTAGGCATAAAACCCCTTGTGCCATATCGCTGAACCATTCCAGCAATGTACTCACCAAGGTATTCTTTAGGAATCTCTAGAGGCGTGTTTGCTACAGGTGTAGTTTCAAGGCTCTGATTCGGGTCTGCAATTGCACTCGTCTTTGAATACAGTCCCTCCTTATTGTTAGCGATAGCCTTATACAGCCCCTCGCCAGTAGAAAATGTAGTCATTATTTAGTTTTTTCGTCTTTAAGAAGAGGGTTTTGGGACTGATACTTAGGGTCTTCAATCTGAATAAGTTTAACAATAAGCCGTGCTCTTTCTTTATCAGACATTAATGCATTAAGTTCATTGCCCTTTGCATCCTTTTTGAAAATTTCAAATCCTTGGTCTGCAAGAATTCTCATAGCACCATCTTTAATAAGCCTTCTGGTATCTTCAAGCACTTCTGGAGCCAATGCCTTATTTAGTTTTCTTGAGAATGTAGGCTGGTACATCATATCACCAAGTCTCTGTGCGTCTGGCTCAGTTTCAGTTCCTGTTGCCATAATGTACTTTCTAAAGGTTTCAAGATTACGCTGTTTAGACTTATACTTAATTTCCCACTCAGTCATAATAGGAGTAGACCCAGCGGCAATCTCCCACGCTGGGTTCATTTCTCCCCACAGTTCCTTCATTTCATCAACAAGTGTATCAACCTTAGAGATGTCACCCATAGCCTTGACAGCCTCTGCTTGAGGCTCTCCAAGGTTAGTAGCGGCAGAACGATAACTTCCAATAGGATTAGAATCATCAGCCGCCTTAAATCTAACAACAAGACCAGAATTACCAAGTTCTTTACCTTCCCTATAACTTCCAAGCCATTGGTTCATTGCTCCTTGTACTCTCTGCTCTGTGGTCTGAGCACCACTTCTGCCTTTTACCTTGCCTTCAAACTGAGCCTCAGTCATCGGAATCCCATTAGTGTCCTTGGGGTTAATATACATAAACTCTCCAGAAGAAGTCTGGAATCTAGTGTAGCCACCCCAAGCACCAACAGATTGATAGAACTCTTCCTTGGTCATAGGAGCACCACGACCATTAGCCGCTTTAAATTCAGCGGCAACCTTGTCGTATCCCTCTCCCCATAGTCTTACATTGGTTTTAACCATAGTAACACTTTCAGTCTTAAATCCGTTAACAGTTGCACCTTCAGACATAATCTGAACATTAGCAGGAGCCGCTGTCTTTACCTCAACAGGAGAAACCATTCCCATTTTTTCTTGAAGATGCTTCTGGAATTTGGGGGCTTGAAGCCATTTAGTAGCAGTATTGTATCTTTCCGTATTAAGTTCTACAAGTTTGTTGTTACCGCCAGCCTGTTCGTTCCACTTAAACTGAAAATCAATAACCTCCTTTTTGTCTGGGTAAGCCGCAATCAAAGAGTCATAAACATTACGGACAAAATCCGTCTTCTTTGTTGAAGGGTTTACAGTAGGAGGAAGATTGGGATTGAAATCTTTATCACCAGAAAGTTGCTGTGCAAGTTTAGCAAACAGGGAGACTCCACCCTCTACAGAACCAACAGGAGTTGTGTTTGTGACCTGCTCTCTCGTAAGACCTAGGTCTTTAAGATAAGCATCTACATCGTCAGTCCACTCCTGCAATTCACCAACACGAACAACACCCTCTTGTCTTGTAACAGGAATCTGGTTTTCCTGTGTAACGGTAGGGTCAACTTGCCCTGCCGCAGACTTAGCATCTCTTTCAAATTTCCTAACATCAGCCGCTTCTTTGCCTAATTCTCCAGCCTGTTTAGCCGTTACAATCTGAGCATTTAAAAGTTCAAGTTGTGGACCACTAAGTTTAGCCCGAAGTGCGGCTTCAGACCTTGCAAGTTCAAATGTATCTTTTGCAATCTGGTCTGCACTAGCACCACGAGCGTGATTCCAAGTTTGTTCTCTAACCTTAAACAGGTAGTCTCTAGTGTCATTTGCAACGCTATTGTCGTGGATTTGCTGTTGAAGTGCCGCCGCTTTTTGTTGCAGAAGAAGACCTTGTGTCTGGATATTTTCAGAGAACTTCTGTTTCTGGTCTTCCTTGTGCAACTGTTCAGCACTTAGATAAGCACGAACATCGCCAGCACCAAGCCCAGCAAAACCAGACTCAAAGTCATCTTCTCTTCCACTTGAGTCTTTGCCAAGTTTCTGGGCTTTCTTAAGTGCAACTACAGCGTGTGCTGGTGCAGTTGGATTAATTCTTCTTAGGTTGCCACTATCGTCTTCTGGGTCTGGCTCAATGTACTTAGCCAGCATCGATGATGCAATAACACCCTGTTCATCATTATCTCTTTTATTATTAAGGTAAGCACCAATGCCAGCACCAAGGTCAGACATACCCTTTCTCAAAGCCTCCGCACCCTGTGCGTGTGAAGGCAAGATGTTCACCATCGGAACCTGCTCACCAGTATACTGTGTAAATGGACTAGGCATAAATTAGGAAGGTTGACCCCATTTACCTCCCTTAGCAAATCCACCACTCATAGCATTGCCAACACCGCTCATAGCACCACCAATCATTGCCGCATTATTAGAAGCAGTAGCAGTTCTAGCCTGTAGTTCAGCGTTGTAGTTACTAGCGTAAATATTCTGAGCCATCTGAGACTCTGGCTTAACATAAGATGGACCAAGGTTAGTGTTCATACCCATAGCGTTACCAGCAATGCCTGTAGGACTGAAGCCCTGCATAATTCCAGCCATCATCGGAGAGCCATACTGAGCGTAAGACTGTGATGCAATATTCTGGTCAGAGCCAAGCACAGCACCAGCAAAGGTTCTGGCTCTATCCTGTCTGCCTTGTCCCATCTGATAACCGCCAAGAATTTCAGCCGCCAAGCCATAGTTGCCACCAGCCATACCACGCTGAGTAGCCCCAGCCCTAGCCATCTGTGTAGCCAATGTGTTCATCTCTGGAGTAAGGCTAAACCCAGCATCAAGGTCTGAAAACGCCTGTGAGCGGAGTTGGTCTTGAAGACCAGCCCCACCACCAAGACCAGCCTCGTATGCAAGTCTGCTACTTCTAGCAAGAGGCTCCATTGTGTTCTTGTTCATTGACTCAGCATACTGCCCAGCCAACTTAGAAAACGGGTCCATCACTTGCCCATAGAAGGACAGAAGATTCTTGGACTGACCAAGCATCTGCTCCATCTGCATCGCTTGCATCT
>Ga0209107_10000898_pt1 | contig 16883 bp, 14 predicted proteins | sample LakErihyJuly2011_2_FD_187460 | JGI IMG/M metagenome (GOLD analysis project Ga0209107, IMG submission 187460) | Freshwater microbial communities from dead zone in Lake Erie, Canada - CCB hypolimnion July 2011 (SPAdes) (version 2) | ecosystem: Environmental > Aquatic > Freshwater > Lentic >... | reverse complement strand
TTTCTAATTTATTATTAGGAAAAACAATATTTAAACACTCCAATGGTTTTTGTAACAATGTGTATCCAAAAGATTCCATTGCGTTTAGTTTTTCTTCGTCAAATTTTGATATATTATTTTTTAATATAATATTATATACAAATTCTTGATATGGCGATATAGGAACATCATTTACATATATATCAAATAGTGTTAGTGCTTCTTTTAAAAGAGTACCATTTATTTTAAATTCTGGGTATTTTTTATTTAAAATACTATTATTTTCAGAGAAATCTTTTGGTAAAATTCTAAAAGGAAAACTTAATGGATTATCGCCTTTAATATAACTTATATAGCCATTTATTTTTCTTTTAAATAGTTCTAAACCTACTTGTTCTCCATTGCTATTTACTATAAAACTACCATCATTGGCAAATACATCTTTTAATTCTACTATTGAGCGTCTATCATTTAAGTTTAATATATTTATTAAAAAAATTATTTCTTTATAATCATTAAACATAGGTGTTGCTGACATAAACAGCAATTTTAAATTATTTACATTTTTAACTAATTTCATTAACTCATTTGATACTAATTTATTACTATTATCTTTTGACTGACGTATATTATGTATTTCATCAATTATTATTAACCTATTATTAAAAAATTTTTGTAATTTGTTTTTTATTAATAATTGTTTTTTTTTTGAATCCATAGTACTTAATGATTGATTTGAAATATTTGATTTTTTTATTATTAAATTAGCAAATTGTGTATACCCCAAAAACAAATAATAATTATTTATTATGTTTTTAACAATTTTTATTACTTTGTCGCGTGATAAATTTTTTTGTATCATATTAATTTCATCTAATATATTTTGCCCTGCACAATTATTAATAGTCCAAAGTCCATTTTTTTCTTCTAATTTTCGTTCATCAAATAATTGTAAATAAAAATTTTCTTGAACATTTGGTGAAGCTACTATTATTATTCGTTCATTAAAACCCATAAATTTTAAATATTTTCTTGTTTCTTCAGCAACTCCAATTGCTGAACAGGTTTTACCAGTTCCTAATCCGTGATATAATAATAAACCATTATATGGAGTATACATTGAGAGAAAGTTTTTTATAAATTTTTGATGTGGTGCTAATTCAAAATCTTTATTGCAAATTTCATTACTTTGTTTTTCAAAATCAAAAGTTTTGTCTATTTTAATTATTAATTTATTTTCTTCAAATTCTTGCTTATTTGCTATTTTAATATTTAAAAATTCATCATCTAAATGTGGATATAAATATTTGTAGTTTGTATTATTTGAATTATTTAACTCTTCTTTATTCAATAATTCAATAGCATTATTAAAATATTTATAATCTGTTATAGTATTTAAATTTTTTTCTAATATTTCTAATTTACTTTTGTCTAGTTTGCTATTGTCAAATTTATTTATATTTTCTCTAAATAATGATACTAATTCTTCATTATTTTTTTTTTTAGATTTATCTTCTTTAATGTCTTGATTTACTTGTGGTTTTATGAATGGTTGATCTTCTTCGTCTTCTTCGCCTTCTTCGTCTTCGTCTTCTTCGTCTTCTTTAAAGCTTTCTTCTTCTTCTTCTTTAAAGCTTTCTTCTTCTTCTTCTTTAAAGCTTTCTTCTTCACTTTCTTCTTTAAAGCTTTCTTCTTCACTTTCTTCTTCTTCGCCTTTAGTTAAAGACTCTGGAATAGAAACTATGTCTCCTTGATTTAATGTATCCTTAATAACATTGCTCATTTACTATATATTAAATATATAGTTTATAACTATTTAATAATTTATTTAAATAATTTATTATTTTTTTTTTCTCATAGTTATATTCTCTAATATAATTATTTACATCATTTATTGGTATCCATTTAATTTCAGTAATTTCATATATTTGATAATCATTTTTTGGTTGATTATTATCAACAATAATACCAACAAAATATTTATGTTTATATGATTTATAATTAGAACCACTAAAAATTTCTTCATATGGGACAATATTATTAATTAGTATAATATCATTTTTATTATAACCTGTTTCTTCTTCAAATTCTCTTAGTCCACATATAATATCTTTTTCTTGATAATTCCGTCGTCCTTTTGGAAATCCCCATTCAGGTTCTTCATAATTTTTATCACATAAATCAATTAAAGATTTTAAATCATAACTTTCTAAAATATTAACATAACCTTGTTTTAAATTTGTAAATTTAATTTTTGAAGTTCTTTCTTCGTTTTTATATGAATTATTTGTATTATAATTCCATAAATATTGCCATATTGTATCAAAATCATTATTTAATATATAATTTCTCTCATTAGTAGTCATATTATTTAATAAATTTTTTATATAATTCTTATCTTCAATAGAATATTTTCCACGCATAAAATCTACAAATGATAATGTATCTTTACGTTTAATAATTAATAGTTCAATTGAATTTTCATATTTATTTAGAGAGACATTGTATTTTTTAACTATTCTAATGGGAATAATACCTATACTAGTAATAGGTACTTTGCATTGATGAAATAAATGTCCTAATTTTCCACAATTATCAAAAATATTGTTTTTTTATATTCATTGTTTGTTAGTTAATATAACTAACAATAATGTTTTTATATAATTTACTAAATTCAAATAAGTAAATACTAAGAAAATTTAATATAATAAAATTTTATATATATTAAAATTTTACTATGAATAGTACAAACCATATATTTAATCCTATTATATGGGGTCCTCATTATTGGTTTGTATTATATACAATTGCTTTATCTTATCCATTACATATTAATGAATGTACAAAAAAAAAATATTATGACTTTATAACAAACTTACCTCTTTTTTTGCCAGTTTCTGATATAGGAGGTGTTTTTAGTAAATTTTTAGACGCATATCCTGTGACACCATATTTAGACTCGCGAGAATCACTTTCAAAATGGGTTCATTTTATACACAATAAAATTAATAGCTATTTAGGTAAACCCGAATTAACATATTATGATGCTTTAAATAAATATTATGAACATTACAAATTAAAAGAAATAAAAAAAAACGATGAACGTAAAAATAAAGAAAAATATATTTTTGGTGCTTTAATAATTGTAATTATTCTAGTAATAATATATTTATATATAAAATATTAATATTATGAAACTAGAATTAATAATTTTTTTAATAACTATTTTTGTATTAGCAAATACATATTTTGAAGGAAAATTAATTAATAAACTTAAACAATATCAAAAATATTATAAAATGGCCTTTTTTGCTTTTATAGGTTTGTGCATATACTTATTTATTAAGAAAAATCCAAGCAACTATAAAGAAATTGTTACTCATGCAAATAGTTACATAAAATATTTACCAATTGATAGAAATACAGCAAGTTTTATAACTCCTATTATTGATTTAACATCTAAATCTATAACAAATGAATTAAATAATAATTATAATTTTTCTAATTCAACCAATAATCAGCAAACACAAAATTTATTAACTTCAATAAATAATAATCAAAACTATTTGTCTAAGCAACAACAAAAAATATTATCTTCCGGAAATATATCAACAAAAAGAAGTGTAAGTGAAACAAAAAAAAAATATGTAGCTGCTTCACAAAATTGGCATTGTAAACATTGTCAAAAACAATTACCAGCATGGTTTGAAGTGGATCATGTAAAAAAATTAGAATATGGAGGTTCAAATAATATTGATAATTTAGAAGCACTATGTAGAGATTGCCATGGAAAAAAAACAGCTTTTGAAAATTTGTAAATAGTAAGTAATAAAAATATACTAATATGCAAATATGTAAATATGCAAATATGCAAATATGCAAATATAGTAATAAATAATATACTTATAATGTAATATATATTATTTATGGCTAGTTATATGAATAATTTAAAACTACCAAATAGAAAAGAAACTACAGAAATCTTAACTTATGGCAAAAATAAGTACTATTACTCTATAATAATAGCAATATTATTGTTAATAATGGGAGTATTTTATTATCTTAATGAGATACAAAATATTTTCAAAATAAAAAATACTAAATATGAAATATTTATGTGGTTATTTTTAGTAGCATTTAGCATATATACTTTTTTATCTTATGTTTATAAACATAATTATAACAACTATAATACTATTAAACCTGATACTAGCTTTATTAATATGTATAAATATGTTGGACTATTATTTTTAATAATATTATTTCCAATATTAACAATTAATTTTATAGTATATTTACACAAAACCAATAATAATGTTTTTAATATTACACAAAATATATTAGGAATATTAATAATTATTGTTATTTTTGCTATTATAGCAAAAATATTTCCTATACAACTAGGTATTGAAAAATCTAAAAGTGGTGATTTATCTAACTCGACTTTTTTTCAATCAGCAATAACGCTATTAAAAGATATAATAGATATAATATTTTTTATTCCTTGTTTGCTAATTATATTGGTAGATGAAATAAACGAGGATATTAAATTAACACCTTCTTCTATTTATTTATTATTTTTCATATTATTAATTTTAATAACATTAATATTTGTATTGCCTCTAGTATTTAACTATTTAGCAAAACATAATAAAAATAATCTTTTAGGCGGAGAAGGCCCTTTTTATTTAAATGAAAAGAAAACTTTAGGAAAGTATCAAAATTTAGACAAAAATGTTAGTTCTAATGTTGCTATACCGAACTTTAATAGTTCTAATTTGGAAAATACATCAGTAAATAATGATTTAAATAATATGTTATCAAATTTTAGATCCAACTTCGCTACTACTCAAATTAGTTCTAGTGAAAATAGTTCTAATGAAGATGTTGTCAAAAATGAATATAATAATATTAAAAATAATGTTTCTGACAATACTAAAGGGTATGATTTTAAAATGTTTAAAAATAATTTAAATGATCAATATAATATTGGAGCAAAATATTATAATTCTTCAAAAATTCATAACAAATTTCCTTATAATTATACTTATAGTATAAGTTTTTATATTTATATAAATCCACAACCAACAAATACATCTATTGCTTATACAAAAGATACTGAACTATTTAATTACGGATTTAAACCAGTTATATATTATAATGGAAACTCTAGAAAAATTATTATAAAATCTAGAACAATAAATAATAAATCAGATCAATTAGATACTATATATGAAATGACTAGTGTAAAACATCAAAAATGGTTATATTTTGTTATTAATTATGAAAATAATAATATAGATGTTTTTATTGATGGTAAATTAGTAGGTTCTAAAAATAATGTTACGCCTTACTTCATAGGAGACACTGTAACTATTGGTCAACAAGATGGTATACACGGAAGTATTAAAGAAATATTTTATTTTGATAAAATAAAAACTCCTGATTCTATACAATTTTTATATAGTTTAACAAAAAATAATAATATATAATTTAGAAAAATATAAAAACCAAAATAAAATAAAACCAAAATAAAATAAAACCAAAATAAAATAAAACCAAAATAAAATAAAATAAAATAAAATAAAATAAAACCAAAATAAAATAAAATAAAATAAAATAAAATAAAATAAAATAAAATAAACCAAAATAAAATAAAACCAAAATAAAATAAAATAAAATAAAATAAAATAAAATAAAATAAAATAAAATAAAATAAAATAAAATAAAATAAAATAAAATAAAATAAAATAAAATAAAACTAAAATAAAATAAAATAAAACTAAAACTAAAATAAAATAAAATAAAACTAAAACTAAAACAAAACTAAAATAAAATTAAAAACTTATAATATTTTTATATATTAATATTTTATAATGAGTGTTATAAATATAATTATTTTAGTAATTCTAGTTTTAATATTACTATGGGGACTAAGCAATTTATTTTTTAAAACAAATATAATTTATGACAAAATGTGCGAAGCGTCCACGCTAGCTACAAATACCACAGAAGCATCATCTAATACTAATGTAATAGCTGCCAAAGATATTCCCCAAACTACATCATCTAATTTTACATTAAGTGTTTGGTTTTACATAGATAATTGGGGCAATAATATTGGAAAAGAGAAAAATATTTTATTTATTGCTAATAGTCCTTCTTCAACAACAGTTTCTGATTTAGTAGATAATCTTTCTGGTATTAGTACAAAAATAGTAAAACCAACACCAGCCAGTGGAACAACATTTCCTAAAAATATTAATATAGCATTAGATAAATACGAAAATAATTTATTTATAGATATTGAATGTTTCCAAGACAGAGCAGGCACAACTTCTCAACCCAATCAAACAATTTATGCTAGATATAAAATACCTAATGTGTCAGTTCAAAAATGGAATAATTTAACAATTAGTGTCGATGGTCGAACATTAGATGTATATTTAGATGGTAAATTAAGAAATTCATTTATATTACATGGATTATATAAAAATTATTATGATACAACAACCTTAAAAAATATATATTTAGGAAATATAAATAATACTAATAGTGGTTTTGAAGGTTTTATAACTCGTATTCGCTATTTAAGTGATTCTTGTAATCCTCAAGATGCTTATAATTTTTATAAAGACGGAATAAACGCATCATTAGCTCAATCATTATTTAATAAATATAGCTTAAAAGTAAGCTTTTTAGAATATAATCAAGAAAAAGGAAGCTTTCAAATTTAAATAAAATACAATAAAAATAAAATACAATAAAAATACAATAAAAATATAATAAAATATAATATATTATTTATATTATTTATATATAAATAATATGAATTCTAACGGAGGAGTATTAGAAAATATTAATAATTATTTTAATACAATAATACCATATGAAACACAAAAGAAACTCGGAAATTTTAACGAATTTTTATCTTCAAATACTATGATTGCTAGAGGAACTTTCTTGCTAGGAGTATTAATTTTTTTCTCAATATTATTTTATGTCGGAAGTAAACTTGTATACTATTTTTTATCTCCATCAGAAACACCATTTTTAATAAGTGGAATGAAAGATGCTACAGAAGCACTGACTATTAGTCAAAACTTAGGACAAAAAACAACAATCCCTATTTTAAGAAGTGTAAATGAATATGGAGGTGTTGAGTTTACATATTCATTTTGGATATATGTTAATAATGTAAACTATAATGAAACTATAGATTATAAACACGTTTTTAATAAAGGTTCTTCACCTAGTTCTCAAGGTGAAGGAGGTAGTGGTTTATTTGGACCAAATAATGCTCCAGGTGTATATTTGTATAATGGCAAGAAAAATTATAGTGATGCTTTAATGATCAACTATCCTGTTTTAGGAATGTTAGTAAGATTAAATGTATTCCACAATAATGAAAGTGTAAATAAACCATATTATGATGATATATATGTAGATGCTATACCTATTAAAAAATGGGTAGGTGTTATTATACGAGTTACATCACAAAATATATGTGATATATATATTAATGGAACTTTAACAAAACGCCATAAATTATCTAATATTGTTAAACAAAACTATGATAATTTGTATGTAAATTATAATGGCGGATTTTCTGGTAATTTATCAGATTTGAAATATTATAATTATGCTGTTGGAACTTTAGAAATTGATTCAGTAACTGCTAGAGGACCTAATCTTAAAATTAAGAAAAATAGTAATATTGAGAAAGCAAAACCACAATATTTGTCTACACATTGGTATTTTAATGATACAAGTGTATTAACATAAATACAATAACTAGATATATTTTTATATTTTTCATAATTTCATATAATAATTTAAATATTCATAGTTATAAATATAAATATATTATAACTATGAGTTCTATTATTTCAAATAATAGAAATAACTATATTATTTTAACAAATAATATTATTGATATAAGTAATGGCGGAAGTCTTTTATATATAAAAACAAATATTAGTGATTTAAGTAATAATAATACTGATATTAGTTGGCAAAAACTTTTACAAAGTTTGGATAATAGTAATAATACTTATAAAAATAGAATATTATTGAGTGGAAAAATTATTAATAATAATGGTTCTAGTACTACTAGTACTAGTTGTTGCTTAATTAGTCAAAATAATATAAAAAATAATATGAAATTTATTTTTGATTCATCTAATAATAAAAATGGTAAAATATTATTTGTGAAAAATTTAAACACTTATGATAATTCATATAATTATTTATTTAATGATTTAAGTAATACATTTTTTGGTAAAAATAACATTAACCCCTATAATATATATAATTCTTTAACTATTAAGAATGATACAAGTTATAATCGCTATAGATTTCATTTAAATTATTATTTTAGTAATTCTGATATGTATCAAATAAATATTCGTGATTATTTGTATTCTAAATATTCAAACTTTGTACTAAATTATACTAACACAACATATACTATTACTAGTGTTACTAATGATTTTTCTTTTATTAATACAACAATAGATAGTTCTAGTGTTATAAACTTTAAAAACTCAAATTTTACTAGACTATTAATTGATAATGCTACTAAAAGTAATACTTCTAATAATTTTACAACTGACAATAGTTTTACTATATTAGAACAAAATACTCCTTATCGTATAATTCGTAATATATTATCTTATAATAAACTTACGTTAGATTTTAAACATGTAAATTATTATGATTTTAGTTCAAGTTTTAGTTCTAGTTCAATAAATAATATTAATACTATTAATACTATTAGTACTTTTTTAATTAAAACTAATAATTTAAACATTATACAAAATATAAAAAAAAATAGTAAGATTATATTTGGTTCAAAAAAAAGTATAATTCTTCATAATGTAAAAGTATTAGATTATAATAGTGATTTATATAGTAAACCTATAACATTTAATGGTATACCTAATAAAACATTACAGGGAGATTTTTCAAATACTATATTTTTAGGACTTGGTAATCGTTTAACAGGAATTACACAACATGATATATACAATCATGCTCACTTTTTTACTAATTCTAAACAAAAATCAATTGTTACATTAAAAAAAAATATAAATACAAATAATATTAATACTAATTTTAATTTCCAGTCACTTATACCAAGTAAGAACAACTATTATTTACTTGATATTTGTTTAAATTATACTAGTATTAATAATAGTCATAATATAAATAATACAATAAACTATAATGTTATATTATATAATAATACAATATCTCAACTAGGTAAAGTTTTTAATATAGATTTAACAACTTATTTTAATGCTTTAACTAATAATAATTTTAAAAATAGTTTTAAAAACTTAGCAACAATAAATAATATAAGTAACATATGTGGTGAAATATATTCTATAAGTAATGAGCAAATAAATTCAGAAATAAATGTAAAATTTAAAAATTTTATAAGAGATTCTGACATAAATGATTTTACTATAAAAAATGATGAAAATATAAAACTATTTAATATAAGACAATTACTAAATGAAGATAATAATATATTACTAACTTCTCCTATTAATTACGATTTAAGATTTAATTATAATAAAATTTTTAATATATTTAACGATTTAGATATATATTTAAATAATGTATCTGAATCTTTAGGTTTAAAAAATACTTATTATGATTTTGAAATTATAAACTTTTATAGTATTAGGTTTGCTAATTTTGTTATAACTACTGGAGGAAGTGATTTTACCAATGTAGACTGTGTCTATATTTATCATGACCCTATTAATGACCCTGAAGAGCGTTTTAGATATCCTAATAATAATATAGAAATAAGATTTGACAATGACATTGATACATTATCAAAAGCAATTGAGCAATATCGTGGCACTGGCTCACGCACATCAACAACTAACGCGGTTTTTATACCAGCACAAAATAGCAGTAATTTATCAAGAAAAATGATACAAGGTCTTGTTGGATTAAATAATATTCCAAAATTATTATCTATTGAACCATATGATCCTAATTTTATAAATGGTAGAGGATTTATTAATCAATATCAATTATATGATACTTGTATTACTAGTAATTGTGATAAAGTTGCTGTTAAACAAAACGCAATAAAACATGACTCCGTTAAAAATAATCGAATTTATTCATCAAATTCATTAAAAAAACAAAATTTTGCTAATATAGTTAAATCCAATAGTAGAAATAAATTGTCACAAGCATGTATAAATAACAATACAACTTTAAATAATGTAGTAACTATAAATAATACTATAAATGATCCTAATTGTACTAATGTAAAAACAACTCCTTTTACTGTAATGTTTTCAAAAGGTAAGGGTAAATTTTTATGAGCATAATAGTTAAAAAACTATTTTTGTTAATTATAAAATATATTTTGTTAATTATAAAATATATATTATTAATTATGATAATATTGGTCGTTGATTATTTTCATACACCATAGGATAAGGCATTATAATATGTTGTTGTCTCTCAAAAAAATCTTTAAATTCTAAATTTGTAATATTTGGCACAATAACTTCACAAGGAGTTTCTAAATTAGTTGAACCTATTCCTCTTAATTGTGATTCAATATCTATAGAATTGCTAGCTAATGCTTCTCTAGATAAATGACTCGGCATATATCCTAACGAAGGAATGCATTCACTAATAGGTCTTCCTGATGATGAGTGTAAATATAGATTTTCACGCAATAATTTTTCTGTGTTAGATTTTTCTAAATTGTAATTCAATTGAGTATTTTTATTTCTTGTTGAAGTCATATTATTATATAATCTAAATTATTATTTTAAATTTTTATTTTAAATTTTTATAATTTGAAATAACAATTCAAATAACAATTCAAATAACAATTCAAATAACAATTCAAATAAAAATTCAAATAAAAATATATTTTATATAAAATATAAAATATGAAATATGAAATATAAGAGAAAATAACTATGAAAAAAATCTAAGATAAACATTAAAAAATTGATATTCCCCATAAATACATTATGGTTTTAAAATATTAATATACTATATATTTATTTGTTAGCATATATAAAAATATATAGAATGTATAAATTTTGGAAAATAAATTTCAAAATTTTTTTGAAAAATGGACATTTATAAATGTCCAATTTTATAATTTTTAGGTCTTTTATAAAAAATAAAAATGTATCTCTCAAAAAGCAGATTTAGACCTTTAAGATGTAAATTCCGAAATTTTATCTTTAAAAACTATGAGCATAAAAATTTTTAAAAATTAAATTTTATTAAAAATTATTTAGGGGTTTTTTTATATATCATATAATGATATATAATGGATACACAAATTTTACCCCAAAAACCCCAAAATTATAGTTGTGTTTGTTGTGACTTTATATCGTGTAATAAAAAAGATTATGTTAGGCATTTATCAACCCAAAAGCATAAAAATAGGGAAAATGATACAAACAAGATACAAAAAAACCCCAAAAAACCCCAGACTCAATACGAGTGCCCAATGTGTAAAAAAACATATAAATACCCATCAGGGTTATATAGACATAAGAAAACTTGTTCAGATCATGAAAATAACGTTAATTTAAATAATCAATTAATGTTATCAAAAGAATTAATATTAGAAGTAGTAAAGCAACAACAAAATCAAATTAAAGAATTGACTAATACAATAAAAGAATTAATTCCAAAAGTGGGAAATAATATTACAACAACAAATCAAAAATTTAATATTCAAGTTTTTTTAAATGAAAAATGTAAAGATGCTATTAATATGAGTGATTTTATTAAATCTATAGAAGTTAGTTTACAACAATTGGATTATACGAAGCATAATGGACTAGTAAATGGATTAAGTAATGTAATTATAGAAAATATGAATAAATTAGGGTTATACCAACGACCTATTCATTGTACTGATTTAAAACGTGAATCATTATATATAAAAGATGATGACAATTGGGAAAAGGATATTAATAAAGAAAAAATTAAAAGAGTTATAAAGGATGTATCAACAAAGCAATTTTATGCACTAAGTAAATGGACAAAGGAAAATCCAGATTTTCAAAATAATGAAAATAAACAAAATTATTATACACACACGTTAGTAGCAATAGCAAATAATAAACAGCACAATGATGATAAAATAATTAAAAAATTATGCACAAGTAGTTATATTAAAGAATAAAATATTGTTTAAATAAAGACGGGTAAAATTTATACCAGGGTAATGATACAAAATGGTATATAAAAACCCATAATTGTTAATTAAAATATTTATTATGTATTAGCATTATAAGTATTTTATATATTTGTAAAATTTGTCATCATAAATTAAATATATCATTAAATAAGATACAAAAAACCCTTAAAAATAATTTATTGTATTATAATATCTTTTAATTCATTAAAAAACTTTTTATTTATGTCTGGTTCATTTTTAAGTCTTTTATTTATCAAATATTGACATAAGCATTTATGAAAAATATCAAAATAATCAAAACTAAATAACATTTGAAATAATGCTGAATTATTATTTTCTATAAAAAAAGAAATACTTGAATTTTTATATTTTTCTTTTAATGCTAATAAAATAATATCAATTTCATAATAATTTTTTAAAAAATAATAAATTTTCTCAATATAATTTGATATAATAGTATCATCATATTTACTAATATTTAATGCTTGTAGTATTTGTATTTGATAACATAAATTTTTATAATATTCTTCTTCCATACTTTTATATGTACATAAAAATTCAATATTATAGTTTATGTTTTCTAGATTATTATAATAATCATTTAAAGTATTAGTATTTGATGACATTAAATAATTAATAATATTATTAAATATGTATTTAATATTATTAATTACTATATTATTAATAATTTATTGCTTATTATCTTGATTGCGTGCAAATTCTCGGGCACTCATGCCTCCTCGCTGCCAACCTTTCATAGCATCATCTTCAATAACATAAGCACTATTTGTAACAGTTTCTTTAATAGAGTCAATTAATGGATAATTTTTATATTCTGAAAAAGATTGCTCCATAGTATTATTTACAGTTTTTTTATTTAAGTCAAATTGCCCTGTTTTTAATTGAAATTCTGTATCACAATCTCCTAAACCTTTTCCTAAATAAGGAACAGTTAAAAAAGGTCTAGTTACTAATGATAATTTACATGCGGGACGCGATATATGAGTATATTTTAACTCATTGTTTGCTTCAATTTCGCAACCTTTAATACCTCCTTCGTGGGAGCCTTTGTAAAAGACATATGGTTGCGCTAAAGCAAAATCCTGGGCTTTACTCATTGGGCAAGTAGGATAATAATTTTCTAAATTATAGTTGGCATTATTTACATTTTGAATATTGCGTTGATCAATTGCTGGAGAATCATTGCCTATTCTAGACATTGAATCAAATATATATGGATAGGCAATAGTTGAAGTCATTTATAATAATTTAATATATTATTTTTTTGCTATATTAATTATATTTAAAATTCTATATGTTTTTTGTATTTTTTGTATTTTTTGTATATTTATAAATTTTATAAACTTCTATTTTCGAATGTATTTTTTAAGCACATTTCTACATCACCATCTTTACACGAAGCCATATTTCCATAACAAAATCTAGCAAATTCTGCTTGATTATTAGGAACTCGACTATTTGCTGTTGTATAAAATTGTCTCATTGATTGCTCAAATTCAAAATTATCTGCTTGATTATTAAATAAATTATTTTTTATATTTTCATTGTTATCAAAATTATTAACTATAAAATCTTTGGTTTCTTCATTTATACTATTTTTAACAGCATTATTATATGAGGGAGCAGCTTCAAGTCTATTTGGATTATCTTGTATTTCGGGCAATTGTATATTCATTAATGGATTATATGAAGTTGGATTTGTAAAATTATGTTTTACTTTTTCATACATTTCTTCATTACTAAATGTTTCTTTCACTTTATTTAAATTAGAATTTTTATTTAATACATAATATGTAAATAGTAAAATTAGTAAGGCAATTATTCCAGTAATCAAAATTTTTATATTATTTAAAAATAAAAATCCTATTAGTGTTAATAAAATAACAAGTCTTGTTATAGCATTAATTTTTTGCTCTCGTGTCATATTTTCCATTGGCCACAATTGTGTAATGGCATTTTTATCAAATAAAATAGTAGGATTATTTAACCAAAGTGTATTGGCTAGTTCATTGTCATTATTATTATTTTTGTCATTTTCATTATCATTGTCAATATTATCTTTGACGATGATATTTTCATTATTTACATTATTAATATTATTATCATTATTTACATCGTTTACTTCAACACTTCTTCTTCCTATAAAAGGGTCATTAGTAACCATAATTTATTATATTATAATAAGTTTATAATATAATTTAATAATTATTTCGTATAAATGTATAAAATAATTATCAAAATTTACAAAAATCAGCAAAATTTATAAAAATTATGCTTTTATAATAGACTAAGTATTTCTAAATAATACACTAAATTAGAATTATACGTTTCATTACTTATTTTTCTTATTTACCTTACGTTTATTATTTGATTTACGTTTAGAATTGTCATCGCCACACGTAGCATTAATATTAGCATCGCGTTGTCCTTGTTGTCCTTGTTTCTTAATAATATCATCAATAAAACTGGTATTGTTTTTCATTTCTTCCATTAAAGACGAAAGATTTGAAGTTAAATCATCTAATTTAATATTATTAGTACCAGAAGAAGGTGCTGATTTATTAGAATCATAATTCTCTCTATAACTTACATTTGTTTTAGTTGTTTCACTATGTGTTTCAGCTTTTTTTCTCATACGTTCTTTCATTTTAGACATTTTAACATTTTGTTCCATCATGTTTTGAAAAGCATTAGGATTAATTTTACCTCCTTTTGGCATAAATTGGTCTAAATTCATAGATTTAAAAATGTCATTAAAATTTCCCAGTCCAGGCATATTTTTCATATTTTTAAAAACACTTGTAGCTTCCTCTAAAAGTTCACTTTCTTTTAATGAACCATCTTTCATTTTGCTATTTATTTTATTGCTTATTTTACTAATAAGACCCAATAACTTGGTAGGATTTTTCATAAATCCTTTTAATACATCATTTACGTCAGTTATATTTTCCGCATCTAAATCCATATCTTTAGTTGTTTCTTCAGCTATTTCTTTGGCAAGCGATCCTATTTTGCCATTAATTAATTTATTAATATGTGAAAATAGTTCTTCTTTATCTGGAATAGCATAATCATTATTATTTGCCGATGAATCATTATTTGCAGATGACTGATTAGTTTCACTAGTATTATTGAACATTTCATTAAACATATTAAATGGATTATTAGACATATCAAACATTTTGGAAAAATCAGGTTTATCAGTTACATCTTCGCCATTTACATTTTCGCCATTTACATTTTCGCCATTTACATCTTCGCCATTTACATGTTCGCTATTATTATCATTATTTGTGTTTGCTTTTTCTTTATATGAAAATATTTTTGATAGTTCTTCAATAGTACTTTGTATTTTGGTTGAAAATTTCTCACCATCAATAATTTTGAGTAATTCTAGTGAATCACCAAAAAATGAAATATCATCAATAGTGGTAATAATATTGAATAATATTAATTGTAAATATTTCCATAATGTTTGCTTTGTTTGGTCACTTGTATCATCATAATATAATTCAGAAAATTCAATATCTGGTAAAAACATTGTGTTAATAATTTGTGGATTTTCTTCACTAACTTTAACATTTGATTTATTCAAAAAAATATCATCATTTTGATATAAAATATCAATACTTCTTACAGCAAATGTGCGTTTACAATATTCATATACATTATTAATAGATTCCATAAACTCAATACTTAAGCACTTTAAATCTAATGAATTAACATACTCATCCGCATTTATATTTTCTTTATAGTTGGGTAAACAATAAGTTATAATATTTTGATAATCTTTATTATTTTGAATAATAAACCCTATTTTATCTTTAAAACTATTATTTAGATCAATTATTAAATCTTTGAATATTTTGTAAAAATTTATTAGTGTGATAACTTTATTACTATCTAATAGTAACTCATTATTATTAATAGTACTCATTAATATTAAAAAATAATAGTATTACTTTAAATATTAAAATAATTATAAATTATAATATAATTTGTAATTAATATTTAATCAGTATTAATATTTAACCAGTGTTAATATTTAACCAGTCATAGTATTTCTTTGTTGTTCTAAATTTTTAATATTTACATCTCCTACTTTATCTGGAACATAATCATCAGGAGGTGTTTCTATTTTATCACTATAATCAATAGTAGCATAGCTATATAATTGTCTTAAACCACCACTTCCTTTTGCCGATAAATCATCACTATTTTGGTCTAAAAAACTAAAATTATCAGATACTACACCACTAGACATTCCATCAAATCTAAATGCTGATGGTTCCATGTTAAAATTTGTTGCTTTTTGAACAACAACTTGTTCTATTGGTTTTAAATAATTAGTAATATTATCGCCATATAAAACTTTATAATTGTCATTAATTAACATTAGTGCTGGAACAGCATTAATAGTACTTGGTAATAATATTTCTTGATTATTTTCTAATATTACATAGGTTGAGTTATTTTTTTGTATTCTTTTATCTATACAAATATAATGAATGTTATTTTTTATTCCTGATTTGGATAATATTATTAACAATTTTTTACAATTTTCACAAAAATTGCTATAATACAATATACAACTCATCTAAAAAGTTATATTATTAATTTTTAATAATAATTTTTAATATATAATTAAACTAATTATTTTAATTAAACTAAAACA